>Ga0126381_100001641_pt1 | contig 23904 bp, 30 predicted proteins | sample PanSoiMetPlot_28_FD_96465 | JGI IMG/M metagenome (GOLD analysis project Ga0126381, IMG submission 96465) | Tropical forest soil microbial communities from Panama - MetaG Plot_28 | ecosystem: Environmental > Terrestrial > Soil > Tropical forest > Bulk soil | place: Panama | collected 2016-02-17 | reverse complement strand
GGCCAGCCTCGCCCGGATCGTCGCCCGGCCCAGAGCAGATCATCGGCATCGGTGAAATCCATGCTTGGATTCCTGAGTCCGCAGGCTAAAGACGCGGGCGATCCGCTGCAGAACGCCAAGTCGGCAGCTGCCTGGCTGCGGCAGCTTCCGGCGCTCGACGTCATCGGCCGGCAACAGCACGTGATCCAGGCGCTCGATACGATGCGCAAAGCGCAGCGCGCCATCGATCCAAATCGAATCGCCGGCATCCAGTTTGTCGATGCAGCCCTCGGCGCCGATCGGCGACAGCTCATCAAGCAATATATCGAAAACGTCGACAACTCGCCCAAGCTGGCAGATCGCATCTGGCAGGCGCTGTGGGAGATGAGCCAGTCGTTCATGCTCGCCTACCAGATGGCGCTCGAAGCGGCGACGGCACAGGGGGAGAACGCGCGCTGGCGGTCGGCGCTGCCTTTGCTGTTCGTGCGTCTGGTGCACTTCTACGGCACGGATGCCAAGCTACGCGTTTTCAAATACGAGCGATGGATTCCCGCGAAGTGGCTGGAATTGCATCAGACGTACCTTCGCGCCTGCGAGATGCAGTGCGATCGTCAGTCCGTCGCGCTGCCTGCCGCGGGGTCCGCGGCGCAGCCCTGGTCTGCCGAGCAGGAATACCTCTACGTGCTCCTGGTGCACCAGCTCAACACCGGCAACCTGTCGCCCACCGAGATTGACTGGGCCAGCTCTCAGCTGCGCGCCTGGAGCAGGCGTTTGTCGCTGGAGCAGATTCCCAGATCGGTTGAAGGATTCTTTGTCGATCTGGCGGGCCGCGAGGGCATGGTGAGGCGCACCGGCAACGATCGCGGCTCTATGCTGCGCTATCTCGACACAACGCCGCTCGCCGACGGCATGGAACGCGCGATCAACGCGCTGCGTGATGCCGAAATGACCGATCAAGGGCCGGTGGCGGTGATCAACCAGCAACGGCTTGCAGTACTGCGCAAGATTCAGCCTGCGATGTCGCCGTCGTCGCATCCGGAGCTGCGCAGAGACCCGCGCGTCGCGGTCGCAGTCTCGGCGCGAGTGCGCATCGGTCTCTCGCGCATCTGTCAGGACCTTTCGGCGAAGGCAACGGAAGAGGCGCCCGAAGCAAGCTCCTCCGGCACCGAGCAGATCGAAGTTTTTCCTGTCGCCGGCGCGCCGCGCGTGAGGCGCAAGGCACCGGTGGAAGACGATTCACTTTCGGCGAGCCTGTCGTCGTGGAGCGATCCGATGTGGGAAGTGAAGGATCGCAGCGTCGCCGGCCTTCGCATCGCCGCGAGCGGCGGCATCGGCCAGAGCCTTACGCTCGGCGCGTTGGTCGCGGTGCGCCAGTCGGACTCCGATGGCTGGCTGCTCGGCGTCGTGCGCCGCTTGAACAAACTGTCCAACGAGGAGGTCGAGGCGGGGGTCAACATCATCGCCGAGCGCATGGTCGCGGTCACGCTGGCGGCGAAGCGTCGCGCCAACGAAGACATGGGTTACGTCGTCGATGGGTTGGACATGTCGACCATGGGCGAGCGGTTCGCAGGCCTGTATCTACCGCCTCCGTCGCGACCGGACAAGCCTCTGGCGATGAAAACCGTGATCGTTCCGACCTCCGAATACCAGGAAGGTCGCAACGTACTGCTTACCACTACTAACTCGGTTTATACGGTATCGCTGCGCCACCTGGTCGAGCAGCGCCCGGAATGGAGCTGGGCGACCATTCAGATCGTCGAGAAAAAGGCGCGGGACGACAGCTAGACTTTCGCGCTCGATCGGCCTGTTCCCGGGTTCGTCCGTGTTGCACGCGTCCGTGCTGCCTTCTAAACGCAGCAGTGGTAAGACCGGAATCTTGGGCTTTCGCCGCCAGCGACTTCGCTAGTCCAGCGGTCTGAACTTCAATGTGAGATTGCGGCGGAACAAATCCGGGGAGTCGGGCCGCGGCAGCGGTGAGGCCTTGATGATCGCTCGCTGTACCGCCTCGTCGTAGGCGCGCACCCCACTCGATTTCTTGAGCTGCACGTCGATGATCTCTCCCGTCGGGAGTTGTACGACGTCGAAGATCGCCTCGGGGTTGCCGGCGATGTCGGGAGGCACGATGACGTTGCCCTTGATTTTCGCCTGAATCCTGCGGATGTACTCGTCGATCGCTTTTGCCTGAGCTGCAGCGGCGACCTGCGCCATGGCAACACGCTCACGCTCGGCCTGTGCCCTGAGAGCCGCCTCCTCCCGCGCCTGACGCTCGCGTACCTCTGCGAGCCGCTTTTCCTCCTGCTTCTTCTTTTCTGCCTCGCGCTTGTCTGCTTCGCGCTTTTCCGCTTCCTTGCGCTCCTTTTCCTTGCGTTCGCGCTCTGCTTGTTCCTGTTTCGCCTTGAGCTCGATCTCGGCCCTGCTCGGCGCGGGAGGCTCGACCCTGGGTGCAGGCTTGGGCGGTTCGGGTTGCGGCTTGGGCGGTTCAGGTTGCGGCTTGGGCGGTTCAGGTGGTGGCTTCGGGGGCTCGGGCTGCGGCTTCGGTGGCTCCGGCAGCGGCTGTGGTTGCGGCGCGGATTCTGTCTTCGCGGGTGAGGGCGGCGCGTAGAGCTCGACGGTGACCGGCTCGAGCTTGCGGTTCTGCCAAGTGACGCTGAATATCAGGAAGGCGATAAAGCCGAGGTTGACGACGGCGGCGAGAATCGCGGCAAACCACTTGCCGGCCGACCTCTCCGTCGTTCGCTGCTCGCGCATGACTCTTCAGCTTTGCGGCGGCTTCGCCAGCAGCCCGACTTTGCGCACGCCGTTTTGCTGCAGCATGTCGAGCACGCCCATCACTTCCTCGTAGCGTGCCGATTTGTCTGCAGAAATCACCACCGCCTGCTCGGGATTCTTTGCCTGCCGGTCTTTGATGCGACTGATCAGCTCGTCGCGCGAGACGCGCTGTGGAGGTGTCGCCCCTTCTTTCAGCCATAGCGATTGATCTTTTCTCAGCGTTATTTCAAGGGGCAGCACTGGCGCCGCCAGCTTGGTCCCCACGCTCGGAAGCTCGATCACCCCAGGATTGATCAGCGGTGCGGTGATCATGAAAATCACGAGCAGCACTAGCATCACGTCGATGTAGGGCACGACGTTAATCTGATTGATCTGCTTGCGCGGTCTAGGCATCTGGTAGTCCCCGGACTTCACCCCTGCCGCTGCAGGATGTTCGAGAATTCCTCGATGAAGGTCTCGAATCGCGTTGCCAGCCGGTCGACGTCGTGGGTGTAGCGGTTGTACGCGACGACCGCGGGTATCGCTGCGAACAGGCCGATCGCGGTGGCGATCAACGCCTCGGCAATTCCGGGCGCGACCTGCGCCAGCGTCGCCTGACTTACGTTCGACAAGCCGCGGAACGAATTCATGATGCCCCACACCGTTCCGAACAGGCCGATGTACGGGCTCACCGATCCGACGGTGGCGAGCCCTGCCAGATTGGCCTCTAAGAGATCGATCTCGCGCTGGTACGAGGCACGCATGGCACGGCGCGCGCTATCCATGGTCGCAGCCGAGGAGGAGCCCTGCTTGCGATGCTTGGAGTATTCGCGGAAGCCGGCCGAGAAAATGCGCTCCAGCGCGCCGCCTTCGCGCGCCTGGCTCGCGCGCTGATACAGCGCGGTCAGGTCGCCGCCCTTCCAGAACTCGTCCTCGAAGGAATCGGTGGATGACGCTGCGCCCCTCAACGCGAACAGCTTAAGAAAAATCTGCCACCACGACCACAGCGAGAGCAGCAGAAGCAGCACCAGGATGGTCTGCACCACGAAGCTCGCGTGGGCCACCATCGCGACGAATGAAAGATCCGGATGCAGGTTCAAGCAATCTCCTCAGGAGCTCGTTCGTTGATCTTGGCGGCGAGCGATGGCGGGATGCGGGCAGGTCGCCAGCTTTGCCGATCGAGACACGCCAGGGTCACTCGTGCGTGAACCAGCCGGGCGCCCTGGCGCGTCACGTCCTGCAGGGCGATGAGGCGGCTACGGCCCCGCTCGGCGACCGAGAAGGTCACTTCGAGCACTTCACCCAGTCGCGCCGGTTGCGTGTATTCGATTTCCAGGCGGTGGACAACAAATATGGCCTTATGTTCGCGCTCGAGCACCGTTAGCGGAAATCCCATCGCGGCGAGCCACTCGGTCCGGGCGCGCTCGAGAAAGCGCAGATAGTTGGCGTAATAGACGACGCCGCCGGCATCGGTGTCTTCGTAGTAAACGCGAACCGGCCAGCGAAAGGGTTCGCGAAATGCAGACGTCATTCCGAAAACAGTTGCCCGGCACTTGCAGGAGGCGCAAGCCCAAAGTGGCGGTACGACAATGCGGTGGCCACGCGCCCGCGATTGGTGCGCTGGAGAAACCCCTGCTGGATCAAAAAAGGTTCGAGCACGTCTTCGATGGTGTCGCGCTCCTCTCCGATCGCCGCCGACAGATTGTCTATACCGACTGGTCCCCCGGAGAATTTGTCGAGCACGCAGCGAAGGAGCTTGCGGTCCATGACGTCGAGCCCGGAGGCATCGACGTCGAGCATCTTTAGCGCATCATCCGCGACGGCGCGGGTGATGTTCCCCGTCGCACGAACCTCGGCGTAGTCGCGCACGCGGCGAAGCAGGCGGTTGGCCACCCGCGGCGTGCCGCGCGAGCGGCGAGCGATTTCGAGCGCGCCTTCGGGCTCGATCGCAATGGCCAGCAGTTTCGCCGAGCGGCTGACGATGCGGGTAAGTTCCTCCGGCGAATAAAACTCCAGCCGGGCGACGATGCCGAAACGATCGCGCAGGGGATTGGTGAGCATCCCTGCCCGAGTCGTCGCCCCGACCAGGGTGAACGGCGGCAAGTCGAGCTTGACGCTCCGCGCGGCGGGGCCTTCGCCGATCATGATGTCGATCTGGAAATCCTCCAGCGCCGGATAGAGAATTTCTTCGACCACCGGCGACAGGCGATGGATTTCGTCGATGAACAATACGTCATTGGGCTCGAGGTTGGTGAGCAGCGCAGCGAGATCGCCGGCGCGCTCGAGCACGGGACCCGATGTCTGGCGCAGGTTGACGCCAAGTTCGTGGGCGATGATGTGCGACAGCGTCGTCTTGCCAAGCCCGGGTGGGCCGAACAACAGGACGTGATCGAGGGCTTCACGCCGCTTTTTCGCCGCCTCGATAAAAATCGAGAACTGACTCCGGATCTTCTCCTGACCGATGTATTCGTCCAGCACGCGCGGACGCAGCGTTCTCTCGACTGCTTCCTCCTGCGGGCTGGCGGGCGCGGCGGCGATCAGCCTGTCGGTTTCGATCATGGTCAATAGCTTTTCATGCCTTCGCCAGCACCTTCAGCGCATGCCGGATCCCATCGGTAACGGCGATGCCCTCGGGCAGTTCTTTCACCGCGTGCGCCGCTTCCTTGTCGCTGTAGCCCAGCGATACCAGAGCATTGAGTACGTCTGCTGCGACCGGCGCTGGGCGATGCACGCCGACGGTCGTGGTGACGTCCGCTCCGAGCTTGTCCTTGAGCTCGAGCAACAGACGCTCCGCGGTTTTCTTTCCGATGCCCGGAATTCGTGTAAGCCGTCCCGACTCCTGCAGAGTAACGGCCTGAGCGAGCTCCGCCACGGAAAGTCCCGACAGTACCGAGAGCGCCGTTCGCGCGCCGATGCCGCTGATCTTGATCAACTGACGAAACGCACGGCGCTCGCTTTCGGAGCCGAAACCGAACAGCAGATGGGCGTCCTCGCGCACGACCAGGTGCGTGAACAATGTCACCGCCTCGCCGACTTGAGGAAGGTTGTAGAACGTGCTCATCGGCACGTCGACCTCGTAAGCGACCCCTTGCACGTCGAGCAGTATCTGCGGCGGATTTTTCTCGACCAGCGTGCCGGAGAGTCGGCCGATCATGGGAGCACATGAAAATGAATCGGCGCATTATCGCACGGGAGTTCAGAGGACTCGTCCGCGGCGCACGCGACGACCGTTGCGGAGCAGCGCACCCAGACCTTCGCCGCCGTGCGCATGGCAGATGGCGCAGGCGAGGGCGTCGGCGGCGTCAGTGGACGGAACCGCCGGCAGCACGAGCAGCCGCCGGACCATTTCCTGCACCTGCTCCTTGGCGGCCTTGCCATGGCCGACGACGGCCTGCTTTACCTGCAGCGCTGTGTACTCGATGACGGGGAGCTCTGCGAGAACCGCTGCCGAGATCGCAGCGCCGCGCGCCTGGCCGAGCATGAGTGTGGATTGCGGATTGGCGTTGACGAAGACTTTTTCGACTACGACTTCGGTCGGGTGGTGCGCGACAATGACGCTTCCCAGATCGCGCAGGATGGTTGCCAGCCGCAACGGCAGCTCGCCTGATGTATTGCGAATGCAACCGCTGGTGACGTAGTGCAGGCGGCCGCGATCGGCGACAATCATTCCGAACCCGGTGACGCGCAGCCCGGGATCGATGCCCAGAATGCGGCGGGTGGTCACGCCTTGCATCAGTCTGCTATCACGGCGTTGGTATAGACTTCCTGCACGTCGTCGATGCTTTCCAGCGCGTCGAGCAGCTTTTGCATGGTGACCGCGCTTTCGCCGGTGAAAGAAACCTCGGTCGAAGGCTTCATCGTGAGCTCGGCAAACTCGGGCTTCAAGCCCGCCCGGGTGAGCGCGTCCTTGACTGCGACGAAGTCGTTGGGCGCGGTGATCACCTCCAGCGAGCCATCGTCGTTGCTCACCACATCCTCTGCGCCCGCCTCGAGCGCAGCATCCATGAGCTGGTTCTCATCGGTTCCCGGCGCGAACACGAGCTGTCCGCACTGCTTGAATAGAAATGAGACCGAGCCGTCGGTTCCGAGATTGCCTCCGTGCTTGGAAAATGCATGGCGCACGTCGGCGACCGTACGCGTCCGATTGTCGGTGAGGCAATCGACCATCACCGCCGCGCCGTGGATGCCGTAACCCTCATAACGCACCTGCTCGTAGCTGGCATTTTCCAGTCCACCGGCACCGCGCTTGATCGCGCGCTCGATCGTGTCCTTGGGCATGTTGTTGTCGACCGCCTTGTCGACAGCGAGGCGCAGGCGGGGATTGCTAGACGCATCGGGGCCGCCGAGTTTTGCGGCGACGGTGATCTCGCGAATGAGGCGGGTGAAGATCTTGCCGCGCTTGGCATCGCTGGCGGCCTTGCGATGCTTGATGTTGGCCCACTTGCTGTGGCCGGCCATGGACGAAAAAACCCATGTCGAAAAGTTGGAATTATACGCGCCGCTCGAGAGAGGCAACGACGCGAGAGTCCGTGCGAGGGCTCACGGAGCGCTCCTTGCGTGCACGGCAATGGCAGGCCGCGGCTCCTCGATCGAGCGCGGTTTAGAGAAGGCCTTGCTGCTTCAGAAACTGGGCGAGCACCTTGAGGCGAACCTGGCTGTCGTTGATTTCGAGCATGCTCTGCTTGATAGCCAAGGGCAGTGGCAGCAGCTCGGCGAGGCGATAGCCCACCCAGGAGGCGTCTCCCAAGTCCGGTTCAGCGGCGAAATTCTCGCGCCCGACGCGAGCGATCAGCAACTCGAGCAACCCCGCCAGCGGACGATAGTCATCGGCCAGCGCAATCGCCGGCTCGGGCGGAATCGCCGTTACCTGGCCGACGACGAGGCCATCTCCACCGATGCTGTGCGAATGCACCTGAAAGCGGTCACCACCTTCGGTTTTCAGGTGGAGAATGCCCAGCTGCGGAACGTCGCATGATGTGATGCGCGCCAGTGTTCCGATCGGCGCGAAATCCGGCGGCTTGGTCTGCGGTCCGGGGCGGGCGACTTCCTCGCCGTCCTTGAGCAGGCACACGCCAAACGGCTTTTCATCCTTGAGACACGCCTTGGTCATCTCGATATAGCGTTGCTCGAAAATCTTGAGCGGCAGCATTCCGCCGGGAAACAGCACGGTCTTGAGCGGGAACAACGGGACTGTGGAGGGCGATCGTGATGCAGCCCCGCGAAGCAGCGAAAACATGAGGTGGGTTCGCGTCAGGTGCGCTCGATCGACGGAGCGGCGGCCCTGGCTGCGCCCCAGCGCGGACCCAGGGCATGATCGACGCCGAGCTGGTCGAGAATGCGTGCGACGATAAAGTCGACCAGATCGTCGATGGTTTGCGGACGGCCGTAAAAGCCCGGCGCGGGAGGCAAGATGACCGCCCCGGCGCGCGACAGTTTGAGCATGTTTTCCAGGTGAATCGCCGACAGAGGTGTTTCGCGCGGCACCAGCACTAACGGCCGACGCTCCTTGAGCATTACGTCGGAGGCGCGTTCAATGAGCGTGTCGGCGAGGCCCGACGCGATCGCTCCCAGCGTTCCCATGCTGCATGGACAGATCGCCATCGCGTCGGCAGGGTTCGATCCGGAGGCGACCGGTGAGAACCAATCCTCGCGTCCGAACACGGTGAGCTGGCCGGGCTGCGCTCCGTAGCGCTCGGAGAAAAACGCTGCAGCCGCAGCAGGCTGGGTCGGGAATGTCAGATCGAGCTCGTGGCGCGCCACGATCTGCGCGGCCGGCGAATAGAGCAGATACACTCGCACTCTCGCCGCAAGCAGGCACTCGAGCAGGCGCAGCCCATAGGGAAGACCGGATGCACCGGTGAACGCCAGCGCGATCGTGCGTGGCCCACTCATGCCGTCATCTTGGCTGAGGCCATTGAAGCGTTCGCCGATTGCTCGAGCTCGCGATGGCGAATGAGCACCTGGTAGCGGCCGGCGAACGCGCGCGCCAGTCGCTCGACCAGGTAGACCGAGCGATGCCTACCGCCCGTGCAGCCGATCGCGACAGTCAAATAGATGCGATTGTCGCGAGCGTAGTCCGGAAGCCAGCTCGCCACGAAATGATAGATGTCGCGATACATCCTTTCCGACTCGGGTTGGCGTTCAAGGTACTCGATGACTTCCGGATCGACACCGCTCTTCGGGGCGAGTTCCGGCTCCCAATAGGGATTGGGCAAGCAACGGACGTCGAACACGAGGTCGGCGTCGAGCGGGACGCCGTGCTTGTACCCGAAGGACTGGAACAGCAGCGTGAGCCGGGACGGATCCACGCTGATGAAATCCTTGATCCACAAACGCAACGCCGCCGCCGAAAGCTCGCTCGTATCGAAGCGATAGCCGAGCGATCGCACGTCGGCGAGTCGTTCGCGCTCGAACTCGATCGCCTCGGTGAGCGTGCGCTGCTCATTCGAAAACGGATGCCGTCGGCGCGTCTCGGAGAAACGCTTGACCAAGGTCTCTGTCTTCGCATCGAGATAGAGAAAGCGTACGGTCCAGCCGTCCCGGCGCGCCGCCGCGATCGCTGGCGCGATGCCTGCGATACCTTCTGTCTTGACGTCTAGAACGATGGCTACGCGGTCCTGCTGGGCGGACTTGAGATGAGCGAGCAGCCCGGCGAGCTGCGATACCGGTAGATTGGAAACACCGTAGTAGCCGCTGTCCTCCAGCGCGGCGATTGCGACGCTTTTGCCCGATCCCGAGACGCCGACGATCAGCAGCAGGTCCATGGGAGCTTACGGCCTAGCCGCCGTCTTCCATGAGCTTCTGCTGCCGCTCGATGAACTCCTTGGTGCTGTCGATTCCCCGCTGGTTGAGCACGAAGTTGCGCACCGCGGCTTCGACCAGAACGGCGAGGTTGCGGCCTGCCGCGACCGGAATCGTCACCTTGCGAATCGGTACCGACAGGATTTCCTGAAAGGTCGCGCTGACTTGGAGCCGGTCGAGATCCGAGAACTGCTCGTTGCTATGGTCTTCCAGATGCACCATGAGCTTCAGCAGCTTGCGCGGCCGCACCGCGGTTTCGCCGAAAATAGTCCGGATGTTGAGCACGCCTATGCCGCGCACTTCGAGAAAATCCTTGAGCACCGCCGGGCAGCGTCCCTCGATGGTATCGGGAGAAATGCGATAGAGCTCGACGATATCGTCGGCGACCAGGCCGTTGCCACGGGAGATCAACTCAAGCGCAAGCTCGCTCTTGCCGATTGCGGAAGCGCCGGTGATGAGCACACCCATCTCCAGCACATCCAAGAAAACCCCATGCAGCGTCGTCGATTCGGCTAGAACGCGCGACAGATATAGGCGCAGCACGTCGACCACATGCGGCGAGGGCTGCGGCGATGTGAGCAGGGCGATGTGGTGCCGGTTGCACTCGTCAAGCAGGTGCGCTGGCGCGTCCTCGCCGTTGGCGACGATGATGGCCGCCAGCTCGGTGGTGAACAGTCGCCCGATCGATGCTTGAAGCGCGTCCTCGGGCAGTCCGCGCATGTAGCTCGCTTCCGCCGCTCCGATGAGCTGCACCCGGAACGGATGAATGAAGTTCATGTGTCCCACCTGGCCGACGGTCGGCTTGAGGTCCGCCTCCCCGGTCAGGACGCGGCTGCCGCCCTGGCGACCCGCGAGCCAAGTGAGGCTCAGTCGCTCGTGATTGTCGCCGAACAGGCGCTCGATGCTGACTTGACGGATGGCGCCGCTATCGTTCATTGCGGCTCCGGAACCCAGCTCTGGAACAAGCGATGCACATCAGCGGCATCGATCGCTGCAGCGATGCGCTCGCGGAAATCCTGTTCGCTGAACATCTCGGCAAGCTCGGAGAGCAGCTGCAGGTGCTCGTCGGTCGCTTGTTCGGGGACGAGCAGCGCAAAAACCTGCGCCACGGGCTTGCCGTCGGGCGCGTCGAAAGGGATCGGCTGATGCGGGCGCACGAACGCACCGAGTGCATGCTTGAGCCCCTTCAGGCGGCCGTGCGGAATGGCGATGCCTTGGCCGAGCCCGGTCGAACCGAGACGCTCGCGCGCGGAAAGGCTCGCCAGCACGGCGCCCTGCGGCAATTGCGCCTGCCGTTCAAACAACAGCGCGATTTGCTCGAAGAGCCGCTTTTTCGTCCCGGCGTCGACGTCGAGCATGATATTCGTCTCTGGCAACAGCGGCGCAATCCGGTTCATCGGGTGAACGGGTTTGACCGCGGCGCGATGCCGCTAGCGCGAGCGCTGCTTGCGCGTGCGAGCCGCCCCCACGTGCTTGGCGGACGCGGGCTGGTGGCGATGACCGTTTCTTTTTTCCTTGTAGCGCAACACCTGCCTGTCGAGCTTGTCGGCAAGTGCGTCGATCGCGGCATACATGTCCGGCTCCACGCATTCGGCATGGATATCTTTGCCGCGAATGTGCAGATTGGCGGTGATCTGCTGTCTCAACTTGTCGACGGAGAGAACCACGCTCACGTCGATGACGTGGTCGAAGTGCCGCGTGACGCGGTCCAGCTTGGTGGTGACATAGCGGCGGATGGCGGGAGTAATCGCGAGATGATGACCGGTCAGGTTCAGGTTCATCCAGCCTCCTTGGCGAGTCTAAATCGCCTTGCGTAGGTTCACTGGCGGAATCTGCAGCGACTCGCGGTACTTGGCGATGGTGCGCCGTGCGACCACGATCCCCTGGTCGCCGAGCAGATCGGCGATGCGGCTGTCAGTCAGCGGCGCCTTGGGGTCCTCGGCGCCGATCAACTGCTTGATCAGCGCGCGAATCGCCGTCGCCGATGCCGCGCCCCCGGTGTCGGTTGCGACGTGGCTGCCGAAGAAATACTTGAGCTCGTAGGTGCCGCGCGACGTTAGCATGTACTTCTGCGTGGTCACCCGGGAGATGGTCGACTCGTGCAAGTTCAATATCTCCGCGATTTCGCGCAAGACCATGGGGCGCATCGCAACTTCGCCGTGGTCGAAGAAGTGGCGCTGCCGGTCAACGATGGCCTGCGAGACCCGCAGGATGGTTTCGAAGCGCTGCTGGACGTTGCGAATGAGCCACTTCGCCTCCTGAAGTTGGGCGGCGAGCTGCTGGTTCGAAGACTCGCGATTTCTGGTCAGGATGTCGGCGTAGATGCGATTCAGACGCAGCTTGGGCATCGCCGCTTCGTTGAGCGCGGCCACCCAGCGTCCTCTCAGCTTGCGCACGACGACATCGGGGATGACGTAGTTCGCTTCGGTCGTTGCGAATTCTGCACCTGGCCGCGGGTTCAAGCTCATGATCAGCGCGCGTACGCCTCTCAAGCCGTCGTCGTCAGTGTGCAGCAGCCGCTTCAACTTGCCGAAGTCTCGCGCCGCGAGCAAAGGCAGGTGATGCTCGACCAGTTTGAGCGCCTCCGAGCGGAAGGGGGTGCATTCGGGCATGCCCTTGAGTTGAAGTGCAAGACATTCGGCGGCATCACGTGCGCCGACACCTGCCGGCTCCAGGTGCTGCAGATGCTTCAAGCCGATCGATAGCTCGTCGCCGTCGATTCCGAGCTCCTCGGGGAAAAGCTCGAGCAGCTCCTCGAGGGACGTCGTGAGGTAGCCGTCCTCGTCGACGGCGTCGATCAGTGCCGAGACGATCTGCCGGTCGCGCAACGGCAAGTTGAGCAGTGCAACTTGTTCGTTCAAGTGATCGCGCAGCGAGCTGGTCGCTACTTGCTGAGGAATGAATCTCTCATCGTCGTCGTCGCCAGCGCCGGATGCAGAACCCCAGTCGCTGCCGTCGCTTGCGGCGCCCGAGGTGAGATCCAGGTCAGCCGCGGACGACGTGTCGAGTCCGTCGCCCGGAGTGTCTGTCGCAGCGGAAGTCGAAAGACCCGGGGTGAAGGCGGCAGGCAGCGAAGCTGCGTCCTCCTCTTCGGCCTTCTCGAGGAGAGGGTTCTCCTGCAGCAACCGCTCGACCTCGGCATTGAGCTCGAGCGTGGAGAGCTGAAGCAGCCGGATCGACTGCTGCAGCTGCGGCGTCAGCGTCAAGTGCTGGGATAGCTTGAGCTGTAGCGTCGGTTTCATGGCCGTAACGCTCTGTAGCCAACATCAGAGCCGGAAGTGCTCCCCTAAGTAGACCTTTCTCACGCTTTCATTATAAACAATTTCGTCCGGTGTTCCCGAGGCCAGTACCCGGCCCTCGTTGATGATGTAGGCGCGGTCGCAGATGCCGAGCGTCTCCCGCACGTTGTGGTCCGTGATCATCACTCCGATCCCGCGTTCCTTGAGGAAGCCGATGATTTTCTGGATGTCGAGCACGGCGATCGGATCGATGCCCGCAAACGGCTCGTCGAGAAGGATGAAGCGCGGGCGCGTTGCCAGCGCGCGGGCGATTTCCACGCGGCGGCGCTCGCCTCCGGAGAGACTCAGCGCCGAAGCATCGCGCAGGTGTGAAATCGACAAGTCCTCCAACAATGCATCAAGGCGGTTGGCGATTTCGTCGCCGTCGATGCCTTGGAGCTCGAGGATCGAAAGGACGTTCTCCGCGACCGACAGCTTGCGGAAGATGGACGCTTCCTGCGGCAAGTACGAAAGACCGAGTCGCGCGCGAACGTGAATGGGCATGCGCGTCAAGTCCTCGCCGTCGAGCTGGATGGTTCCGCCGTCGGTCGCGACCAACCCAACGATCATATAAAAGCAGGTGGTTTTTCCTGCGCCGTTGGGTCCCAACAAACCGATCACTTCGCCGCTGTCGACGGAAAGGGAGACGTCGTGGACGACGATGCGCGACTTGTAGCGCTTGTTGAGCGCCTCGACCGACAGTGTGCTCATCGCGCGCTAGAGCGACGTCATTTGCCGGAGGGCTGGGAGAGTGAGTCGTCGGCCTTGAGCGGCAGTGGATTGCCGGCCTTGGGCGCAGCAGCGCTCCTGTCCTTGGACTGCGTGGCCGTTTCGTCCTTCGGCTGAGCGGCCTTGTCGTCCTTGGGTGAAGCGCCCTTGTCATCCTTGGGCGGCGCGGCCTTTTCCTCCTTCGGCTGCGGCTGGAATACGCCTCGGACGCGGGCGCCCAGCGGCGCCTCGCCGGCTTCAGGGGTCCGCGAGTCGGGGCGTCCCTCGGCTTTGAACACCTCGGTTCCGGCGTTGTAGGAAATGTAATTGCTGCGGATCTCGTCACCGCTTTTCTTGAGCAGCGCCCGGTCGAACAGTTCGAGCAGGCGCTTCTGGCCGTCGTACACCGCTCGCTGTGCGTAGCCTTCGTAGTATTCGTCGACGCCGTCGCGCTTTTCGCGAAAGCTCACCGGATTGCCGTAAGCCGTCGCCGACAGCGAGTTGTCCGGGTTCTGATGGAAAACGATGCGATCGGCATGAATAGTCATCGTCCCCTGGGTAACGACCACGTTGCCGGTGAGCTCGCCGTCTTTGCTCGAGAGATTCGCGCCTCCCGTATCGCCCTGATAGAAGATCGGCTTGTCGCGGTCGGATTTTTCGGCGTAGGCAAGCGGCGGCAGGGCGAGCGCGGCACAAGCGAGCGCGAACGGCAGACTTAAGAATCGGACCGCCTGCAGACGAGCATATCGGGGCGGCGACGCGAATGAGCGATACGGGCGACGGCGGCGCATGGGATTACTTCTGCGGCTGAAAGCTGCCGCTCACATGCGATCCGAACTTCACTATTCTGGTGCGATTGTCGAACTCCATGCCCGTAGCACGAATTATCCCACGCGGGTCTTCGATCGTCACTGGCTTGTCGGTGACGACGCGGTCCTCCTTGGGAATGACGTGAAGATACTCGCTGGTGAGCACCACCGGGCCGTCATGCGCATCTTCCGAGGTGGCGTCGCGCACGCCTCGCACGTGGCCGGAGAAATAGGCATGTTCGCGATCGCCGGTGACGGTCGCGCGATCGGCGGTGATCGAAAGCTTCGGCTTCCCCGGGTCGCTGAACGTGATCACCGGATCTTCGAAGTGAGTCGTGTCGTCGTCGGGATAGTGGCGGGCGACCTTGGCGATCAACGATTGCCGAACGCGACCCTCGGCGTCCAGGCTTTCCGCTTTGACGTCCTCGATGTAGACGTCCGGATCGTGGCGTCCGCTGCCGTCGAATGCGGGGCCGCCGGCCTGTATCTGCGCGTTCAGCCAGTACGTGAGCGCGGCGAGCGAGCCGAGTAGGAAGACTGGCGACCATGCGATCAAACGGTCGAAGGTGGCGCGCCTGAGCTTCATTGCGCGAATGCTTTGAGCATCGGCTGGAGCGCTCCGCGAGCGGTAAGAATCAACTCGCATGTCTCGCGCACGGCACCGGCGCCTGCGTCGGCGCGAGTCACATAATGCGCCTGGCGGCGAATCGTTTCGGGGGCATGAGGGACGGTGACAGCAAGTCCGCAGCGTGCGAGCAGCGCGAGATCGGGAAGATCGTCGCCGATGTGCGCGCATTCGTCGGCGGCGAAACCCAGCTCGCCGCGCAGCCGCTCCCAGGGTGCCAACTTGTTCTCCGCGCCGAGGATGACGTGCGCGACGCCGAGATGCCGCGCGCGTCGCGTCACTGCCGGAGTCGAGCTGCCGGTGATCCAGGCAACTACTACGCCCGACTCATGGAGCATCTTGAGCCCGAGACCGTCGAGCGTCGAAAAAGCCTTGAGCTCGCTGCCGTCGTCGGCGTAATAGAGCTTGCCGTCGGTAAGCACGCCGTCGACATCGCACGAAAGGAGGCGAACCCGACGGGCGCGTTCCAGTAATTCGGCGCTGTTCATGGGTGCGCGCTAGGCTGGCTCATGCCTCAGCCTCCTTGCACCTGTTGTCGCGAAAATGCCATCAGGTGCGTCGGCCTCGCGCCGTATTCGCCTGCCGTCGCGCCCTTCGGGCCTCGGCTACGCCGCGGCGGGCTCATACGACCTTGGCGCGGAACAGGTCGTGCAGATGCAGCGCTCCGACGAGCCTGCGCCGATCGTCGAGCACGAGAAGCTGACTCACCTTGGGAGGCGTCTCCATCAGCTCGACGCAGTCGATGGCGAGCCGATCCGCTTCGATGGATCTCGGGTTGCGCGTCATCAGCTTTTCGACCCGAACTGCGCTGAAATCGGTGACGCGCGACAGGCAGCGCCGCAGATCGCCGTCAGTGAATATTCCCAGGACCTGTCCGTTAGCATCGACCACTGCAGTCATACCCATCCCTTTGCTGCTCATTTCGACGACGGCTTCTGCTAGCGTGGCTGTCAAATGCACGGAAGGCACCGCAGTACCGGTGCGCATCACGTCGGCGACGTGAGTGAGCAGCCTTCGTCCCAGCGATCCACCCGGATGCGAGCGGGCGAAATCTTCCACCGAAAAGCCCCGGGCGTCGAGCAATGCAAGTGCCAGCGCGTCGCCGAGAGCGAGCGCAGCGGTTGTGCTCGCCGTCGGCGCGAGACCGAGAGGACAGGCCTCGTTATCGACGCTCGCGTCGAGGTGCACGTCGGCCGCCTGAGCCAGCGAAGATTGCTCGCTGCCGGTCAGTGCAATCAACTTGGCTCCCTGTCGCTTGAGATGCGGAACGAGCGACACCAGCTCGTCCGTCTCGCCGGAATTCGAAAGCAAGACGACGACGTCGTCGCTGGTGATCATGCCGAGATCGCCGTGGCTTGCCTCCGCAGCGTGCACGAAAAAAGCCGGCGTGCCGGTGGAGGCGAGCGTCGCGGCGAACTTGCGCGCGATGTGTCCCGATTTGCCGATACCGATGACCACGACGCGCCCGCGGCATGAAAGCAGCGCCCGCGCCGCGGCGAGAAATGCGCCACCGAGCCGCCCCTCGAGCGACGAGATGGCCGCTGCTTCGGTGGCGAGCACGCGTTTGCCCAGCGCGAGGGCGCGTTGCGGGTCGATATCACGTGCGGCGGAGACGCTTTGCACAGCCTCGGCAGTCATGCGGAAAGTATACCCTTTCGGCTCCTGCACCCGTCTCTCGCGCATGCTAAATTGAAGTGATGCCGCAAACGCTACAGCTGATTCTTGTCGTCCTCGCCGCCGTGGTCGTAGTGGTGGTTGCCTGTCGGCTGCTGCGGTTGCCGCCGATCCTTGGCTACCTCGCCGTCGGCACCGCGGTAGGACCGCGCGCGCTAGGGCTCGTGCCCGATACCGCCAACGTGCGCAGCATCGCCGAGTTCGGCGTCGTGTTCCTGATGTTCTCGATCGGTCTCGAATTCAGCCTGCCGCAGTTGAAAGCCATGCGTCGCGCGTTATTCGGTCTGGGGTTGGCGCAAGTAGCGATTACCACCATTCTGGCCATGATCGGCCTGCATCTCTTTCACTACGGTTGGCTCACCGGATTCGCTTTGGGTGGCGCGCTCGCCATGAGCTCGACGGCGATTGGATCGAAGATGCTCGTTGAACGCATGGAGCTGGGGTCGCCGCACGGCCGCGACATCATGGCTATTCTGCTGTTCCAGGATCTCGCCGTGGTCGCGTTTCTGATCGCGGTCCCGACGCTGGCCCACGGCGGCGACGATCTGTGGCAGGCGCTCGGCGTCGCCGGTCTGAAAGCTGCGGTCGTGCTGGCGCTGATCACGGGATGGGGCCAGAAGCCGATGCGAGCCTGGTTCAATCTGGTAGCGCGCCAGCGCTCCTCCGAGCTGTTCGTGCTCAACGTGCTGCTAGTGACGCTGGGCCTCGCCGGACTCACCGAGCTGTTCGGACTCTCCTTTGCGCTGGGCGCCTTTCTCGCCGGGATGCTCATCGCCGAGACCGAATACCGCTATCAGGTCGAGGAGGACATCAAGCCGTTTCGCGATGTGCTGGTCGGTGTGTTCTTCGTCAGCGTCGGCATGTACCTCGACCTTAACGCCGTCGTGTCGAGCCTGGGGTGGGTATTGCTCCTGCTGATCGGTCCGGTATTCGTCAAACTTTGTCTCGTCGTCTTGCTGGCTCGTCTCTTCGGCTCGCCACTCGGCGTTGCGCTGCGCACGGGGTTCTACCTGGCGCAGGCCGGCGAGTTCGCGCTCGTCCTGCTCGCGCTTTCCGCCGACTTGGGAATTGTCGGACGCGAGCTCACTCAGCCGGTGCTGGCGGCAATGGTGCTGTCAATGCTCGCGGCGCCGTTTCTCATTCAGTTCTCGGAGTCGGTCGTAAAACGATTGACTGCCAACGACTGGCTGGCTCGCGCCGCGCAGGTCACGCAGATTGCTGCGCGGTCAATGGCGCGGCAGAACCATGTGATCGTCTGCGGCTATGGTCGCAGCGGCCAGAATCTGGTGCGGCTGCTCGAAGCCGAGGACATCGGCTACATCGCGCTCGATTCCGATCCGCAACGCGTGCGCGAAGCAGCGGACGGTGGCGGCGTGGTTTATGGCGACGCGGGGCGGCGCGAAACGCTGATTGCAGCGGGGCTCGCGAAAGCCCGGGCAATCGCCGTGACTTTCGCCGACACGCCGACTGCCTTGAAGATCCTGCATCACGCTCATCAGGAGCGCCCCGACCTTCCGGTGATCGTGCGAACGGTCGATGACACCGAGCTCGATCGGCTGCTCGAGGCGGGCGCGGCCGAAGTCGTTCCCGAGGTGCTCGAAGGCAGCCTCATGCTCGCGTCGCATTCGCTACTGGTGCTTGGGGTTCCGCTCAATCGGGTACTTGCGCGCATTCGCGCGATTCGCGAGGAGCGATACAGCTTGTTCCGCGGCTTCTTCCACGGCGTTACCGACGCCGCCGACGCGGCGGAAAATCTGCAGCCACGGCTGCATTCGGTTCTGCTGACCGAGCGCTCTGCCGCCATCGGCAAGTCGCTGTCGGAAGTCGATCTCGGCGACGTGACAGTCACGGGCGTGCGCCGGCGCGGCGCTCGCTCGAGAGAGCCCGAGCCGCACTACGCTTTCGAAGCAGGTGATGTGATCGTGCTTCTCGGACGCCCGGAACAGCTCTCGCTCGCTGAACAAAAACTTCTCCAGCGTTGACGAACGAAACTCGCGGCGCTGAGGCGCCGCCGAGCAGTCGCCGATTTGTGGCGCCAAGCTGAACCCGCTACAATCGCTCTCCTTCCCGCGCAAGACAAGAACTTCCCCGCCGATGCCTGACGCACCGAGCGCTGTGTCCCACGTATTGCAGAACCCGACTGGCGATCGCCGTGGGCCGGCGGTCGAGCTGATCGACGTTTCGTTCGCGTACGATGTAAGACCGGTGCTGCGCGGCATCACCATGCGCGTTCCTCGCGGCAAGATTGTCGCGATCATGGGCGGCAGCGGTTGCGGCAAGACGACCATCCTGCGCTTGATCGGCGGTCAGCTCAAGCCCGACAGCGGAAAGGTGTTCGTCGCGGGCCAGTCGGTGCCCGATCTTGATGCCGACGCGCTTTACCACTTGCGGCGCAAGTTCGGAATGCTCTTCCAGTTCGGCGCTCTGTTCACCGATATGAGCGTGTTCGAGAACATCGCCTTCCCGATGCGCGAGCACACCGACTTGTCCGAGGAACTGATCCGGGATCTGGTGTTGATGAAGCTGCACGCGGTCGGCCTGCGCGGCGCTGCGAGCTTGATGCCCGCCGAGCTGTCGGGCGGGATGGCGCGCCGGGTCGCGCTGGCGCGTGCCATCGCGCTCGATCCCATGGTCGTGATGTACGATGAGCCCTTCGCCGGCCTGGATCCGATCTCGCTGGGAGTCATCGGTCAGCTGATTCGCAAATTGAACGACGCTCTGGGCATCACGTCGGTCGTCGTGACGCACGACGTCTACGAGTCGCTCAAGATCGTCGATTATCTCTACTTCGTGTCCGAAGGAAAAATCGTCGCCAGCGGCACCGCGGATGAAGTGCGCGCTTCCGCGGACTCGTACGTGCGGCAGTTCGTCGGCGGCGAGCCCGACGGCCCGGTCCCGTTCCACTATCCGGCACAGCCCTATGCTAAGGAACTGTTGACGCATGTACGGTGAAGTTTTGGGTGGCCTGGCGCACGGTCTGCGGCGCCTGGGCGGTGCGGTCACTGGCGGCATCAGCAAGCTCGGGTACGCCAGCCGATTCCTGTTCGCGGTCCTGTGGCATTCGCCCCAGGCCTTCCGGCGCATCCAGCTTACGCTGCGCGAGATCTACTTCGCGGGCGTGCTGTCGCTGGTGATCATTCTGATGTCGGGGATGTTCGTGGGCATGGTGCTTTCGCTGCAGGGCTACGAGACGCTCAAGCGCTATGGGGCGGATGAGCAGCTCGGCATCCTGGTGGCGCTGGCACTAGTGCGCGAATTGGGACCAGTGATCGCGGGGCTGCTTTTCGCCTCCCGCGCCGGCTCGGCGATTACCGCGGAGATCGGTTTGATGAAAACGACCGAGCAGCTCGCTGCAATGGAGATGATGGCGGTCGATCCGTTGGCGCGGGTGATCGCACCGCGTTTCTGGGGCGGCATCATTTCGCTTCCGCTGCTCGCCGCGCTGTTCTCGGCCTTCGGCATCTTTGGCGGCTACATTGTCGGCGTGCGGCTGATCGGCATCGACTCAGGCGCCTTCTGGGGTCAGATGCAGGCGGGAGTGGATTTCTGGCCCGACGTGACCAACGGCATCATCAAGAGCGTGGTGTTCGCGGTCGCGGTGTCGTTGATTGCTGTGTTCGAGGGCTACGATTCCAAGCCGACCGCGGAAGGCGTATCCACCGCCACGACCCGAACCGTCGTCATTTCGTCGCTGGCAATCCTGGCGCTGGACTTTGTGATGACCGTGTTCATGTTCCGCGGAGCCGGGACGTGAACCGCTCCGCAATCGATCTCTGGGTCGGCATTTTTGTCGCCATCGGGCTGGGAGCGATCGTGTTTCTGGCCCTCAAGGTTGGCAATCTGGTGACTATCGGCAACGAGCCCGGCTACCGACTCGAAGCTCGCTTCGACAACATTGGGGGCCTCAAGCTACGCGCTCCCGTGAAGGCTGCCGGCGTCGTCGTCGGGCGCGTCGAATCGATAAAGCTCGATGCGAAAAGCTACGAGGCAGTGGTCACCGTGCGCGTCGACCGTGGCTACGAGTTCACCAAAGACACGATTGCGTCGATCAACACCTCCGGCCTCCTGGGAGAGGTTTACATCAGCCTCGATGCCGGTGGCGATACTGCCATGCTCAGGGATGGCGAGCGGATCGCCAAAACTCAATCCGCAGTGGTTATGGAAAAGCTGATCAGCCAGTTCCTTTTCGACAAAGCGTCCGACGCCGGAGGAAACAAGAAATGAGACTCTGGTTGCGTACCCGCCGGACATCGCTGGCGTTGACAATGCTGCTGCTAGCGGGCTGCGCCGCAACGCCGTCGCGCATCGACCCGTTCGAGCCATGGAACCGGGCGATGTTCGAGGTCAATGAAGTGGTCGACGGGCACTTCGTGAAGCCGATCGCCGAAGGATACGTCAAGTATGTACCGGATCCGATCCGCACCGGCGTCGCCAACTTCTTCGGCAATATCGACGACCTTTTCATCGGGATCAACAACGTGCTCGAAGGCAACGGCAATCGGGCCGGCGATGACTTCGGCCGCGTGCTGCTCAATACTACCTTCGGGCTGGGCGGCATCTTCGATCTGGCGTCGATGATGGGAATCGAAAAGCACAATCAGGACTTCGGCATCACCTTCGGCAAATGGGGAATCGAGCCGGGGCCGTACCTGTTCATTCCGCTGTTCGGTCCAACCACCGTGCGCGACGGCACCGGAACCCTGATCCGATACTATCTCGGTCCGATTACCTACATCATCGAGGACGTCCCGGTACGCAACATCCTCTACGGCGTCGGCTATCTCAATGTGCGCGCGCAGGCGTTGGAAGCGGAGAGCGTCGTGAGCACGGCGGCGCTCGACAAGTACACCTTCATACGCAATGCCTATCTGCGGGCGCGGCGCTATCAGGTTTACGAAGGAAAGCCGCCGCCTGAGGAAAACGACGAAGGGCAATGACTCTCCCTCCATACCGCCGGAACCTGCGCACTTGGCGCGGTGTCTGTCGCTTCGAGGGCGAATTGCCCGCCAAGCTCAAGGACAAGCAATGACGCGCACCGTTGCATCTGTACTTCTGCTTTTCGCGCTTGTGGCGCCGCCGGCCCTGGCGCAGGAGGCACCCGACGCTCTGGTCAAGCGTGTGGCCGAAGACGTCCTCGCGACGATTCGCGCCGACAAGGACATCCAGGCCGGGAACCAGGCCAAGATCAGGCAGGTGATGGAAAGCAAGCTCGTCCCCAACTTCGACTTTCCGCGCATGACCGCGCTCGCCATGGGACGGAACTGGCGGTCGGCGACCCCCGAACAGCAAAAGCAACTCACCGACGAATTCCGTTCGCTGCTGGTGCGTACCTATTCGGGCGCGCTGGCTAACTACCGTGACAACACCATGGAGTATAAGCCGCTGCGGATGAATCCCGGGGACACCGAAGTTGTCGTGCGCACCGAGGTCAAGCGCTCGGGTCAGGCACCGGTGCAGATCGACTACAGCATGGAAAAGGTGGGCGACAGCTGGAAAGCCTACGACGTCGTCGTCGCCGGCGTGAGCCTCGTCACCACTTACCGCGACGAGTTCAACGACACGGTCAAGGCCTCCGGCGTCGATGGCCTGATCAAGACGCTGCAGAACAAGAACCGCGGCCCTGCACCCGCGCCGAGCGCTGCCAAGTGAGCGGACAGAAGGCCGAGCTCGACGCGAATGGTGAGCGCTGGGCAGTGACCGGCTCGCTGATCATGGACAGCGTCTCCGCGCTGCTGCATGCGAGCGCTGCACAGGCGCTGCCGGGTGCCGGCATCGTCGATCTCGCAGGCGTGGATCGCGTCGACTCCGCTGGCGTCGCGTTGCTCCTGGCGTGGCAGCGCCGGGCTGCCGCCGAAGAGCGCCGGCTGGTATTCTCCAGCGTGCCGTCGAGCATGGCTTCGCTCGCCGCGCTCTACGGCGTCCAGGAATTGCTGGCTCAGTGATTCGAGCGGGAACGCTTTAGTCTCGCACCCGTTACAGTCGATTCGCCCATGATCCCGGCGGTGGAGATCGTCGATGTCGCGCGCCGCTTTGGCGCGGTGCGGGCGCTCTCGGGCGTCGATCTCGCTGTCGAGCCCGGCGAATTCTTCGGTCTGCTCGGTCCCAATGGTGCCGGCAAGACAACGTTGATCTCCATCCTCGCCGGGCTCACGCGTGCCGACCGAGGCTCGGCACGCGTGCTTGGGCACGACGTGGTCGCCGATTACCGCATGGCCCGGCGCATGCTCGGAGTGGTGCCGCAGGAGCTGGTATTCGATCCGTTTTTCACGGCGCGCGAAACGCTGAAAATCCAGGCAGGCTATTTCGGCATCCGCGACAACGATGACTGGATCGATGAGATCCTGCATCACCTCGACCTGACGGCCAGAGCCGACGCCAACATGCGTGCGCTCTCCGGCGGAATGAAGCGCCGCGTGCTGGTGGGGCAAGCTCTGGTGCACAAGCCGCCGGTGATCGTCCTCGACGAGCCAACCGCGGGCGTCGACGTGGAGCTGCGACAAAGCCTGTGGGCGTTCATCCGCAAGTTGAACCGCGATGGCCACACCATCATTCTGACGACGCATTACCTGGAGGAAGCCGAGGCGCTGTGCAGCCGCATCGCCATGCTCAAGGCGGGAAAGATCGTTGCGCTGGACACCACGCAAAACCTGCTTTCGAGCTTTGCTGGACTCACCGTGCGCCTTACCGCAGCGGCTTTGCCGGAGGCTTGGCGCTCCAAGGTGCAGCGACAGGACGGACAAACGTATCTGTTGTCGCTCGCTGACTACTCGGAGCTCGAAACGTTGCTCGCCGCGTTGCGCGCCCAGGGCACGAGCATCGACGAGTTGTCACTGCAGGAAGCCGATCTGGAGCAGGTGTTCCTGCGCATCATGAAGCGTGCCGCATGAACGTGGCTCCGGTAACGGGTTCGGGGTGGCTCACACTGCTGTACAAGGAGCTGCTGAGGTTCTGGAAAGTGAGCTTCCAGACGATCCTCGCACCGATTCTCACTGCGCTTCTGTACTTGCTGATCTTCTCTCACGTGCTCGAGTCGCACGTCTCTGTCTTCGACGGGCGCGTACGCTACACCGCGTTCTTGGTTCCAGGTCTGGTGATGATGTCAGTGCTGCAGAACGCGTTCGCCAACAGTTCGTCCTCAATGATCCAGTCGAAGATCACCGGCAATCTCATTTTCGTATTGCTGCCTCCGCTCTCCCCGCTCGAAATTTTCGGTGCTTACGTGCTGGGTGCCGTGGTTCGCGGCATCGTCGTCGGGTTCGGCGTGCTGCTGGTCACCGTGTGG
>Ga0126381_100001640_pt1 | contig 23904 bp, 18 predicted proteins | sample PanSoiMetPlot_28_FD_96465 | JGI IMG/M metagenome (GOLD analysis project Ga0126381, IMG submission 96465) | Tropical forest soil microbial communities from Panama - MetaG Plot_28 | ecosystem: Environmental > Terrestrial > Soil > Tropical forest > Bulk soil | place: Panama | collected 2016-02-17 | reverse complement strand
TCGAAAACGACATTGTTGCCGCCGAGCAGACTTTGGCCGGGCTGTGGTCAAATTCGGTTACCCTCAACCTCCATTTTTCAGCAGTCAACGAAGGAAATAACGGGGATCTCGCCAGCAACAGCTTCCCCTTCGTAAATGTCAGCTATACGGCGCTTCGTAACGCGCTGATATCGCATGATCAATCGACCGTATACGGTCAGGATGCCGCCGCCTCGCTGCCGACAACGGACCCGGATCCGGCGGGCGGCAACGACTGGAGCCTTCCTCTCTCCTACGCCCGAATGCTTGGTTTAACCACCAGTACTTCGTCCGCCGACGATACCATTACTCTCAACACTTACTATAATTGGACCTACGGTCAGGACGTTATCAACGCGCTAACGCACGAGATAAGCGAAGGGGGGATGGGGCGGATAGGCGGCCTGGGCGATCAGAACGCGGCCTGGAGCACATCGGATTTGTTCCGCTTCAATGCGGCCGGGAATCGTGATTACACCGACGGGCGTGACGGCGATGCGGCCTATTTCTCGTATAATGGCGGTCAAACATTGTCTTCCGCCGCCGGTCTCTCCTTCAATAACGAATATGCGCCGGGTAGCAGTGGCCCGGTCCAGGCAAACGGCGGCGACACCGCCGACTGGAACCAGCTGGATGTTTTCGGTACCGGTTCGCCCGGCGAAACAAACACACTGTCGCGAACCGACATCGCGTTTATGGATGTGCTCGGCTGGGCGCCGGTGACGACGATCTCGACTCCTTCGACGACGGCCCAATTGATCGCCGAGGATGGCGGCGGAAATCTCGGCATCTATGACATAGGCGCGAACGCCGTTCTGACTTCGTTTAGCGCCGGCCCCGTGAGCACGGCGCTACAGGTGCTCGGTTTTGGCGAATTCAGCGGAAACCCGGGCGAGAGCGACATGTTGATGCGCGATCCGAGTTCGGGCGCGGTTCAATACTTTGACATACGAAATGGCCAGATTGCCGCACAGGGCTCGTTCGGCACGATCGACGCGTCGTGGCAGGTGCTCGGGTTTGGCGCCTTCAGCCGCAACGCCAACGAAACCGACATGCTGATGCGTGATTCGGCAACGAACAATATTGTATACTTTGATATCCAGAACAACCAAGAAGTTGCGAGTGGCGTATTTGGGAATATCGGTCGCGAGTGGCAGGTTCTCGGGGTTGGTGACTTTAGCAGTAACCCTGGCGAAAGCGATATGCTGATGCGGGATGCCGCGACAAATACCATAGACTATTTCGATATACAGAACAATCAACTGGTTTCGAGCGGTCTATTTGGGAATATTGGTCGGGAGTGGCAGGTTCTCGGTGTGGGCGACTTCAGCGGAAACGCCAATGAAAGCGATATGCTGATGCGAGACACCGCCACCAATACGATCGAGTATTTCGACATACAGCACAATCAAATCGCCGGGTACGGCGTTTTTGGCAATATCGGCGCGGAATGGCAGCCGGTTGGTTTTGCCGAGATTGCGGGACATGCCAACGAAACCGACATGCTGATGCGTAACACCGCGACAAGTGCGATCGATTATTTCGACATTCAGAACAACCGATCCGTGAGCAACGGCTCATGGACGAATGTTCCCAGCAACCAACAGGTTCTGGGTGTGTCAACCATCCTTTCGGGCGCGTAAAGCCGACAATCCGACGTCGCGAGCGCGCCAGCGGTGACATCGACTAATCGTTGGTCGAGACGCTTTCCTTGTACCGGTCGATCACTTCATCGACCGGGCCGATGGCCTCGATGAGGCCGTTCTTCAGATAGACCGCCCGCGTGCACCACTCCTCGATGAGCTCAAACGCGTGTGATGCGAGCACCAGGATGCTCGAACGCGTGACGAATTCTTCCATCCGCCGCTGCGCCTTCGCGAGAAAGTGGGCGTCCCCCGCCGAAAGCCATTCGTCGAGAATTAGGATCTCGGGTCGAATGCATGTCGAGACCGCAAAAGCGAGACGAACCATCATGCCGGCGGAGTAGGTCCGTACCGGCATATCGAGATAGCTGCCGAGTTCCGTAAATTCGGCAACCTGCTCGATCCGCTCGCGCATGTCTCGCGGATGGATGTCCATGTAGAGACCGCGCAGGATGATGTTCTCGCGTCCCGTGGCATCTTGATTGAGGCCCACCGATGAATTGATCAGCGCCGTGGTGTGACCGGAGATGTGGATCCGCCCCTGCGTCGGTTTGTAAATGCCGGCAAGAACCTTCAGCAATGTTGTCTTGCCAGCGCCGTTGGCTCCGATCAGCCCGATCCGGTCGCTGTTGTCGACGTCCATCGTGATGTCGTGCAAGGCGCGCACCATCACCCGATCATGCGCGTCGCGCGCAAGGTTGCCGTGCGTCGTGCCCGCGATGAGCATCTTCTTCAACGAGCGGGCGCCCGCTTGGTAGATCGGGAAGTCGACGCAAACGTCGCGCAGGTGGATCGACGGCATTCGGGGCTAGATCAAATCCAATAGGCAATCCGCTCGCGGAAGCGAACGAAGAATAGGAAGCTGATCAAGCTCCCGCCCAGCGTCGAACCGATGAGGATCGGCCACGATGTCGGCTCCGGCAAAACCCCGAGAAGCGGTGCTCGCACGACATCGATCCAAGCGAAGAACGGGTTCAGCACCAACACTGCTTTCAGGCTTTGCACCGCATCGATCGGCCAGAAGATCGGGGTCAGGAAGAACAGGACTTGCACAACGTTATTCACGATCGGCGGGATGTCGCGAAAACGGGTGCTGATCGCGCCGAGAAGCACAGCCATCCACAATCCGTTTACGCTGAGGAATATCAAAGCCGGGATGAGTTCGACGAGATGCCAGTCGACCGGGACCCTGAACAAAAGAAGGCCGATCGGGATGATGACGGCGCTATGGGCCAGGACGATCAGGTTGCGGTAGATGACGCGATAGGCCTGCACCGAAAAGGGCATCGGCACCTGCTGGATCACGTCATGCGCGTTCGTGAACGTGGCGCAGCCTTCGTTGATCATGCCCGAAATGAATTGCCAGGTCAGAATTCCGGCCATGATGTACGGCACGTAGGTGCTTATTTCGGCGTGAAACAGCTCCGAGTAGATGATGCCCATCGAGGCGATCATGACCAGGTTGGTCAGGGTGACCCAAAACGGGCCGAGCACCGATCCGCGATACCGCTCCTTGATGTCTTGATAGGCAAGGCGGGTCCATATCCAGTTGCGGCTGACGCCGCCGGCGAGATCACTGAGCGCTTCTTTAAGGCGGGACGGCGGCGCGGCAAGCGCATTGGTTCGCGCAGCGGCCGAAGCCACCAATTCGGAGACCACCGGATTAACTGACATGTTGCTCGACGAGGCTATTGGTCCGAAACCGTTGTCGCCGCAGCGAAAAGAGCGCACCGGATCCCGCGAATGCTGGGTGGCTGTACCATAGGGTCTGATCTCTGTCGAGGCGTTGATTGTCCGATGCCAACCGGCATCCCGCAAAATGCCTAGCGCGTGTCGAGGGCTGTCGGGATCTTAACCGACTTTCCGCCGAGCTCGATCGATTCCGCTGCCGCGGCGATCGCGCTGACGATACGAGCGCCCAGCGCGGCGCTCGCAAGATCGGCCGTGCCGGACCGAATGGCAGCGAGGAATGCGCGCATTTCGCAGGTAAGCGGGAGCTCGTCGGAGTAGGGAGGATAGACCGGCTCGCGGCTGGGTCGTTGAAAAAACGTCAGCTTTCGCTCGGCCGTATTGTCGAAGACGAGGGTGCCGTTTTCGCCGAAGATCGTCGTCGCGCGACGCGGTATCGGCGAGAGCCAGCTGGACGAAGCGACGACCGATGCGGCGCCGAAGGTGAATTTGGAGATCGCCGCCCGAGGCTTCGCGCCGCCATCGAGGCTCCAGCTCGTCGCTTCGCTCGGGTCGTGGCCAAACAGTGCCCATGCCATCGATAGGTCGTGCGGCAGCCAATCCCACAGCACCGAGCCGTGAGGACGGAGATTTTCGTTCATTCCGGTTCCCAGGACATAGCGGATCGCCCCGAGCTTCGGGAGCTGGTCCAGCGCTGCGAGAAACGCCGGATGGTGGAGATAAAGGTGGCCGACAAAGACGAGGCCGCCCGAGCGCTTGGCGGCATCCACGATGTGCCGGGCGTCGGCGACCGTTGTGCACATTGGCTTTTCGATAAAGGTGGCAACGCCTGCCTCGATGTACGGCAAGGCGATTTCGGCGTGGGTCGCGCTCGGCGTTGCGATGAGCACGGCATCCAACCCGAGCGCCGGTTTGTCGCTTCTGGCGAGGATGGTCAGCGACACGTCCGGGAAGGAGAGTAGTGTTCGCTCGATATTGCGGCCCCACCTACCGTGTCCGACAAGGCCAAGTCGCAAGTCCATCCGGTCGCTGACCCTTGATGACGCCTCGTCGGCGATAGGAAACCGCGACGCTACTCGCTCGTATAGCTCTGTTCTTTGCGCGCCCAATCAACAAAGCGGGCGAGCCCGTCCTCCAAGTGTACTTGCGAGGCGTAGCCCAGATCCCTCGCTGCCTTGGAGAGGTCCGGACACCGGCGTTGCGGTTCGCCCGCCGGATAGGTGTCGGGATACGGAATGTATTTTACGGCGGCGCCGGGGATGACCCCCGAATACATCTCGGCCAGACTCCCCATCGAGATTTCGTTCTCGGCATTCCCGATGTTATAGGCTTCGCCGTGTCGGCCGCGCAGCAGGGTCTTGAGAAACCCGACAATCGCGTCGGTAATGTAGCAAAACGTCCGCGTCTGTTTCCCGTCGCCGTGAACCGGCAAGGGCCGGCTGTTCAGTGCTTCGTACGTAAACATGGGAATGACCCGGCGGTCATTATGTTTCATTCCCGGGCCGAAGACATTGAATGGACGGACGATCTTAACCGGGACGTTGTATTGCTGATAATAGACGGTCGAGATGGTCTCTCCGAGACGCTTTGACTCGTCATAACACGCCCGCGGGCCGACGCTTGACACGTAGCCGTGATAGGTCTCCGGCGTGGGGATCGCTTTGGGGTCGGGATCGCCATAAATCTCGCTCGAGCTGAAGAACAAAAAGCCTTCCAGCTCCTTGTTCCGGCGCGCCACCTCCATCAGGTTCTTCGTTCCCTGGACGGCGCTTTCGATCGTCTCCAGCGGGTATCTCATGTAGTAGACCGGCGAGGCGACCCCCGCGGCGTGAATGATGAAATTCAGATTCTCGCGGACCGGTAGCGGATAGGTCACGTCAGCCCACACATCGACGATGTTGGGATCGCGGTGCGCCTCGTCCTGCAAGGATGTCTGTTCACCGGTGATGTAATTGTCGACCGAGATCACGCGAACCGGGCGCGGCAGACATTCCTTGTTGAGCCGCCGGAAAACCGCGATCAGATGGCGACCGAGAAATCCGCCCCCACCCGACAGGAGAACCGTCTTTCCCGAGAACCGTTCTGCCTCCGAACCCAACGCGGTGACCATCGCGCCAATATCGTCGCTCGCCGTCATGCGCTCATTTCCTGTCATTGCACTTCTCTGGGCGGGATCGGGATCAGATAGCGGTAGGACCCACCCGTTTTTTCACGAATGGCTTCGAAATACTCATAGGCGAACACCACAAGCACATCCGGCCGGTGGGCATCCAGATGCGCCTTGTCGACGATGGGTATGTGGGTTCCCGGGGTGAACTTATGCTGCTTGAGGGGGCTGTCATCAACGGTAAAGTCGATCAGCGTCGGACCGATCTTGCCGTAATTGCAAATCGTCGATACGCGTGCAGGAGCGCCATATCCGGCGACTTTAAGACCGGACCGCTGATAACCTTCGAGCTTATCGCGCAACGCTGCGAGTTGGATGTCGACCTCGGTTTTGAACTTTTCCAGCTCGGGTATGGTGAGCCGGGCTTCCTCGGCATCGAGAAGTTGCGTGACGTTGGGCGATGGCGCTGCGCCATGGCGCTTTCGCCGGATCGTCACCTGCAGCGAACCGCCATGCGGCTCGATGTGGTCGACATCGGCGATGACCATATCGTGCGCCTCGAACAGGTGTTTGAGCGAGGTGAGCGAGTAGTAGAAGATCCGGTCGAGGTAGAAACGTTCGAACTGAATATCCCTCAGGATGTTGCCAATGTACTCCACCTCGATGATGAACCGGCCGTCTTCACTCAGCAGGTTTCTGACGGTCTCGATAAATGCATGGGGGTTTTCGAGATGCGTGAACACGCTGCTTGCCACGATGACATCGGGCTGGCCGTGATCCCGCATGACTTGAGCTGCCGAATCCGCATCAAAGAAGGCGCAGATGGTCGGGAAGCCGTTGTCGTTGGCAATCTGCGACACGTTGATCGACGGCTCGATGCCGACCGCCGGGATACCGAGTTCTTTGAGCGGCTTGAGGAGAATGCCGTCATTCGAGCCGACATCAACCACAAGGCGCGCACCGGCAAGTTTTCTCGCTAGACCCTCAAAATGCCGAACCAGCGCCGCGTTCACCGACGAGAGATAATAATAGTCTTCGAACATCCGCGCGCGCGAGATAATCGTCCCTAGCTGCACGTTTTTGCAGTTAGTACAAAAAAACATCCCAAGTGGAAAAAAGTCCTCGGTCAGAAATTGCGCTTCAGTCGGGTATTTGTTTGCTAACGGCTGCATTCCCAAGTTTAAAAATTCGACGGTATCGTCGGCTTCGCACAATCGGCATTTCATGAGCGCCAGTGCCTCCTGATTGAGTCGTGCCTATATAGGGGAATCCACAAACTCGATCAACGCGGGCCGCTTGGTTCCGGGCATGGACGCGGGTCCATGGCCAGACCCGCACGAGCTCAAGCACCGACAGGCTCCCGCCGATGCGCCAGAGTCATTTTCACCGGCGTTTCGCGAGATGGTATCTTCTACGCGCGTGTGCCATGCCGGCTACCCGCACATGCGGGCCGAAGGAACGAAAAGATGACCGAGGGGGTGGTGGCCTTCGCGTTTGGTGTCCCGAACACGCTGCTTTCCAATCGGCTCATCGCGGAGATTTCGTCAGAGAAGGCAATGCGGCTGAATATCCCGGTTTATACGCAGCTTGATGTCATGCCGCTTGATCCCGGGGTGGCCGTTGAATTGACGCAGGAAAATTACCCGATCCGAGTGCCGACCTTGCGAATCGCCCGCGGCGCGGTGCGCTGGGCGCAGGTGCACGGCATCGAGACGTTGTGGCTATGCGCGGCGAAACCGCATCTCGCACGCGCTACCCGCGATCTAAGTTTCGCGATTTCCGAGGCGGGGGCGAGCATCGCGATCAAAGTTTGCGAGCGCGTCGAGCATCACCCTTCCTCGGTTTGGTTCTGCGAAGGATCGCAGCAGCCGGATACGCGGCTGCCGTGGCTGTGGAAGCTTCGCGATGCTATTTTGCTGTGCATGCCGACACGGCTCTACGCGGCGATTGCCGGTTGAAGGCGGTAGCCAAACCTGGATAGGTTCATCGCGGTAGCGACCTCGATTCGACCGCAGCGAAAGATGTTCTGGCTGGATGATCCCGCGCACCCATAGGCGAAAACTGGCGATTGTCTCTCCGGTCTTTAACGACTGGAGCGCCTATGGCCAGCTCATCGAGCGGCTGGGGCAGCTCAACGAGGCCCAGACCTTCGAGATCCATGTCATCGCGGTCGACGATTGCTCGTTCGTCGAGGTTGCGGACGTTGCATCGTTGTGCGCCCGCAAGGGCCGGTTGGCGAGCCTGCGCGTGGTCAGGCTTGCCTGCAATTTGGGCCCGATGCGGGCAATTGCCGCCGGCTTGGTGGTGGCGAGCACGCTCGAGGAGCTCGATGCCGTTATCGTCATGGACGCGGACGGAGAGGACAGACCCGAGGATATCGGCCAGCTCATCGCGACCTGGGACACGAACCCGCAAAAAATCGTCGTGGCCAAGCGCGCGCAGCGCTCGGAAGGCCGGTTGTTCAAGGCGTTTTACGGGATTTACAAACTGATCTTCAAAGTGCTGACCGGCCAGCCGATAACCTTTGGCAGCTTTTCGCTGCTGCCATACTCGGCGTTGCGCGCACTGATCCATAACCCGGCCATCTGGAACAATCTGCCGGCAGCGATCATCCGTTCGCGAATTCCCTATACCGAGCTCGAAACCAAGCGCGGTGTCCGCTTTGCCGGTCGTTCACGGATGAATTTCGTCAATCTCGCCGTTCACGGGATCAGCGCAATCTCGGTTTATACCGATATCGTTCTGCTGCGGATCATCGTTGCCATGACGGGAATTGCCGCGGCTGTCGTGATCGGGCTCGCTTTGGTCGTCGCGATAAAATTGGTCACCAACTGGCCGATCCCCGGTTGGGCTTCTTACATCGCGGCCGCCCTGACCATCATCCTGCTGCAGACGCTGACCATTGCGGGGGTCAGCCTCTTTCAACTGTTGAGCTTTCGAAATCTAAGGGCGTTTGTTCCGGCCACCGACATCCAGGCGTTCCTGCTGCCGGAGGAAACGGAGCCGTCCGCGGCGGTCTGCGCCGAGACCGGCGCCCAACTCGTTGTCCCGTGAGCCTGCCGATGAACGAGGTCATAGGCACGGCACCGACACGAATTGCTTACCAGAGCCCCGATTTGGAGCTGTTCATCGACGCTCGCCATTGGAAGCAGTACTGGTCAAAGCAGGTCGCTCCTTATATCGGCGGTCAGGTCTTCGAGGTCGGCGCAGGTCTCGGGGGATCGACCGAACACATGGTCAATCCGCGCTGCTCCGCGTGGCTCTGCCTGGAGCCCGATCCGTCCTTGGTTGCGCAGATCACCCCGCGGATTACGGCGGGCGAACTGCCGTCCTATTGCTCGGCGCAATGCGGCGTGTTGGGCGATCTGGCAGCCGATCTGACCGCTGATACGATTATCTATATCGACGTCCTCGAGCATATCGAGGATGACGAGGAGGAAATACGCCTCGCGGCCCGCCATCTCAGGATTGGCGGACATCTCATCGTGCTCTGTCCGGCGTTCAATCTCCTCTACAGCGAACTCGACAGAGCCGTCGGACATTTCCGACGCTACAAAAGAGCCGACATCGCCAGGCTGACCCCGCCGGACCTCGCCGTGAGGAAGCTCTTCTTTCTTGATTCGGTGGGGTTCTTTGCGTCGCTTGCCAATCGTCTGCTGGTGAAGTCTTCGCTGCCGACGGCGGCGCAGATCGCGCTGTGGGATCGGCTGATGGTTCCCCTCTCGCGATACGCCGCCGACCGGGTATTCAGCTCGATGTTCGGCAAGACAATCGTCGCGGTCTGGCAGAAGGTTTGAATTCGTTCACGGTCGGCCCGCTTGATCACGCGACAGGGGCTGTGTCTGTCTTCCGTCCCGCTAGTTGGTTCCGCACGTGCGGCAGGTCGATCCCGCCGCTGTTCCGGGGACATTTTCCACACTGGACAAATAACTCGACTGGAGAAGGTTCCACTTCTTTCCGGTGACCCTTTCGGTCCCCGTCGCCTTTCCGAACGCCGTGTAGCTCGCGTTGCTGGCGAAGACGGTGCTCGCGACGCTGAGCGCCGCGGTAAAATTGATCGTGCCGCCGTTCTGGAAGCGGCCGCCCTCGTTGTAAATGACGTGGGGAACGGAGCCGCCGCAAATGTCGGCAATGTTGCTCAGCCAAACAAGGTTGTCGTTGCCGTTGGCCAAGGCAAAGATCGGCTGATCCGGCTGGTTGCAATAGGTGTTGCCGCCGGCGGCGACATCCTCGAACTTGGCGCCTTCGCTGACGCTGATCCCGTTCTTGAAAGAGCAGCCTGTTGCCTCGACGATGGCCGCGGCGAAGAACATTGCGAGCGAGGGAATTGCCTCGCGCGGGGCGATCGCGCCGCCGTTGCAATTGAGGAGAACCGCGGCCCGTCCCGCGGCGCCCAGCGGCGCTGCGTCGTGCGGCGACCAGTGGATGCCCACGGTATCGGTGATGCCGTTGCAGTCGCTGCCGTTGTTGGCGCAGGTGATGGCGGTCGTCGACGGGTTCTCCCAGGCCTTGTCGAAGAAGGCGCCCATCATGTAGAGCGCGGCATCGGCGGAGGCAAAGGCGCGCACACCGGGCGCGAGCCCGTCGGCGACGCCATAAGTGTCCGAGCCGTGCGGCGGGTCGTAATACAGCGCCATGACGCCGTTGGGCGGGACCCAGCGACCGGGGCAACGCGTCGCCATCCAGGCGGAGCCGACGACTGCGACCTCCATCGTCTGCTGCGGCCACAAATAGGTGCCGGGATTGCCGCCCCAGCAGTTCACAAAGGGAACGAATTTTGCGCCGGTCGCGTTGGAGCCGGTCGGCATCGGGTCGCTATTGGTGATCCGGACGATGTAGCTTCCCCCGGGGCAGCTATAGCCGCTCGCCGGATCCGCCGAGATATTGTAGAAGCCGCCGCTGGCGGTAAGGCGGACACCGCAATCATCATTGCCCGACTGACCGATCGTGTATGCGCCGGTAATGGCGCGCTGTGGATCGGCAGTCCCGGCGACGGCTGAAGATGCGGTGATGACATAAAGAAAAAGCGTCAGCAGGAAACTCGTCAATCGGCCTAGCTGCATAGGGTTCTCGCAGAATTCGTAATATTCCTGCAATAGGAAGGAAAATCCCGCTCGCGATCAAGCCGCCACCGCTCGCCAGTTGTTGGCTAATCGGTTCCGCAGGTCGCGCAGGTTGAACCTGGCGCCGAGCCGGGAACATGGGCGGAATCCGAGATAAAGCTCGACCCACCCAATTTCCATTTCCGGCCCTTGACGGGGCCGCCAGCCGTCTCGCCGAAGGCCGTATAGCTGCCGCCTTCGCCGTCAACCGTCTCTTGCACGGCGAGCGGGCCGGTGAATTTCATCAGGCTTGCGTTGATGAATGTTCCGTTAGTGTTGAGGACGACGTTTTTCACCGTTCCGGAACAGATCGTCGCCTCTTTGGACAACCACATATAAGAGTGGAACCCTGTCGCGAAGATCGCGCCCGACGGGGTGGCACAGTAGGCGTTTCCGCCGCCGACGTCCTCGAACAGCGCACCTTCGCTGACCGCTACCCCCTGAGCCCAGTTGCAATTCGTCGATTCGACGATCGACGCGGCAAAAAAACCGGAATACGACGCCATCGTCGCGCCGGTGCAATCCAGCGTCACCGCCGCGCGGCCCTGGAGGCCCAGGGGTGCACCATCGTGTGGCGCCCAATGGACGGGTTGCGCATCAGTTTGCCGCGAGCAGCCGCCCTCGTTGTAAGTGCACCTCACGGTCATCGTGCCGGTCAGCGCCATAAAATTCTGGAGCGCCATCTCGAGCGCATTATTCATGCTTTTGAAGGCGCGTGCTCCGCCCGCCAAACCGTCGGCGGCGCCCCAATCGTCGGAGCCGTTGACGGGGTCGAACTGGAGGACGAAGCCTCGGAGCGGTATCTGCCAAAGACCGGGGCAGCGCACCGGGATCCAGGATGAACCGATAACCGCGATCTCGATGGTCTGCTGCGGCCACAGATACGTGACCCCTTCGCCGCTGAAACAGCTCACGAAATCGATGATCTTTGCCCCGGTGGCATTGGTGCCGTCGGGCATCGGGTCGATATTGGTGACCGTGACGACGTACTCGCCGCCTTGCGGGCAACGGTATGCTGCCGCCGGATCCGCCGAAATCTTGTAGAAAGCGCCGCCACCGGCGACAATTCGTACATGGCAATCGTTATTGCCGGCATCGCCGATTTTATAAGGGCCGGTGATGCTGCGCTGCTCGTCGGCTTTTGCGGGTGGTGCGATGAGACAGATCAACACGAATGGGATCAGAAGGTATCTCACGGCGGATCGCGTTGCTTGGGATTGCGGACGGTCCGGTCGGGACTATGCCTAGCTGTGCACGGGCCGCTTGGCTGCGCGACAGGATGATCGCGTTTCGCACGTTACCACTAATGTGCAAAGCTTCAAGTTGCCTCGATCTGGCCCGCTTCATCGATGTCAGCCAGCGAAGCCCAGCTTCTGTGGCGTTGATTGATCTGTCCAGACCCCCTACGAGTATGTAGCGTCGCGGATGGGTGGCCGAGCGGTTGAAGGCACCGGTCTTGAAAGTCGCCTTCGCCCATACCGCTAATTCACTTTTCTTACCAAGAGCCGCTATTTATCAATCCGTTAGACCGAGCGTCAGCACCATCTCTCCGTAAGCTGTACCATCCGGTGTTAGCGCGTTTGGGTCCAAATATGGGTCCGCAAAATTTGGGCCTTGCCCACCACGAGCCTTATGAGGATCGCCGCACAATGAAATCACGCCAGAAAATCCGTGCGAACAAGCGCAAGGCTAAGCGCGCGGCGAAAGAACGCGGCCGGCGCGCTCGTGCCAATCGCTAAACGTCGCGGAAACCGTCGGCGAGCCAGCCGAGCAAATGTTTCCGGCTTTCTAACAAGCCTTCCCCTCGTGCTGCTGATCCTAGTTCTAGCCGCAATCGCCGTATATGGTCGGTAGCGATGCCTGCCGAGCTCCTATACGAAGGCCCAGCACATGAGGCCACCTTCATTATGCCCTCGGCGGGTGCTGCACGGTTTGGCTTCAGTGCGCCGCAGGCTAGCGGCTACGTACGCTCTTACGATGGCGTGCTGGCGCGCGTGTGGCCGGGCGCCCGGCTGGTCCGGCGGGAACCTCGATCACCGCCAAGGCCGTATCGCGCATGATGTCTAGAAGATCGTTCGCCATCATTCATGCTGTCGATATTAATTATCCACAGCATGAATATGGGCTGCTATCCGGATAATCCAAGGAGGGTTTTAGCTTAGAGTAATTTGAACACGATAACGGAGTTAGCTAAGAGTTTTTGAATATAGGCGAAATTGTTCGAGTAATGGGGCAATCGCGACAGGGCTGGAGCAAGGGGTATGGCACCCGACCCCACCCCCGGTCTATAGTCGTTTACAGAACACGATCGCATCGTGATTGTAGAGTCGGGCCGATTTGACGGAAATCACTCTCGATTGACGATAATATCTGTTGCATTACTGTGATGCGTCGTGTCTCATTAGGGCAAGGTCTATTGAAACTCCTTGACGTCTGTTGGCGAAGCCCCGTCACCCGATCAGGCCTTGCCAGGGCAGGGCTAGTCGTCCTGCTTCGCATCCCCGAGCAAAGTGTTTCTGATCACCGCTTTAACTTTCTGTGCTGTGTCCTCCGGTGCGACCGGGTTTCCCCAGCGAACAAGCAGGCGGTGGTCGGTATCGAAGTGCGTCTTCTTCTCGGCTCCGTCACCGTCCGTGGCCTTGCATATGTAGATCACGTCTTTACCAAGACCCTGCGCAAACCCGCCTTCCCAATAAGCACCGGCGTTGTCGTCGGAGAGGTCTGCGATCACGAAGCGGCATCGGCGAATTTCATCTTCGATCACGGCGTCAATCAGTCCGGCACGCTGGGTGGCCATCCGCAGTTCGTAGCCGGTCTGAAGGACCGCCGGACGCAGACAGTTCTGAAACAACTCATCCAACTCCGTGTTTGCAAACTGGCGGGCGAAGAAAGCAAAGTTCGACGCCGCCTTTGCCTTCTGAAGTTCCTCAAACCGCCGCCATCCTTTAGCTGAGAGCATCGCCGAGACCCCGGTCACTCCCGTTCCACCATTTATGAGACCGTCGCTGAGAAGATTGTCCGCCGCCCAAGCGGCTTCATCGCGGTCAACCACTCCAATAGCCCCCTGCAACGAAGAGCTTTCAAACTCGATCCTGACTACCTTTCCAGGTCTCTCTTGCACCTGATTTGCCATCCAGCGGATGAGGTTGTCACTCGCCTCCGCCGGGGTAGGTAAGGTCCGGTGCTGCAACTCTTCAAAAAACTCCCGCGTGAGGCGAGGTCTCTCCGGAGGGTGCATCTGGCGCACCGTGTAGCTGACCAACGCACGCTTCAATGGGTCTGTGAAAGGCAGCCCAAGATCGGCACGATCTCGTGTGTGATTTGATAGTCACCACATCGGTAACAATCAACTACCTCTCCGCGCCCAAAAGAACGCCGGAGAATGTTTGCCTCCCAGCCACACAACGAGCACGCTTCAGTCGGTCTGTCCGTTGTAAAAGGCATTCTTGATCATCTCCTCAGTACCGAGCGTCTATGCTACTTGAGCATAGCGTGACGTATCTAAAGTGTCCTTGACCCGCCCATGACCACCAGGGGTTTGGGTCCCATCTTCACAAGCGACTTCAAAAAACCCGTTAAACCCTTGCTTGTTGTTGTTGGGGTCCTCGCAGCACTGCTTAAACGCCGGGTCCATAGAGAGGCTCGGGGGTCCCACAGTGAAGCTCGGGGCTCCCATAGTGCAGCTCGGGGGTCCCATAGTGAAGCTCTGGGGTCCCACGGTGAAGCCCGGGGCCCTGACCTCCACCTGAGGTCCTGGCCTCACTTGGGATCGATCCTCACCGTACGTCCTGGGGGTCGCGCCAGTTATGGTGGGGGAAACTAGCCCCGGACCGGGGTCAAACGGACGACCTGTAACCCAGACACACATCAACGTAAGATCGTCTGCCGGAGGATGCCCCGAAGAGGTCCGCAAAATGAGCCGGACGCGCGACAGCACATTAGCCGATCCGCAGCAGATCATTGCCGAGCTACGGCGCGAGCGGGACGAGGCACTCGCTCAGCAGGTCGCGGTGTCGGAGGTGTTGCAGGTCATCAACTCATCGTCGGGCGACCTCGCCCCGGTGTTCGACGCGATCCTCGACAAAGCGATGCAGCTTTGCGGCGCGTCGGTCGGGTCTTTGGCGAGGTTCGATGGTGAGTTGCTTCATACCGAGTTGCTGCGTGGCATGTCGTCGGCCGTGACCGAATTCTTTAGTCGGCCATATCGCCCGCCTGAAGGTGGCTGGAGCCAGCGCGCCCTGACCGGCGCTCGGTTTGTCTACGTACCGGATATCACCGCAGACGAGGGTTACGGCAAACGCGCTACCGCTAGCGCTATGTTCGATTTAGGTGGGATCCGGAGCCATCTGCTGGTGCCTCTGCGCAAAGAGGGCGCGGCAATCGGTATTTTAGCAATCAGCGGAGAAGAACCTCAGGCATTCACCGACAAGCAGATCGCGCTGTTGCAGAACTTCGCGGCCCAGGCAGTCATCGCGATGGAGAACGCGCGGCTCATCACCGAGACGCGTGAGGCGCTGGAACAACAGACGGCGACCGCCGAGGTGCTGGGGGTCATCAACTCCTCACCCGGTGATCTGACGCCTGTCTTCGATGCGATGCTCGAAAAGGCACTGCGGCTGTGTGATGCCCGGACCGGCCATCTTCTGCGCTATGACAATGGGAGCTTCAGTCGCGTCGCGAGCCTCGGCATTCCCGACGACTTCGATAAGCTTTTGCCTCTCAATCAACCGCTGCCGCACGTCATCACGCACGCTTCGGTGCCTTACCGGACGTTGGCAACTCGCGCGCCAATCAATGTTGCCGACCTGCGGGAAGATGCCTCCTATCGCGGATCGGCGGCAGCCGCGACGGCTCGCTGATCAAAAAGCGCGAAACCGAAGAGGTTGCGATCACCGAGGCGGCCGAGGCCGAAATCCTCGCTCTTAAGACCGCTTACGATGCCGACCGATCCGTCTCCGATGCCGTCGCTGAGGCGGCCCGAGCAAAGCACAGCGTAACGGCGTCGCAACCCGCTGCAACGCCGCTGCACGCGGCCCGGCTGCGGCTCGGGATCAGCCAGGATAAAATGCTCGACCAGCTCGGCCAAGCCGGCGAGTGCAAGTCACCGGCCCGCAGCTCGTATCAGGCTTGGGAAAAAGGTAGGCGTCCGACTCCGCAACGGGTTCTTGATGCGGCTAACGATCTCGAAAAGAACGGCCTGTTCGAAGAGCCTCCGGAGGAGGGTAAAACCGAGATTGACCCGGCCGTATTGGTATTAGGTGCGGAGGTAATTGTCGTCGTCATCGGCGGCTTGGCATGGCTGGCGATGCGAGCGGTAAAAGACGAAAGCGCCAGCGCCGCGGCGAGCGATCGCTAAGAGCCCGGCCCAAAAGTCTGCGGCGTCGCGCCGAATGGCCTTACGTGGCGGCGAAAGCTGATAGCCGCCTCGTGAAAACCGTTACCTACGCAGTACAAGGATCATCATCGAAACCGGCGACGGCGTTACCGCCGAAGAACTCGCCATGAAAGCCGAGATGAGCGCCGCAACAGCGGGGCATTGCCTCGAAGCCTTCAAGGGTGTCTGCCAGGCATTGCGGGATGCCAAACTGCTAGCGGCGAAGAAGACCCCAGCCAAGGCACCCGAAGCGCCGGAACCGGTTGTGGCGAAATAGCCACTACCGGCACCAAAATACCACGGGGCGCGCTTTATCTCGGCGCGCCCCTATTGCATCTAAAGTCGAACCCTGTTCAGTATCCCGGCGCGCCTACTTGTCGGGGGAAGCGCGCCGGGACGGCTGGCCAGCCAGTTCGGGCGAGTAGGGGGAACTCACCCGGACTCGATTAAATGCGCTCAAACGGCGATAGTTCAAGCCACCGGTCAAAATGAAACCAAAGAGGGCACACCCTAACCGGCGTGCCCCTTTTTAATGCCCGATTGGGTATCAAACAAAAACCCCGGCGCACCTGTCGGACGAGATCGCCGGGGCTAAGGTTGGTGTGCGGTGGGCGAGGGGGTTCGCCCGACCCAACGGTACCGCTGGATTGTTTCAATCGTCCGACAAATTCGGTCGTTCCTGTGCCAAGAGCGCCTCAGCGCGCAGCGCCATCTTCTCGTAATTGTCGGCGACCCAGTTGACCTTCCGTCGCAGCAACGGATCGGACATCTGTGCCGCGTCGGCTCGGGCGCGCTCGGCGCGCGCTCGCCACAAGGCAGGGTTGTCGGCGTATGACATGGCGTTAGCCTCGGCCTGTTGCCGCTAGCATGCACACGAAACGGTGAATCATCTCCTACTACGGCCAGAATGAGGTCCGGGTTCCTTAAGAACCTCGCGCCAACTGTCGGGAAGGCACGCCGGGGCTTAAACGGTTTTGGGCTCGAGGCTGGTGCGATGGTGTTTCTGGCGACGGTGCAGCGTATTCCTGCGCCGCGTAGCTCAAGAGTAAGATCTCATCCCCGAGTCCGGAGCTTTATCACACGCGCTTACGCCGACGAAATAGACCGAGGCCAACCAACGCTGTGGCGAAGATGGCCACCGACGCCGGCTCAGGAACAGACAGGGTGGCCAGAAATGTGCCCTGGTCGCCCAAGCCCTGGTCGCCCAAGGTAGACAATTTATCTACGACTCCATAATGGCCGCCACTAAAACTGAAATTAAAACTGTCGCCTGCAGTCAAGAAGGCGACACCGCCTAGATCGAGTTGAGGTGAGCCGGAAAGGAGTAGATTGTCGTTATTAAAATCCGCAAAATCCATGGGATCCGTGTCCAACCCGGTAATGGGGTTGGTGTTAAACGTGCCATTGAACCCTGTGATAGGATAGCTACCACCCGATAACGGACCGGTTGTCAGGGTGCCGCTACCATTGTCTGTCCCTGTCCACGACCAATTCCAGGTGAGGTCCGCCTGGGCTGCGGGGCAGAGACCAAGTATTCCGGCAAATGCGAACCCTGCGACGACCAGGCCAGGCAGCGTTGATTTCATGTTACTCGTTTCCCCCCACGCAACTCGCCATTGCAGCGATCACACGTCCGCAATTTAGCAATATTTTACCATTAACGAAACCTCTAGCAAAACAACGGGCTAAAACTTATCGGAAAAGCGAATTATCCCACGCACATAAGCCATGCGTCCCCGTGAAGCCTTCGACGGGCCCGGCAGACTGACGAGCGCCGTCCTCGTCGCGCAAACAATGCTCGTGTAAGATGGACTATCCCTCTCGCGAGGGCGCACCGGGGCAGGTGCGCTAACACCCACCCCGGCACTTGATCAAAACGATGCGATAGGAGCGCACCGTGACGACCCTCGTCATTCCTCGATTTGTTACTGCCGACCGTCAAGCTCTTCGCAAAAAGAGCGGCTGAGGCGCCCGCGCCATGTGGGCAAATGACACGAACTACACCGCCGTCAAGAATGGCGTGGTCGTGGTCAGCGGCACCGGCCCGGCGATCCGCGTTGACGGCAATCGGCTGGTCATCCGCGACGGCCCGAAGGACACGCGCCCGCTCGCCCTGACCCGCGCGGAAGCATCGCGAAGGTTGCGCCATATCATCATGGTCGGCAACGCGGGCGGTTTTCTAACCGTCGCTGCGTTGCATTGGCTGCGCGACACAAACACGGCTCTGTCGATGCTCGACTTTAACGGCCGTGTGGTGTTCGCGAACGGCCCGCGCGGACCCGATCGACCAAGCCTCCGCAGGGCTCAGGCGCTTGTATGCAGCGGCATCGCACCCGAGGCAGGTGTCGCGATCGCTCGCGAAATCCTGCGTGCGAAGCTCAGCGGCGAGGCTCAGGTCGCGAGGCGCATGGGGCGAGAGGATACAAGTGCGGCGATCGGGGAGCTCGTCGCGGAGCTCGAGCGCGAGACGGCTGGGCCGAAGGTACTGGCGATCGAAGCTCGCAGCGCGCGGTTGTATTGGGAGGGGTTTGAGAACCTTCCTGTTCGCTTCGCCCGCGACAACCCTGAGCGGCTTGACGCAAAGGCGCGATGGCGGCCCGGGCGGAGCGAGGCTTGGCTCCGGTTCGGCAATCGCGCGTCGACGTTGACGGGTAAACCCTTGCGGGCAACGTCGCCGGGCAACGCGGTGCTGAATTTCCTGTTCGCGATAGCCAGAACCGAGATGGCCGTGGCCCTGCACGCCGTCGGACTGGACGAAGGGATCGGCCTCTTTCACGCCGATATTGACGGGCGTCCCTCGCTGGCGCTGGACGCGATCGAGGCCGTGCGTCCTCTGGTCGAGGGGTGGTTACTTGAATTCCTCGCTGTCGCCGCCTTTGCCAACCGCGACTTTCACGAAACGGCGGATGGGGAGGTCCGGCTTGCGCATCCTCTCAATTCCCATCTCGCCCATACTGCAGCGTTGTGGCAACCCGCGTGCCAGAATGTCGCGCAATGGTTGGCCTCGGCGTTCGGCGACACGATCGGCACCGCCCGGCCACGCCGCCCGAAGAAGCCGGATCGTCGTCCGGAGCAAGCGGACGCTCTCGTCGAAGCCGCGAACGTTCCAATGCTGGCGGGTCCTTGGGCGGCAACGCTGCCGCCGGGGTTTCCGCGACCTCTGCTGATACCGCCGGGCGGGGCACGTGCCTTCTCGGCAAGGAGAGACCATTTACTGCGCGGAGCCCTGCAAGATGCTCCCGTGCCGTTGACGTGCTGGCAATGCGGCAGAGAATTACCGCAGGGCCGCCGACGGTTCTGCACCGATGAACACGCCGTCGACTACCACCGAGATTCGGAATGGGGAAGCCTCGTCGCGGCCACGATCGCGCGCTACGCCGATCCCAAGCGAGCAGCAGCATCAAAAACGGCAATCGCAAAAAGGGCTGCCGAGAACGCGGCCCAACGTCGCCTTTGGCGCCAGCGGCCCGGATGGTCGAAGGCCGGCGATGAGGCATTGCGTCAGTGGTTCGCTAGTACGGCACAAGCCCGGCTCGGCGACTGTAAAATCGCCGCCATCATGGCCGCTACGGGCCTATCGAGGCAGTTGGCCGAAGACATCCGCTCCGGGCGGCATATTCCGCACCCGCGACACGTAGAGGCGCTGGCGAGGCTCGCCGGGGTTGAGGCGCCCGCCACAATAGCCGTCCTTCGGGGAGATGTAACCAGACGACCGGGGAGCGCCGATAGCCGCGTTGATGTGACGACGATCCAGGGGCAGTCCCGCACCGTGCCGGCGTAAAAGCGATATCGGGAGACGGACGACGTTAGCCCCTATCCTTACCCTATCCGATAGCCATGACGGATCGGCCAGCATGCCGCAGATTGTCCAGCGGCATCCGGTCGATCGCATTTCGCAAATCGGAGACAAAATCAGAACGTCGGTACTCCACGTACCCCTCTGCCGCGATAGACGCGCGCTTGTCAGCGCTTGGGCCTAGGTATTCCAAGCAGGTCGCGACCAGGGCGTCGTAGTCGGCATAGACTACACCATTACCGTAGGGATTGTGGTCGCTAATTTCAGAAATTACAAAGCAACGGTTCGCGAGAGCATAAGATATTCGTACAGTCTCCAAAATATTAAATCCATCTGTCCAATGAATGTTGATTAATATCTTCGTCTGCTTCATGAGATTAATCAGTTCGTGTCCGTAAGCACCGAAAGCTTCCACCGCAACGAAGCCATTTCTCCGCAATTGATCCATGATCCGACTGCGACGCTCGGAGCCACTGCCAACCAGCAATACATCGATTGTTGGGGCGTCCGACGGGCGGAACATCTCCAAGCTGCGATGAAAAGACGGAGGAAGATATACTGTCTTGTCCGATAACCCGATTTCCTTCAAATACTCCAAATTGGATGGTGCATACTCCAGGATCTGATCTGCCATTTTTAATATTGCACCATATTCTGGCACCTCCTTTATCGCACCACTATCATCAAATAATTGCTCAAATTGGTACAATATGAATGGTCCTGCCTCTAAAAAACCCAAAGAAGTATGCTTTGCCCTCCAGAGAACGGCGCCCAGGACAATATTAATTACGTCAGCTTCTAATTGATCCTCCTTGATCGAGCAGGTATGGCCGAGATCGATCAGTGCATCGTGTAATGCACGAGCTATATTATCGAATATACGATGCTTGTTAAACGTTACTAAACAAATATTAAACGCTAAGGATTTCGTGCCTGGCAATTGCGGCGCGAGTTTCTCGCGAGCGAAGCGAGCGTTCATTTCGACCCGCTCGCGCATCTCTTCGGGCATTTTGTCGTCGAGCAGCAGTTGCTCGCACGTATTGAGACAATGGCCGTAACGTCCGGTCCAATACGCATTGACCGCTAACTCATCAAGCAGCCCGTAGTCGTAAATCCACGGCTGGACAAACAAGCCAACACCTGGCTGTTTCTGTTCGAGCCCTTGCCTGGCGAACATATAACCTTGGCTGAATTTACCGATCAGCCGGCAATAGCGGGCCGCTCCGTGTAATGCTTCGGCGCGGTGCGGACATGTCTCATAGGCCCACAGAAACATACCGATGACCTCATGGTGGGCGTGGCCAAGCTCTCCTTTCAACTGCGCCGCGCAATAAAGGCTGATGAACACCTCTTCATCCCAGAACCCGAGCGTGGCGCGATCGAGGTAGGTGATCAGCGCCTTTTCGGCTTCGCCGCAATCCTTCCAGCTACTCGCCAGGTAGAAGGTATAGCGTGCCCGCAGGAACGGATCCTGCTCGGTCTGCAGCGCTTCCTCGAGCACCGCAGCGTCCTTGCGGTATTTGTCGGGGTCCTCGCTGCGCGCGCCCTCGACCCCTGCATCGATGTGGAGGAAACCGGATAGCGTGCCGGACGAAATACCGGCGGGCGCTTCGATGAATTCATGCAGAACGCCGCGATAGCGAAATTCAAACCGGTTGCTGACGAGCTGGGGGCGATGATAGCGGAACGGACCCCGGTGGAGTTCCATGTGATAAAGGTCGGCAGTGAGATCACTCTTGAACGCGTCCGGGTTGAAGCCCGACCCGCAGATCAGAACATCGTCGGCGTCAATGATCAGGGCGTAATCGATCTCGGCCTTTTCGCGCAACCTCGCCAAAGCGACCGATCGGTTATGGGCAAAATCCTTCCAGGGTGCTTCGAACACCTCGCCCGGTAGTTGTTCGAGGTCGAGCCAATGGCGGATGATGTCCTGCGTGCCATCAACGGAACCGGTGTCCTCGATCAGCACATAGTCGACGAGCGGTCGGACGCTCTGGAGGCACCGCAGGATCAGGCGGGCCTCGTTCTTGACGATCATGCATAGGCCGATGCTCTTCATTCGATCGCTCTGCCCCAATCGAAAAAACGCACTGCGTCAGGCAGTCGAACTACCCCGATTAGTCCTGGATCAACGTCGTGATGAAATAAGTGAGCGTGCGTTGCCAGTTTTTGCTGTAGGGCCTCAGCTTACTCGCGATCATCACTTCAACGATCGAAAATTTTTCAAATTTTTCTAAAACTTGGATAAAGGAACTCGCGACGGTTGAAATTCCAAGTTCATTATATTTGCGTAAGATTGGTCTAGATAAATTCACCGGTCTAATCACCGCCGAAAAACACAAGGACGAACCGCAGCAGTAACGCATTAAACGTCAACCAGGAGAGGACGGTCATGCTGGGTTAGGTGACGGCGTCTTCTATATAAGCTTCAACAATCCTCGTACCTGCGGCGGCAAGAGGTCGGGAGCGTTGATCTCTTTACAGCTCTTTTCCCATAACAATAAGTATTGTTCAATCGGTAACCCGGTTCTTTCTGGCCAACGGTTGAGTGCAGCCATATCTTCAACGCATCTCTTGTCCCGTTCTAGCTCGGCTAGGATCGGTGCCACCATGGGGCCCTTAGGCGCCGCGTTGTTATTTTCGGGCATCGGCCGTCCAGAACGCAGCCAAAGGGAAAAATCAATTTGCGAAGCCTCGCGGTACCCCGCGAGCAGGTTTTCGCGATATTGGCGGATCGCGCCGGCAAAGGCAGCGTCATTCGGAAAGGGCGGGCTCCGCTCCCAGTTTTCGGCTAGCTGTGCCAAGCCGCGAAGCGAAAAGGCCTCGACCACCGACTCTTCGAACCATTGGCTCGGCGGCATAGGATCGTTGCCCCAGCGCCAGCTGTTACAGAGCACATGCCCGAGCTCATGGCCAAACTGATAAGCAAGCTTGCACCAATCCGCGCTGCCGACATCGACAATGATCCACGCCATGCCGGGTTGATCCGAATGCAGCCAGATATGCGGTAGCCCTGGGCTGTGGTTATCGACTCGAAGCTTCTCGGGCTGCTGATCGGAGAATAGCCCGATCCCGGACAGGCTCGCCTCACGCACGCGGGAGAGAACAACGCAAACGGCCTGCTCCGGCGACCCACCCCAATCGCCTCCGAGTTCCAGCGGCGCGGTAAGCAGTGTTGAAACGGGAATTCGACGCTTCTTTACCATTTGTGGCGAGCACGAGAGTTAGCGTTATCGCCCGATTTGCGACGCTCGGTGATGAATGTCGCGGATCCATTCCGGCCCGGATATATCTCACAAATTGATTATCATGATCACTCGAAATAATAATTCGAATTTTACTAAAATCGTTAGATTAAACACTGCTGGTAGGAAAATCCTAAGCTCATAATATTTCTCTAAGTCTATTCATCGGTCCTGCCGGCGAAGACGGGCACTGACGACCGCAGCAGTAACGCATTAAACGTCATCTGCGGGAGGACGGTCATGCGGGCGCAGCGCCGTGGCTGGCGCGTGTCGATCGACGGCGACAGGGGATAGATCCCTCCCGATCGCCAGTAAGAGACGGCCACCGATTGTCGCTCACTCGCGAATGGACAGCGTGCATACGACGCAGTTCCGGAGGGCGACATGTCTACAATCAACACTGGCACGACTGCACCCACGACCGTGCTTATTGAGGGCGATGATGTAAACGTTAATGCTCAACAAATTTTCGTCTACGAGCAAACAGCCGCCGGCACTCCCACGGCAGCCAATTCTATCCTTCTCGGGAACACAACAACTACTCCCACTGGCGGCTCATTTGGGGGCACTGACGAGAACAACGAAAATTTTGCACTTGTCGTAGTCTTACGAGGACTAACTGGTTACACCCTCGGTGCTACGGGTGCAGCCGGAGATATTTTCTTCGTCGCTAACAACGGCAACATTATACCGTTCGGCACTGCCGCCAACGACATCAACCCCACCGGCCTCACAGGCACCGTCGTGACTGGCTCTACTGGTGCCACCGGCGCGACCGGATCGACTGGCGCCACTGGCTCGACTGGCGCGACGGGCGCTACTGGTGCCACAGGTTCGACGGGGGCTACGGGCGCCACAGGCGCCACCGGGGCGACAGGTGTCACTGGCGGCACGGGTGCGACGGGTGCCACGGGTGCGACAGGCTCGACC
>Ga0126381_100001639_pt1 | contig 23912 bp, 22 predicted proteins | sample PanSoiMetPlot_28_FD_96465 | JGI IMG/M metagenome (GOLD analysis project Ga0126381, IMG submission 96465) | Tropical forest soil microbial communities from Panama - MetaG Plot_28 | ecosystem: Environmental > Terrestrial > Soil > Tropical forest > Bulk soil | place: Panama | collected 2016-02-17 | reverse complement strand
CCCGCGCCCTTGCGGATGCCCGTTTCGATATCGATGAAATGTTCGGGGCGGACGATCGGGTGGTCGTTCGCTGGAATCTCCATGCGACTCATACCGGGCCGTTTGCCGGGATTTCACCAACACAAAAGAAGATAGCGGTCCGTGGAATCAGCCTTTATCGGCTACGCGACGGAAAGATCACTGAGACCAGGAATCTGGCTGACCTTCTCGCCCTGTTCACGCAGCTCGGCACGATCGAACAAAAGCAGAAGGCGGCGGCCTAGAAAAAGCATCCACCCAGTCCAAACACTATAGTTCCTACAAGCTCAACCGCGCGCGGCCCGCCGCCTATCGCGGTTCAACAGAAACTGATGCGCCACGCCGATATCAGAACAACGATGAATGTTTATGGGGATGTTGTCACGGATGAGATGTCCAAGGCGCATAGCCTTGTAGTGGGACTTGCTCTTAACGGATTGCAAGCGGATCGCAAGCCCAGTTAACTCCTTTATTTTGGCGGAAGCGTGTGTGAGTCGAATCCACAAGAAGATGTCAATTCAACAACATGCAAAGCAACGGACGGCATTTTAGGTGATGTTGGTACATGCAGGGCAGTGTGATTGGCAGGTGAACGGCAGGTGGTTTTCGGCGCTTAAGGAGGTGAAACTGATGAAATGTCACGGAAAGAACGGGGCAGGCAAGCCGTGTGGCGCTCGAGCAAACACCATCCCGTCACGCAACTGAGACCCGCCGTTTATCCCGCCCCGCTACCTAAGCTAGGGATAGAGATCCGCATCGTTTCCGCAAGACCCTCGACGTCACAGACCTACTTTCACACGAACCAATAGTGCACATTTTATGGGACCAGTTGTGTTTGCTGCACCAATAGACCCTTCGAACTAACGGCTTTGCCCTTTAGTTACAGCAGGTAATCTTGTCACTGTGCTGTAACACGAGAAGACTGAGCCCAATATCAGCAATCACCCGCAAAATGACGTTTTACGCGAGGTGAATATGCTGGACGTTCACCTACGGGAATAACAGTCTTATGGGACGAGTCGCGTTTTGTTTGGCAGCTTTATTGTTATCTTGCGCTTGCTCTTTTGGTCAAGATTTACCCGATGCACCGGGCCACAAATTCCTGGATAAGCAGAACCTTGCTTTATTCGCCGCTACCAGTGCGGCCATCGGCCTGGACGGCTGGTCCACGCAGCGTGTGAATCCGAATTGGGAGCAAAACCCACTCGCGCGTCCATTGGTCACACGAGGTCCGGGTGGCCAGGCGGCAGCAAGCGCTATTGGTCTGAGTGCAGCTGCACTCACGGCTTATACACTTCATCGCATGCGACATCATCGACTGGAGCGCGCCAGCCTGTGGCTTGCCACTGCGGTGGAGACATCAGTCGCCATCAGAAATTTTAAACAATAACGGCGAGGGACATGCGCCGGTGTCGTCCTTTGCACGAGGTCACGGTTCATCTCGCGTACATACCTCGCCGACACTCTGCCCTCATTGCACCTCCAGTTCCCTCTGGTGAGCGGAAGACCAGGGTGTGGCCTCCAATTTAAGAATTCATAATGGAGTAACACACCAATGCTACGTTTTTCTTCGTAATACGTCAGCTCAAGACCTCTGGGTACCGGCGCGTAGAATAAGACCTCCGCTAAGGAGACTTCGCGCTGTGACTGTTGTGCAACAGCGCATCGTTCGCCCAATGAATAGGTGAGTATCGGAGATACACACTTGACCAAGCGACACTCTCTCCTCGTGGCAATGACGGGATTGATGGTGTCGTATGCTCTCTGTCAGTCCCGAACCGAGCCACCTTGCGGGCCGCCTGTTTACTGCGCAAGAACCGATTGGAACCTCGAACCGTATCCCGATACGCCTCCGCTATTGGGTTCAGCCGGAACTAGCATCACCGATCCAAACTTTGGTTCGAGAATTTTCCGAGTTTCCGACCCCGCATCGGATCTCGCCGGGCGTCGGCGATCGTTCATGACAACTGCATCGGCAGAGCAAAATACGTGGAATGCGGACAGTACCGAATTCTATGTACACGTTAGGGAGGGACAGCGAATCGTTTACGATTTTGACCCAGCAAAGATGCGACTTGGGAGAGCAAAACTGGTAAAGGCGCCATGGCAGGCGGACCCTGACTTCAGCTACGTTCGGCCGAATACACTGTACGGGATCCGCTACTTAGATCCTGCATTTCAGGAGTATAACGTCAAGACTGATGAGATTACACGACTGCATAAGGTTTCAGATTGTTTTCTGCTTCAGAAGGGTGAGTCGGCCAATGCCTCACTTACTGTCAGCGCTGATGACCAGCGCTTCAGCACGATTCTCGGCCCTCAACAGGACCGAAACTATGTGATCTACATCTTCGATCGGCAACTTGGCTGTCGTTGGTACAACACACAAACAGGCGAGATCGGAGGCAAGTGGGGGCCAACTGGGCTAATCAGCGCTCCGGATCGATTTTCTATCCACAGCTCAAAGATGTCGAAGTCCGGCAAGTTTGTATGGATTGACCGGGGCGAAAGTACTGTAGGCCGCTCATGGCTGGTATGGGAGGTTGACACCACAAAGGTAACTTCTTGTCAATCGTATTGTGGAGGACACCTCGCCATGGGATATAGCCACATTCTCGGCCCATTAGGAGACTATCATCCCTTGAACTTCATCATCAGACCACTTAACGAGGTCACAAAGACGATCACAACGACGAAGCCTCCTGCGCTTCCCAGCGAGCGCTATTGGTACGCTCTTCACATCTCCTGGAATCATATAAACACTGAAGACTCCAACCCGGCATGTCTGTCGACCTATAGCGCCTACAATCCAAAGTCGCAGGGAAAGGCGCTTGACACAATGGCTGCCGGCGAGAACGAGATACTTTGCATCGAGGTTGACGGAAAGGATCACAAGGTATGGCGCTTTGCGCATACTTACAGCACAGCGCAAGGAGGCTTCTGGTCGACGCCGCGCGGCAACCTCTCGCAGGACGGTCGGTTTTATTTGTTTACGTCTGATTGGGAAAACAGCCTGGGAATCGAGCCTGAGACACGATCCTTCAGGACCGACGTTTTCCTGGTAGAACTTCGCTAGCTCGACGGCACCTCGCACCGTGATCACTCAGAGTTCGCGCGGGCATTCACCGACTACTTGCGAACATTCTTCGTGAAAATCAATCTCCTAGGATGCCTCAGCCTCTGAGGGCACAATTTTCCCGGCTGGAATTAGCATGCACGCACGGTTGGTGGGACAGATGGCAGCGACATTAAAAGATGATTAAAAGCGGGTCTTTACGTCGCAGTCGCGATTTGTCAACGACGATGCGATGCTAGGATGTCGCTGCAACTTTCACTGTGCTGCCCGCACTACAGCTGGACGACATGGGGCGCACTTGAAAGCCATTGTGCCTTAGCGATTCAAGCCATGATTTCCGCTTCACCCATTGCTCGACGTCAGAGGATGCTGGCACTGACCAAAGGGTCGGCGACGTCCGACTCTGAAACGCATGATGATGTTGCTCCGTACGACGGTGGAGATTCGTTAGGAACTGCCTTTTTCTGGCTAACGGCTTTCTATTTTGTGTATTGTGCACGCCCGCACGAGATCATTCCGGGTCTCGGGAAGCTACCGCTCGCGAAACTGACTAGCGCGTGCGCATTGCTGAGTCTGGCTATGAGTATTGGGCGAGCTCAGCGGCGGCTGAGTGATCTTCCAAGAGAAGCGTATTACCTGCTGGCAATTATCACTCTGTTGTTTTTGTCCGCTGTTCTATCTCCAGTCTGGCGAGGAGGGGCCTTCTTCGTCACCTTAGATTTTGCAAAAGTCTTCATCTTATGGCTGTTGGGGTTTCTCGTAATCACTGATGAAGCGCGATTTCGAAGAATCATTTTCATCCAGGCGTCATCCGTTGCGCTTATTTCGTTCATTGCGCTTGTGAAGGGGCACTCGGTGGAAAGATTGGACAGTGTGGTTGGCGGAATCTATTCCAATCCCAACGATCTCGCTTTTGCGATTGTGCTCTCGATGCCGTTCTGTCTCGCCTTCATGCTGGATAGCACACGGGTTGTTGCTAAAGCCGCATGGTGTTTCGCAATGTTCGTGATGGTGGTTGCACTGTTATTTACTGCTTCACGAGCGGGCTTTCTCGATCTAGTGATTAGCGGAGTCGTATGTCTGTGGCATCTCGCCGTGAAGGGAAGAAGAACATATCTCATAGCGATTTCTGCAATTCTAGGTGTGGTGTTGCTCGCCGTCGCTGGAGGCAAACTCAAGGAGCGATTTGCTGCCATGGGAGACAACCCAACCGTAGAGTCGAGATCAGAGGAGTCCGCTGCTGAGTCCTACGAAGAGCGAAGAGCGCTGATCACGAGTTCGCTGGACGCGATCGCAACCCACCCATTACTTGGACTCGGGGCGCAGAACTTCGTTGTTTATTCGAACATGTGGAGGGAAGTCCACGTTTCCTATTTGCAGATCGCAGTCGAAGGGGGCATTCCGGTCCTTGTTTTGTACTTGCTGTTTTTTCAGCGCGGCTTTGCGAACCTGAGAGAACTGCGCGCTCGGCAATTGGGCGTTCGAACCGAACTTTTCACAGGCGCGCTGCACGCGTCCCTTGTGGGGTTCGTAATTGGCGCCGCCTTCGCTCCTCAGGCGTACCTCTACTTCCCTTATCTGACTGTTCTCTACACGTCGGTGCTCTATGCGGTCGTACGTCAACGTGCAAGCGATCAAGAACAGTTTTCCGAGGTTAACAAAACCCAGGCGATGCGCAAGATGCGCCTTTATTGTGGGAAAGCCCCGTTGCGATCCACTTAACTTTCGCCCGAGGACACCGACGCACCATCCATCAACCCAATGAATCACTTCCTTAAAACCGCAACAGCCTACTTTCTTGGAACGGATAAAGCGAACCGTTATTTCTCGGTCTTTCCTGACGATACGTTCGTAGTGTCGTATCCGAGATCGGGCAGCACGTGGAGTCGCTTCCTTATTGCAAATCTGGCTAATCCCTTAGCTGACGTCACGTTTGAAAACATCGACCGGTTTGTCCCTGCGACGGCATCTGTTTCGCGCCGGACACTCGGACGAATACCACGGCCGCGGATTATCAAGTGTCACAACTACTTTGATCATCGCTATAACCGAGTTATCTATATAGTCCGAGATCCGCGTGACGTGGCCTTGTCCGAATATCGATTCCTGTTGAAACGACGAACGATACCGGACCATTACCCGATCGAGCGCTTCGTCAATAGTTTCATCGAAGGCGACGTTAACAACTACTGTTCGTGGAGAGAGAGTGTCGGTACCTGGATGGCTGCGCGCAGCGGCAGTGAGCAATTCCTGCTTTTGCGGTACGAGGATATGGTAAGCGACACGATTGGCGAGCTCGGCAGGATGGCCAAGTTCCTTAAGATCAACGCCACTCCCGAACGTATTCAACGCGCGGTCGAGCGTAGCTCTGCGGACCGCATGCGCGCTCTGGAGCAATCAGAGAGCGACGTATGGGTTGTGACGAAGGGTTTTCGCAAGGACGTGCCGTTCGTGGGAGACGCAAAATCAGGGCAGTGGAAGACCTCCCTACCTCCATCGTGCGTCAGCCTGATCGAGGAAGCATGGGGACCAATCATGCAAGAGATCGGCTACAACCGAACAACATCTCAGAGCAAGCTCAGGTCGATCGCGGGCGTTGTCGGAGGATCGAACTAGATGAGCAACACGATTCGGTTCTTTGTTTTCAGTGACAAGCCGAGGAAATCGGCGTGTTGAAAGACCTGAAAGGACCATGACGAACGCGGTGTGCAATATTTTTCCCCTTCAGGAAAGTGAGTCTGATGTCTTGTCGGGATGTTCTGTTTTTGCAGTGAGGAGTCTTCTCATGGATGCCAATCCCTTCCGCGCAGCTCGGCGGCCGGTATCGTTCCGGTCGTTGTTCAGCTCGATCGCTCCGGTGCCCGTGAAGCGGCTGGCTCGACGGATGTTTCTGTGGAGACGACGTTCCCAGTTTCAGCCTTACATCATGACGAAGGCTGTTCGCGGAGATACCTTTCCTTTCTATATCGGAGACGCGGTAGCCCACGCCTGGTACGGTGGCGGCAACGACCGATCGCCAGAGCTGGGTTTTATTCGTGATCAGATGCTCTCAGCCGAAGACCTTGTTTTCGACGTAGGAAGCCACCACGGCCTGGTCGCAATAGCCCTAGCCCGTCGCTGCGCTCGAGTGCTCGCCGTTGAGCCAAATCCGTATAATGTCGCAATCCTCCAGAGGAATATCGATCTGAATTACTTACAAAATGTGCAAATCTGCCGGGAAGCCGCTGGAGACTCGACCGGCGAGGTGGAATTATTGTTGGATAGTCTGGATGGAGGAGTCGCGACAGAGAACCGCGAAGCTCTCCCCACAACCACCGTTCCGTTGGTGCGGCTTGACGATCTCGCCGACGAGCACGGCTTCCCTTCCCTGATCAAGATCGACGTCGAAGGATTCGAGCAGCAGGCACTGCGAGGGGCACCTCAAATTCTCGCTCGACGTCCCAAAATCGCGATCGAGATCCATACCGAGTGGATCAGCCGCTACGGATCCTCGGTGGAAGAAGTACTTACCCTCCTCGGTTTGGAGCAATACGACGCATGGGTAATGCCGCACGGGTCTCCCGTCGTGCTCCCGTGGAAGGGAGAGGATTACGGCTCGTACCCGCCGCCAAAGTTCAACCTCTTTCTGATACCCAGGAATACTTCATCGAGGTAAGGAACAGCGGACAGGTTTCGCAGGGGTGGGGAGAGTTCGAGTGCCGGCTACGGAAACACAATCGGAAGCGGCAAAATTCACGAAGGGCGTGGACTCGCCGCCCGAACTGCAAACGAGAGCGGCCCGCGATCACTCGCTCGTCCGCAGTGTGGGCTGGAATGTTGTCGGCGATTGGGGCAGCCAGCTGTTTACATGGGCATCGTTTCTTATCGTTACGCGTTTGCTTACACCGGCGGATTTCGGCATCGCCTCGATGGCGTTCGTGCTACTTCCGATGTTCCAATTTCTGGCCGGATGCGGAATTCCACGCACCATTGTTCTTCTCCGTGATCTCACTGACGACCAACTCGCACAACTCAATACGGTCGCGTTCCTGCTGGGTATGATCGTCTTCGGGTTCGCCGCTCTTCTTGCCAAGCCACTCGCACTTCTTCTTCGAACGCCGAAGGCGGCACCCGCGCTGATCGTACTCTCCATGAGCCTGCTCGTGGCTGGTACGCAAGCCATCTCCGTCGGCCTCCTTGGACGGGACCTCCGCTTTAAGACGCTCTCGTTGTTTGGGGCGCTGATGAGTCTGGTCTCAGCAGCCTTAGCACTCCTGTTCACCTGGCTCGGCCTCGGATACTGGGCACTGATTCTGGGAAATCTGCTGGGAGCGACGTTCCAGGCCGTCCTCTGCATTCGAACGAGGCCACACCGTTACGCTTGGCCGAGATTCCAAGAGCTTCGTGAACCACTGCGCTTCGGCTCGCATCTGATGGCGTCGAGTATCATCACGACGGCTTCCCTGAATCTTGACGACCTAGTCGCGGGCCGGCAACTCGGACCGTCTGCCCTCGGAATTTACGGCATCGCGTGGAGTCTGGCAAACGTGCCGCTGGAAAAAGTGACGACCATGGTGACAACGGTAGTGCCCGGTTATCTCGCTGTTGTTCGGTCCGATCTGAGCGAGGTTCGGCGCTATTTGCGAAATCTCACAGAAGGGATGGCTCTGCTGACGTTCCCGGCGTGCGTGGGCCTCGCGCTAGTTGCGCAGGAATTTGTTGCGGTCGCGCTCGGCAGCAAGTGGCACGATGCCATCGCGCCACTGCAGATTCTGGCCAGCTATGCTGCTTTCCGATCCATCGTAGCGCTGCTATCAAAGGTCCTTACTGCGATGGGGAAGCCTCGCTTTGTGATGTGGAACGACCTGGCGACCCTGCTGCTTATGGGATTCGCCTTTTTTGTCGGGAGCCGCTGGCGCGTAGCGGGGATTGCCTGGGCGTGGGTGGTGGCGTATCCCATCGTGGTGATTCCGCTGTATCGCAAGACGTTCAAAACCATCGGAATGACGGTCAGTGAGTACCTTGGCTGCGTACGCCCGGCACTGGAGGCGACTGCGGTCATGACTCTTGCCGTTCTGGCCGTACACGAGTTCGTTTCTACGACACCGCCGCTGGTCCGGCTGTGCGCCGAGGTAGTCACTGGAGTCATTGCTTACGGAGCGATTCTCTTTTTCCGGCACAAGCAGCGAACGGGGCGGTTCCTGCAATTGGCAAAGTCGTTGCGTCGCACCCGAAGTGCTGAAGCTTAAACGAACACGGCATCAGAATTTAGCAACAAATCCGGAGCGTATGTGGCAATCAATCTTGCAGCGAAATTCCGAACAGTGAAAGAGATTGTCGAGCTTTCCTTACATTATCCACGGCTCACTCGTGAACTGGTGGGGAAACTTCCTGCGATGATCCGCGGGCGACAGTACGGTATGTCGTGGGCACCTCTGCAAAGCACGGCAGCTGCTATATGTGTGGACAATGCGGCCAATCCTCTGCAGGAATTCTTCGACTCCCACACGGAGGGACGAGGAGTCTGGAAATGGATTCACTACTTCGACATCTATCATCGCCACCTTCAGAAGTTCATTGGAAAAGAGGTTCATGTCCTGGAGGTAGGCGTCTATAGCGGCGGGAGTCTCGAAATGTGGCGGGAATATTTCGGCCCGAAGTGCCGGGTGTACGGAGTCGATATACGCGAAGCCTGCAAAGCACTCGAGGACGACCGAACCAGAATCTTCATCGGCGACCAGGTCGACCGCAGATTCTGGCAGCAGGTCAGGCACGAAGTTCCAAGTCTCGACGTATTGATCGATGATGGCGGACACCTGCCCGAACAGCAGATTGTGACGCTCGAGGAGATGCTTCCGCATTTACGTCGTGGGGGAGTGTTCGTGTGCGAGGACGCTACCGGCGTAATGAATGGATTTGGCGCGTTTGTCCGAGGACTTGGCGCCAACCTAGACTCGTGCGATCTGAAGTTTGGGCGTGGCAAAGAGCTTTCGAGTCCAGTAACGAAACTTCAGTCCGACATTCATTCAATCCATAGCTACCCGTATGTTACGGTCGTCGAAAAGCGTCCTGCGCCGTTGCCTCGATTGATTTGTCCAGCTCAGGGGACGGATTGGACGTGGCGAATCGGGAGAGAAAGAAGGGAGACAGCAAAAGTGCAGGGCCAAGACGCGTACGATTCGTCAAAATTGGTGCGCTGACTTCCTCTCACTCCCCCGCGGCCCCCTCAAACACCATGGTTTCAAACTCGTTGATCGAGTCCCCAATAGCCTGGCCGTGGCGTTCCAATCCCCGCAGAAGAGGGTGAGCACTAACGCCGACCTTCTCCTGGACGATGTTGACAAGACTGGCCTCCTCCATTGCCCGCCGCATCGTTTCGGGATCGTAGAGAAACTGATGCCCCCACGAACGAAAGAAGTTGTTCACTACAACGGGGGCTTTCGGGTAGGGCTCCTGCGGAAGGTTGAACGTCTTCACCGCCCAGTTCAGATAAGTTTCTGTCTCTCGGTCATGGCTCGAGATCAGCGCAAGAATGTTTCTCAGGTTCGGCGTCGAGATCCGGACCACACCCGCGCGTTCCAGCACACGACGGCATTCTGCCAGAAGCTGGCGTCCCGCGGTGAAGGGTATGTGCTCGATCATGTGCTCGAAGAAAATGAAATCAAAAGTACAATCGGGGAACGGGAGCCGCTTTGTCGCGTCAAGGTAATAGACGCCCGGAGTTTTTGGTGCTAAGTCCGTGTTAAACCAGTTCTTAATATCGAAATTGGCCGCTCCAATATGAAGACAGCGTGGCGATTGGCTCTTATATGCCGCGAAGGCAGCATCCCGCTCTTCATTGAGCCGCTTGTAATGACGCACGCGCCAGTACTGAGCCCGAGCGTGATCTACCCCCTCTCGGATGGAACTGACTGCGTCTCTCAGGTTGTGGGGACTATGCACGGGAATCCCGAGTACCAACCGTCATATTTTGATAAGCCAAGATGCACGCCGTTGATCAAGATAGTCCTGCAGAATGTCGGTCGTGCGCAGCGCAATTTCGAACGATTCGACAACGCCGGTTTTTCTCAAGATCATCTCAAATATCACTCTTGCTCGGAGCCTCGACAATCCCTGCGCGGTCGGCATTTACGAATGTCATTAGACTCCTCCCACCGTAACTGAACGACTGAGTCTAGGGACGGGTACACTTCGGTATCGAGCAGAATGTACTCATGAGACATGGACTTAACTACTCGCAATGCATCCATCGGCCACGGTAGGTGGTAGAGAATACCCAGCAGAGAACTATGTCGAACGTTACCAGCTTGATGTGAACAACAGATTAAAATCGTGCGCCCATCGGGGAGACGTTTAGGAGGAAAGTTCGCCACGTGCTGGCCATGTCTTTTTTTGTTTCGTGATTGAGAGCTCATGTTTCTCAGGCTCGCCTGGCAATCTGGCCGAGCTTTCTGTTATCGCATCCAACTTGCGGAACAAATCCGGGCAGGTATTCAGGTCCAGCTTGCGAGCGAAGAACGCTCGTGACGCAATAATTTTCTTGAGATCCTCAACGCCCAACACTTTGGGATGAGATGTCCAGCGCAGCCATTCGGCGTAGCGCCGGTTTTCTTTGCAAATTTTCAGATTCGGATCGTTGCACAGCATGGTCTGATAGAAGGTCTCATCGGCGTGCTCCCTGCGGCTCAAATGTTTAATCAACTTTCGACGTTGAGGAGTATCCCTGAGCAGAGCGTGCGCTGCCGTGTGACGTGCCATAAACCAGTGATCGCCGCCAAAACAAGAGAATGTTTTCGAATATGGATGGAATATCGAAGTAAATGCAGGCGAACGCAGTGTGATGCTTCGAACCGTTGGCCTGAGCCGACGATTCAAGGCGGGGACATGAAAAGTGGTGGCCAGATAACGATCGTAGGCTACGGGCACATATTCTGGCCGGCCAAATACGAAGGGATCGGAAATTCGTGCAGAAGGATCTTCCTTCGCAATGACAGGCCGGTGATCGATATACGCGTCATAGCGGCTCTCGGAGAACTCGTCCACCAGATCCCTGGCGGGCCTGGTGGGATAACATGCGCCGCTAAGCAGAACAAACCACTCGGGTGGATTCGCAGAATCATACATCAGGCCTAGAGCCACGAGGAATGCACGGACAACGGAGAAGCCCGCCCAGCGCGTTGGAATATGTGGCTGCACGAACTTAACTGTGGACGGAAACTGGTTGCCAACGAGGGGGGTCTGACTGAAATCGTGGTGACATACCACAGGCGCGGAATCGAACATGCTATGTAATCGCCAACACAACCGCGACAGTTGTGCAGGTTTGTCATGGGAAACGATTATGAATCCAACGGGCAACATTTCTCTTCTACTTTCTTTTTTGCGAAATCTATCCGCTATCGATCACAACATGGCGCGTTGCGTTTTCGTTCGGAACGAAAGGTTGCGGGTCGAGTCTCTTTCAACCGAGGGGCAGCGTTGTGTTTCGGTTGCAAGAATAAAGGATACATTCGTTTCGCCGCAATAAAGATAGCTGCGCGTCGTCGCACTCCAAGAGAGATTCACGCAGGCTTAACACAAGCGCCACGGATGCTCTCTAAAATTGTCCGTTGACGCAGAGGTCATGTCCTGGACGAGTCTTTTCCTGGGAGGTCCCGATCCGTGGCTCGGCTTTACGTTATTGGTGGTAGACAGCGCAAACCCGGGTTAAAGGAGCCCGCAGCATGGTGGCAATGGTATGAGGCGGGGCTGATTCTGGAGGTCGACACGGACTCCGGCACGGTACGCACATGCGTGGAGTACCAAACTCCTCTCGAATCCCGGGCCCACGAAAAGAATTCCACAAACTTTCACGCTGGCGCGCTTGTGAATAACACCCTTTACACATGCACGCCGACCGAAGTGTTGATTTATCGGGTGCCCGAATTCCAGCAGACCGGATACATCAGTCTGCCCTCCTTCAACGACCTTCACCACGTAACTCCTTGTTCTGACGGCCATCTGCTGGTGGTAAGCACCGGAGTCGACATGGTTATCAAATGCACCGTGAAGGGAGAAGTCGTCGAGGAGTGGAGCTCTTTGGAAGAGCCCCCCTGGACACGTTTCTCGCGGTCCATTGATTACCGGAAGGTGGAAACGACGAAGCCGCATCAGTCGCATCCAAACTTTTCCTTCGAACTGGATGGTGAGCCCTGGGTCACACGATTCATGCAGAAGGATGCGATCTCTTTGAATGGATCGAAAAGACGCATCGACATCGTTGTGGAAAAGCCTCACGATGGCATTCTGTTTGGTGAAAAGCTATACTTTACCGCGGTCGACGGCAAAATCGTGGTTGCGAACAGCCAGACGTTGACCGTGGACAAAGTTGTCGATTTGCGCCAGATTCAGGACCGAAACGGACAAAAACTACCGGCCTGGTGCCGTGGATTGTTACCGGTTGACGAAAGCCGGATTTGGGTGGGATTTTCGCGCATCCGAAACACTCTGCTGAAGGAGAATCTACGCTGGGTGAAAGTCGCGTTTCACGAAGGCACACTCGTGAAGCCGACACACATCGCACTCTTCGACATTGACGAGCAAGAGTGCCTCCACGAGTTGGATCTGGAACCTTTTGGTATGAACGCTGTCTACGGAATATTGCCCGCGAGCTAGTGTGTTCGTGTTCGACCCACTTCTCGCGATACCCGGCATTGCTCCCAAGTTGAAGAGCGGAATGATTACGAAAATTGCGCCAGCCCAGCACTGGTCACCGGCCGTTGCTGGGCTGCGTCAGACCCGGTCGTCCATTTTCAGCCCCGTGAATGCTGACCTCTCAAGAGAAAGGCGGCGCGACTCGACGATTTTGCCGACGCTACGATACGTTTTCAGCTTTCGCTGAAACCTTTCGTGCGAATTCGGTGCCGCGATCCAGCGAACGAAGTTTTCTGCGAGTTCTCGACAATGCCACCGGGGGACGCCAAAGTAAAACACTCCCTCTTCGGGCAGCCCTGATGTGCGGGTGAGCGACACGCCGTTGTAGTAGTACCAAGACAAAAAATACTTCTTGGTTGTGCGTTTTGGATCGACGGGGTGATAAATCACGGCTGAGGGAGAGTAAAGGATTTTCTCGCCCGTCGCGCTGAGCCTCCCACCAAATTCCGTATCGTCGCACGTGATGGTATGACGGCTCCCGCGAACACCGAGGTCCGTGCGGAAGAGCCCATATTTCGCGAACACATCTCTGCGGAATGCGCAGTTTGCTCCCAGGGGTGCGAAGTTGATTTCCTTGAATTCGTCGCCCAGATCGAAATTGACCACGGCCTGCTGGTCTTCCATCACAAGCCAGCTCGGTTTCGGCTGATTCCACACGGGAAGGACCCGTCCTGCCACCGCAACACAATCGTAGTTGTCGAAACTTTGCTTGATGTTCCAAAGCCAATCCGGATGGAGCAGAACATCGTCATCCGTAAAGGCTACGATCGTGGATTGAGTGGCCACAATGCCGCTGTTAAGGGCGATTGCCCGTCCCTGCTGTTTTTCGAACAAATACCGGATAGGAAAGTGGCATCTCTTCGCAAACGTGGCGACAACGCATGCCGTCGAATCAGTCGAATTGTTGTCTACAACCAACAGTTCCCAGGAAAGATTTTTGACATTGGCCATTCGCGACATGGATTCCAGCGCAGCGTGAAGACTCTCCGCGCGATTGTAGGTCGCCAGGATGACGCTAATGTCCATGGAATTCCGCATCGATCCGCAAACGCGGCAATGAGCATAGCAGCGTGGTCAATTTGGTTTGTTAACCGTTGGTGAAATATGAGGCGAAGACGTGAGTCACCGACAACCGGGCGCGGGCGCGCTCGCGAAAATAAAAAGCGTTGTCACAGAACTTTCATCGCGGCGTCACATGGCCTCTCTAGAATGCGGCGTTATCAAGACCGAACGGCACTCGCTTCATTGGTTCCACCAAACACAACTAATTCAGTTACACGGAGTCGACACGTACATGCCTCCTGCTGCAACAATTGAGAATCAAATACTGACCTTCATGCTGCGGACATTTCCGACGGCCCGCAAATTGGGTCTTCGCAATGACACGCTTTTGCTTGAGGGCGGCATTGTCGATTCTCTCGGGACCTTAAATATCGTCAGCTTCCTCGAACGTTCCTTCAACATCACCATCCACGACGATGACTTGGTTCCGGAGAATTTCGCCACGCTTGACACCTTGACTGCTTTCGCCAAGAAAAAGATTGAGTGTCCTGGAACCGCGTCCCTATGACTCTCGCCCTACGCCAGCTCTCAATGGATGACGATCGAGAGGAGATGCTGACGCTGCTGCGTCGTAACTTTGGGGCGAGACAGGACACCCGATTCGAGTGGCGCCACACGAAGCATCCGGCGGGCCGGGCGTGGGCCTGGTTTGCATATGACAAGACAAGCTTGGCCACCGTGGCCATGACTACCCTCTTCCCGCGGAATATGTACGTTGACGGCAAGCCGGGCATGGCAGGCCAGGTAGGTGAGTTCGCTGTGAACCCAGCGTACCGGTGTCTTGGTCCCGCAGTGATGCTGCAACGAGCAACTTTCGACCCTGTCGATCGTGGTTTGCTCGACTTCTGTTACGACTGCCCGCCTCACGATCAAGGTATGTCAACCTTTAGAAGGCTGGGCATGTCGGCAAATACAGAAGTATTCCGCTACGCGTACGTTTTGGACAGTCAGGAGTACTTCGAGAAACGACTAGGAAAGAAAGCATATGTGAGACCGATCTCTACAGCGGCAAATCTGTTGCTGCGCATACGCACACCGCGCAAGAAGTCTCGGGGGCTTGTGATCTCTTCCTTTCAAAGAGCGTTCTGTGAAGAGTTCACTGAACTTGATGCTTCGCTGGCCAGCCCAGGGGTGATTCGAGCTAGCCGTTCGGCTCCGAACCTAAATTGGCGGTACCGCGAAGACCCTCTTGCTTCAGTCTCTCTGCCGACTGGCTCATGGGGGCGTTACGAAGTGTTGGTAGCTCGACGAGCTGGAGAGCTCGTAGCCTTCGCCGTGTTCTTTCTCCATGCTGACGGTATTGCCTCCCTCGTCGACCTGTTCGGACAAGATCTTGGAGAAACGGGGATTGATTTGCTCGATGCGGCGATTCATATCTGTCGCCGGGAGGGTTTGTCTAGCCTCCACGCTTCCTGCTCTGCAGATAGCGATTTGACAACGGTCCTCGCTAGCGCTGGATTTCGACGGCGAGAATGCAGTTCGCGAGTCGTGGCCTATGCAGGCACCAACGAAAACGGGAGTCAGTTGCTTACCGGCCAGAAATGGGAGTTCGGTAAGGTGGAAGTGATGCTGTAGGGACTCGGACTCCCGTGCGAGAAATCATTAGTGACCAGTGCCATTGCCATCTCGGGGTTTGAGCCTCTGTCGTCGCCATTCACGGTGACATCCCGCAGAGGCACCCTCGACATTATTGATCTTGTAAGCGACGAGTGGCGAGCATTGGCAGAAGACGCAGTGGACGATCAACCGTTCTATCGACCCGAATGGATTCAGGCACACTTGCGCCTATTCGCGCCTACATCACGCGTTGTTTTGATTGAAGTTCGATCCGCCGGAAGGCTCTGCCTGCTTCTTCCTCTGATTGAGGAGCGCGGAACATTCAGTAAGGTGCCGATTCGCAAATTGCGTGCCCCGGTGAATGTTCATGGTGGACGTTTCGACGCAATGCGCTGTGCTGGTGTCGGGGGTGAAGAAGCAATTCAAGCTGCCGCCAACTATCTTCTGAAGCTAGAAAGCTGGGATGTTCTGCAGTTAAACAATACGCCCGGCCAAAGCACCAACGAGCAGATCATTCTATCGATGCGAGGGAGAGGCATTCGTTCCCTTAAACTGAATGATCAGCCCAATCCACTTATCCTCGTACCAAAAGATCATTCGCTTCTGCATACAATGCCGCCAAATTCAAAGCTTCGCAGCCAACTACGCAGAGTACGGCAACGACTAGAGCTAAGAGGCCCCCTGCGCTTTCGTCGCGAGGACGATGCCAAACCAACAAGCCTGGAGCGTTTTTATAAGCTGGAAGCCAGCGGCTGGAAAGGAGCTGCAGGAAGCGCGATCCTTTGTAATGGGACGCGCCCATTCTATGACGAGATGGCTCGGGCAGGGGCGCGCTACGGATACTTTTCATTGTTTACGCTCGAATGTGGTGGTGAACTGGTCGCTGCTCATTATTCATTCACGCACCGAGATCGTTGTTATTCTCCGATTGTTACTTACAACGAAGCTTTTCGGCAGTTTGCTCCCGGCCACCTGATCATCTCGGAAATCCTCTCTTACTGTGCCGCAAATGATATTCAGTACTTTGATATCACCGGCCAAGACCAACCCTGGAAGATGAAGTGGACTTCGGCGGCACGCTCGATGAATCATTATTTTGTGTTTAAGGGTCCACTCGGCCAACTTGCCTATCGTGTGGGCGTGAGTTTTCGCTCAGCAGTTGGGATTTCCCGTCCATCCAAAGACGGCCCAAGCCACAACGAAACGCTGCCATAGCTAATAACCGCAATGAATATACTTCTGCATCATCTGCTACGTACGAGCGCAAGCAAGCTTCCAGATAAAGAAGCTCTGGTGCATGCTGACAGGCGACTCACCTATTCAGAGGTGCTACGCAAGGTTCAGGGAATAGCTGCTGGTTTAAGGTCCGCCGGTGTGAACCGGGGGGAACGGATCGGCATCTACCTTGATCCTGGCATTCCCCAAATATTGTCCATTTTCGGAACGACAATGGCGGGCGGTGTATTCGTGCCGATCAACACTCAACTTCTGGCAGATCAGCTTCATCATATTGCGCGTGACTGTCGTATATCAGCAATCATTACCTCTGCAGATAAACTACCATCCTTATTCAATCATCTTCGGACCATTGGGTCATTGCGCTTCCTTGTCGTGGTCGGCGACCACGGAGCAGACATTGAGCCTCTCAAGGTTTACGACTTCCGTGAATTCTGCGAACGCGACGGATATTCACGTTGCCTCGACGTTGGCATTAGCAAGGATCTGGCGGCAATACTCTACACGTCAGGGTCAACCGGCAAGCCAAAAGGGGTAATGCTGAGCCACGCCAATCTGCTTGCAGGCGCAAGGATTGTGTCCAGCTACCTGGAGATCACCGCTTCCGACCGTATTTTGTCGGTTCTGCCACTCACCTTTGATGCGGGGCTCAACCAACTGACAACGGTCTTCCTGCAAGGCGGCACGCTGGTGCTGATCAACTTCGTCTTTGCTCGCCAGATTGTGGAAGCGCTTTCGAAAGAGCAGATCACAGGTTTAGCTGGCGTTCCAACCGTATGGACTCTGCTGACTCAACCCACGTCCACTCTTCACAAGACCACCCTGCCCGCTCTTCGTTACATCACTAACACAGGCGGTGCAATGCCGCAGTCTGCGCTGCATATTCTGCGTTCAACTTTGCCCAAGACACGCATTTACCTGATGTACGGTCTCACCGAAGCATTTCGCTCAACGTATTTGTCCCCAGAGGAACTGGATAGGCGACCCACATCGATGGGCAAAGCGATACCGGACACAGAGATCCTGGTTTTGAATGACAACGGCGAAATCTGCGCACCCGGTGAAGTTGGTGAGTTGGTTCATCGCGGACCAACCGTATCCATGGGCTATTGGGGAAACCCAGATGCAACGGCTCGCGTGTTAAGGCCTAACCCGCTTCTGCCTCCGGAACTCGGCGATGTGGAGAGGGTTTGTTATTCCGGAGATCTCGTGAAGACAGACGAAGATGGGTTTCTTTACTACGTGGGACGGCGAGACGCCATGATCAAGTCATCGGGCTTCCGCATAAGTCCAACCGAGGTCGAAGAGGTTGTCTTCCGAAGCGGGAAAGTGCGCCATGCCGCTGCCATTGGCGTGCCCGACGATCTTCTTGGTCAAGCAGTAAAACTTTTCGTCGTGCCTCGGGACGAAAGATCAGTACAGTTGGACAAGTCATCGTTGCTGGATTTCTGCGGCGAACATCTGCCCCGTCACATGGTCCCAAAGTTTGTGGAGGTTCTATCTGAGCTCCCTGTGACTAGCAGCGGCAAAGTTGATTACCCAAGCTTGCGCCGGAGAGAAGGCATCGCATGACGCCCGGTACTGTACATTCGTCCTGGCGGTCAAGCGAAGCCGGAGAGCTGCTTATTGGCGACGTGCCGGTTTCTCGAATCGCGGAGCGCCATGGTACTCCGCTTTTCATCTACGACCGTAATCTCATCGCCAGCCAATATCAATGCCTGGGCGAAACTCTGCCAGAACGCTTTTCAATCTGCTATTCGGTGAAGGCTAACCCTAATCCCTTTATTGTGACTTTCTTTCTGCGTCAGGGATGCGGCTTGGAGATAGCGTCAACAGGTGAATTTTTTCAGGCTTCCGTTGCGGGTTGTGCGCCGGACGACATGTTATGGGCTGGTCCCGGCAAGTCAGAGGCCGACCTCGAGTTCGCAGTCTCCCGACATGTTGGAGAAATTCACGCAGAATCCGCTTTGGAAGTCGAGCGCATCAGTCGAATCAGCAGTCGCCTAGGGCTCGCTGCACCTGTGGCACTTCGGATCAACCCCGCCGGCGATGGCGCTGGGGGAGCCATGCGCATGGGGGGCAAGTCTGCACCATTTGGGGTCGACGAAGAGAATGCCTGCACGGTTGTCAGTCGTATTCTTGACGATCCTCATCTGAAGTTCTGCGGCCTGCATTTCTTCGCCGGAACACAGATTCTTGACCACAATGTCCTACTGGCGCAGTACAGGAAAGCCCTGACTGTGGCGAAACAGATTGCTGCGACTACAGGTTGCCCACTCGAGACGCTCGATTTCGGTGGCGGATGGGGAATTCCATATTTCACAACCGAAAGGCATCTGGACCTTTCTGCCCTAAAGGTCGGCTTGAGTGAAATGGTCAAGGAAGTCGAAAGTGAACCGTGCTTCGCTGGATCTAGATTCGTCGTTGAACCGGGACGATTTTTGGTGGCAGAAGCTGGGCTATACGTAGCACGTGTCATTGACATAAAGATGTCGCGTGGGACTAAGTATTTAATTATCGACGGTGGTATGAATCATCATCTGGCGGCATCTGGGAATCTTGGGCAAGTTATCAAACGTAACTTTCCCATCCTAGTTATCAACAAAATGGATTCGCCGGACACTGAGATAGTGAATATTGTCGGTCCTCTATGCACTCCATTGGACACTCTAGGACGCAGCGTCCAAGTCGCACGCGCAGACGTTGGAGATCTAGTAGGTATATTTCGTTCTGGCGCTTACTGCCGAAGTGCCAGCCCGTTAGGCTTTCTTAGTCACCCTACACCGCCGGAGGTTTTGGTGGAAGGCAATCAGGACATGCTGATTCGCAGGCGGGGCATTGCGGATGACCTGATTAGGGATGTCCAATTTTTACACACGTCTCATACAACTGCTTAGTTCAACTCTACCGGAGATTATTATGTCCGCCGCACAAGCTCGCGCAGTACTGCCCTTACCTACAGCGTTTCCGACGGAGACTGCCGCGGAGACAGTAAAGGTTCACGTTTACCGGACACTTGCGGAGCTCAACTCAATTCGCTTTGCGTGGGACAGATTGCTGGCGTTGTACCCCCTTGCAAGCACGTTTTCAACCTGGGAGTGGCTAAGTTGCTGGTGGCAACATTTCGCCTCTCATCGCAAACTTGTAGTGCTGGGATTGTTCGACACGAATGACAATCTTGTTGGAGTGGCTCCTTTTGCAATTTCCACTGAAAACTATGGTGGCATCCGTCCTCTACGAGTCTTGCGCTTGATGGGAGATGGCTCCTGCGACTCGGATAATCTCGATATGCCGGTAGCTGCAGGTTTCGAAGCCGTATTCGCGCATTGCATATTGCACCATCTGAAAAGAATCAGTTCGGAGTGGGACGTTTGTGAGCTGAATACTCTGCCGCCTGCTTCGCCGGCTGCCGCTCTTATCGCTCGACGCTGCCGCTTGGAGGGGTGGACGCTTTTCGAGGATACATCGGTCTGCTCGGCCATCCACCTTCCGAACACCTGGGCCGGATATCTGGAGGGCCTTAGTAGCGAAGATCGTACAAATGTAGGCCGGTATCGGCGCCGACTGCACGCTCGGCATCACGTCACCATCTCACGGTGTACACGAGAAGACCAGATTGCTTCATACCTGGCCGCTTTATTTGCTCTTCACCAGGGGAGATGGCAGAACTCCGGTCAAGGGGGCTCGTTTGGCAGTGAGGAACGGCGGCGGTTTTATCGTGATCTGTCGGTGTCCCTTTTGGCGCGAGGATGGCTCGAGCTTTGGGCCTTGAAACTAGAAGAACATTTTTGCGCAGTACAGTTTGGTTTTCGCTATGGTGATCGGGCTTACCAATTGCAGGAAGGGTACGATCACGCTCGTCGGTCCGATCGCGTAGGCCTTGTTCTTCGAAGTGAGGTGCTCAGACAATTCATCGCAGAAAACATCAAGGTTTATGACTTTCTTGGAGGAGCGGACCAGTACAAAGCTCGCTGGGGCGCCAAACGAGGACACTACCGTACCCTTCGATTTGCTCTGCCGTTCACCACGGGGGCATCGATCCTGTGGATTTCGAGGAAAGCTGTGGGAGGAAAGACTTGGCTGCGCGAGCACATGCCACCAACCGCGTGGAATAAACTCAAGCATATCGCCCACGCTGTAGGTATCTAGACATCTTGTGAGCGACGCGTTTGCAATGGCTAAGCCTTCAATCCACTTTCGATAACAGATACCGCTGCGACATATGCCGGTTGAATACTCGTCTCAAGGCAGCCTTCGTGTCGTACATCGCAAGGTGACTAGCGGCTAAGGCTAGTTCTGCGAGACCGGGAGTGGGATCGCTCCACCGAAACGATGCATCCACAACTCCTGGCGAGAAATCATGAAGTAAGTCGCGTAGCGACGTCCTCAAGGCGTGGCGGCCATCATCTGAATGTACTGCAAGGGCCATTAGCTCGTTTAATCTCGCGAAGTATCCTGCTGTCCAGCGCCAGCGAGTGCCCACACGATAGTCTTTCGGTACGTCGGGGACTTCTCCGTGAACAAGCTGCCATTGATAAAGAGGAAAATCAATCCCAGCCGCTAGTGGTAATCCGAGACTTCCCCAGTAACGGCCATTCACCTCTAGCAGAACAGCCTCACCGGTGCTTGAGTTTACCTTATATTCGACCATGGCGACCCCGTCCCACTTCATCGCTCTCAAAAGAGAGATGGATGCACTCACTAACTTGGGGTCGGGAGGCTCGGCAACCGCCAATACGGAGACTCCTCCTCTGAAAGGTAATTCCTTCAGACGTCGATGCTGAAAGATCGCTCGCGGCTCGCCATCATGCATCAGCAGCTCAATTCCGACGCCAATGCCGTCACAAAACTCCTGCAGCAAGAGCGGCAAATCGTATGTTTGGTTCCGTTCCAATCGGGAACATGCCTCGTCTTTCGATCGAACCAAACAAGTCTTTAGGATCTCTTCCCGAAGGCTCTTCTCTGCAGCTTTCATTACGGCAGGAAAGGGCACGTCTGCTAAGGCGGCCTCGAGTTCGTGGACAGAATTGGCAACAGAGCTTTCGGGAACCTGAATGCCGCAGTCACGCGCTATCCGGAGCGTCCCTGTCTTATTCAGCACTAACGTCAACGTGGGAGCGGCGGGTGAAGCGACGTGAACCACCTCTTTCAAACGCTCACCATGATGTGCCAACAGCGCGAGGGCCTGATCATCGGTCGGAATCAACATGTCGTATCCGTTGCGAATAATTAGATCGCGCAACTCTGCGACACACTTACTTGGATCTACACACGGATGCGGAAGAAAAAAGGAACATCGAATTGCTGAGGAGGATGATCGCAGCTTTTGAGTAAAATGCGCTACGTCAACCGGAACACCATGATTGTTCAAGCTGCGCGCAACGGTGACAACAATTCTGGGAATCCAGCCGAGCAGCAGGACAGGACTCTTGCATCCACTCCCTTTCATTCGGCCGTTCTCCTACGACCCCTGTCTGGCCTAGTGTTCGTCCTCACTGGGCACCACGCTGTAATAATACCGTCTTGATCGTATGGAACAGAATCAGGAAATCCAGTGCCACAGATGCGTTCTTCAAGTAAAAGAGATCGTATTGAAGTTTCTCTCGAGCGTCTTCAAGAGAATTGCCATATTTGTAACGAACCTGCGCCCATCCGGTGATGCCAGGAGTGACCAGATGTCTCATTCCGTAGTAAGGTATTTCTTTTTCCAGCCAAGCCACGAACTCCGGTCGTTCAGGACGAGGTCCCACCAGAGCCATGTCGCCGCGCACCACACACCAAAGCTGAGGAATTTCATCGAGACGGCTCCTGCGCAGGATTCGTCCGACCCGAGTGATCCGCGGATCATCATCTCCCGCCCATGTAGGCCCACACTCAGCCTCGGCGTTTTCGCGCATCGTGCGAAATTTGTAGCAGTAAAATGTCTGGCTATTTCGGCCAACCCGCTTTTGTCGATAGAGCACAGGTCCGGGCGAGTCAATACTGATCGCCAATGCTACAAATGAAAGCAGAGGCAGGGTGAGAATCAGCGCCACAACTCCCACGATCAGGTTTAGCGTGCGTCGAGCGATTCGGAATGGCTCAGTGAAGCGAAATCCATCGGCGTAAATGATCCAGCTTGGGAAGATGTGGGCAATCTCTAATTTGCCTGAAATTCTCTCGAGCCAGCTCGCCGCTTCCTCAATGTGAATTGCCCTTCGAAGGCGTAATTCCAGAAGTTGTTCGATAGGCATCGTATTGCGGCGATCTTGCATTGCCACGATGATTCGATGTGCGGACCTAGTTGTGGTAACCTCAACTAGATGAGCAGCGATGGCGTCGCGGCTCGGCTCGCTTCCTAACTGCCCGCTCCAGCCAACGACATGAACTCCAAGTTCGGGGCGCTCGAAGAGACCATCCACGAGTCTACGTGCCCTCTCACCCGCTCCGAGAACATAGACTCGCTGCTGTATAAACGGCTGCTGCAAAAGCCAAGCATAGGCCTTGTGCCAACCGAGCAGGGCGACCACTGCAAGTGTGCTTCCTGCGAGAGCAGCAAGAGAGACCACACCTCTCGCGTGAGGACCGGGTAATACGATTCCGATAAGTCCTGCTCCCAAGACGAGCACCCCGCTGCTCAATAGAGTTTGAAAGATAACTTCGCCTCCTGCTCCGAAGGGTGAAATCTTCGTGGGCTCGTACAAGTCCAACCAATAGGAGACAATCACGACAAATATCGCTAGCCCAAGAATCCGTGCATATCCATTTTCGAAATTTAGGACGACAAAGCTATCTTCTCGGAATTGCAGTACTGTCACCATGAACAACGACGCCCCCACGATCAATGCCTCGCCCATAATGAGAATGATTGTGCGAACCGGGTAATAGACATTGAAAATGCGAATCACAGCGTTTCGACAGCTCCAGGTTCGACGATGGTTCTGACAAAGCTCTTTGCGGAAGCGAAGTCTACGTGATGTTTCGAGATCGTATCGTGGAAACCTTTACCACGAGAATGCAGCAAATGTAATTCATCGAAAATTAACTTTTTTGAAGCTGTCCCGTCGTAGATCCGCCCTACCATGCGTTCGAGTGGTAGCCCAGCAGAGGGAGGGGTCCCGCATGCCAGTAAAAGCGCTCGGCGTTGAGGGTCTCGATCGTGAAGATCCTAAAATGACTTCTTCGGAAACCACCAAAACCTGCTTGACTTCGAGTGAGAAAAGCCCACTGCCGATGGCCGGCATTTTTGGCATTGCCATTGTTGTTGGTATTTTTGCTATAGACATTTATCTCGCGTTCAAGTACTTGAGAT
>Ga0126381_100001638_pt1 | contig 23913 bp, 16 predicted proteins | sample PanSoiMetPlot_28_FD_96465 | JGI IMG/M metagenome (GOLD analysis project Ga0126381, IMG submission 96465) | Tropical forest soil microbial communities from Panama - MetaG Plot_28 | ecosystem: Environmental > Terrestrial > Soil > Tropical forest > Bulk soil | place: Panama | collected 2016-02-17 | reverse complement strand
TCCGGGCTACCGGACGGTGTTTGTGCTCCATGACGTTCAGGGGTACGAGCACAACGAGATTGCGGAGATTATGGGTTGCTCGGTGGGAAATTCGAAATCGCAATTGCACAAAGCGCGGACGCGCCTGCGGGATTTGTTGCAGGAAGAATTGCGCGCCCAGGCGCGGCAGGAACGCCACGCCGCGAGAACGCAGACGGCGACCGACGATTGAGTTACAATGAGCGCACTCAAGGGGTGCGCGCGATTCCGCAATAAATGGTTGCAAGCAGTTGGGGCCCTAGGAAGAGGAAAGAAGCAGAGCGAGCCGGCGAGCCGGTTGCGGTCTGCCTGGAATGAGGCACCATGCAGTGCAGGCACGTGGAAGAAGTTCTCGAGTTGGAAGGCCTGGCGCCGTTGCCGGAAAACGTGCGTGGACATGTGGCGGGTTGCCGGCAGTGCCAGGGCTACATCGCCGACCTTGAAACAATCGTTTCAGCCGCCCACGAGCTGCCCGCGGAAGTCGAACCGCCATCCCGCCTTTGGGTCGCCCTTCGTACCCAGTTGGAATTGGAAGGCATCATCAAAGGGCCGGCGGCTGCGCCGAAAGCAGAAACCATTTCTTGGTGGAGCGGTTTCGGCCAACGGTTCCGCGGGCGCACGCTGGCTACCATGACGCTTGGCGCGGTCCTTGCGGCTGCGGCCGTTCTCCAGATCCGCCAGACTCCCGGGCCTTCTCCCATTTTGGTGGGCGATCAGGTGCCACCGAACATCGCCGCGATTGCCAAACAGGTGAATCAGCAGGAAGTCGATCTTAGAAACATGCATCTTGTCGGCACCTCGTCGCCGGTGGACGCGGCCCTCGAACAAAACCTGCAAGAAATCGACGGATTTATTGCTGACTGCGAGCGCCATTTGAAGGAGACGCCCCAGGACGAATTGGCGCGCGAGTATCTGGCCGACGCCTACCAGCAAAAAGCGGAATTGCTTGCCGCGATGATGGATCGCGGAAGGAGTGTGAACTAATATGGGGACCAGGTCGATGGGGCGGAGTACTACGTTGATTCTTGGCGCCGCGGCAGTATTGGGATCTGGCGCGACCGCGGTCGCCGCCACGCAACGCACGGAAAAGCATTTCGCGGTAAATGGACGGCCGATGGTGGTGATTCAAAACGTGGCGAACGGCCGGATCGAGGTGAAATCCGCCAAGGTTCAGGAAGTCACTGTCATTGCCAGCCAGAATTCCGACAAAACTAATTTCGAAATGGAGCAGGTGGGCGACCGCATCGATGTCACAGCAAACACGGTGGATGCCTCGGCGCAGCCTCTCGACCTCGAAACAAGCCTGCAGTTAACGGTTCCGGAAGAAACCGAACTTCAGCTCAAGACGGAAAACGGCCTGATCTACGTCGAACAGGTTACCGGAGACATGACGCTTGAAAGCGTTGCTGGCGATATTCACCTGAAGGAAGTTTCCGGCTACATCATCGTCAAGACCACCGGCGGTTCGCTGGTTTGCACGCAATGCGCCGGCAAGGTGGATTTCAAGTCCGTCAGCGGGGGAGCCCAATTCCTCCAGCCCGCCCTGAACCGCGTCGAGGCCAGCACCAGTTTCGGCAACATCCTTTTCGATGGAGATTTCATCCGCACCGGTCTCTATTCCATGAAGAGCAGCAAGGGTCTGGTGGAAGTGCGCTTCTCCGGCAATGACTCCTTCGACCTGAAAGCACAAACGGTCACCGGCACGGTAGACAACCAAGCGGCCGCGTTTCTTAAACCCGACTCTCACACTGGAATGCAACGCCATTTTAAGTCTTTCCGCTCCTTGTTCGGCACCGTTGGCCAGGGTCTCGCCAAAGTCGAACTCTCCACCTACAGTGGTACAATTCGAATCTGGAAGCGCGATTAACGTTTTTGTAGTTTTTGCCTTTCGCGCCTCGTTCGCGTGACAACTACACCTGTTTCGCGCGGTCTCCCGCGTGTCCCGATTCTTTGCCTCGCCGGATTCATGGGTTCCGGGAAGACCACTATCGGCACGCTCCTCGCGCGGCAGCTTGCCTGGCGCTTTGTGGACCTCGACGAGCGCATTGAAGAATCCGCCGGCCTTCCCATCCCGCAAATATTCGAGCGTTTGGGCGAAGGTTATTTTCGACAACTTGAAGCCGACCAGCTCCGCGCCGCGCTCGGGCGCGCTTGGGAGCTTAAGCAAGGAACCATCCTCGCCCTCGGTGGCGGGACCTACGCGCAGCCTGGCTGTCCCGAGTTTCTGCGCTCCGCCGGCGTTCCTGTTCTTTGGCTCGATTCCCCGATCGAGGTTTTGCTTTCCCGCTGTATGACCATGACCGGCCGGCCGCTTTTTCGCGACGAGACCAGCTTCCGCGCCCTGCACGCCGAACGCATGCCCTCCTACCAGCTTGCCGACCACCGCGTAGACAGCTCCGGCGAACCAGCAGAAATCGCCGCGCAAATCCTCCGCCTCGGCATTGTTGCTTCTGGGGGAAACCAGGCGCATCTCGTCGTTGAGAAACCTCTCCCCTGAGGGAAAATACCACGGGGGTACGACACGGCCGTGAATTCTAGAACCATCTGTATCGGATTGACTTTGGGAATGGCGGCCTGCGCCGCGCTTTCCTTCGCTTCTCAGAAAAAGGAAAAAGCAGCTCCGGGATTACTGATCCAGGACAAAGGAAAGTTCACCATCAAGCTCGCCGGCCAGACCGTGGGCCATGAAGAATTCGACATTGCTCCTGCCGAAGGAGGCTGGCTCGCCAAAGGCACTTCCGATATCAAGCTGCCCCAAGGCGCTCCCAGCAAAGTTACCGGCTCACTCACGCTGCTAGCCGACGGTTCGCCGGTCAGCTATGAATGGTCCGCCCAGTCGGACACGACCAATGGCGCCCATATCGTCTTCGCTAACGGCGTTGCAAATATCACCGTCGAAATGCAGGGCGCGCATGCATGTACCAGCGAAGAAATAAGAGATCCGAACCGTAAACAGGCTTGTTTCTTCGAACAGAGCCTTTCTTTCAATTCCCCGCTCATCGCCGTACTCGACAACAATCTCTATTACCAATATGCAGTTCTTGCTCGCCTCTACAACTGGTCCAAAGGCGGCCAACAGAATTTCCCTGTGCTTATCCCGCAGGAACTAACGCCCGGGACGGTCTCGGTACTCTCGACCGGCTCTACCACCGCCGATGGCAAGACTTACGAAGGCCTCAAAGTAAGCTCTTCTGACCTGGAAATTCTCCTTTTGCTCGACAACAGCCACCGCTTGATTCGCCTCGAAGTTCCCGAAGCAAGAGTTTCCGTCATCCGCGATTAAGACGGTCCTGTTGAATGCTGCAACTAAAAAACGCTTCCTTTGGCTTCTCTGAGGAAGGTCATGCTTGGCCGGGCTTTGGTGCGTTGAGCTAACCGTATTTTTTGGCTGGGCCATGGATGTTGACACGTCCATCACCTTGTGAAAAGGCTCGGCACACAAAAATAACGCGGCGCAACCGAACGGTCACGCCGCGTCAAACTTGTTTTTGGTGGAAGCGAAGCTATCTTGCCAGCGGCCTTAGAAATGAAGGCTTGCTTTGCGTTCCGAACGGCTTCGCTTGCGCCACGAACGGCGAGGCCGGTTGCCGCAACGCGTAACCCTGGGGATGCATGTGCGCGTGTCCCACGCCATTCGAATGGCCGGTCCCGATATGCCCCGTCACGTGGCCATTCGCGGGCGCGTTTTGCGGAAGCCGAGCCGGGTTACCGATAGGGCGGAGGTTCACCGGTGCAGCATGAACGTGATCGCTGATCGCCTGCAGCCTCTTCAGGATGGACTGCCATTGCTCCCAATCCAGTTGCCGCAGGAACGGCCGCAATCCCTGGATGAACGGATCCTCCAGCAGCGCTTCGCCGTCCGATTCGGGGATAAAGAAGCGGTTCAGCCCCACATTCAGCGCTTCCGAGATCTTCTCGAGCGTGCCGAGGCTGGGCGTCATTTGCCCGCTTTCGATTCTCGAGAGATAAGAGCGCGAGACTTTCGAGCGCGATTGCAGCTGGCTCTGGGTCATCGAGCGCGATTCCCGCAACTGGCGAATCCGCTGCCCAATGTTCTCCACGGTTTGCTGGTTGATGAGTTTCTCTGAAGCGGGCTCAGCCACCGCTTCCTCCGCCGGTGGCGAGGGAGGAATCATGAACTCCAGGCGCTGAGGCAATACGCGCACGCAACGCCGGCAATTTCCCGTGCGCGTCCTGTACTGTACCAGTCCACACGTCTTGCAGCGGATCACTTCCCGGTCGATCTCGAGCGTGTTCATCTCGTCTTTATTCACTTGTGCCGACACCGGTGCTCCTTGCTGACGCATTTTTTCCGGCGTGCGGATAGGAGAGGAACGTCGGAACGTTCTCACGGGGGAAGACAGTTACTGGCGCGACGAGAGTATCGTCGGAAACGCATTTTCGTGTCAAGAGTATTTTTGTACTTTTTTTCGGGTTGCTCCGGTTTTCGTCCCGCTTTACGCCCCTTTTTCGCTGTCCTTTCGTCCAGCCGCCCCTTCCGCGCTCATGCTTTTCCGCCAATCCTTGTGCGTAGCCCGCCGGATTCCCATACAGCTTGTGGGCACTTTTTTGCGTTCCCTTTTTGTTATTGGAACGGCCTCGGCCCGCCAGGAGCGCGGATTTATGCCGCCATCCCTATCAACCCGGACCTGGGCTCAAGGTTTCTCTGCCCTACTTCCTTACGTCGGTATCCCCCTTCCCGCGCTACACTAGTCGTTCTTTACCGGGAGACCACCCACATGCCGACGCGCGATGAGGCCTGGAAACTGCTTTGCGAATACACACAATCCGAATCGCTCCGCAAGCACATGCTGGCAGTAGAAGCCTGCGTGCGCGCCTACGCCCGCAAATCCGGCGCCGACGAAAACACCTGGAGCCTCGCCGCGCTGCTTCACGACTTCGACTATGAGCGTTGGCCCAACCAGGAGCACTCCCCCGACCAAGGCCATCCCTCTGAAGGCGCAAAAATCCTTCGCCAGCAGGGCTATTGCGAGGAAATTGTTCGCGCCATTCTTTCCCATGCCGATTACTGCAACGTCCCCCGTCAATCCGCTCTCGAGCACACGCTTTTCGCCTGCGACGAACTGGCCGGCTTTCTCACGGCCTGCGCCTATGTCCGCCCGTCAAAGAGCATCCTCGACCTCGAAGTGGATTCCGTGAAGCGACGCATGAAGGACAAGCTCTTCGCCAAGGGCGTCTCCCGCGAAGACGTCCGCAACGGCGCTACTGAACTCGGCGTCCCCCTCGAAGAACACATCAGGTTCTGCATTACTGCCATGCGCGAACAGGCCGACGCCCTCGGCCTCCGCGGCAACTTCCCTGGTCAAGCTGCTTCTGGGGACTAATTCAGGCTAAAATAAGAACAGATGCTCACCCAAATTGCAGGCTTTGACGCGGCGGCCACCCGCCATCCGCGCCGCAAAACCTACGGCGTGAAGGTCGGACACGTCCAGGTGGGCGGCAACGCCCCTATCGTCGTGCAGTCCATGACCAACACGGACACCGCCGACATCCAGTCCACGTTCAAGCAAACTGTCGAATTGGCCGAAGCGGGTTCGGAAATCGTTCGCTGGACGGTGAACGTGCCTGAAGCCGCGTCTGCCGTGCCCGAAATCAAGAAGCGTATGCTCGACGTCGGCTGCGGCGCGCCCATCATCGGCGACTTTCATTACAACGGCCACGTCCTGCTGACCAAATATCCCGAATGCGCCAGGCGGCTCGACAAATACCGCATCAACCCCGGCAACGTGGGCGCCGGCCAGCGCCGTGATGAACAGTTTTCCACCATCTGCAAGGTCGCGGTGGACAACGGCAAGCCCGTCCGCATCGGCGTGAATGGCGGTTCGCTCAATCAAGAGCTGGTCATGCACAAGATGCAGGAGAACACGGACAAGAATCTAGGCAAAGATTCCGAAGAGATCATCAACGAATGCATGGTCATTTCCGCGTTGGAATCGACCGTACTCGCTCTCGAATCCGGCCTGCGCCACGACCAAATCATTATTTCCTGCAAGACTTCCCGCCCGCGCGACCTCATCACCGTCTATCGCGATCTCTCCGCAAAAACCGAGCAGCCGCTGCACCTCGGCCTCACCGAGGCTGGCATGGGCATGAAGGGCCAAATCTGGTCGGCCGCATCGCTCGGAGTTCTTCTCTACGAAGGTATCGGCGACACCATTCGCATTTCCCTCACGCCGCGTCCCGGTGGCGACCGTCGCGAGGAAGTTTACGCCGCCTGCGAACTGCTCCAGGCGCTGGGCCTGCGTTCCTTCGCGCCCAGCGTCACCGCCTGCCCCGGCTGCGGCCGCACCACCAGCACCACGTTTCAGGAACTGGCCGAAGCCATTCAGGGCTACATCCGCGACAGCATGCCCGTCTGGAAAACGCAGTACGAAGGCGTCGAAAACATGACGCTCGCCGTGATGGGTTGCATTGTCAACGGCCCCGGCGAATCCAAAGCCGCCAACATCGGTATCAGCCTGCCCGGCACCGGCGAAGCCCCGCGCTGCCCCGTCTACATCGACGGCAAGAAAGACATCACCCTCGAAGGCACCTATGACGAGCTCGCCGCCGCCTTCCAATCCCTCGTCGACAACTACATCGCCAAAAAGTACCCCCGCAAAACCGCGGAAGTTGCAACGAGCTAACGTTTCAACCAAGTGTACGGGGAATGTGAATATCGATTGGTTAGGCATTCGTGTCTGTTTTTCCCGATCGAATAGCAATCCACTCTGTGTGATAGACTTTTTCCGGCTTACTAAGGGATTCGGATGAAAATCAGCCGCGAAGACGTGCTGCGCGTTGCGGAGCTGGCCTACTTGGATTTGAGCGAGGCGGAGCTCGAGACCTACCGCGCGCAAATTGATGAAATTCTGGAATACATCGGCAAGCTCAACGAGCTGGACACCAGCAAGGTTGAGCCGATGGCGCAAGTTTTAGCCGAGGATCAGTCTCAAGACGCGACCCTACGCGAGGATTTGACTGTGCCTTGCGCCGTTGCCGAAGACGTTCTGGCGCATGCCCCCGACCCCGAGCCGCCCTATTTCCGCGTGCCCAAGGTGATCGAGCGCTAAGGCCAGCGCCCGGATTCGGCGAGGCTGTTTGCGTCGTGTCCTCCCGAGCGCAGCGAAGGATCTAAACCGATCGGTGACGGAAAACCTAAACGACGAGTTAGAGTAATGACAACCTGGACCATCGACACCGTCAAAGAAGCCCTCGCGGCAAAGAAAATCTCCGCACGCGAGATCCTCGCCGATTTCTATAAGCGCATCGAAGCCAAAAATCCCGACTTGAACGCCTACCTCGCGCTCACTCCCGAACGCGCCCGCCGCCAAGCGGATCGCATCGACTCGCTCATCGCGTCAAACGATCCGCTGCCTCCGCTCGCAGGCGTCCCCATCGCCATCAAAGACGTCATCAGTACCCGCGGCACAAGAACCACCTGCGGCTCGAAGATCCTCGAAAACTACGTTCCGCCCTACGACGCCACCGCCGTCGAGCGCCTCGAAGCCGCCGGCGCCGTCATCCTCGGCAAAACCAATTGCGACGAATTCGCCATGGGCAGCTCCAACGAAAACTCCGCCTATGGCCCGGTCAAAAATCCCCTCGCGCCCGATCGCGTCCCCGGCGGCTCGAGCGGCGGATCAGCGGCAGCTGTGGCCGCAGGCTTGGCCGTCGCCTCCCTTGGAACAGACACCGGCGGCTCCATTCGCCAACCCGGCTCCTTCTGCGGCGTCCCGGCCATGATGGGCAGCTACGGCCGCGTCTCGCGATACGGTCTGATCGCTTTCGCCTCTTCGCTCGACCGCATCGGCCCCCTCGCCACCAAAGTGCGCGACGTCGCCGCCATTCTCCAAACCATCGCCGGCCGCGATCCGCACGACTCCACCTCCACCACCGCGCCCGTTCCAGATTACGCCGCCGAACTAGCGAGGCCCCTGAAGCGCCCGCGTCTCGGCATCCCTAAGGAATATTTCGCCGAAGGCATGGACGCCGGCGTCCGCAAAAAAATCGAGGCCGGCATCAACGTTTTCAAAAAGCTCGGCTGCGAACTCGTCGAAATTCGCATGCCCCACACCGATTACGCCATCGCCGCGTATTACATCATCGCCACCGCGGAAGCCAGTTCCAACCTGGCGCGCTATGACGGCGTCCGCTACGGCCTGCGCGTCCCAGACGATTCCCTGCTGGCCATGTATCGCAAAACGCGAGGCGCCGGCTTCGGCCCCGAAGTGAAGCGCCGGATCGTCCTCGGCACCTATGTCCTCTCCGCCGGCTACTACGACGCCTACTATTTGAAGGGCCAGAAAGTCCGCGCGCTCATCGCCCAGGATTTCCGCGATGCCTTCACCAAAGTGGACGCCATTCTCACGCCCACTTCGCCGGTTCCTCCCTTCAAACTCGGCGAACGCACGAGCGATCCGCTCCAAATGTATCTCGCCGACATTTACACGGTGACCGGCTCGCTCGCCGGCGTTCCCGGCATCTCCGTCCCCTGCGGCAAAATGGACGGCCCGTCTGCTGCGGCAGGAAGGCTTCCGGTCGGCCTGCAAATCTTCGGCCCGCCTTTCGGCGAGGCCCGCGTCCTTCAACTCGCCCAGGCCTTCGAACAAGCCGGCGGCCCTGAGGTTTAAGAGGAATCTCTCATCGCCCTTTGCTCATGCTATAACTCTAGTGCGTGCCCTCGCTTCCATCCATCACCGAGAATCTGGCCCAAGCTCAGAAACAATTCTTAGCCGCGGCCGATGCCATTCCCGCCGATCAGTGGAAGTCCCGCCCCGCCGAAGGGCGCTGGTCCGCCGGCGAACTTGTCTGCCACCTCATCCAGGTCGAGAGTTCTATCATTAAGAATGCGGCCAGAGTGCTGCAGCGCCCGCTGAAGCGTCGCCCCTTTTTGAAGCGCTTCCACCTTCCCATGGCGCTGGTCGAATCCCCCATCATCCCTCGCAAAACGCCGATTCCCCTCGACCCGGCGTTGGTCTGCGAAAAAGACCAAATGCTCGCAGAGCTCCGCGAAGTTCGCCAGCAGACGCGGGTTTTCATGGAGGAGCGAACTAAGGAGAAAGACCTACGAAAATATCACATGCCTCACCCCTTTCTTGGCACCTTCAATCTCTGCGAGTGGTTCCAGGTGATCGCTTCGCATCAGGTCAGGCACTCAAAACAGATGAGGGAAATTGCTGCTGCCCTACCGAAAACCATAGCAACTCCGCAAAAATAGAACTTTCTTTCCCTTCACCCCTATTTCGAACATCCCTTGCTTCCCCTTCGTACTGGCTGGTAGGTCCTCCAAATGGGCGCTAAAACGCCCATTTTTCGCGGCTTTAGACGAAAAGTACTAGGCGAGAGGTTTTTTGTTTTCGGAACGGAACTACTATTGCTCTTTAGTGTTTGCAACAAATAGGATGCTCTCAGCGTCTAATGAGGTGAGAGCGTTGGGCCCAAGTCACAGGAGTAAGGTCATGGTCACGGTCAAGTCGAGTCAAAAAATATTCACAGATTCAGAGGTTTCCAGCCTGACGGGTATCTGCGTGGAGCACGTCCACAATTTCGCGAAGACCCGTCACCTTGGTTTCATCGCGCGCGCCGCGGAAGCGGCAGGCATCAAGGCGGATCAGTGGCTCTTTACGCTGTCCGACCTGATGGTTCTGGTCACTCTGTTTCCCAAGTGCACGCACTAACGGCTTTAACGCTCCGGCGTTAGGCGGGGCGGCATCAATACCTAGCTTTTTGTGGCTCTCCCGTATTTGTGGAGAGCCTTTCGCATTTTGGGGCTCGCCTGAGATCTCTCTTTCCCTACCTTCTGTCCCATTGCGGAGGGGAAACCCCGAAGCGTATGCTGGCCTTTCGAGGGCAAACCGGGCTGATTCTCATGCATCCCATGTCCCAGAGAACCGTGAACTCCAAGCTAATGAATCTAGCCCTGTTCGTTTCGGTGTTCCTGCTAGCCACAACGGTGGCCAGAACAACCCAGTCCGCCGCGGCTGCGCCCGCTGAGCAGGCCATGAGGGACGCGACGGTAGAGACTGGGCTTCAGCCGAGTGGGCCCAGCGCCACTGAGGCCCAAGCGCAATCGACCTCCTCGAGCTCGGCCTCGGCTCGATCCGGAGCCTCCGGCTCGCAGCAGGCGCCACCCCCCTCGCCCCAGAATCCGGACCAGGCGTCCCAAAAAGACAACGGCAAATACGCCCTGCCGCGCGGCAAGAAGCTCATGCTGAAGGACGGTACCTTCCAGATGGTCCGCAGCTACGAGCGCAAAAGCGACCGCGTCCGCTACTACAGCGTCGAGCGCAGCCAGTGGGAAGAGATTCCTGCTGCCCTGGTCGACTGGGACGCCACCGCCAAAGCCGAAGCCACCGAAAAGTCAGACGCGGAGGCGCTCGACAAGAAGGTCCACCTGCAGGAAGAGGCGAGCCGTATGGACACCGTCATGGATGTGGACGCGAGCCTGCAAGTCGCTCCGGGCGTGTTCCTTCCGCCGGGCGAGGGCATGTTCGTCATTGACGGCAAGCACGTCTCGCAGCTCGAGCAGGCCGGAGCCGAGATCCGGACCGACAAGAAGAACTTTTTGACGCAAGTGCTGGTGCCGATCCCAATCGTTCCGGGCAAGCGAAACATTGATATTCCGGGCACGCGCGCCAAACTGCGCGTGTCTAGCGCCAACGTCGAGTTTTACCTGCGCGAAGCGCCTCCGGATCCCGATCGCAACAGCCCTATCGAGAAGAGCAGCCGCCCGGGCGAATCCGGTCCGGAAGTTGAGCTGGTGCGCGCCACGGTCAAGGGCGGGAAGCGGCAGCTCGAGTCCATTAAGAGCTACTTTGGCCAACAGGTCGAGGAGAAGCGCAATAGCATGTCGATACAGCGCTGGGAGATCGCTCCGACGGTATACCGCTTCACTTTGGGCGAGCCGCTCCCTCCCGGCGAATACGCCCTCGCCGAAATCCTGCCCGACGGCATGAACCTCTTCGTGTGGGACTTCGGCGTCGACAGCGACGACAAGCCGCCCGCCTCCCCGAGGAAGTAGCAGTTGCTCCAGCGCAACGACAACCTAGGGGCCATGATGTACGGTCTCCGTCCGAACCGCCGCCACCGGTCGCGTGCGGCCTGGCCGAGGCAGTTGCTCGCCGGAACACACGCTGCAAGGTCGGCGCTGAAACGAAAGGAGCCTGGGACCAAGGGACTAAGTCTGACAACCTGAGCTTCGTGAGCGAGTGACCCTAAAGTCACTACGATCCGGGCCGCACCGCGCAAAAGGACGCCGAATCCGAAATGCACGCTGCGGCCCGTCGCGTTTGCAGGCTTGGCTAGAGCAAGGACTTCGCGGAACAGGGCGAGGACACCGAAGGAGTGGCCAGTAGCGAGCAAAAATCGAAGAAATTATTTTGGTTGCGGCTCTGCGGCTGGAGAAAGAACCTCCCTGAACAGAGCAAGAACCTCAGAGATGCGGAAGGGCTTTTGGAGGAAGAGGGGTTCGCCTCGGGCGGGAGTTTCCGGGCCGGCGTCGGTCAGGTCGCCGGTCATGTAGACGACGGCGGGCTTGGGCAAGCCGGCGGCAGCTGCGGCTTCGAGAATTCGCGCGGTGGCTTCGCGGCCGTCGACGAAGAAGCCGCCGGCGGACAGATGCAGGTCGCAGAGAAGAATGTCGTAGCCCGCGACCGGAGTATCGACCACGGAGCCTCGAAGGTCTTCGGCGGAGCTGCCGCCGTTGACCTGGCTTTTTTCCCAGAAACGGCGAAGCAGGGCGAGCGCGTCTTCGGCGGTGGCCGCGCTGTCTACGCGGAGGCCCTGGGCGGAGAGGCCTTCCTGCAAAAGTTGGCGCAGGCTTTCTTCGTCGTCGAGGACGAGGACGGTGCGGCCTTTGAGAATTTCCTCAGACGGCGAGGCCGTGCTCGATCGAGGGGATTCCACCGATGAGGAAGGCACATTTGCGGATCCCGCTGCCGAGACGGAAGGAAAGCTGGATTCCGCCGGCGCCGGGGAACCGAGCGCTGCGGAGACAGAGGCCGGTGAAGCGGCTGGCAAAATGGAAGCGGCTATCCGTTCCGCAGGAGCCGAAGGCGCGTCCTGTTTCTCCGTGGGCGGGACCGGCAAGGTGACGGTGAACGCGCTGCCGCCCGCGGGGAGCGCTTCAGCTTCGATGAGTCCACCGTGCTCGCGAATGATGGACATGCAGATGCTCAGGCCGAGGCCGGTGCCGCCGCCGGGGCGCTTGGTGGTATAGAACGGGTCGAAGATGCGCGGCAAGGCTTCGGCGCGGATGCCGACGCCGTCGTCCTGAAACGTGATGCTGATGCGGTCGCCGCTGCGCCCCGGGCGAATCTGGAGACGGCCGGATTCGCGGACCTCGCGGATGGCTTGCTCGGCGTTGGTGGCGAGGTTCAGGAAAACCTGGATGAGCTGGTTGGCGTCGCCGAGGACGCCGGGAAGATTGGTGTCCGGGCGGAAATCCACTTCGATGTTGTTGCGGCGGAGCGAGTGCTCGTGCAACTGGAGCGTGCGCTCAACGAGATTGTTGACGTCGAGAAGCTTTTTTTGCGACGAAGCCGGGCGCGAGAATTCGAGCAGGTTCTGCACGATGCGCGCGGCACGGCGGGCCTGGCGATGTGTGAGATCGAGCTGGCGCGTGAAGGATTCGTCGCTTACTTGGCTGGCGCGCTCGCGAAGCAGTTCGGTGACGCCGAGCACCGCGGTAAGCGGATTATTCAGTTCGTGGGCCACGCCCGCGAGCATCTGGCCCATGGCGGCAAGTTTTTCCGCCTGGATGAGCTGCTCTTCCAGGCGCTTGAGGTCCGTGACGTCGCGGCCGGAGAGCACCACGCCTTCAATGTTGCCGGACTCGTCGGAGAGCGGGCTGAAATTGAAAAGAACGCGGCGCCAGTCGCCCTGTTTGCGGCGGACGCGGACTTCGAGGGTCTCAAACGTGCGCCGGCCGCCAACGATGTCGTCGTACAACATGCGGACCGTAGGCATGTCCTCGGGGTGGGCGCAGTGCCCGAATCCGAGGGCCGCGATTTCCTGGGGTTCGAAGCCAAGGATTTCGCGGCAGCGCGGGCTGACGAACGTGTACTGCTTGTTGGTGTCCAGGACGAGGATCATGTCGGGGAAATTGTCCACGAGGCGGCGGGCAAACTCCTGCTGCTGGCGGAGGCGGCGCTCGATTTCGCGGCGCTCGGTGATGTCCATGACCGCGCCCTGGTAGCGGACGACCTTGCCGGCATTGTCACGAACGGCGGCGGCGGTGTTCAAGCCGACGATCGAGCCGCCGTCCTTGCGCAGAAGGGTAACCTCGCGGCCGCCATCCATCGGCTGAGCCTCGGCCTGCCGCATGAGGGCTTTGCGTTCCGCGGGATCGATGAGAATTTCGGGGACCTGGCGCTTGAGCAGGTCCTCCTTGGAATCGTAGCCGAGCATGCGCACCAGCGCGGGATTGGCGTCGAGGATCCGGCCGTCGGGCGTGGTGATGTAGATGCCTTCCTGGAGCGTTTCGAACAGTTCGGTGAAGCGCGTTTCATTGCGGCGGAGCGAGGAAACGTCGCGCGCGAGCACGGTGATTCCGTGAATGTCGTCACCGCGCATCATGGCGTGCACGACGCAGTCGAAATAAAAAGGCGATTTTTGATTTTTCAGGCGGACATGCAGGACGCCGGTCCAGTGGCGGCGTTCCATGAACCGCGTCATCGAACGCTTGAGGAGTTCTTCCTCCTGCCCGCTGCCCTCTTGCACGAATTCGCTGATCGGCCTGCCGATGATTTCCTGAAAGGGCGTTTCCACCAGGTCGGAGAAGCTGCGGTTGACGGCGCGAATCTTGCCATCCAGGGTGACCGCGAGGAGCAAATCGTCGAAAGAGTCGATCAAATCGCGATACCCCTGCTGGGACTTCGAGATGATCTCGAAAAGCTGGTCCATCTGGCGGTCGCTCGGAGGCTGGGCGTCGCGCTCTTCGATGCCGCGCAAGAGGCCGCGCAGCTCGGAGATTTCGCGCGTCTTTTTCCACATGTAGGCGGTAAACAGGGCCACCAGCACGACGAGGCCGATGGGTAGCGCCTCGAAATGATGCGTCAGATTTCGAATCGAGTTCCAGGACGTCCAGGCGTAGGCCAGGACCAGCAAAAAGAGAACCAGGAAAGTAAGGCGCCAAAGCTCGCTTTGGCGTTTCTCGAAGCGTTCGAAACTCGAGGAGATGGCCGAGCGGCGGGCGTCTTCGGATGCCGAGCCAGCTTTGCCGCGTGGCGTGTTTTGGCTTTTGTCGTTCATTCGGGGACGGAAGCCGCTTGCCTCAGTCCACACCCGTTGCTGATGGGTATCTTCTCATTGTAGGAACTTCACCGACAATTCCGCAATGAAAGCGACCGGTCATGTTCCTGAGAGCAACCTGTTCCCGCGCCCGGAAATGGGAACGGGGTCCGGACCCTTCGGCTGGACCCCGTTGCATCTGGCTGCGCAATGTTTTGTGAGCAGACCCCCAATGAGGAAATTAACCCTCGGTGGCGGCGTCGGCTTCAGTGTCCTTTTGGAGGAAGTCGAGCGCGGCGGCCTCTTCGGCGGTGAGCTCGGCGGCTTCCGGAATTTCCTCAACCGGCGCGGGAGCGGGCATTTCCGTCAGCAACTGGATGTTGCGGTAATGCTCGAGACCGGTGCCAGCAGGAATCAAGCGGCCCATGATGACGTTTTCCTTGAGGCCGCGGAGATAGTCCACCTTGCCGGCAACGGCAGCTTCGGTGAGCACGCGCGTGGTCTCCTGGAAGCTGGCGGCGGAGATGAACGAGTCGGTCGAGAGCGACGCCTTGGTGATGCCCAGGAGCAGCGGACGGCCCGTAGCGGGACGGCCACCGCGCTTGATGGCTTCATCGTTTTCCTCGCGGAAGCGGAACTTGTCCACCTGCTCTTCGAGGAGGAAGTTGGTGTCGCCGACGTCCTCGACCTTGACCCAGCGCATCATCTGGCGCGAGATGGTCTCGATGTGCTTGTCGTTGATGTTCACACCCTGGAGGCGGTAAACCTCTTGAATGGCGTTGACCAGATAGGCCTGCGTGAACTTTTCGCCGAGAACGGCAAGAAGGTCGTGAAGGTTGAGCGGGCCGTCGATGAGAGCTTCACCGGCCTTGACGTGGTCGCCTTCCTGAACGTTGATGTGCACGCCGCGCGGGATGGAGTATTCCTTGGTGGTCTTTCCATCCTCGCTTTCGACGTAGATTTTGCGCATGCCCTTGGCGATTTCGCCGTAGCGAACGGCGCCGTCAATTTCGCTGATGACGGCAGGATCCTTGGGCTTGCGGGTCTCGAAGAGTTCGACGACGCGCGGGAGACCGCCGGTGATGTCCTTGGTCTTAGTGGTTTCGCGCGGAATCTTCGCAAGCACGTCGCCCGCGGAAACATCGTCGCCGTCCCGGACCATCAAGTGGGCGCGGGAAGGCATGAGGTACTTCTTGCGGACTTTGCCGGAAGAATCGCGAACAAGAATCGCGGGCTGATGCTTTTCGTCGCCGGGTGGCAGGGTCACCACGTCCTGCGAAAGGCCGGTGACCTCGTCCACCTGCTCCTCGATGGTGATGCCGGTCTTCAAGTCGTCGAATTTCACCGTACCGGCCGTCTCCGTGAGAATCGAGAAAGTGAACGGATCCCACTCGGCGAGGACTTGGCCGTGCGTGACATGTTCGCCGTCCTGAACGCGGAGGCGCGCGCCGTACACGACGTGGTAGCGCTCCTTCTCGCGGTTTTTTTCGTCAACGATGGCGATGAGGCCGGAGCGGTTCATGGCGATGAGCGTGCCGCCGCGTCCCTCGACGTTCTTGAGGTCCACGAACTTGACGATACCGTTGTTGCGAGCTTCGAGCGTGGAGCGTTCGGAGACGCGCGTGGCGGTTCCGCCGATGTGGAAGGTGCGCATGGTGAGCTGTGTGCCGGGCTCGCCGATGGACTGCGCGGCGATGACCCCGACGGCTTCGCCCAGTTCCACCATGCGGCCCGTGGCGAGGTTGCGGCCATAGCACAGCGCGCAAACTCCGCGACGCGATTCGCAAGTGAGCACGGAACGGATGCGGACGCGGTCAATGCCCGCGGCCTGGATCGCGTTGGCCAGCTCTTCGTTGATTTCCTGGTTCACGTCGACAATGACGTTGCCTTCGAAATCCTTGATCTTATCGAGGGAAACGCGGCCCACGACGCGGTCGCGGAGCGGCTCGACTTCGACGCCGGCTTCGATGATCGGCTCGACGTAAATGCCGTCGTTGGTGCCGCAGTCGATTTCGTTGATGATGACGTCCTGCGCGACGTCGACCAGGCGGCGCGTGAGGTAGCCGGAGTCGGCGGTTTTCAGCGCCGTGTCGGCGAGACCTTTACGCGCGCCGTGCGTCGAGATGAAGTATTCGAGCACCGTGAGGCCTTCGCGGAAGTTGGAAGTGATGGGCGTTTCGATGACTTCGCCGGAGGGCTTGGCCATCAAGCCACGCATACCGGAAAGCTGGCGGATCTGCTGTTTCGAACCGCGCGCGCCGGAGTCGGCCATGACGTAGACCGGGTTGATGTTGCCTTCCTTGTCCTGTCCTTCGAGGGCCTTGAACATTTCGTCGGCAACTTTTTCGGTGACGTCGCCCCAGATGGCGATGACCTTGTTGTAGCGCTCGCCGTTGGTGATGGCGCCGTCCAGGTATTGCTGCTGGACCTTGACGCCTTCTTTCTCGGCGTTGTCCACGAGCTTGTACTTGTCGCCAGGAATGAACATATCGTCGATGCCGATGGAGATGCCGGAGCGCGTGGCGTAGGTGAAGCCCAACGCCTTGAGGTGGTCGAGCAAAACCACGGTATCGGTGAGGCCAAAACGCAGGTACGCGTAATAGACAAGCTGCTGGACGCCCTTCTTTTTGAGAAGCCCGTTGACGTACGGGAATTTCTCGGGCAAGTGCGAATTGAAGATGACGCGGCCGACGGTGGTCTGGATAAACTGGCGTTCCATTTTCACCGGCTCGGTGTGCGTCACGTCCTGGTTGTCGTACGCGGTGGTGAGGTCGATGACTTCACCGCTGTAACGCAAGCGAATCGGAGTGAGCAGCTCGACTTCACCGCCTTCGAGCGCGAGGATGACGTCATCCGTCGAACCGAAGACGCGCCCTTCGCCCTTGGCGCCGGGCTTGTTCTTGGTCAGGTAGTAGATGCCCAGCACCATGTCCTGCGACGGCACGGCGAGAGGCAAGCCGTGCGCGGGAGAAAGAATATTGCGCGAGCTGAGCATCAGCACGGACGCTTCGACCTGCGATTCCGGTGAAAGCGGAATGTGCACGGCCATCTGGTCGCCGTCGAAGTCCGCGTTGAACGCAGTGCAGACGAGCGGGTGAATGCGGATGGCCTTGCCTTCGACAAGGGTTGGCTCGAATGCCTGAATGCCGAGGCGGTGCAGGGTCGGAGCGCGGTTCAGCAGAACCGGATGCTCGCGAATAACGTCTTCCAGGATGTCCCAAACGACGGATTCCTGCTGCTCCACCATTTCCTTGGCTTGCTTGATGGTGGTGCAGTGTCCCTGGGCTTCCAGCTTGTGATAGATGAAGGGCTTGAAAAGCTCAAGCGCCATCTTCTTCGGCAGACCGCATTGATTGAGCTTGAGTTCCGGACCGACCACGATGACCGAGCGGCCGGAGTAGTCCACGCGCTTGCCGAGCAGGTTCTGGCGGAAACGGCCCTGCTTGCCCTTGAGCGTGTCGGACAGCGATTTGAGCGGGCGGTTGTTGGTGCCGCGCAGCACGCGGCCGCGCCGGCCGTTGTCAAACAGCGCATCAACGGCTTCCTGGAGCATGCGCTTTTCGTTGCGCACGATGACGTCGGGGGCATGAAGTTCCATGAGCTTCTTCAAACGGTTGTTGCGGTTGATGACGCGGCGATAGAGATCGTTGAGATCGGAAGTGGCGAAGCGTCCGCCGTCCAGAGGCACCAGCGGGCGCAGTTCCGGCGGAAGGACGGGAATCACGTCAAGAATCATCCACTCCGGTTTATTGCCGCTCTTGCGGAAGGCTTCGAGCACCTTCAGACGCTTGGCGTACTTGATGCGCTTTTGCAAGGAAGGATCGGCCTTCATCTTGTCGCGAAGTTCGTCGGCGAGCTTGTCCACTTCGACGCGGCGCAGCAGTTCCTTAATGGCTTCCGCGCCCATCTTGGCGGTGAACTGGCCGGGATATTCCTTCTGGAGTTCGCGATACTTTTCTTCGGGCAGAACTTCGCGTTCGCGAAGAACGGCGACCTCACCGGTGTCCACGACGACAAACGCCTCGAAATACAGAATGCGCTCAAGGTCGCGCATGGAAATATCCAGCAAATAGCCGATGCGGCTGGGCAAGCCTTTGAAGAACCACACGTGCGAGCAGGGGGAAGCCAGCTCGATGTGGCCGAGGCGTTCGCGGCGGACCTTGCTGAGCGTCACTTCGACGCCGCACTTGTCGCAGATGACGCCGCGGTGCTTCATGCGCTTGTACTTGCCGCACAGACACTCCCAGTCGGTGACAGGTCCAAAAATCTTCGCGCAAAACAGGCCGTCCCGCTCGGGCTTGAACGTACGGTAGTTGATGGTCTCAGGTTTGGTGACTTCGCCGTGGGACCACGAGCGAATTTTTTCCGGACTTGCCAGGCTGATGCGGATGGAATCGAAATCAGCAATCAGGCTGGCGCGATCATACGGGCTGCTACGATACAAGGTTGTTTCCTCCCTCCCCGGCTTTCGCCGGGGCTGCGGTCGAATGTTTTTGGAACATCCGACCGGCTGAGAACCGGACTACGGAAAACTACAAATTCAAACTTGCTTGCCAAGGGGACGCGCTCCAGGCGCGCCCCGACAGGGCAACTAATCCGCGGCTTTTTCCACCGGCGGCTTCTGACGCTTCATCAACTCGACGTCGAGGCAGAGCGACTGCAGCTCGCGGACGAGGACGTTGAACGATTCCGGCACGCCCGGCTCGATGCCCGGCTCGCCCTTGACGATGGCCTCGTAAATCTTGGCGCGGCCATAAACGTCGTCGGACTTTGCCGTGAGCAGCTCCTGGAGGATGTGCGCGGCACCGTAGGCTTCGAGGGCCCACACTTCCATTTCGCCGAAGCGCTGGCCGCCGAACTGCGCCTTGCCGCCAAGCGGCTGCTGGGTGATCAGCGAGTACGGGCCGATGGAACGAGCGTGAATCTTGTCGTCCACCAGGTGCGAAAGCTTGAGCATGTAGATGTAGCCGACCGTAACCGGCTGGTCGAACTGGTCGCCGGTCATGCCGTCATAGAGCATGATTTTCCCGTTGTGCGGCAGGCCGGCCACTTCGAGCAGGTGGCGGATTTCCGGTTCGCGCGCGCCGTCAAACACCGGCGTGGCGAAGGGAATGCCGTCTTTAAAGCCCTCGGCGTATTCGATCAGATCGTCGTCCTCGAGCTTCGCGAGCGACCTCCAGATCGCGGTCTCGCCGAAGACTTCCTTGAACCAGCGGCGCAAGGCTTCGGCGCGGACTTCCTTGCTGAAGAGGCGCTTCAGGCTGATGCCCAGCTCCCTGGCGGCCCAACCGAGGTGCGTCTCGAGAATCTGGCCGACGTTCATACGCGAAGGAACCCCGAGCGGGTTGAGGACGATTTCCACCGGACTGCCGTCGGGCAGGTAGGGCATATCTTCCTGTGGGACGATGCGCGCGATGACGCCCTTGTTGCCGTGACGGCCGGCCATCTTGTCGCCGATGGAGAGCTTGCGCTTCATGGCGATGTAGACCTTGACCAGCTTGATCACGCCCGGAGGCAGTTCGTCGCCCTTTTTGAGCTTTTCCTTGCGCTCTTCGGTGATTTTGCGGAGCACATCAATCTGGCGCGAAGTCATCTCCTCGATTTCCTCGATTTTCTCGATGAGGAGAGGATCTTTTTCGTTGAGCTTCAGGCGCTTGAGGTTGCGCGTGGAGATTTTTTCAATCAGCTCGCGCGTCAACTCGGTGCTCTTGGTCAACAGGCGCTTGTTGGTCTTTTCGTCGTGCAAGTCGGCTTGCAGAATTTTGCCGCCGAGCAGGTCGCCAAGGCGCTTGAGGCGCTCATCGGTGAGGATGCGGATTTCATCCGCCAAGTTCTTCTCGAGTTTGAAAACCTGCGTGGCTTCGATGGCCTTGTGGCGCTCGTCTTTTTCTCCGCCCTTGCGGGTGAAGATCTTGACGTCCACGATGGTGCCTTCGATGCCCGGCGGGCAATAAAGGGAAGCGTCGCGCACATCCCCGGCCTTTTCGCCGAAGATGGCGCGAAGCAGCTTTTCTTCCGGAGTGAGCGTGGTCTCGCCCTTGGGCGTGACCTTGCCAACGAGAATGTCGCCCGGCTTGATGACCGCGCCGATGCGGATGACGCCGCTTTCATCGAGGTTACGCAGGAACGATTCACCGATGTTGGGAATGTCGCGCGTGACTTCTTCGGGACCGAGCTTGGTGTCGCGCGCCTCGATCTCATACTCTTCGATATGAATCGAAGTGTAATAGTCGTCCTTCACCAGCTTTTCGCTAACGAGGATTGCGTCTTCGAAGTTGTACCCGCGCCATGGCAAGAAGGCCACCAGGACGTTGCGGCCGAGAGCCAGTTCGCCGCGCTCGGTGCAAGGACCGTCTGCGAGGACCTGCCCTTTCTTCACGCGGTCTCCGACGCGAACGAGAGGCTTTTGGTTGATGCACGTGTTCTGGTTCGAGCGCTTGAATTTGATGAGCTGATAAATGTCCGCGCCCACTTCGCGGCTGAGCACGCCGGAGTGGTCGGACTCGACGCGCACGATGATGCGCTCAGAGTCGACTTGGTCAACGATCCCTTCGCGGCGGCAGAGCACGACGGCGCCGGAATCGCGAGCGGTGACGCGCTCCATGCCGGTGCCGACAAGGGGCGCCTCTCCCTTGATCAGGGGAACGGCTTGGCGCTGCATGTTGGAACCCATGAGCGCGCGGTTGGCGTCGTCGTTCTCGAGGAACGGAATCAAGCTGGCGGCCACGGAGACAAGCTGCTTGGGCGAAACATCGACGTAGTCCACTTCTTCGCGCTGCTTCAGGACGAAGTTGCCGGCCTGGCGGCAGTTGACGAGTTCGGTGGTGATGCGCTGCTTTTCATCGAGCGCCACGTTGGCCTGAGCGATGACGTATTTGTCTTCTTCCCAAGCGGAAAGATAGAAGCAGTACGGCTCATAGACGACCTTGCGGCGCTTTAGTTCTTCGTTGAGCTCTTCGACTTTGTCGCGCTCGACGATTTCACCGGCTTTGAATTCGCTGTCGCCGGCGTTGACGATTTGCACGTAGTCGATGATGCGGCCGCCCTTGACCTTGCGGTAGGGCGATTCGATGAAGCCGTAGTCATTGATGCGCGCGAAACAGCTCAGCGAGCTGATGAGACCGATGTTCGGGCCTTCCGGCGTTTCGATGGGGCAGATCCGGCCGTAGTGGGTCGGGTGCACGTCGCGGACTTCGAATCCGGCGCGCTCGCGCGAGAGACCTCCGGGGCCGAGGGCCGAGAGACGGCGCTTGTGCGTGATTTCGCTGAGCGGGTTGGTCTGGTCCATGAACTGGCTGAGCTGCGAGGAGCCGAAGAATTCCCGAATCGCGGCCATTACCGGCTTGGCGTTCACCAGGTCGTGCGGCATGGCCGTGGACATTTCCTGGTACACACTCATCTTTTCCTTGATGGCGCGTTCCATGCGCACCAGGCCGATGCGGAACTGGTTTTCGAGCAGTTCGCCAACCGCGCGGACGCGGCGGTTGCCGAGGTGGTCGATGTCGTCGACGAGACCGATGTTCTTGCGCAGCTTGAAGAGATACTTGATAGCCGCGACAAAATCCGGCGTGTCCAGCGTGCGATTGTCGAGCGGCGTGTCCAGCCCCATCTTGATGTTGAATTTCAGGCGGCCGACGCGGCTGAAATCGTATTTGCGCGGATCGAAAAACATGCCGCGGAAAAGGTTCGTGGCGGTTTCGAGCGTCGGAGGATCGCCGGGACGCAGCTTGCGGTAAATTTCGATGAGTGCTTCCTTCGAAGAGCGGATGGCGTCCTTGTCCAGAGTGCGCGAGAGCACCAGGCCAATGTCGTCGCGTTCAGCGAAGAAAATGTCAACTTCGGTGATGCCAGCTTCGGCAAAGGCTTGCCAGAGTTCGGCCGTGAGCGGCTTGTTGGCTTCGAGCATGATTTCGCCGGTCTGGCGATTGACAACATCGGCCACACTGTACGCGCCTTCGAGGTCTTGCAGTGACGCGCGGACCTGGGAAATCTTCGCCTTGATGAGTTCCTTGAACAGCGTCTCGGTGATGCGCTTGTGCGCCCCGACAATCACTTCTTCGGATTTCGGGTTGCGGATTTCGTGGGTCATTTTACGATCCACGATGCCGGGCGACACGTTCCAGAAAAGCTCCTTGTCTCGCAGCGAAATGCGCTCCACCTGATAGAAGGTGCGAAGAATGTCTTCGTTGGACTTCATTCCCAACGCGCGCAGGAAAATGGAACCGAGGAATTTGCGCTTGCGGTCGATGCGCACGTACAGAATGTTTTTGGTGTCGTACTCGAATTCGACCCACGATCCGCGGTAGGGAATGATTTTTCCGAGGAAGTAGGTGCGATTGTTGGCGCTCTCAAAAAAGACGCCCGGCGAGCGGTGCAACTGCGAAACGATGACGCGTTCGGTGCCATTGATGATGAACGTGCCGTTCTCGGTCATCAACGGAATGTCGCCGTAAAAAACTTCCTGCTCCTTGATGTCGCGAATGGTCTTCGCGCCGGAGTCGGGATCCTTGTCGTAAATGGTGAGGCGAATGGTGACGCGCAGAGGCGCGGAGTAAGTCATGCCGCGCTCCTGGCATTCGTTGACGTCGTACTTCAACTGCATGGCCACGGGGTCGCCGCACTTGTTGCAGAATGTCGGCGTGTTTTTGTTGAACGTGCCGCACTTGTGGCAGATGACGTCGCCGGTCTGATACGGATTCGTGACGACCGACGCACCGCAATTGCGACAGGTGGCGCGCAAGTGATGCAGGCCCTTCAGGTTGCCGCACTTGCACTCCCAGTTGCCGATCGAGTAGTCCACGAACTCCAGCTGCGACATTTCGCGGAAGTCCTTGATCGGAAACACCGACGTGAACACCGACTGAAGGCCGCCGTCCTCGCGCTCGCTTGGCAGCAGATCCATCTGCAGGAAGCGCTGATAGGACTTCATCTGGACTTCAATCAGGTTGGGAATCTGGATCGAGCCCTGGATTTTCGCGAAATCCAGGCGCTGATGTTCCCTGGCGTGCTGATTGCTATTCGGCATGCGTGATCTACCTCATCCCTTTCGGGCAAATGCGGAGATACTCAAAGGGGACACGTAGACGCTGCGTTCGCAGACTTGCCCGAAGTCCGCGCGCAGGCGGCTACAGGCGCTCCCTGCGGAGCGCTTGGAGTTGTTGAAATACCCAGCTTCAACGTGCGTAGTTGATGCCCTCTGGCACGGCCCCTCGCCCGAAAGGCCGCGCCGGTCCGGAAACCTGGCCGAAGGCGAAAACTACTTGATTTCGACCTTGGCGCCCGCTTCCTCGAACTTCTTCTTGATGGCCGCGGCTTCGTCCTTGTTGACGCCTTCCTTGACGGTCTTGGGCGCGCCATCCACCAGGTCCTTGGCTTCTTTCAAGCCCAGGCTGGTGACTTCGCGGACCGCCTTGATGACGTTGATCTTGTTCCCGCCGACATCGGTGAGCACGACGGTGAATTCCGTCTTCTCCTCCGCTGGCGCCGCGCCGGCTGCCGCTGCTCCGCCGCCCGCCGCCACTACAGTAGCCGCCGCCGCAGAAACGCCGAAAGCTTCTTCCATCTTCTTGACGAGATCGGAAGCTTCGAGCAACGTCAGCCCCTTGATTTCCTCCAGGATCGTATCGACTTTCGCCATGACTCCTTCTTCTCCTCTCAAAACTA
>Ga0126381_100001636_pt1 | contig 23916 bp, 23 predicted proteins | sample PanSoiMetPlot_28_FD_96465 | JGI IMG/M metagenome (GOLD analysis project Ga0126381, IMG submission 96465) | Tropical forest soil microbial communities from Panama - MetaG Plot_28 | ecosystem: Environmental > Terrestrial > Soil > Tropical forest > Bulk soil | place: Panama | collected 2016-02-17 | reverse complement strand
GTGTTTAAGTGGAAACGCCGCGGACTTCGCCCAGACGACGCTCGAGAAATCGCCGCTCGCTGTCGTTGGTGACAAGCTCCAGCGCGCGCTCGTAACTCTTAGCTGCCTCTTGCAGATCGCCAAGGCGCCGGAGCAGATCGGCGCGGGCAGCGTGCAGCAGATGATAGCCCTCGAGGTTGCCGCTCGACGCGAGTGAATCGATCAGGTCGAGGCCAGCGCGCGGGCCTTCGGCCATCGCGACGGCAACGGCCCGGTTCAGAGCTATAATAGCAGATGGCTGTATGCGCGCCAGCGCGTCATACAGTTGTACAATCCGGGGCCAGTCAGTGTCTTCAGCCCGTGTGGCGCGACAATGCTCGGCCGCGATCGCGGCTTGTAAAGCGAATGTCCCGGGTACTGAGAGGAGGGCCTGGGCAACAAGCGGCAAAGCGTCTGCGATCTTCTGCTGGTCCCAACGAGTGCGGTTCTGCTCTTCCAGCAGCACGAGGTCGCCGGCTTCGTTTGTCCTGGCGTGCCGCCTTGAATCGTGGAGCAGCATGAGGGCTAGCAGGCCAGTCGCTTCGGCCGGTGGATTTGGCGCCATCAATGTCCTCAACAACCGGCCGAGACGGATGGCTTCGTCGCAGAGATCGGTTCTTACCAGAGGCTCACCGCGGGTTGCAGCATAGCCTTCGGTGAAGATCAAATAGATCACAGTCAGGACAGCGTCAAGGCGATCGGGAAGGTCATTGGTGGTTGGCACGGCATACGGAATGCCGGCGTCACGAATCTTGCGCTTGGCCCGAACAAGACGTTGCGCCATGGTGGGAACAGGCACGAGAAACGCCCGGGCGATCTCGTCGGTTTCGAGTCCGCCCAGCGTGCGGAGCGTCAGGGCCACTTGCGCTTCGGGGGCGAGCGCGGGGTGACAACAAGTGAAGATCAGGCGGAGCCGGTCATCGGGTATCTTGTCCCAGTCGTAATCAGGCTGTTCCACGGTAGGGGCGAGACCCGAGTCGACGTAGGATTCCAGTTTCTCTTCGAATCTTACGCGGCGGCGAATGCGATCTATCGCTTTGTTCTGGGCGGTTTTGATGATCCATGCTCGAGGGAAGTCGGGGATGCCGGTTGCGGGCCACTGGTCTACTGCGGCGGCAAAGGCTTCCTGAGCCGCCTCCTCGGCTACGTCGAAATCGCCGAACCGGCGAATGAGAGTGGCCACAATTCGGCCCCAATCTGTTCTATAAACCGCATCTACAGTTGAGTTAGCCTCATGGAGCACGTCATATGATAGATTATGTGTGACCGGAGTGTCGATCCGGTCATTTGCAATTCGACTTAGTGACGGAGGGAGACAAATGAGATACATGTTGCTGGTTTATTCTGACGAACAGGCCTGGGGTGAGGGCGAACGCGAGGAGTGCTACGTGGAATCCGCCAAGCTTACCCAGGAGCTGAACGCAACGGGCCAGTATGTGGCGGCTGCACCGCTGCACCTGGTGTCAACCGCTACCAGTGTCCGAGTGCGCGATAACAAACGGCTTGTGACAGATGGCCCCTTCGCGGAGACACGCGAACAGCTCGGCGGCTACTTCATGATCGATGCCGAAAACCTCGACGAGGCGATCAGCATTGCGGGCCGGATTCCTGGCGCTCGCAAGGGAACGATCGAAATCCGGCCGGTGATGGAGATATCGGGCCTGCCTGAAGGGTAAGCCCATCTTTCATATCCGGACAACCGGGTTCGTGGCGGAACTGAGGACAGTGATTTGCTAGGGAGTCGTGTTCAGGGTGGCTCTCCTAGCCCCGGGTTCTGGAACAGATTATAAGGATTATTGGCAGAGAAAGGAGAAATGGTGATGGCTAAGCTACAGACCGGTGTCGGTTGGCAAGATCACAAAGTAGTTTCAAGAGCCGAATGGACTGCAGCGCGAAAGGATTTTCTCGAAAAAGAGAAGGAGTTTACCCGACTACGCGATGAACTGAGCCGGCTGCGGCGCGATCTGCCGTGGGAGCTTGTCGAGAAGGAGTATGTTTTCGACGGTGCCGACGACAAAGTGACACTTGCACAACTGTTTGAAGGACGCAGCCAGTTGATCATCTATCACTTCATGTTCGGCCCCGGGTGGCAGGAAGGCTGCAAGAGCTGCTCGTTCCTGGCCGATCACTTCAACAGCTTTGGGGTTCATTTGAATGCCAGGGACGTCTCGATGGCCACTGTTTCGAGGGCCCCTATCAGTGATCTGCGGGCTTTCGAGAAGCGGATGGGGTGGACCTTCAAGTGGGTATCGTCATACGGGACAGACTTCAACTTTGATTATCACGTTTCGTTTACCAAAGACGAGATGGCGAAAGGCAAAGTGTACTACAACTACGGGGAGCAAGACTTTCCATCAGAAGAAGCACCCGGCCTCAGTGTCTTCTATAAGGACGCGGCAGGCGATATTTACCATACATATTCTTCCTACGGGCGGGGCCTCGACATATTGCTGGGGACGTACAACTTCCTTGATCTCGTACCTAAGGGCCGGGACGAAGAAGGGCTGGCATATTCGATGGCGTGGGTTCGACATCACGATCGATATCAGAATCTCGTTGTCGACCCGACCGCACAGTATGAGCCGCCCAAGGGCTCTGAATCGGCACGTACAGCAAAGTAACACTCGTGAGATTAGGTTTTATGAGTTGTCCGACGCTGTGCCCAAGAGAGCACCTGCTCCTCTCGGCGATTAGGACGCAGCGAAATGCGGCATGATTGTTCAAGCTGGAGCTGCTAGGATTCTAAAGACAGCCTAACGGTTGAACTCTGAACTTTGTGATGTTGACTTGCCTTTTGGAGGTCAATGCTGAATGTGTCGAAACATCAGGACGCTGTTTAACTTTGAGCCGCCGGCGACAGAAGAAGAGATTCTAGCCGCTTCGCTACAGTTTGTGCGGAAAATCACCGGCTTCAACAAACCTTCGAAGATGAATGAGGCCGCCTTCAAATCAGCGGTCAACGGCATCGCCGGTATTTCGGCGCAACTACTTGGCACCCTAGAGACGAGCGGAGCGCCGAGGAACAGGCAGGAAGAGGCTGCGAAAGCCAAACTCCGCGCTGCTGAGCGATTCGCCAAATGAGTGTTTATTGGTTGCCGGCCAGCCGTTGAAGCGGGCGCCAAAGAGGAGGAAGCGGTTGCCGTTGCAATGAGGGCTATGCAGCACGTTGCGGCCTTCATCAAAACTGCCCTTAGGAACGCTGAATACAAAGACGTTCCGGTTGACAGTGGAAATATGACACAGGACGTCATCTAACCTGGGTAGACTTGATTCCGAGCACTGAATAACAGATCGCGGAGACACTGGAGAAATGACAGCATGGAAACAACCGGCAGGCAGCCGCCAAAATTAGAGCTAGCAGCTCGGATTGCTTATTTTTTGCTTCGAGTAGTGGCGGGCTTACTATTCGCACAGGCGGGCGGGTTGATTTTGTTCGGCTGGTACGGGGGCATGCCCGGTGGCGACACCGTACGATTGATGTCCCAGACAGGGATTGGCGGGGTCCTCGAATTTTTCGGCGGCATTGCGATTATGCTCGGACTGTTCACGCGGCCGGTTGCATTCGTTCTGTCCGGAATGATGGCGGTTGCGTACTGGCAATTCCATGCGCCCAGCGGTACCTGGCCAATACAGAACCAGGGTATGCCGGCCGTTCTGTTTTGTTTCATCTTTCTATACATAGCGGCCCGGGGCGCGGGTGATTGGAGTCTTGACGCATTAATAAGGGGCACGCGCCGCTACGCGGCAAGCGAACTGAGTGCCGGTTAATGCTGCCATTGCGGCAAAACGGAGCAGCAGGATGGGCTTTGCTTCATTGTCAGGCCCGGGTCCCTTTTAGCCGACGGATACATCTTAGGATGTCGATCCCGGCACGCTTCAATCGACGTATATTAGAGAAGCCTGGTCAGACCGTTGCTTTAGGGAGACCCGGCAACAAACAAGCCTAAGGAGACACGAATGCGATTCATGATGATTATCAAAGGCAACAAGCAGTCGGAGTCGGGCGCTCTGCCTGACGAAAAGCTCATAGCCGATATGGGCAAGTATAACGAGGAGATGGCCAAGGCCGGAGTTCTGCTGGACCTGACCGGTTTGCATCCCACTTCAAAGGGCGCGCTCGTCAAATTGTCCAAGGATAAGGTCAGGGTCATCGACGGTCCGTTCAGCGAAGCAAAGGAGGTGATTGCCGGATACTGGATGATCCAGGTCAAGTCGAAGGAGGAAGCAATCGAATGGGCGAAACGGATCCCTGCTCCCTCTGACGTTGCCGAGGGAGAGGAAGGCGAGATCGAGATCAGACAGGTCTTTGAGTTGGACGAGTTCGGCCCCAGTGAAGCAGTGGACCGCGCGCGCGATCTGGAGAACCACCTCGGGAAGAAGAACTGATCGCCTCTCTCGGTTCAGGCAACAGGGAGGACACAGCGGTAGGGTAGAGAGAGTCGAATGGCAATGGCATCTGGCGACATTCATCGCGCAATAGAGGCTGTCTGGAGGATCGAGTCCGCCAGGTTAATTGCAAGCCTGACCAGGGTAACGCGTGATGTTGGCATTGCTGAGGACCTGGCTCAGGACGCACTGCTCGCCGCGCTCGAGCAGTGGCCAGTCAGGCATACCGGAAAAGCCCGGCGCGTGGCTAATGGTTGCGGCGAAGCATCGAGCAGTCGATCTGTTTCGCCGCAACAAGCTGCTCGAGCGAAAGCACGAAGAACTTGGGCGCGAGATCGAGAGCGAACTTTATGGGATGGCGGCGGAGGTCGAGGCTGGAATCGACGACCCGATCGGTGATGACCTCCTGCGGCTTGTATTCATATGCTGTCATCCTGTTCTCTCTTCCGAGGCGCGCGTTGCGTTAACGCTGCGGTTGTTGGGGGGGTTGACCACCGGCGAGATTGCCCGAGCATACCTCGTGTCAGAGGCGACGGTTGCTCAGCGGATCGTGCGAGCGAAGCGGACACTGGCCGAAGCGCGAGTGCCATTTGAAGTGCCGCGAGATGCGGAACTGTCGGACCGATTGTCGTCGGTGCGCGAGGTAATCTACCTGATTTTCAACGAGGGATATTCGGCAACAGCGGGGGAGGACTGGCTGCGGCCCGCCCTGTGCGAAGATGCGTTGCGCCTAGGGCGGATACTAGCGGAGCTTGTTCCAAAGGAGCCGGAGGTGCATGGCCTTGTGGCGCTGATGGAGATTCAAGCGTCGCGGTCGAGAGCGCGAATCGGACCATCGGGAGAGCCGGTGTTGTTGCTCGAGCAGGACCGGACACGCTGGGATCACTTGTTGATTGGCCGGGGACTTGCGGCGCTGGAGCGGGCCGAGAGCCTGGGCGGCGCGCTGGGACCGTATGCGTTGCAGGCGGCAATCGCTGCGTGCCACGCAAGAGCGCGGACGGCGGATGAGACAGACTGGCCAGGGATTGCTGCGCTATATGATGCACTGGCTCAACTGGCGCCATCTCCCATTGTAGAACTCAATCGGGCTGTTGCGGTTGGAATGGCGTTCGGACCTGCTGCTGGCCTCGAACTAGTCGACAGCCTGATGTCGGAGCCATCACTCAAACATTATCACCTTTTGCCCGCAGTGAGGGGCGACTTGTTGGTCAAGTTAGGCCGTTTGGATGAAGCTCGTTTGGAATTTGTCCGAGCGGCCGGCCTGACAAGAAACGAACGTGAGCGCAGGCTGCTACTGGATCGAGCCGCCAGTTGTGCCCGGCCGGAGCAGATTTGAACGGTGATTGTTTCCTGCCTGGATCCTATTCGAGTGCGATTCCGACTTACAGCGGCGGGCGGGGCAGTGTAGAATTATGCTGGCGACGCTGCCGTGAGTACCGTTTCAACCATCCCATCGTGACATTCATATGCTGGAGGCGTCATGTCGATTCGACCGATCAGGCGACTGAGCAAGTCAAGGCCTACAATCGAGGGTGCAGGTGTGCACGTGCGTCGAGCGTTCGGGTTTGGGAACACATCTGACTTCGATCCGTTCCTGCTTCTCGACGATTTTCGGAATGATATACCCGAGGATTATTTGGCGGGGTTTCCGTGGCATCCCCACCGGGGGATCGAGACAATCACATACGTTCTGGCGGGCTCGGTAGAACACGGCGATAGCATGGGGAACCGCGGGGTCATCGCGGCTGGTGACGTACAGTGGATGACAGCAGGGCGCGGAATTATCCACCAGGAAATGCCAAAGGGTGACAAGATTGGCCAAATGCACGGGTTTCAATTGTGGGCCAACCTGCCGGCGGCGCTCAAGATGACGGAGCCTCGATATCAGGAGGTGAAAGCCGATGAGATCCCTGAAGTCACAGATGATGATGGGACGAGGGCGAGAATCGTATGCGGCACTTTTTGGGGGACGACCGGGCCTGTGAGGGGAATCGCAGCGGACCCGATTTACCTGGATGTATCGGTTCCACCGGGCAAGCGCAAGACGCTGCCGATCGAGACGACTCGAAATGCTTTTGCGTATGTTTTTGCGGGAGGCGGGAAGTTTTGTAATGCTTCGGGGCCGCTCGAGGTGCCGACTGAACCAGTCGGGTGGGCGGACACTACGCCGCCGGCAGAAGCGGACAACCGGTCGCTTTTGTTGTTTGACCGGGGCGACGAGGTAATGGTAAAGGCAGGCGAAGACGGGATCAGGTTTCTTCTCGTTTCTGGGAAGCCGCTCCAGGAGCCGGTGGCGTGGTATGGACCGATAGTGATGAACACCCAGGCACAGCTCCGTCAAGCATTTGAGGAACTGGAGGAGGGGACGTTCCTGAAGCAGGGAGGATAGATTGGTGGGACCGGTTGTGCGGGACGAGCAGAAAGGGTGTGCACGGCCAGCTTTTCAAGGGAACCCTTTCGTTAGGCTGAAAGCAAAGAACTGCGGGTTTGCACCCGCAGCTTTTTCGAACGCTGTTGACACCTACGGAGTCGAAGGGGGTCGAAGTGCGACTCGAATCCTGCCGATATTGGAGGATGCTTAAATGAAAGTCGGGTTCATCGGACTTGGGGGAATGGGGTCAGGGATCGCGAGGAACCTGATCAACGCGGGACACGAGCTGGCTGTATACAATCGAACGCGCAGCAAGGCGGAGGGCCTTGCCCGGGCAGGAGCGCGGATCGCGGCTACGCCTGTAGAGGCTGCTTCAGGCGCAGAAGCCGTCATTACGATGCTGGCGGACGATCGCGCCGTGGAAGAGACAATATTCGAACCTGGCAATGCGATCGATTCGATTGCAGCGGGCGCGGTTCATATTTCAATGAGCACGATTAGCGTGGCATTGTCGAGGCGATTGGCTCAGGCGCATAGACAGCGCGGGCAGCAGTACGTCTCGGCCCCGGTGTTCGGCCGGCCTGACGCAGCTGCGGCGGGGAAGCTATTCGTTGTTGCGGCAGGTCCGGCGGGTGAGGTCGAGCGGTGCCGAGCGCTGCTTGACGCGATCGGCCAGAAGACATTCGTCGCGGGCGAGGATGCACCATCGGCCAACGTGATAAAGCTCAGCGGCAATTTCCTGTTGACGGTCGTAATCGAGGGGCTGGCTGAGGCTGTTGCGCTGGTTCGCAAGTCGGGGCTAGACCCCAATGCCTTTCTGGAGATCATGACAGGTTCGCTGTTTCCTTCGCCTGTTTACAGGAACTATGGGGCAATGATCGCGGCTGATAATTTCGAGCCTGTTGGATTCAAGCTGCCGCTGGGATTCAAAGACAACCGGCTATTTCTTGCGGCCGCAGAAGAGGCCGAGGTTCCCGTGCCGATAGCCAGCCTGGTGCACGACCGGTTCCTGGCGGCACTGGCTCAAGGGCTCGGCGAAGCTGACTGGGCGGCGATTGCCAGGATGTCATTCCAGGACGCAGGACTGCGAAAGGAGGCGGCGAGGTGATATATCGAACGTTAGGGAGTACAGGTGAGAAAGTGTCGGCGATCGGGGTTGGGGGCTGGCATTTGGGTTTGCCCCAGGTTGATGAGCAGACGGCGGTTCGCATCGTGCGGACTGCGATTGATGAGGGAATCAATTTCCTCGACAACAGTTGGGACTATAACGATGGTGTGAGCGAGATACGTATGGGCAATGCGCTTCGCGACGGCTATCGCGAGCGAGCCTTTGTCATGACCAAGATAGATGGGAGGACAAGGAAAGAAGCGACACGGCAACTGGACGAATCGCTCAATCGGCTGGGGGTTGATTGTATCGACCTGGTTCAGCATCACGAGGTTATCAGGTTCGAGGATCCTCACCGGATTTTTGCCGATGAGGGGGCGAATGCGGCTCTTGTTGAGGCCCGGCAGGCGGGAAAGCTGCGCTATATCGGATTCACGGGCCACAAGGATCCAAGCGTTCATCGATACACACTTGAAGTCGCCGACAACTATGAGTTCAAGTTCGACACGGTCCAGATGCCGCTGAATCTAATGGACGCGCACTACCGGAGCTTCGAGAAGGAAGTGCTGCCCGAGCTGGTGAGACGGAACACCGGAGTCCTGGGGATGAAAAGCATGGGAAATGGGATCCTGCTGAAGTCGAATACCGTGACACCGATCGAATGTCTTCACTATTGTTTGAGCCTGCCGACGTCGGTCGTGATTACCGGGATTGACAGCATGGCGATTCTGGATCAGGCGCTTGAAGCGATACGAAGCTTCCGGCCCCTGGGGAAGGATGAGATCGACGGGTTGCTTGCAAAGACGGCGGCGGCGGCCGGAGCGGGCCGGTTTGAGCCGTTCAAGACAACCTCGATATTCGACGCGACAGCCCAAAACCCGCACTGGTTAGGAGAGCCGGAGACCTTGCCGAGCCAGTACTGAGTTGGCAAGGTTCTCGGGATTTGGCTGCGCTCGCCTGGCCGTTGGTATCCTTGGGCATCGATGGATCATGAGTCGACCGAGGCGGGGGCGTGCTGGTCTTCGCGGATGGTGAGCCAGTCGGTTCGGACTTTGTCCCACTCCTGGATCAGAAGGCCACGGGATTCGAAAGTTGCGCGAATACGGGCGGGCGCCCAGCCGGCGATATCCTCAAAGATGGGAACAAGGAAGCTGAGTGCGTCATCGGAGAGGATGGTTCGGCGCGCGATCTGGGATATGAACTTGGCTTCAGAGACCGCGATAGTATACCCATCGCGGCGATTGACATGGAGCATGACGTGGACATCCGAGCTGCCATCGCCAACGTAGATGACTCGGTCCTGGGTGATCTCGAGTATGGATTGGAGCCCGTCGAGCACAGCGACCTTGCCATATCCGGCCGGAACGCGAAGGATCGAGCGAATCTCGCCGGTTGCCGGATCGTAATCGAACTGAGTTCCGTAGATGTGATCAGCGGGCACAATGCCTTCGAGAGCTGATTGAATGACTTCTTCGGGGGCGGCCGATACCACATAAAATGAGAAGCTGTATCCGTTCAGATCGCTTTCAAGGAAGCGAGAGAGCAGGTGGATGTTCTGTTTGAGTCGTATGCGTTTTCCGACCTCGATCAGGTGTTCTTTTCTTACCCTTCGGTATTCAGGGTCGTGGAGCAACAAGTAAGCAAGTTCTCCGCCCTGCTGGACGAGGTTTATTCGAGCGAGGCCATGAACTTTGTCCCGGAAATCATGGGCGCCGAGCAATTCGCTCAGCACCATTCCGGAATCATTGAAGCTCAGAGTCTGGTCGAAGTCACTGGCCAGCAAGAATCGCTTAGTACCATTTTGTTGTTCAACCATGCCTATGTACTCCTCGTTGTCAGTCGGCCCGCCAAAGTGGTGTGCGGGACCGCAGCGATGGAAGATTCGTGGCTGCCGCGATGCATGAGCTGTAGGGCGAACTCGTAAATGCGAAGGCTTCCAGCGCCGCGATAAAATATTGTTGGAGAATTGCACATACTATAAATGTCGATAACTCGTTCTGCCTGAAATTCTCTGTGGGTTATTGCTCGTGGATCATCCTTCCAAGTGCTACGGTCAGGACCGGGATATGGTTCCAATGAAATCAGGTCGAACAGGTTTCATGTATTCGCTTATACACATAGCAAGTTAATTCCCTCTTACGGGCCGTTGAATTCACTCTTACAGAGTCTGAAATTGGCAGCAACCTTCGTTCCGCGCTGAGTTGTTCGCTGTGCGGAGGCCGGAAGGTCCTTGCGAGGGAAAGACTTGTTGCTGATGGAGGCGAAAACGTGAAGGAGGTTGCGAGTTGGGTGAACGCACTGCCCACAAAAATGTATTGTGAACAGGTGTGGATCCGACAGATTTGGTGGTTCTGTGGCGACCGGCAGGAAGTGACGCCAGGTTAATTAGGAATAGCTGGTTGGCACGTTCGTGATATGGGAGCGGGTCACGACTTGCGTTTGCAGGGAGGCCTGAAAATCAGGTTGGAAGGAAAAAACCGCGGGTTCAAACCCGCGGTTTCTTAGGCATGGCGGAGCCGGCAGGTACTATTAGTGCTGTTTGCCTTTGCCGGGCTTAGGGTTGTTTGGCGGAGTCGAGCTTCCGGAGGACTTTGGCGGTTTAGCCGATGTAAAAGAAGGCGCTGGAATCCTACCGGTGTTCTCGGCGTCATGGCGGCCGGTCATTGCGTTCTTTTCCTTGGTCCATCGCTGATCGTGGGCCTGATGTTCGGTATCCTGTCTGGTCTTGACGTCTTCAACGATTTGGCCGCCGGAAGCACGGTTCTGAGCCTTTCGTTCTTGTTTAGTGGCAACTTGCGCGGTTGTTGTGGTTGTGGCGCCTTGCTGAGCTTTGCGCAGCTGCTTTTGGGCAAGCTTGAGCTCCTGGTCGTGCTGTTTCTCGAGCGTAGCCTTTTCCTTAACCTGCTGGTCAGCGAGAGCCTGCTGCTCCTTCTGATGCTGTTTGTCCAGTTTGGCCTGGTTTACTTTGACACCGCCGCTGGTTTCAGCAAGGCCAGGCGGGATACGTGGCCCTTTGCCCTGTGCTCCGGGGCGATAGATCATCAGGTCACTGCCCTTTACTGAAGTGGCGCCGGTCTGAGCGGTCTCACGAATGTGGTGCACCTCGATGGAACGGCCGATCGCTCGCTGAGCCTCGTCGCGGTCGATGCCGCGATTGACCACACGACTGTTGACGACGGTGTAGTTGTTGGTAATGTAGGTTGTACTACGAATGATAGTGACGTTGCGGGCAGGCACTTCGATGACGCGATCAAGGTAGCGATCGCCGAAATGGCGTTCGCCGACAAAACAATACCAGTTAGGCTCGATGAATCGGTCATAGTCGAAGTTGACGAGGCCGACCCCTGCTTCCCATCGAGCTTCAAACGGGAGAGGCGCCCAGCCGATGTAACCAGGCCCGCGCCGCCATGCGACCCAGGCAGGGCCCCAGACAGTTCCGGGAATCCAGATCCAGCCGAAGCCAGGGTCGAATTCCCAACGGCCATAGTGATACGGCCCCCAACCCCAAGTATCGTAAGAGACCCAGACCCATCCGTCATCCGTATAGTCCCAATAACCATGGGTGTATGGCCTCCATCCAGCGACGATGCCATTGGGGATCCAGCAATATCCGTACCTAGTATGCTGGAACCAACGTCCGTAGGGCGCCAGGGGCTCGTAGAACACACTAACGTCGGCGACAACGATTTGGCCGGCAGCCGCAGACGGCGGAGTTACGGGCAGCCGAGGCGCCGATGCACGTGCCGAGGGATTGATAAAGAACGCGGGAGAGAGGACAGAAGCAAGTAGAAGGACACCGAGAGGTAGCCTGAGAAACATAACAAGAACTCCTGGATTGAGAATGTGAATCAGGCCGGCTCATTGCCGGCCGGCGTCGCAGCCATCCGACTGAGCCGCCGGGGAGGCTAGTAGTCTAATGCAAGGAACAAGGTGGGTCGAGGGCGAAAAATCCGACTGTCTATCACTACCGAGTTTCCGGTAAGGGACACCCAAGAATCGACAAGTTGCTCAAAACCGCAGGGAATTTCAGACCTACATCAGCTGTCTTAGATCTTTCTTCGGCTATGCTGGCTTGATATTCCGGTTGCGGTGGAAGAAGTTTGTTGGATCGTATTTCTGCTTCATTACTGCAAGCCGATCATAACTCTGTCCATAGGAGGCCTTCACGGATGTCTGGTCGTCTGAACTCAGGTAGTTGATGTATGTAGCCCTGGCCGACCATGGTTCCATCGCCACCCAGGAGCGGCTCACCCACTCAATCGAGGCGTCCGCCATTCGCGGGTCGCCCCAGCTAGCGCTAAAAAAGTACGTCAACTGACCCTCGGTTCTGCTGAAGGGTGTTTTGTCGACGCTAACGCGGCAAACCTGGCCATGCATGTAGTGTCCCAATCCGATTGAGCAGCCACTGGGCGCGTGCTGCGCGGCCGCCGTCAATTGCTCGATGGCTGGGTCATTCAATTCCCTGAGCGAGCCGCCTCGCCAATAGTTGTATTCCGGCCTCCTATTAGCCTGCGGTGGCAGCACGGCGCTCAGGCCGGCCAGGCGGAGCGCGAGACCAGCGTAAGGGACCATATCGATCGTATCCGCGAGAGGCGGACCAAAGGACCTGAGAGGGTGCAAAACACGCCTGCCCTCAACCTGCTCGCCGCTCCAGCAGGCAATCGCCACGACGGTTGGCTGCGCCCCGACTGCCTGGCTCTCAAGCAACACGTTTATCTCGACCGCGAGCTGATCGGGGGCGGCTTGCATGAAGTCTCGATAGAACCGCAGAAAACGCGCCATGTCGCCTCGGTAAGCCAGGGCGCCCCCAAGCACGTCTCCAACTTTATGGAGTTTGAATTCTAAGGCTGTTACAACCCCGAAATTGCCGCCGCCGCCGCGGAGAGCCCAGAACAGGTCCGCGTTCTCAGCTGCGCTGGCGCGAAGCGTTCGCCCGTCAGCCGATACAACGTCTGCACCGGTCAAATTATCGCAGGCAGCACCATAGGTTCCCAAAAACCAGCCTAGACCGCCGCCGAGCGTCAGCCCAGCCACACCCACGCCGGGATGGCACCCAAGGGCAGCCGCCAAGCCAGTTTTTTGCGTGGCGGCGTTCAACTCGCCTGCCCTGATTCCAGGCTCAACCCGCGCCGTCTGTTGTTGCTGGTCAATGCGCACCGCTCGCATGGGCGATACGTCTATAACCAGGCCATCAGACGCCGAAGCGCCGAGCAGATCATGGCCACCGGACCGGATCGCTGCCTCCAATGACTTATCACGTGCAAAAGCAATGGCTCGGACGACGTCTTCTTCCCCGGTACATCTAACAATCATCTGGGGATGCTTATCGCTGGTGGGATTGAAGCTGGCCACCCTCCGGACCGAGTCATAATCACGATCACCAGGAAGGATTAACCGGCCTTTGAGTCTCTCACGAAACCTCGCCAGCTCTGATGGATCCAGGTTTGACTGCCGCTTCAGGAGCGTGGAGGCGAACCTAGACGGGAGCGAATGCGATAAGACACTTCCGGCAAGGCCTGCAAGTACGTTGCGTCGGGTAATGTGCTTTGGCATACCTTAACCAACCTTCGACTCCTTCTCGCTTTTGACGATGACCTGTTAGTGCTATTTAGTGGTATTTGGTTTCTGGCTCGACATGACTGGCATATCTCCCGTCAGAAAAGCCGTAACTGGGAACGATGGCTGCGGACCGCAAAGGCAATGTTTATATTGAAGGAAGCGGAAGGATTTGGCGTTTCGAAGGATCGAGCGGCAAGGAGATGGGGCACCTAGACTATCCCGGTGGGAGCTGGTTCAATGACATCGCCATAACTGCCGATGGAGGCATCATTGCAAGCGAATTCGCCACCGGGGACAACATAGTGCGTTTTACTTCTGCTGCGAAGACGCGTCTCGTAATTCGGAAAGCGGTTAGCACCCATAGCGACACCGGCGAGCCGGATGTGCGAGTTGCCACAGACGGAGTGGGCAATATTTACGCGTTGAGTACTTTCAGCAATGCAGTATACAAGTTCTCGACGGATGGGAAGTACCTAACGAAGTTTGGAAGCGAAGGCGACCAGCCGGGCCAGTTCAGGGCCGCGATGGATATAGCAGTTGACGGCCAAGGCCGCGTTTACGTAAGCGACATAAAGGGAATCCAGGTGTTTGACTCCGAAGGCCGATATTTGGATAAGATCAACGGGGGAGGCTTCGGAATGGTGTTCAACGATCAGAACGAGTTGTTGGTCGCTGCGCGGCATCAGGTTATCAAGTACGCTATCACAAAGCCTTAGCGAGGCTTCAAAGGCAGAGCAGCCTCTGACTTCCTTGCCCAACGTGGACGACAGGCGGCACCAACCCCAAGCGAGACCGATCTAAAGACATCAAAGATAGTCGTTGTTAGCTTACGAGTCTGGCGATGCGAATACGGCGGGCGAGAATGGCTTCGGTGACAAACATGGCCAAGGATATGAGGAGCAGCGGAATCCAGAGATGTTGCCGGGACTCCAGGTCAGCGGGCGTAAGTAACCTGGCATCATCGGCCATGGAGGCATCGTCTTTTCTGTCCGCTGTTGCGGCCGCAGTTAGCTCGGCTATATCGAGCCTGGACAGGTCCGATTCTCGAGTATCGAGATTGACCGCGACGTATTCAGTTCGATCGTGGTAGTTCAACCGGTAGAAACCAGCCTCACTTGCTGTTACAGTCTGAGCGCCTTCTTTGCCGGCGGGTGCCTGAACGTCTTCGCCACGGGGATCAAGGATTTGCGGAGTTGATCCATCAGTGGCCTGGGAGGCGACAATGGCTTGGCCTATCTTGTAGCCGGAAGCAGAGCCGCGGCCAACCAGGTAGTCCAGGACCTGGTGAATCAAAGGCAGAAAAACCGGTGTGATCGGAAGGTCGGTCCATGAGTTGTCAAGCGTTGTACCCAGCATCAGGACCTTGCCGCTGCCAGAGAGCCCTTCGATAATAAGGGGGCTGCCGTCGTCGAGGGAAGCGAGTGCCGTGCCTCTGTCGTCCATCTCGAGCTTGTGATAAGCGTAAACTCGGATCGGGGCCATGTGGCCGCCTTTTTTGAAGGCGACAAAGACCGGGTGATCCATACTCATGTCGCTGATCAGGCTGTAGCCAGCCCGTGCCTGGACCACGTCGCCGACGCGTGCCGGGGAGAGATTACCCAGCGCCCTGTTGAAGTCGGCGGCCTCGGTGTGCTTGCCAGTGGCGAGGATCAGGCCTCCGCCCCTGGCCGTGAAGTTCTTCAAAGCGGTTGCGAGCTCCTGAGTAACGCCTGATGCATCGTTGATAATGACGACTCGATAGTGGTCCAGGTCGGCCGGGTTGACGTTGCCGACTGTTTTAACGGTAAGGTCATAAGGAGATGCATCCGAGGCGAGCATGGCCTGCTGCAAGAAGAAGCTCTCGCTACGCCCGCGGCTGGCAGTCTCTATAGCCAGTATGCGGGTTTGTGGTATGCGGTTGATGGCGAAATAGTAGGAATTATCGACGGCAAAGTCATCGCCCGAGATTTCGACGGCAGCGCGATTGGAACCCTCGGGTACGTTGAATCCAGTGAACTCGGTTGTTGATGTCGTGCCTGGTTCAAGCCGGACCTGGCGGCGTTCGACAGTGAGGTCATTGAGCTTGAGCTCGACTGTTGCGTCTATAGGAGGATCAGCCGACTGCCCTGGAGACTGTGGCTCCGCCCCGCTCAGAGTTGCAACAACCTTTCCGGTGTACTTCTGGGCATAGACTTCGGAGGCCGCCTTTACGTCCAATACGGCGATATTCCTTGGATGCGGGTCGGACGCATCTATTGGAATGAGTTCCACTGTGCGAGATAGCCTCGGCGGATGGGAGGTTCGATCCCATCCGGGCTGGTGGAAGTCGGATATGAGATAGATCTTGCGCGCGCCGCGGCCTGCTTCTTCCAGCAATGAGTTTGCCGCCTCAAGTGCCTGGGTGTAGTCGGTAGGGCCAAATCCGGGCTGGGCCTGATCGATCAGAGACTTCAGTTCGGCTTTGTTTTCAGAGGGCTGTCGCAAGACTTCGCAGTTCGAAGAGAACAACGCCAGCGCCAGGCGGTCGACGGGCGCCGCAGAGTCAGCGACATTTTGGGCCGCCTGACGTGCCCGCTCAAAGACACCGGGGTAGCGCATGCTGTAGGACACATCCAGGAGGATTACGGAAGTCCCGGCGACCGAGGCCAGTTCGTGGTTGCCGGCAGCGATGTACGGCCGAGAGAAGGCGAGCGCGAGCAAGAGGAGGGCCAGGCATCTGAGCGCCAGCAGCCAAAGGTTGCGAAGCTTGCGGCGACGGATGGTTTTCTGCTCGATCTGGCGGATGAACATCAGCGAAGGGAAGGGTACGCGCGGAGCGCGGGTCCGCCGGACAAGGTGCACTGCTACAGGTATCGCGGCCGCCAGGACACCGAGCAGGAAAAGAGGATTGATGAAAGCCATGTATCAGGTTCAGGATTCAATTTGGACTATTTAAGTATGAAGAATGGCCGTGCGGCAGTCAATCGGAGAAAGGGATGAATGAGGAAGTGACGAATAATGAGTAATTAATGAGTAATGAGTGATAAATGAGTGATGAGTGGCGAGTGGGAGAGGTGAGAATCAGACAGTCGAGAACTGAAAACTCAGAGAGCGGAAACCAGGCGGGCGCGGTTTGACAAACTGAGTAAGCAGAAAGGAGAGATTTAGAACTGAACCCGGGTTCAAACATCAATAACGACGAGCTCTCGCTGAGGCGTACCGCCTGTTACTCGGGCGTCGCCCTGAGTGACGTAGACGTCGATTTCGCTCCGAACACCGAAGTGGCCGTCCAGGTAGATGCCGGGCTCGATTGAAAAGCAAGTGCGCGGGATTAGAATGCGATCATCGCGAGTTTCGAGATTGTCGATGTTCGCGCCGTTGCCGTGGACTTCGGTATGGATGCTATGGCCGGTTCTATGAATGAAGTAGTCTCCGAAGCCTGCGGAGCGAATAACTTCACGGCAGACGTCGTCGACCTGCCAACCATGTATAGTTTGACCGGAGGTGAAGGCCTGCTTGACGAAATCGACTGCGGCGTCGCGGGCATCGCGAACTATTTCGAAGACCCGGTTGATGCGAGTTGGAACCTGTGCGCCGGCAAACGCGGTCCAGGTTATATCGGCATACACGGAACCGGGCCGGTTTACGCGTGCCCAGAGGTCTATAAGGATAAAGTCCCCTGCAGATATGGGAGAATGCCGGTCGCGGGTCGGCTCGTAATGCGGGGATGCGCTGTTGGCGTTAACCGCCACTATCGGAGGATCGCGCGATATAAGGCCGCGTTGGGTGAAAGCGTCCAGTATGAATTGCTGAATATCGTATTCGGTGACGGGTTGCCTGGCGCGAAGGGCGTCGCCAATTTGGGCAAATGCACCGAGGACGATCTCATAAAGGGCAGTGGCCGCGGTTTCGTGAAGAGACAGTTGGTCAGGCGTCCATGCGGATTCGAAATAGTTGACGAGGTCCGCAGACGAGACGACGTCGACTCCGAATGAGCGTATGAGCTCGACTGTGCCGGCATCAACGCGCGAGAGATAGGGAATCGAGTTATCGGGTGAGTATTGCATGGCGATTCTAGGGGGATGCGTCGAACCGGGTTGGGTGAGGGAGTCCTTGAGATGCTGGTGCAACTGTTGCCAGGGGAGGTATATTAGCTTGAGGCCCGGCAAATGATCGAGCACGTCTCGTTCAATGGAATGTACTATTTTGATCGGATCGCCGTGCGCAGGAATGAAATAGAACCAGCGCCGGGTGGCTATGTGGCCTTCACCGCCGACGCCGAGGATGCTCGCGGCGATCGGGTCGCTGTCGCGAAAACTGTAAAACAGCCAGCCGTCCATGAGGGCGTTAAGGAGGGCCTGCTGAATTTCTGGAATGTCCGCATTTCTGGCTGTTTGCACGCAAGAACGTTATCACGTTGAATGCCGGAAGAAAAGTCGATGGGCAAGCGCTTAACAGTAGTCCTTGGCGGATTGTTTTTTGCGATCCAGTTTTTGTACGCAGGGACTAGCATATACCGTTCGGTGATCACTGCGAGTTCAACCAGCGATCCTGGTTGGGAGGCGGCGGACCGGGGCGGACGAGTGCTTGTGACAGGTGTCGAGAGCCTCTCATGGGGACTGAGGCCGGGTGATGAAGTGATTGGGGTGGAAGGAATCCAATTCAGGACGTCATCTGACCTGATGGCATCGTTAAGGGCGCTGGATGTTGGGGAGTCATACACGTTAGTGATACGGCGGGAGGGCTTACCGACCAAGCTGACCCTGCAAACGATGCCGGTACCTCTGCTCCGGATAGCGCCGGTGCGAGGGGCGATGGCCATCATCCTGGCGCTGTTTCTGATTACGGGGTTTGGAGTTTTCATTCTGAAGCCAAACGACGGGCAGGCGCTGCTCTTGGCGCTGATGTTTGGCACGTTGACGGGTGCCATTCCGCTGCTGTGGGCCGGGGACCTGCCAGTGTGGTTCGCATATGTTGCCTTTTGCACGCGGATCGCGTTGTTGTTTGCGGCCCCGGTAATGTTCCATTTCTTTTTGATTTTCCCCGAGGCATCGCCGCTGATCCGCCGGTTTCCGAGGTTCCAACTATACCTGTATCTGCCATATGTAGCGACATTCGTTCCGTACGCGGCTTTGGTGCTTTTGATAGGGGCGCGCCCTGACGAGGGGACGCTGGTGGGCCGGTTACTGGAGGTCCTGGGGCAGACGGGAAGCATGCTGATACCGCTCTACGTGGCGGGAGGCCTGTTGTCGCTGCTGGTGAACTACAAGGAAGCCGACAGGACGTCGAAGAGAAAGATGAGGGTTGTTGTAGCAGGGAGCATAGCAGGGTTTTTACCAGCTCTGCTGTGTGTAGCAGCGATCCAGCTCTTTGATCTGCCGAAGAAGAACCCGTGGCTTTTGGAATGGTGCGCGCTGGCAGCGCTGTTTGCATTCCCGTTGTTCCCGCTTTCGTTTGCTTATGCAATCGTGCGCCACCAGGTGATTCCGGTGAGACTGATGCTGCGTCGCGGAGTGCGATACATTTTCGTGTCGCAGGGCTCGATTGTGCTCGAGATGGTTGCAGTATTCCTGTCGCTGACGTTTCTTCTTTACAGTTTCTTTAACTACTTCAAGACGAGCAGCAGCCTTGAAATAGGCGTGATATCCGGTGTGGTATCGATTGTTGTATGGGAAATAACGGGATTGTTGCACCGGCGGGTAATTGCTCCGGCGATTGATCGGAGGTTCTTCCGGCAAGCCTACAATGCCCAGCAAGTGATGTCGGAACTTGGGATCGCGATGAGATCAGTGACCGACGTGAGGGAGATGGGCCGCCTGGCAAGCAGCAAGATTCAGGATGCTCTGCATACAGAGAGCATAACGGTGTTGGTGGCGGAGTCCGAGTCAGACGACTTTATCCCGATGACTTTTTGGACGCCCAGCGGTAGCAGGCCGGTCGATCGAAACCTGGTGATGCCGGCGGATGGGTATTGCGCGGGAAGGCTGAAGTACTATCAGACACCGTTGATGGTGGACGCGAGGGACCAGCGGTTGTGGACCCGGTACTTGATTGCGTCGGCTGACCGAGGGGACCGGCAGAACAGGATCGAGCAGGAGACATTAAAGGGGGCAAACACGGCGATGTTGGTTCCGATAGCCAGCAAGGACCGGTTACTGGGAATCATACAGTTAGGCCGGCGGTTGTCGGATTTGCCCTTTTCGAGAGAGGACAAGCAGCTATTGTCGGCGGTTGCTTCGCAGATGGCATTGTCAATCGAGAATTCGCAGCTCGTTCGGCGGATGGCGGAAGAAGAACGATTGCGGCATGAGCTGGAAGTGGCTGCTGAAGTGCAACGCCGGTTGTTTCCCGAGACGCCGGCACTGGAGGCCCTGGAGTTGTGCGGAGTTTGCCATCCGGCGAGAGGGGTGGGCGGGGACTATTACGACTTCCTGTCTTTTCAAGATGGTCGGGTTGGCCTGGCAGTGGCGGATGTGGCCGGGAAAGGAATATCGGCGGCTCTGTTGATGTCAATCGTACAGGCGTCGCTGAGGAGCCAGGCGCCGTCACTGGACGGCAAATTGACGGAGCTTGTAGCCTCGATGAATAGCTTACTATTCAGGTCGACGGGACCAAATGGGTATGCGACCTTTTTTTACGCGCAGTTCGACGAGCGGTCCAAGTGCCTGACCTATGTAAATGCCGGCCACAATCCTCCGATCCTGGTTCGCGCGAATCCGGCGAACGAGCGAGGGACGAGTAGTAGGCGCTTGGAGGCGGAAGGTAAGGAGCGTGGTGAAGTAGTGGCGATGGCCGGTTCGTCAGTCGTGGGGATAGCCGGCAGGGCTTCGGGTGAACAGAAGGGAGAGCCTATCGGGCAAGCGTCAGAGCGCGGGCTGTCGGAGATAGAGGAGCGCATAAGCCCGCTGGTAACCGGCGGAATGGTGATAGGGCTGTTTGAAGACTGCACCTACGAGCAGGAGACTATAGAACTGGCATCGGGGGACCTGATCGTGGCATACACGGACGGGGTGACGGAGGCGACAAATTGGAACTTCGAGGAGTTCAGTGAGTCGAGATTGAGGAGGGTGATAGCGAGCTCAGCTCATCTACCCGCAGAGGAACTAAGCGAAGTCATTATTCGATCAGTGCGGGAATGGAGGGCAAACCAGGAACAGCATGACGATCTTACGCTTGTGATAATGAAGGTGAGATAGGGGCGGTTGTGGGGAGTCGCCCTGGCGGGATAGCTAAGGAAGGAAGGCCGGCGGACGCCGGCCTTCTCTATGAACAAACATTAACAACACTTGGTACAGAAACAACACTCGGAGAGTCGGAAGTGAGGTTAGGTCGCTTCCGTAAGTGATTTAACTTTAATCACATCGCCATCCAATTCGCCTTCAACGTTGACCTGAATGCCCTTGTCGTTTTTGGAGCTCTTAAGCAAGGCTTCGGCCTTAGTGCTGCCCGCCTTATCGAGCTTGTAGAGCTTTCCATCGGCGTACACTGCATACCCTGATTTAACGCAGGGAGGCATCAACGCGCAGGCTTTGGTATGGTCCTTGATCTTATCAGGACTGCTTGCGTTCTTGGCAGCGCAAGCGTTGTCAATGATGTAGCCGGTCAACTTGACGTTCTCGCGGCCGCCGGCGGCCAGTGCCAGCCCGGCGAGGAGCAAGACCAAAGCTGGAATGAGAGATTTACGAATCACGCTTATTCTCCTTTCCCTGAAGGACTCAAGAGCAAATCTAGCAGCGTCCCGATATTGATGTCAATTTTTTGAGCCGCTTCTCGGGTTCGTTGATGGCGCGGTGTAAAGCCAGATCTTTATACGGGCTTCGGGCAGCCAAGCAGGTGCAAGAGGACCCTCGGGTCAGGGCCGACGGCGCCTCGGAAGGAGATCGAGGATCGCGACTTTCAGGTCTGACCTTTATGCGTTCCGACGGAGAACGCCTGAATATCGGAGAGCCGGATATAGAGCTGATCGAAGCTGGCGGTCGGAAGGTGGCTGGAGTAATGCTCGACCGTTACATCGATAAGTTCAAGAATCTCGGTTTGAGCTAGATCGCCGTCGGAGAATTGAGGACTTGAAACCGCGGTATGGCCTTTGACCACGCCGAAAGAGGTGTACAGTACTATGCTCCGAGACGAGAGTGGTTTGCCGGGGCTGAGTGTGCTCCTCAGTAGAGATTTAAGTTCGAGGGTTTCCGCCATCCCACCTCTGAAAGACTTTAGAACCTCAAGGTCTTTGTAATGTGCCCGCGCAGGCTATGCTTGCCCACTATAATGTGCGCCGCTCGGGGCTTACAACGTACCGATTCAACAATGAGCGGGCTCACTTCGTATACGTAAAAGGCGCGGACCGTTCGCCGGTGGTCGGGTTAAACACATCGATTTGAACCGGAACGCCCGGCGGGAACATAGACCTGATCAGGGCCTTACCGAGTTTAACACTGAGCTCGGTTATAGTGCCATTTGCCAATGCGAACGAGTTGTCATAGGTTGCGGTGCCGAGAGAGACACCGCCGGCCTCAACTACTGCCGAGCCATTTCGAAACCCGATACCATCGACCGTAATCCACTTCTTGTTGGTGGTAACCGCGGCAATTTGAGGAGATCCAGGATCGGCCGTCTGGTTGGTCAACGCGTTGAATGCATCGGCTCTGCCTGAGCTTATTGTTTTTGAGGCGAGCGTGAGCACGGGTTTTGCGGTATTAATGATTCGCTGGACGATCTGGCCGGGCGTCAGAGACGGCTCATGGGCAGCGAGCAATACGGCGATTCCTGCAACATGGGGACTTGCCATTGAGGTCCCGGAGATCTGGCCGTATGAATTGATGGGCAGTGTGCTCATAATTCCGACGCCAGGTGCGCCGACCCCAACCGTCTGGTGGCCAAAGAACGAGAAGAAGGCAAGATTATCCTGATCATCCAGAGCTGAGACCGAGATCAGTGTTGGGATGTCGCTCCAGGCTGCCGGGTATAATGCGAAATCCGGATCGTCATTGTCAAAACCGATATCCCCATTCCCGGCAGCGCAGACAAAGACGATGCCGGCCTGACCGGCTGCAGCGATGGCGTCATGCAGCCCCTGCGCGTTCTTTCTTCCTGCCCAGCTTGCGTTTATGACCCTTAGGTTGATTCCGCGCTTTCGTTCGGTGATGGCGTAGTTTATGGCCTTGATCGCGTCACTGGTTTGTCCCATGTAGCTGCCATCGGGCTGCTGACCGATGAACTTCAGGACCATAAGCTTTACGTGCCAGGCCACGCCTGCGACGCCTGTTGCATTGTTACCGACGGCGCCGAGCGTGCCAGCGACATGGGTTCCGTGTCCGCCCTGTCCTTGATCCACGACCGGGTCAAAGACCTGGTTATTGTTATCGAAGAAATTCCAGCCATTGATATCATCTACGAACCCATTGCCGTCATCATCACTCCCGTTGCCGGCAATTTCGTTGGGGTTGACCCAAGCGTTGGCAGCCAGGTCCGGGTGCGTGAGTTGAACACCCGTGTCGATGACGGCTGCGACTACGTCATCGCTGCCTGTCGAAATGTCCCATGCTTTTGGAGCATTGATGTCCGCTCCAGATTTGCCGGTTGGCGGTCCGCTGTTGAACATGCCCCATTCCGTTGTGAAGAGGGGGTCGTCCGGCGTGGTATCAGTGGGGTAAAGGTAATAATCGGGTTCGGCGTATTCGACGTTAGGGCTTTGTCTGAGAATTGAGGCGGCTTCCTCGACTGAGAGCCCGTTGGACAACTTTACAACGTAGAACTTACCCAGGGCGTTTGTGTGTAAGGATTGGATTTGAGAGCTGCTGGCGGGCAACATTCGCTCAGTGATATCGCGCTCTATCTCCCGGTCCTCGACCTGAGTTCGATACTTGACCAATAGTCGGTCGCTGGCGAATTGGGGACGCTGGCGCTTGGCCGACACTGGTCTAAGGATACTGGGTGACGTGAACAAGAGACTGACAAACAGGAAAGCGACAGAGAACATTAAGTACTTCTTCATTGCTGTTAAACCTTCTTCAACCCTGTGGTTCAACGTCAAGATATCGAGCGCTGGTCATGACAACTGCGGTCATCGCCCAACGTTTGGGCCGAACGTTCTTATGTGCCGAACGCTCTTAATGAGCAGAGCCGATGGCGCCGATGGGGAGCGGACAGCACCCAACTTCGAGCCTTTTTGCGGTCGCCTCCAACCTCATATCCTGAGTGCGCCCACAGAGTATACTTTGGATGGACAGGTTAAATCAACACGAGTCTTAACACCCATGCTCAGGGCGCTAAGGTGGTGCTGAGGAAGGAGTTCTCGGGCCCTAATGGCCCTTGGGAGGCACGTGGGTTCGGGGTCCGGCATTCCAGATGGCGACGGACCCAGAGATGACATTACGACTACTTGCCGGGGGGCTGTGCCGGTTGCTCGACCTGTTGAGGCTCGGCGCGGCCCGGTATCATCTTGCGGATGTCGTTGATGAAAACGAAAACCACAAGAACCATCAAGAGGACGAAACCTACCTGCATCATTCTCTCTTTG
>Ga0126381_100001633_pt1 | contig 23936 bp, 16 predicted proteins | sample PanSoiMetPlot_28_FD_96465 | JGI IMG/M metagenome (GOLD analysis project Ga0126381, IMG submission 96465) | Tropical forest soil microbial communities from Panama - MetaG Plot_28 | ecosystem: Environmental > Terrestrial > Soil > Tropical forest > Bulk soil | place: Panama | collected 2016-02-17 | reverse complement strand
TAGGGGCGTGCTGCTACTCGGAGCTCGCGGTCAATTTCCCGACGTCAGGTGGCGAATATGTCTACCTGAGCCGGGCATACGGTGCAACATGGGGAACTGTAAGCGGATGGGTATCTCTAGTGGCTGGTTTCTCTGCTCCAATTGCGACAGCAGCTCTTTCCTTTGCGAGTTACGCCACGTTTTTTATTCCGCCCTGGCATGGACATTGGTTGGCGTCGCCAGCCTTCCACCTGGGGCCGGAACAGATGATCGCCCTCTCGCTGGTGATTATCTTTTCGACATTGAATCTGTTTGGCATTCACCGAATTGCCCGGGTGCAAAACGCGCTAACAGGGCTGAAACTCAGTTTGATTGGCGGGTTCGTCATTAGCGCTCTCGTGTTCGGAAACGGTGACTGGCAGAACTTCGAACGTAACGCTACGCGCTGGACTGGCACTCCCCTCTGGCAACAGTTTGCCACCAGTCTGCTTTGGATCTACGTTGCTTACAGCGGCTGGAACGCAGCCACGTATGTCGCCGAGGAGGTCGATCAGCCTGAGAGAACGTTAAGCCGGGCTTTATTGATAGGTACAAGTATCGTTGCGGTACTTTACTTCCTCTTAAATCTAGTTTTTCTTTACGCGATACCGCTGGAATCTATGAAGGGAGTCATCGCCATCGGGGCCCTTGCCGCCTCACGCCTCTTCGGCCCTCAAATCGCGGCGGTTTTCAGTGCGCTGATGGCATTTGGGTTGCTTTCCACGGTGAATGCAATGACGATCGCGGGCCCGCGCATTTACTACGCCATGGCACGGGACGGACAATTTCTGGCGGCTGCTGCAAAGGTCCATCCCCGCTGGCGCACTCCGGTAAATTCCATCGCAGCCCAAGCACTTTGCAGTTTGCTGTTCGTCCTCATGCCCTTTCCCGCCTTGGTCACCTACATCGGCTTCACGCTGAATCTATTCGCCGCACTCTCCGTGGGTTCACTGTTCATTTTCAGGCGCAGGCAGGGATGGCGCCGCCTCAGAAGCGTTAGCTTTGGTTTTCCACTCGTGCCTTGTCTCTTTATTGGAATCAGTATATGGATGACAACAGAAGGATTTCTTCAGAAGCCACTTATCTCCATGCTCACATTTTTGACAATAGCCACTGGAGCTCTAATACACAGGTCGCTCCAGAATCACGCCAGAGACCAGGTCGGCATTACGGAGGCGCCGGTAAGAGTGCAGGCTTCAAAGGACCTGCCATAGAACTGTCAGATCATATGTAAGGACCGCGCGGAAATCGGTGGACAAAATACTGTACTGCCCGCGGTAAGGTGGCGCGGGTTTGTCATTTTGCTGCGCGTGGCACCTTCCGAGCGAGTCCAACTGTCAAGCGGAGCCTCCTCACATAAGAAATTTTGGATCTGCGATGCAGGCCGGGTAATCTTACCTGTGCCGGTTGTGAGCTTTGTTTACCAGGACGTTCGACGGAGGGCAAATACCTTCGGTCTGCAACGCTCGCCTTATGTCCTCCCCATGGCCATCGCTTGCAACCGGTTTGGCCAAAGACGTTTTTGAAGACGCCACAGGCGTGCACCGCTGACATGAATGAGACGCGGCCAGTGCGCTTGCTTCTGTCTCACCCTCTGCCTGATTGCGGCAAATAAAGGCGCGACTGGCGTCACGTAATTGGTTTCGCGGTCTGGCCTTCTGCTGATTGCCATTTCTTATCCAAAGAAATTAAATCGTGAACTAGCGTTGCATTCATCACTCGGACGATACGCGCGTATAAGTACGTATTAGTCGGGTTGCAGAAGACGCACGCATAGTGCAACTGTCCGAGCCATCGAGCATGAGGTCAGGAACCAAGTGAGAGTTTCATGAGATTGAAATGTATGTCCGCTGGAAAGAGAGTCGTATGGGCCGCCCTCGTGTTGGTGCCTGTTTTCTTGCTCAGAGTGGAACCAGCTTGTGCGCAGGCGCAGAGTACGCAAGCACAGGACATACAAAAACTGAAGGACGAACTTCAGAAATTGGAGCAGATGATGATGGATGTCAAAAGCCAGATCAGCGCGCTGGAAAACTCCCAAAATGCCCCGGCCCCTGCGCCAAGTTCAGCCCCAGCGCCGAGTTCGGCCGCGGCTCCCGCCCCGACCTCAGCGCTATCCACGGCACCTGCAGCTTCCTCTCAACCGAGAAAACCGGATACAGGAGGCAGCCTCGAACTGTACGGATTTGCGATGCTCGATTCAGGCTACAATTTCGGCCAAATCAACCCGGACTGGTTCGACGTCGTTCGTCCAACCCAGCTGCCGTCGTTCAAGGACGAGTTCGGAGCAAATGGGACGACGTTCTGGGGCGTCCGACAGAGCCGCTTCGGCATTAAAACGTCCACCCCGACGCCATTAGGCGACCTGAAAACAACCTTTGAATTCGAGCTGTTCGGAACAGGCGTCGATGCCGGCCAGACCACGTTTCGCCTTCGGCATGCATACGGTGAGATAGGACAGTTCGGCGCGGGGCAAACGTGGAGTCCATTCATGGATATTGACGTTTTCCCAAATTCACTTGAATACTGGGGCCCGAACGGGATGGTCTTCTTCCGCAATGTACAGTTTCGCTGGATGCCGATCAGAGGAGAGAAAAGCCGCCTGACCTTTGCTGTGGAGCGCCCCGGAGCCAGCGCCGATCAGGGCGTTTATGCCGATCGTATCGAGTTGCAGGGAGTCAAGCCGAAATTCGATATGCCTGACTTCTCATGGGAAGCCCGGCTCGGCAGGTCGTGGGGATATGTGGAGGCGGCGGGCATATTCAGAAAGATTAGTTGGGTGGATATGAATAAGACTGCAACTCGCGACCTTAGCGGCGACGCGTTTGGTTGGGGGGTGAACCTGAGCTCGAACGTGAAATTCGGTTCGAAAGACACGGGGAGGTTCCAGGTTGTCTACGGTCCAGGGATCGAAAACTACATGAACGACGCACCGACAGACATCGGAATCAAAAACAATTTCTCCAATCCGGTGACACCGATTAAAGGTGTCGCCTTACCCGTTCTGGGCGCCGTCGCGTTTGTGGATCACAACTGGAATGAGCGCTTCAGCAGCGCCATTGGTTATTCCATGGAGAACATTTGGAACTCCGACGCGCAAAAGCCATCCGAGTTTCATCAAGGGCATTATGCGCTTTGCAACCTGCTTTTTTACCCGGTCAAGAATGTCATGTTCGGAGGCGAATTTCAGTTTGGCAGGCGCGTGAATTTTCAGGACGGATTCAACGTGAACGACTATCGGATACAGTTTTCAGCCAAGTATAACTTTTCGAAGGTATTCACGTATTAGTCGAGACGTAACAGTAGCCGTATTTGAATCCAGACGGATCCGAGAGTGACTTGAAAGATAAGAACAGGAGTTTCTCAACATGATTGCGAAGCGTGTCCAAGTGATATTACCCGTGCTGGCCATATGGATCACCATAGCTATATTTCCTGCTCCGATATCTGCTCAAGGCAGTAAGGTCAGTCCCGTTGCTCCCCGGCGGCAATTGGTAGAGTCTGTTGTTCGAGAGGCTTACGACAAATTTAAGACTGATAGCAGCGGGAAGAATGCCGACTACATTCCCTACCTAGCGCAGGTGGATTCAAAACTATTCGGTATAGCGATTGTCACGACGGATAACCAGGTTCTTACCCTGGGTGACGTAAAGTATTCGTTCTCGATCCAATCGATCTCGAAAGTCTACACGCTCGCACTCGCCATGGATGAGCTTGGGCCGGAACAGGTCTTTCAAAAGATAGGATCGGAACCTACAGGGCGGGCTTTCAACTCTCCCATAGCAGTCGTAGATATGCCCACTCACACGGGTAATCCGTTTGTTAACGCCGGCGCGATTGCTACTACCAGCCTAATCGCTGGTAGTAATGCCGATGAAAAGTGGGATAAGATTCTCGATTTTTACAGCAAGGTGGCGGGAGAAAAGCTGACACTCATTGATGAAGTCTACAAGTCTGAAGCCGCAACCAATACTGGCAACAAAGCACTCTCTTATCTGCTGGCCAAGTACGATCGTATCTATGCCGATCCGTTCGAGTCAGTGGATATTTATACCAAGCAATGTTCAGTCGGCGTCAACGCCAGTCAGCTAGCCCGCATGGGCGCCACGTTGGCGAACAATGGCGTCAACCCCGCCACCGGCGAGCAGGTGATCAAGAGCGAAGACATTCCGCACATCCTCAGCACCATGATGATGGCCGGTCTGTATGACGGTTCCGGCGGCTGGGCCTGGCATGTCGGCCTTCCGGCGAAAAGCGGCGTGGGCGGAGGAATCGTGGCCATCGCGCCAGGCAAAGGAGCGATTGCCGTTTTCGCCCCGCCGCTGGATGAGGCGGGAAACAGTGTAAAGGCACAAAAAGTGATTGAGTACGTTGCCGAGAAACTGGCCTATAACCTGTTTTCTCCGAGCTCGGTCGGTTTGCAGCAATAACGATTCCCGAGTGCGACCTAAAGGAGAAGCATCTTGGCCTCGCACCGTAATGAACTCCGTATCGAGATGCCGGGACGAACGACCGCCAGATTCATAGTTGCGGCGTTTACATTGCTGTCGATATGTCAGCCAGTTTTGAGCCAAACACCGGCGTCGCCCACCGACGCTCCTCTTACAGACCGCGAACGAGCACTCCTGGAACATATCCAGAAACTAGAGGATCGGCTGGCAGCACTCGAAGCAAAGTCTTCGGGCACTTCTGCCTCACCGGCGCCGGTGCAGCCTGGTTCCTTTCCGGCCCAGCCAAGCGCGCCGAGTGCCCCACAGCAACCGGTAGCCCAAGCTACCAGCCAATCCTCCGGCCACGTCCCAGACAATGCCGACGACACGACGCTGCTCCCAGAAGCATCCGAAGGGAATTCGGCCATTTTTGGAGAATTCAACCCAGGCCGCGGATTTACTGTCGCTAAAGGCGAGGATGGGGAGCTGAATCTCAGCGGCTATATGGCCGTACGGTACCTGAATCAGTTGCCACCCGACCAGTCGGCGACGGATCATCTGGGCCGTCCGATTCCGATAGAACCTCGCAATGACTTCCAGTTCCATCGAGTCATGTTGTTTTCTCAAGGATGGCTGTTCAGCCCCAAGTTTCAATACTCCACTTTTTTGTGGACCGTACAAGACACGAACCAGGTAGCCGTGGGCGGCGCCCTATACTATAACTTCAATAAATACATTACGCTTGGAGCGGGATGGAATGCGTATCCCGGTACGATGTCCTTGCAGGGCTCACATCCGTATTGGGAATCTTACGACCGCGTCATGGCGGACGAGTTTTTCCGTCCCTTCTTCTCGCAAGGTGTGTTCGCCCAGGGAAACCTGCTTCCAACACTCCAGTACAGGTGGATGGTCGGAAACAATAACAGTAACCTCGACGTACCGGCGACGAAGCTTGACCGGGACCTTTCCGCTGGTTTTGCGTTAACATGGCTGCCAACGACAGGCGAGTTTGGTCCTCGTGGTGCTTTCGGAGATTACGAACGCCACGAAAAACTCGCGACCCGATTTAACCTGGCTTATACCTATAGCCCCGAGGATCGCCAAGCCCCAATCGGCTCCGCGCCCAGCAACACAACCCTTCGTCTCGCTGATAGCCTCAATGTATTTGACACGGGGGCATTGGCTAACGGCGTGACGGTAGAAAAAGCGCGCTATCAGCTGGTTTCCGCATCTGCCGGAATGAAGTACCGCGGCTTCTGGCTACAGGGTGAGGGCTACGGCAGGAAACTGGACAACTTCGTTGCAGATGCGCCGTTACCACTCGGCGCCGTTCGGGATTATGGTTTCTACGTCCAAATAGCAGACATGATCGTTCCGAATCGAATCGAACTCTATGGGTCCACATCCTACGTCTTCGGCAAATTTGGACACCCGAAAGAATTTACTGTCGGTGGTAACTACTATCCCTGGAACACGCGAAATTTGCGGTTGAACCTTCAGCTGATCAACGTCGACCACTCCCCGGTCAGCAGCACATTTGGCTTCTATCTCGGGCAGATCACCGGACAGGTATTCAGTATTGGCATGACTGCCCTTTACTAGAGGATTCATGAAGTCGTTATGCTTAGTCCGCTGTCATTGGCTTGCGGTCGCCGCCGCCACATGCCTTGTAAGCACGCACTCGGTACAAGCGCAACCGAACGGCTATGAATTCAACGATACTCATTTCCACTTGACCAACTACATCCAGGAAGGAACTAATATCCACGAGTTCCTGAAGATTATTGGAACAAAAGTTGGTCGTGTAGCCCTGTTTGGTATTCCTCTTCAGCAGCAGTGGTCCTATCGCGTTGATGGCAGTAGCGCGCCGACTTACTATCTCAATTCGGACGCACCACTATACTATTACTCTTTCACAGATGCTTGGATCGCTATGGCATACAAGTCGTTGAGTGAGGAAGAGAAGGCACGTTTCGATCCGATGATAACGGGTTTCAACCCCACGGATATGTATGCCGCTGACCATATTCGCCGCGTGCTCCAGACCTTTCCGGGCGTGTTTACCGGCATTGGCGAATTTTCTATTCATAAGGAATTCGTGTCTGCAAAGATTGCCGGTGAGGTGGCAAGTCTGCAGGATCCCGCGCTCGATCGGCTCCTGGACTTTGCAGGCGAGGTTGGGCTTTTGGTTTTGATTCATAACGACATGGATGTTCCCTTCGCAAAAGAAGGGTCCAAGCCGGCCTATCTCGACCAGGCGAAAGCAGTCTTTAAGAGACACCCGAATACAACCTTCATCTGGGCCCATACCGGGATGGGTCGCATAGTTAGACCTATTACGAACCATGCAGCCAATATCGAGGAGATCTTGCGCGACCCCAATTTTCGTAATGTCAACTTCGATATTTCCTGGAACGAGGTGGCGAAGTACATTGTCGCTAGCCCGGAAGCTACGCAGATTGCGGCCGATCTGCTGAACCGCTATCCGGACCGCTTCCTTTTCGGCACCGACGAGGTAGCGCCTCGCGATTGGTCAAGCTATTCAAGGGTGTTTTATCAATACGAACCGTTGTGGCACTTGCTCAATCCTGAAACGAGCCGCAAGGTTCGACGGGAAAACTATGAACGACTCTTCGACGCGGCACGACGCAAGGTCAGAAGCTGGGAAACTGATCATATCAGCGCAACAGAAGCGTCTCGGATCGGCGCCACTACCGCTCGGTAGGGGAAGGGCATTTCCGCTAAGATCTATGGCTGAGGCTCGCGTTGCTCGAGGCGTCTTGGCTTTCGGCCCCATCTGACGCTCCTAGCAGTTAGACCGCCCAGTGATTTCGGGCGGCGCGCCGCCAGAACCAGCATCGCCAGGGATCGTGCGCCGAAGGCGATGACTACTCGCAACCTCAAGCCTCCGCTCACGTCTGCTTCTTACAGAATCAGCAGCTGGCTGCCCGGCGTGATGAAGGGAGAAAAGTTTGCCATGAAATGCCCGGGTCCCGGTATTCTTTCGGCGTGTGTTCTCGCGTCAACCGCCTACGCACAGATCGGTTATGTACCGGGGCCTCACACGTCGCGTTTTCGACACATTGTGGTGATTTTCCAGGAGAACCGAACACCCGACAATCTGTTTTATTCACTTTGTTTGACTGAACCCTGCAGCACCAACCCCAACGATTCGCAATACAACATCCAGACGGATGGTTGGGCCAACAAGAGGTCCGGCCCCACCATTCCGCACCCTGTGCCACTTGCCAATAACTATGACTTAGCCCACACACATACCGCGTTCAATGACATGTGCGACCTCGACCCTCAGACCGGCGAGTGCAAAATGGACAATGCTATCGCAATCCCCTGCAGTCCTAAGGAAGGCACTACCTGCCCCTCGAAACCGCAGTATAAGTATGTTGACAATTCCCAAGGAACGGTACAGCCTTACTTGGATCTAGCTATCCAATACGGCTGGGCCAACTATATGTTCCAGACAAACCAAGGGCCCAGTTTCCCGGCGCATCAATTCATTTTTGGTGGCACGTCGGCCCCAAGCGCCGCGGACGACGCTATCGGAACATTTGCTGCCGAAAACATGAATCACACTGGAGCCTTCGGCGCTGGAGGCATCGCGGGTTGCATCGCGCCGATAGATACTACAGTGCAGCTCGTTAATTCGGCCGGGGTTGAGGATCCCGGACAGAGGATCTATCCCTGTTTCGAGCACAAGACGATTCCCGACGTCCTCCCGCCAAACCACGCAGTTACCTGGCGGTACTACGCACCCAGTGCTGGATCCATTTGGACGGCCCCGGATGCAATTGAGCATATCTGCAAGTCAAGCGGCTACAGCGGGTCTTGCGAGGGGAAGGAATTTACGAACAATGTGGATCTCAAACCGACGGACGTGCTGACCGACATCGGGAAATGTAAGTTGCGTTACTTAAGTTGGATCATCCCATCGGGAGCCAACTCGGATCATGCGAAGGGAAATGATGGCGGTGGACCTTCGTGGGTCGCTTCCATCGTAAACGCTATTGGACACTCCAATTGCGAAGCGGGAACAGGATATTGGAATGACACCGCCATCATCGTCACCTGGGATGACTGGGGTGGCTGGTACGACCACGTCCCACCGAAATTCCTGCTCTATCCTCAAGGCGGATATCAGTTGGGCTTTCGTGTGCCGCTTCTCTTTATCTCCGCTTACACTCCAAAGCACTACATCAACAATAGTCCGCACGATTTCGGCAGCATTCTGCGGTTCATCGAGGGCAATTTTGGAATCAAGCAAGGCGTTCTCGGTTTTGCGGACGAGCGCGCCTCCGATAACTTTGCTGGCTTCTTTGATCAAAGCCGGCCGCCTCGTCGCTTCAAAACCATTGCGGCTCCTGTCGATGCGAACTTTTTCATAAACGACAAGCGACCGCCGACAGATCCCGATGACCAGTAATGAGGGTACGGAACACTCAACGTGGCTTTTGTTGCTGGTGATTGAATCACAGCAAAGTACGAGCTCAGAGCTCATACTTCTTCTCAAATCCTAAGCCTGAGGCCAGCACCACCATCGAGCGCGGAGCTGCTCGATAATTGGTTCCTGGTACGAGCGGCGCCGTTTGCCATTCGACGATTTCACGGGGTGAATCCAATGCGGTGTCGATCCAGCGCCGCCATGCTTGGCCATCCATCGGTGTTGGTAGATCGAAATCTAGCGATTTCCAGTACGCGTTTAGAATAAGATGCAGTCTCAACTGATGCCCCGGGATATCGACGGCGAGTGCCAGACTGTGGGAATACGAACTCCAATCCGGTTGGCCAAGTTTTACGCCGTGCCAGGCGTGGTTGGATCTCGCAAGCAATTGATTGAGGCTCACGCGTTGCAGCTCACCCTCCACATCCCGCATCAGACGACGTTCAATCAGAAGCCTGACAAACCGATGAATGTCGGCGTGCTTGTCTAGCAGAGTCCAATCGAGCCAACTCGTTTCGTTGTCTTGGCAGTAAGCATTGTTATTACCGTGTTGGGTGCGGCGCATTTCATCACCCATCACAATCATGGGGACGCCGAGCGATAGCAACGTGAACGTCAAAAAGTTCTTCACCTGGCAGTTGCGCAGTTGCTCGACTTCAGGGTCATCCGATGGGCCTTCTACACCGCAGTTCCAGCTTCGGTTATCGCCGGTTCCGTCGCGGTTGTCCTCTCTGTTTCGTTCGTTGTGCTTCTGGTTGTAAGAGACGAGGTCGTTTAAAGTGAAGCCGTCGTGGCAGGTGACAAAGTTGACACTCTGCTCAGCTTCGCGGTCCTTGTGGCCGTAAATCTCCGGACTACCTAGGAAGCGATCTGCCATTCGCGTCACAGAACCTTCAGCGCCGCGAAAAAAATCGCGGACATCGTCGCGAAACCGCCCGTTCCACTCTTTCCAGCTGTCTCCAACGAAACTCCCCACCTGATAAAGACCCGCGGCATCCCAAGCCTCTGCGATGATCTTTGTTCCTGCCAGTGCGGGGTCAGATTCTATATCCCAGAGTACCGGAGGATTCGACATGAAATTGCCGCACGAATCGCGCGCGAGGATTGAGGCGAGATCGAAGCGGAAGCCATCGACGTGCATTTGCTCAACCCAATAACGAAGGCTGTCCACTATCATGCGCCGGACGATCGAGTTATTGGCATTGAGCGTGTTACCCGTGCCACTGTAATTGGCATAGCGGGAACGGTCTTGCTCGAGAATGTAGTAGGTGCTATTGTCGACTCCGCGGAAACAGAGCGTGGGCCCACCGTGGTCTCCCTCCGCCGTGTGATTGAACACTACGTCGAGAATGACCTCGATGCCTGCGCTGTGGAGCGCCTTGACCATGTCTCGAAATTCCTCTATTACACCCAGCGCATCCTGGCGTGAGCTGTACGCCTGATGCGGGGCGAAGAACGAAACGGGAGCATAACCCCAGTAATTGACCAGTCCTAAAGGACAATCCTGGACATCGAACTGGAAGACCGGCAGGAGTTCCACGGCGCTGATGCCGAGTTGCTGCAAATAGGGAATTTTTTCGATCAACCCGGCGTATGTGCCACGCCTGTTGCACGTGACACCGGAACTGGGATGTGCGGTGAAGCCGCGCACGTGCATCTCATAGATGATCGTACGCGACGACGGCCGGTTCAGCGGTTTGTCGCCTTCCCAATCGTATGAGCCCGGATCGACTAATACGCTCTTCATGGCCGTCGAGGTATTGTCGCCCTCCTTTTCAGCGGCGGTTCGGCTATAGGTTTTCGGAATCACCACGGCACGGCCGTACGGATCAAGCAGGATTTTAGATGGGTCGAAGCGGTGGCCGCTTGAGGGATCGAAAGGTCCATGGGAACGGAAGCCGTAGATCTGTCCCGGCGCAACATTAGGAACGAACACGTGCCAGTAGTGATAGGTGCGGTTCGTCATGGGATCAATACGGATCACTTGTGCTGGATACGCGTCATCCTCCTGATCAAAAAGCAGTAACTCCATCTCTAAAGCGGCGTGGGAATAGATACTGAAGTTGGCGCCTCCGGAAACCAGAGTGGCGCCCAGAGGAAGGCTCCGGCCAGCGGGATAGGAGGGCTGCGGCGACAAGATGATGTCCTTTTCTAGCAATCTAGGCGAGATGGTGCCGCCGATAGTTCACGGCCGGCAAGGGCTTTAGGATGCCTTTCTGGCCGAGAAATGAAACCCACCCTGTTGGAGGCTTTCGTCAACTGCCCCAGCTCTTGAAAGGCCCGGGCAGACAGCAAGTGGGGTGTGGCACGCCAGCGCCAGTTTCCATCCGCACGACCGGGCACGTTCATGCGGCCATCGGCGCCCAGATTGAGCAGATCCTGGAACGGAGCTATTGCGAGAGCGGCGGGCGATGACCAGGCCAGTCTGATAAACGCCGCCGCGATGTCCCGAGTTTGACCTTCGGGGCGATTCAAAAAAGTCCAGATGTATGCCTGCTCGCGATCCGGAAGGCTTTCAAACCACTCGCGGGTTGTCGGATTGTCGTGTGTGCCGGTATATACAACGGTGCTCGCGGAGTATTTCTGTGGGAGGTGAGCATTGGCGGAATTTGCATCAAACGCGAATTGCAAAACACGTGTTCCCGGGATATGGAATCCGTCGCGGAGTGCCGATACATCAGGCGTGATGATGCCCAGATCCTCGGCGATGAACGGTAAGGCGCCCAACTTGCTCTGTACGGCAAGGAAGAACTCGGCACCTGGACCGGGACGCCATTCGCCGGTTTCGGCAGTGTGAGCATCCGCGGGTACGTGCCAAGCGGCTGCAAAAGCGCGGAAATGATCGAGGCGAATTGCGTCGACATGCGCCAACAAGGCGCGGAACCGGTCGATGCACCAGGCATAGCCAGTGTGCGCATGGGCTTCCCAGTTGTAGAGCGGATTACCCCAGAGTTGCCCTTGCGCACTAAAATAATCGGGCGGCACACCTGCCAAAAATTTGGGCCGCTGATGCTCGTCGAGTAGAAAAAGCTCCGGGTTGGCCCATACGTCGCTTGAATCGGGAGAAACGAAGAAGGGTAGATCGCCGATCAGTTGCACACCCTTAGCCCGAGCGTACTCTTTCAGGCGACCAGCCTGACGGAACAGGAGGAACTGTGCCAGGCGCACTCGATCGATCATGTCGGCGAGATCTCGCCGTGCTTGGGCGAGCGCGGACGGTACCCGTTGCACCAGCTCTTTGGGCCAGTCCAGATAGTAGGCGCCGCCGTGCCTGGCTTTCAGAGCACGAAAGAGGGCGTAATCTTCCAACCAGCTAGCACGGGCATGACAAAACTCCTCGTAGGCTGGTCTCAAATCCCCGCGTACACCGGACTGAAAGTTAATCCACGCGATTTCGAGCAACCGGTGTTTGAAAGGAATCACGGCATCGTAGTTAACCGAAGTCGAGGAAAATTGTCCCCTACAATCGTCTGGCGTAAGAAGTCCGTCTTCGATCAGAAGCTCCGGGCTGATCAACAGTCCGTTGCCGACGAAAGACGACAGAGACTGATACGGAGAGTTGCCATATCCGGTTGGTCCAAGCGGCAGAGCTTGCCACCAGCTCTGGCCTGCTTCGTGGAGGCGATCCACCCAGGTGAACGCAGCAGGTCCCAGATCACCTATACCGTAAGGCGATGGCAAAGACGTGATATGGAGGAGCAATCCAGAAGCGCGATATGCAGGTGGAAAGGGTGGAATGGTAACTTTCCGGGCGCCATCAATAGTGTTCTCTAAGATATTGGGCATGGCTCCAATTTCCAGATGTCGGCCGCATATTCACCAATCGTGCGGTCACTTGAAAATTTTCCGGAGCTTGCCATGTTCAAGATCACTTTATCGGCCCACCGGTCCGGCTGAGCGTAAAGGTTGGTCAGCTGTTGGTCGGCGTGCAGATAAGAAGAAAGGTCTGCAAGATGCATATAGAAGTCGCCGTTGGTCAGAAGTGTTTCGCGAAGAGGATCGAATGCTCCGGGCTCATTCCGGTTGAAGTGGCCAGAGAAAATCAGGTCTAAAGCCGCCCGTGTCTCGGGTTCATTCTGGTAGTGCCATAGAGGACTGTACCAGCCGCGGCTAGCGGCAACTTGTTCGGCGGTGAGACCAAACAGGAAAAAGTTCTCTTCGCCCGCCTCTTCGGCCATCTCAATCGTTGCGCCATCTCGCGTTCCGATAGTTAACGCTCCGTTCATCATGAATTTCATGTTGCTTGTCCCGCTGGCTTCATAACCCGCTGTCGAGATCTGGTTGGAAACATCGCTGGCAGGGATAAGGCGTTCAGCAAGGGAGACACAATAGTCCGGTAGGAACACAACTTTGAGGCGTCCGCGTACAGCTTCGTCACCATCAATCGTTCCGGCGAGATTGTTGATGAACTTGATAATGAGCTTGGCCAAATGATAAGCCGGCGCCGCTTTGCCGGCAAAGAAGAAAGTGCGCGGCTGCATTTCGATTGCCGGATTCTGTCGGAGACGGTTGTAAAGCACGACGATCCGTAGCGCATTCAGAAGTTGCCGCTTATATTCGTGAATGCGCTTGATCTGGCTGTCAAAAATCGTGTCGGGGTCTATCATCTGCCCAGAATTCCATCTGAGCCAATCCACGAACTGGCACTTCGCTTGCCGCTTGGCTTCATTTAATGCGTTGTGGAAGCCCTTGTCGCCGGCGAGCGGTTTGAGCCTCCGCAGCTCACCAAGATCGGTGATCCAACCGTCCCCTATGGCTTCTGTGATGGCTCGTGATAGTGGTGGATTCGCTAACAGCAGCCAGCGCCGCGGAGTGACGCCATTCGTCTTGTTATTAAAGCGCTCCGGGAAGATAGTAGCCAGATCTTTAACCGTCGTTTTGCGGAGTAAGTCAGAGTGAATGGCCGCAACACCGTTCGTACTGTGCGAACCGACGATCGCGAGATTGGCCATCCGGACCTTGCGGCTGGCTCCCTCCTCGACAAGGCTAACGGACTGGAGGATCTCGTTATTGCCCGGAAAGCTGACTCGAACCTGATCAAGCAAGCGGCGATTGATCTCGTAAATAATTTCCAAATGGCGGGGGAGCAGGACCTCAAACCAAGCAAGTGGCCATTTCTCCAATGCCTCCGGCAAAAGCGTATGGTTTGTATAGGCGAGCGATCGTTTTGTGATTTCCCAGGCTTTGTCCCATGCCAACCCCGCCTCGTCCAGCAAAATGCGTGTGAGTTCGGGAACTGCAATAGCTGGATGGGTGTCGTTAAGCTGGATAGCAGCTCTGTCAGCGAATGCGCTCCAATCAGGATTGCTGCGACGGAAGCGCCGCACGATATCGGCTAACGAGCAGGCAACAAGAAAATACTCCTGTAAGAAACGCAATCCCTGTCCGATGCTCGTGGAATCGTCGGGATAGAGTACACGTGTTAGAGATTCGGCGGACAGAGTTTCGGCCAGTGCGCCGACGAAGTCACCGCTGCTGAATTGTTGAAAATCGAAAAAATCGGGCGCGGCTGCAGCCCAAAGCCGGAGAGTGTTGATGGTCTTGCCACCGTAGCCTACGATAGGTCGGTCAAATGGTATACCGATCAAACGCGAAGGCTGCCCTCGTACGACTCGCAAACTTCCCCCATGAACCTCGAATGAACAGTTCAGTCCGATTTCGACCGTTTCATGAAGACGTGCGACCTCCCATGGGTCCTGCCGCCTCAGCCAGTTGTCCGGCCGTTCCTCCTGCCAGCCGTCCCGAATACATTGTTTAAAAATGCCATATTCATACCGCAGACCATATCCCATGGCGGGGAGCTGCATGGTGGCAGCAGATTCCACGAAACAGGCCGCCAAACGACCCAAGCCGCCATTGCCGAGGCCGGCGTCCGGCTCCTGCTCCAACAATTCGATCCAGTTGATGTGTTCATCCCGAATGGCTTCCTTTGCCACTGAATCGAGCAAAAGGTTGTTGACGTTGTTGGCAAGCGATCGGCCGATGAGAAATTCCATCGAGAGATAGTACAATCGCTTTGCGTTTTGGCGGTCGTAGGTATTCTCCGTAAGAACCCATCTTTGCGAGAGGATGTCGCGCACGGATCGCGCAAAGGCCTCAAATCGATCCCGGGGGCTTGCCGCAGCCAAATCAATGGCATTGTCAAAAAGAAGGTGACGTTCGTATAGGGCAGCGTCTACCCCGGCGAACCGAACCGGGCCGCAGCCGTATTGATTGAGGAGATTTGAGATATCGTGATTCTCTCCTGGTCCATGGTGGGTCTGAACGGGTGTAGCCATCTTCTTCCTCCTAGAATCAAGACCCAATCGTCCCGACGCTGCTTGCCCCCTTTAGGGAGTTACGGCTACTGAGGGCTTTGGGGAATGAACGTAGTAAGCCTCTTCTTTCGCCTTTCGCTTCCGTAGGGATGATGCTCCGGACGTTGGTCGCGGTTGCATTTAGTTTCCGAGATCGTGTACGTGGAGTAAACGGCCCAGCCCTAACGGCACAACGGTCAGTAAGCCTTAAGACCCACAGAGCGGAACTGCGAGCGAACGCGCCCGACCAATTCCTCTGAAGGTGGCTCAACATCCTGTAGCGCATAGTCCATGCCGAGGTCCTTCCATTTATACCGGCCCATCTGGTGGAAAGGAAGAACGTCTACGCGCTCGACATTGCGAAGATCAGCCGTGAATTGTGCGATGCTAGCGACGTCGTCCCGATCATCGGTCAAACCGGGTACCAACACGAAACGCGTCCATACAGGCCGTTTTCGCGCGGAAAGTCGCCGGGCAAATTCCAGAACCGGTCCAACATCCATTCCAGTAAGATAGCGGTGCCTCTCTGAATCCCACGTCTTGATGTCCAGCAATACAAGATTGATCGCCTCCAGATCCTCGTCGGTAAGGCGGTCGCCGAGATAACCGTTGGTATCGAGCGCAGTATGAATGCCCATCTCTTGCGCGGCCCTGAAGATTTTTAAGACGAACCGGTGTTGCATGAGTGGTTCTCCGCCACTTATGGTCAACCCACCCGACATCGCCTTCAGGCCAAAGCGATACTTACGGAGCTCTTCGGTTGCCTTCCCAATTGTCACCGGCAATCCGTTTTTCATGTTCCAGGTATCCGGGTTGTGGCAGTAGAGACAACGAAAGAGACAACCTGCGGTCCATGCGACGACACGAACCCCCGGCCCATCTACTGTCGAACCGGTGGTAAACGAATGAAGGAAACCCATGTCGCCGCTTTGAAGCGCGGCTCGTGCCTCTGCATCCGGGACGTTCCGGCTGAGGCCTACACGCAATACAAACGGACTCGCGGCCTCCAGCGGAACCAGAGTCTGATCTTCAGGCACGAGCGCCATCTCCGTGAAAGGTTCGGTTGATCACATCCAGTTGCTGCGCCCGCGTCAGCCGCACAAAATTGACCGCATAGCCCGAGACGCGGATAGTCAGATGAGGATATTTCTCCGGATGGTCCATGGCGTCGAGAAGCGTTTCGCGATTTAATACGTTGATATTCATGTGATAGCCGGTCGTGCCGAAGAATGCGTCCAGGATGCTTGTAAGGTTTGTGACGCGATCTTCGTCCACGCGGCCGAGACCCTGCGGCACCAAGGACGTCGTAAGAGAGATGCCGTCGGCAGCATCGCGGTACGGAATTTTGGCTACCGAAGCTGCCGAAGCGTGAATGCCGTGGCTATCACGTCCGTGCATCGGATTTGCGCCGGGTGCGAACGGTTCGCCTCGGCGACGGCCATCGGGAGTATTGCCCGTTGCCTTTCCGTACACTACATTCGAAGTAATTGTGAGGATCGACTGTGTATGCAGGGCGTGGCGATAAGTGGGATACTTTCTTAGCTTATTCATGAACGTGCCGACAAGCCACGTGGCCAATTGATCGACGCGGTTATCGTTGTTGCCAAACTTCGGAAAGTCGCCTTCGATCTGGTAATCCGTTACGAGACCAGCCCCGTCACGGATAACCCGAACTTTGGCATAACGAATAGCTGACAGGCTGTCGGCCACAACAGACATGCCGGCCATTCCAAAGGCCATGGTTCGAAACGGAGCATAATCATGAAGAGCCATTTCGATCCGTTCGTACGCGTACTTGTCATGCATGTAGTGGATGACGTTCATCGCGTTGACATAGACGCCAGCGAGCCAGTCCATCATCTTCTCGAACCGGCCAAGCACATCGTCAAAATCCAAGTAGTCGCCTTGAACCACCCCGTATGCCGGACCAATCTGGACGCCGGTGATCTCATCCTTTCCTCCGTTGATCGCGTATAGAAGGCACTTTGCAAGATTGGCCCGAGCGCCAAAGAATTGCATCTGCTTTCCTACTAACATCGGAGAGACACAACAGGCAATGGCGCCGTCGTCGCCCCAGGTGCGGCGCATGATCTCGTCACTTTCAAACTGCAGGGCACTGCTGTCGATGGCGACCTTAGCGGTAAAGCGCCGGAATGCGTCAGGAAGGCGCGGCGAATACCAGATCGTTAGATTGGGTTCGGGTGCTGGCCCAAGGTTGTAGAGAGTTTGGAGAAAACGAAAGCTTGTCTTTGCGACAAGTGGGCGTCCGTCGTCGCCAATGCCGCCAATCGACTCGGTAACCCAGGTCGGGTCACCAGCAAAAAGTTCATCGTACTCCGGCGTTCGCAAAAAGCGAACGATGCGAAGCTTGATCACGAAGTCATCGATGATTTCCTGGGCTTGTTCCTCGGTGAGCATTCGCGCGGCCAAATCGCGCTGAAAGTAGACGTCAAGAAAGGTCGATACCCGGCCTAGCGATATTGCAGCGCCATTCTGTTCCTTCACCGCAGCTAAGTACGCAAAATAGAGCCACTGAACCGCTTCGCGGGCACTCGTTGCCGGACGCGAGATATCAAAATCGTACGCAGAAGCCATCTGCAGGAGTTCCTTGAGAGCACGGATCTGCTCGCTGAGTTCTTCACGGTCACGGATTACGTCATCCGTTGACATCGCTCCATCGAGATCGCGCCTTTCCTGTTCCTTCCGCTCGATGAGGCGAGATACGCCATAAAGGGGCACCCGCCGGTAATCCCCAATAATGCGGCCCCTGCCGTAAGCATCGGGCAGTCCCGTCAGGATATGAGAGCTGCGACATTTTCTAATATCGGACGTATAGGCGTCGAAGACGGCATCGTTATGCGTTTTCCTATATTTGGAGAACGCTTCGACGACGTGCAGGTCCGGCTCATAACCATACGCTTTCAGCGAGCTGACCACCATCCGCAGGCCACCATTCGGCATGATTGCCCTTTTCAGCGGAGCGTCCGTTTGAAGTCCTACGATGATTTCGTTGTCACGGTCAATGTATCCCGGGGCATGGGCGGTGATAGAGCTGGGAATTTGAGAAACGTCGAGCACGCCCTTCCGCCGTTCCTCAACAAACAGCTCGTTGAGCCGATCCCAAATTCGTTTTGTGCGATCAGTCGCATCCGTCAGGAACGATTCGTCTCCCTCGTACGGCTCGTAGTTGCGCTGGATGAAGTCCCGAACGTTGATTTCCTTCTGCCAAAGGCCCATCTGGAACCCGCGCCACGGGACCTGCGATTCCGACGAAGGCCTTTCGGGTGTCACGATCGTTGCCATGAAAATGTATCTCCTTTCGTCTGCTAGACCCGGGCTAATCCAAGTAGCAAGCCGGTGTGCCGCGCGATCATCAATTCCTCATTAGTCGGGATCACCCATGTCGAAACCTTGCTTTCAGGAGTCGAGATCCGGGGACCGTTGCGGGCGTTGGCTTCTTTATCGAGTTCGATACCGAGCCATGCGGAAGACGCGCAGATTCTTTGGCGGATTTCAGAGGAGTTCTCTCCGATACCAGCAGTGAAAACCAGTCCGTCGATTCCCCCCAGCACTGCAGTCATCGCACCAATCTCTTTGGTCGCGCGATATACAAAATAGTCAATCGCCAGTCGTGCTCCCGGGTCGCCGCTCTTAGAAAGTTCGCGCATGTCGCTGCTGACACCTGATATACCCAGGAGTCCGGACTTCTTGTACAGAATCTTCTCGACGTCCTTCGCGGAGAGCCCCAAATTTTGAAACAGGTACAGAATAACTCCCGGATCTACCGAACCAGGCCGGGTTCCCATACAGAGGCCTTCCAACGCGGTGAAGCCGAGGGTGCAGTCGAAGCTCTTTCCGTTCTTCAATGCGCACAGGCTGGCGCCGCTTCCCAGGTGGGCAATGATCACGCGTCCTGAGGCTATCTCGGGTGCTGCGCTCGGCAGCACGGACGCGATGTATTCATACGACAAGCCATGAAATCCATAGCGCTGCACGCCTTGGCCACAAATTTCGCGCGGCAAGGGAACAGTCTCGGCGACGGCGGGTTGACCCCGATGAAAGCTTGTGTCGAAGCAGGCAACCTGCGGCACATTCGGTAAGCGTTCAAACGCAACCTCAATCGCTGCCAGGTTGTACGGTTGATGCAAAGGGGCCAGCGGTATCAAACGTTTCAGTTCGCGAAGCACGTCAGGCGTAACGATGGTTGGGCCAGTGAACTGCGCGCCGCCGTGGACGACTCGGTGCCCTACGCCAACTACTTCGGCGCTCTCGTACGTGGATCTCAGCCAGGCAGCCAAAACATTCAACGCCTCGCGGCCATCGCGTACTTCGCTATCGGGTCTTCGATCAGCGAGAATTCTTCCTTCGCCATCCTTTACGAGAAGTCGGGGAGAAGTTCCGATGCCCTCGATCTGTCCTCGTGACGCCAGATTCCAGGCTTCCGCCTCCAGGCACCGGTAAACACAAAATTTCAGGCTCGATGAGCCGGCGTTGAGTACAAGAGCGTAATCGTTCATTCGTCGCGCACCTTCAGGCTTTCTCGACGCGCGTGAGCTGCAAGGACGGCAACCGCGCAGCTTGCAATCCGTGATCGAACACTATCGGCACGGCTGGTTAGGATGATAGGGACTCGTGCACCAAGCACCAGACCTGCACTGTCTGCATTCGCCAGGAAGCTCAGTTGCTTGGCAAGCATGTTACCGGCTTCGAGGTCCGGAACGAGCAGTATGTCCGGATCTCCCGCCACTGCGGACCGGATTCCCTTGATCTCGGCGGCCTGCTTGCTGATGGCGTTATCGAATGCGAGTGGGCCATCGAGAATGCCGCCCTTGATCTGTCCTCGTTCGGCCATCTTGCACAGTGCGGCCGCGTCAATCGTGGCAGGCATTTTTGAGGTGACCGTCTCGACTGCGGCGAGAATGGCTATCTTGGGACTTTCCAGACCGAGAGAGATTGCCAGGTCGATAGCGTTCTGACAGATATCAACTTTATCCTCGAGTGCAGGCGCGATATTGATTGCCGCGTCGGTCACTATGAGCACCTTGTGATACGTCGGAACATCCATAATGAAGACGTGGCTGATGCGGCGTCCCGTCCGAAGTCCGGTTTCGCGTGCGACGACCGCGCCTAGTAACTCATCCGTATGGAGACTGCCCTTCATCAACAGTTCTGCGCAACCTTGGCGAACCAACTCCACTGCCTTCACCGCTGAGGCTTGGCTGTGTGGCGTATCGACGATCTGCGCTTCGTGCAAATCGATGCCAGAGGACTTGGCAATGGCTGTGATTTTGGAAGCCGGACCGACGAGTATGGGAGTGATCAGGCCCTTTTGGGCGGCCTCGAGAGCGCCGGCCAGCGCTGTTTGCTCGCAGGGATGGGCGACGGCGGTTGGAATCGGATCCAACTTAGCGCATCGCTCGAGAAGACGTTCATATTTTCCTGTTCCTGGGTTCATACCGTTACCGCCGTCTTTTGGGAGGCTCGGGTGGCCGACCCCGTCTCTTTCAGAATGAAGGTCAGCAATACGGCTAGCACAACTCCGTACAAAAGAGGATGAAAGGTGAGTTGATAGTGCTCCAGGCCTGCTGGGTTGTTCTGCAAAGCGGCCCGCATAATCACTGCGAAGACCTCACCCATGATGGCTGTTAAGGTGAAGTTCAACAGGTTGATCGTGCCGGTTGCAGTGCCGCTATACTCGGGCGGGTTTGCTTCCTTGATCACTGTGTAGAGGAGCATCGCGGATCCGGATGCCATTCCGGCGATTAGACCTATTAGATATGGAGGAAATACATTGGCGCGACCATATAGGATCCAGGCGAGGCACGCAAGGAGCACGCAGGCCCCGGCGATAATGACCGGTTTCCTACGGCCAATCCGGTCCGAGATCAGACCCATCAGCGGGCAGCCGATGATCCACCCGATGGGGACGGTCGCCGAACGAATGACCGCTTCCGCATAGCTAAATCCATGTGCCTCTTGTAGAAAACGAACGCCCCAAACCATATCGAAGATTGTCGTTGGAATGAATAGGAGACCTGCGATCAGGCCGCATAGAATCGACTGTGGATTTCGAAATATTACCCGCAATGCGGTCAATGATCCTTTGAGCCAGTCGCCTTGCGATTTGTCAACCTTCTCCCGCGGAAGTAAAACCGCAAGTGCCGCGGCGATTGCCAGTCCGGCCAGGCCCATGCCGATCCAAAAAAAGTTCCACCGCATCCCGGAACTGATCATCGGCCCGACCAGAAATTGACCCGCCGCTCCTCCGGCCATCCCGAACATCTGTGTGGCACCGATGAGGGTTGCAGCTCGAGACGCGGGAAAATTCCTGCTGACAATGTAAACCGCACCAATCAGGGCAAATACGCCGCCCCCGCCTTGGAGAAATCTGCCTACTTCTGCGATGGCAAGGTTATCCATCCCGAACAGCAAAGCGCCCGCGCCTGTCAGGAAGGCTCCTCCGGGAATGACTATTCGAGCTCCGATACGATCGATGCTGACCCCGGCTACCAGACTAAACGCGGCGTACGCGTAATAGAAGAGCCCGAGTAGTGATGCTATTGCCGCGCTGCTGAGGCCAAAAGCTTCCGACAGTTGGGGCATCATGACCGCCGGCGCCGATCGGAGGACATACTGATAGAAGTAATAGATTGCTGCCAGAAGCCAGGCGATCCAGATGGCAGCCGAACCTTTCATCTGACTGCTCCATCAGCAAAGTGCAAAAACTGACAGCCCAGCTTCCAACTTTGGAGCAGGAGAAGAGGTTCCGCAGGTACCGCAACCGGGTGAAGTGTTGTTGATAACGTTCAGCGACTTCTCCATTGTGGTTCCTTTCCACTGGACTCAGTTGGGCTTAGTCGTTCCGCGGAGAGGATTCCCCGAAGCCAGCCCGCGACTTTTTTTTTCGGGAACTCCCTTGGCTGACCTAGGCGCGGATTAACTTTGAAGAAAACTCACAGGGCACGGCCCCCGACTGCATTGCTGACGATTGCGCCGGTGCAGGCCATTTGACTGCATAAAATGGATCGCGCTTCCTTTGCCCTCATCATCAATCAAAAAATGGCAAAGGAAAAGCAAAGTGGGTTGTCCCAAAGTAAGCTGACTAAGCCTCTGCGCGCCGTAAACTTTTTACCTACATGGGTCACCGAGTTAACCGCAAGCACGCTGCGGGTCGATGTCGTGGCGGGCGTGGCTCTAGCGGGCCTGTTGGTGCCAGAAGGCATGGCATACGCGGGCCCGAAGCAGAGCCACTTCCGGGTTTACTGATTTATCTGCGAAATGGGCTCCTGTTCTTTGCCAACGCCAAACGGGGTGCACAACGGGTTGCGCGCAGCCATTAGGGAGGCCGCGACACCGATTCAAAAGGTAATCCTGTCGCTTGAAGCAAGCCCCGATATAGACCTCACATCGGTCGACATGCTCGACCAAGTCAGAGATGAACTCAAGGCATCAGCATTCACTTAACATTTGCGCGAGTTTCAGGACCGGTTCGGGAGATCTTCCTCCGGAGCGGATTTCTTGAACGCCTTGGGGAAGCCAATGTCTTCTGGGGCCTGCATAGCGCGGTGTCCGCCCCAATTCCGATGGAAACATTCCTGATGGCCGCGGGCATCTGAACGGATTCCGAGCCCGTCACACGAGCCCACGAATAAAGAAAGGAGTTTCGTACTCATAAACTCCATCCGTAACCGACAGGTTTTCGAGCGTCAGTATTTCTCGGGTACAAACCTGCGGTCCTTCAGCGTGGCCTCATCGTCGTACGCTCCCTTTTTGGAGCGCTTCGGCATTTTTATTTTCTCTCTAGGAACTCGTTTGTACGGAATTAGACTCAGCAGGTGCGAGATGCAGTTGAGCCGTGCGCGCTTTTTATCGTCAGATCGCACGATGTACCATGGCGATTTCTCCGTGTCGCTCGCCTCCAGCATCATGTCGCGTGCCCGAGAGTAGTCATACCAGCGCGTGCGGGAGGGCAAATCCATGGGACTGAGCTTCCACTGACGCAGCGGATCCGTAATACGAGCTTCGAAACGCCGTTCTTGCTCCTTGTTGCTCACTTCCAGCCAGAACTTCAGCAGCACGATTCCGCTCTCCGTCACATAGCTTTCAAACGCGGGACAGAGTTCTAGAAAACGGCTGTGCTGCTCTTTCGAGCAGAAGCCCATGACATATTCCACGCCCGCACGGTTGTACCAACTGCGATCGAAGATGACGATCTCGCCAGCAGCGGGAAGATGCGGCACATAGCGCTGCATGTACATCTGGCTCTTCTCACGATCTGATGGCGCGGGAAGGGCAACCACTCGGAATACACGCGGACTCACGCGCTCCGTGATCGCCTTTATTGTTCCACCTTTCCCGGCCCCGTCCCGACCTTCAAATAAGATGACTATGCGCGATCCCTTAGATTTCACCCATTCCTGAAGCCTGCAGAGCTCGACTTGCAGTTTCCGCAACTCCGCTGCGTATTCTTTGTTGGTCATCTTCGCCTTGACAGAATTGCTTGTGTCTTTCTGATTTTTCATAAAAAGCCCTCTTACAGCGTTGCGATTTTTTCGAGAAGCAGACTTTGGTTCGGGCCAACGAGAAATTTCAGCATAGGGATTGCGCTGGATTTCCGTGATTCCGTGGGCGACCTGGTAGTGTTCGCCCGGCCGTTTTAGGTAGATTGACGACGCCCTACGGCTCGTCCTCGGTTGGATCCCACGTCTGGTCGGGGTTGTAACGATCCATGTTCTT
>Ga0126381_100001632_pt1 | contig 23943 bp, 22 predicted proteins | sample PanSoiMetPlot_28_FD_96465 | JGI IMG/M metagenome (GOLD analysis project Ga0126381, IMG submission 96465) | Tropical forest soil microbial communities from Panama - MetaG Plot_28 | ecosystem: Environmental > Terrestrial > Soil > Tropical forest > Bulk soil | place: Panama | collected 2016-02-17 | reverse complement strand
GCGTTTTTCCGCGGAGCGTTCGATTTTCTGGATGCGTTTGGGATTGGACATCGGGCTGACATGCCAGATGTCGAGAAGGATTTCGCGGGATGGTGGGACGAGGAGAGAAGAAAGTTCCCGGTAGTAGGACCAGGCGCGGGCGATGGCCCGTTCGTAGATGGCGCGGGATTCAGCGTTGAAGTACAGATCGACTTGGGGAACGTAAGCCTGGGTGCGTTCCATGCGCACGTAGCGCTGGCTTTGCTGTTCGGAGTTGTAGAAGGGATGGGCGTGGAGAAAAGACCACACCAACTGGCGGCTGACGTTTTCGAGGCCGAATTCAAAATGCGCGTGCTGATAGACGGTGTGGTGGCCGCTGAAAAAAGTGGCGGCGCCAATGTTGAGACGCTGCTTGTCGTGGACTTCTTCTGGTTGGATCAGGCGGGAAGAGTAGCAAGTACGTGCGGCGGCGATGGCGGAGTCAAAAGGATGGGCGAAAGCGTTGCGCAGAGTGACGCGCGGCGGAGCGGACTCAACGAGTTCGGCAGGATTACCGGATTCAAACATGCGCGATTGAGTTGCCACGGTCGGTAATCATTTTACACGGACGGAGGGCAGGAAGAAGTCGAAACTCGAAAGTTAAAAAAGAGGACAGCCAGGATCGGCTGCCCTACCGAGAGCCCGTGCGCGAACACTGAAGCTGTCGTTATTTCTTGGCAGCAGCGGTTTTGGCGGCGGCGTCTGCGTACTTCTTGGTGAAACGCTCGACGCGGCCTGCCGTGTCCACCAGCTTCTGCTTGCCAGTGAAGAAAGGGTGGCAACTGGAACAGATCTCGACGCGCAGCATATCTCCCTTGATGGTGGAGCGAGTGGGAAACGTGTTCCCGCAAGCGCAGTGCACGGTAACGGCATGATAGTCGGGATGAATACCGGGTTTCATGGAACTCCATTCTGTGGCGGCCGGTCTGCGCCGCACCCTGGCTTACAGGCGCTACAGCGGCGTCGCTAGGTCGCAAGCAACTTCCCATTATAGCGTGAGGAGCAAATTCCGCCAAACGCGAGGAATCGGACGCCTAGCGGCCCAGCAGTTCGCGGAAAAATTCAAGAGTCTATCCGGTAGTGACTCTCAGAACTCTTTCTCAATTCTGATTAGCCAATTGCTGCGCTTGTAGCAGGAGCTTGTCAACATCGCTACGTTCGAAGAGTCTTCCTTTCAGAACCACGGCGGAGATACGACGTGACGCCATCGCGATTCATTCGCCCGACAACCTTCACAAGTTCGGGAAACATCTTCTGCATCGCTTTCAAGTCGTCTGGGGCAAGGGGATGTTGCGTCAAGAGGAAGTCGCGCAACGATCTGGCTACATAGCGCTTCCACGGGTCTTTCGGTGCCGATGGATCTGCATCCTGCAAGGACCACTCAAATTGAGAAATTGCCGGAGTGTACGCCGTGTGATTTTTCACAAACCGTGCGAACAGTTCGTCGGCCGCGCCCGAAGCAAGAAACCGGACGATAGCAGCAGGTATTTTGTCCTCCGGGATTCCCGCCGATAGCATGCCCTCAAAAAGCGTGTCAGCATTCTCGATCGACGCCTGTCCGGCATCCGAGGCTTCCCCGGGTTGGACACCGATTGGGATGTGGCCGCCGACTGGGATTCCCTCTTGTTTGGCTTCTTCTACGAGCGCGAAATACGAGTCTCGCGGAACACGCCGCTCAAGGCTGAGTCCATCCATCCCTAGGAATTTCAGTGTGCGAACAACACCTTTTGCCTGTTCTGGCGGCCCAATCACCATCTGGTACCGATTGAAGCTCTTCCCATTCAACATGGGACCGACTCGCAGAATGTAAGGTCCGACCAGCAAACCAGTCGAAATTCGCGTACGCCAGTTTTCCAGCTCTGCTAGGTCGCTGCCCATGTCGCGGACATCGGTGACGCCGTTAGCGACCAGGAGCGGCAGAGCGCTGTCTGTTGTCCAACTGAGGTGGACCTCCATGTCCCACAGGCCAGGAATCAGGAATTTGCCCTGCCCATCAATCACAGTCGCGCCATCCCAATGATCGGGAGCGACCTTTTGTATTTCCGCGATCCTGCTTCCGCGGATGACGATGGTCATGTCAGGTTGCGCTGTTCCCCCATGCGTATCGATGATCGTGATGTGCGTGATGACAAGCGGAGGGGTCTGTGCCGCCAAAGCTGCACAGCAAAGAACTCCACCGATGAAGGTAATCGCCATATGTCGTTTCACCGCGTCTCCTCCGCCCGCGAAGCGGACAATGCATAGCATAAGCCGGCCGAGAACATGACATGAAGGCGCATTGGAATCGCGAAATGGTGTGAGCAGCTTTCGTGGACAAGCCGTCGATGATGCCCACGACTTCATCGCCGATTTTGGACCACATGGAGATTATGCCGCATATGGCGCAGATTGATACGGATCGCCGCAGCGCCGTAGATGAGCGCACAACACACCATACGGGTATCAAGTCAGAACAACCGCCAGGGAAGCAAAAGAAGTCTTCGGCTGGATGAAAAGCGTCGGGTGGTTACGCAGGCCAGGGCATCGGACTGGAAACGCGTCGGTTGGATATTCAACTTCTCGGCGGCTTACAACTCGGTGGGTATCCGCAACCACAGCCACGGTGCACCTGAACGCGGACCTAACTCCTCCAAATCCTCGCACCAAACCCCAACCTGCAACACGGAGCCTGAAGAAAGCCGCAGAAGATAGACTACGCTCATGTCTGCTCGCCTTTCAGCAGCCCGCTATGGGCTGGGAATGCTGGCGGCGACTTCGTTGGAAAAGACGCTCTCTTCACCATTGGACTCGACGGCGGTGACCACATAGAAGTAATGAGCACCTGCCTCCACGCTGGCGTCCCGGTAGTTCAAAGCAGCGACCAAGGAGCTGGTAATTCGACTGAAGGGCCCGCCGGAGGAACTGCTGCGATAGACGTGATAGCCCGCGACAACGCTGGTGCTGGGACTCCAATCCAGATGGACGGAATGGGATGAGCCGGGGTCGGCGGGCGGAGCTGAAGCGTTGGCGGAGCCGGAGAGCGCGATTTTCAGAGGCGCCGGCAGTGCGGGGGTAGCGACGGCGATCGCAGCAGAGGAAGCTCCGCTGGCGGTCGGACGAAACCAGACTTGAAACTCAAGCTGCTGATTGGGCGCGAGAGAAACGCCTTTGTCGAGACCGGAGACAGAAAACGAAGAGCTCGATAAGCCCACCGAATCGATAGAGACCGCGATGTTGCCAGTATTTTTGAGGGTGATCGATTGCGAGGTCGAACTCTTTACGGCGCGCGTGCCGAAATTGATTGCGGCGGGAGAAGCGGCGAGAGCGGGAGTGGCCTTTTCGCCATCGCCGGAGAGCGGGACGGCGACCGGAGCTTTGAGATCGGAACTGGTAATCACCAGCGACCCGGTGAGTTGCGCATTGCTGGAAGGAGCGAAAACGACGGTGAGATTGGCATGCTCCCCTGGAGCGAGCAGCAGCGGCGACTTTACCGGGTTCAGGCTGAATGCAGCACCTGAGATTGCGAAGCGCTGAAGGCTGATGGGAACGGAACTGGAATTGGAGACACTGAGTGTTTGCGAGTTTTTCTGGCCAATGACTACGGACTTGAACTCAACAGCAGAAGGAACGATGGAAATCTTGGCGGCGCTTGGACTGACGGATGCCTTTTCAGGAGAAACTGTCGCACAGCCGCTCCATAGTAGGGCGAAAAACGGCGCAACGGCCAGGAATCGGAAGGGCAAACAGGATGGACGACAAAACGCGGCATCGCAGACCAAGGGTCGAGAAAAGATTCCATGCATAAAGGCGACGATAGTGGGAAGGAGTCGTTGATAACAACTTGGCCAGAGGACAGAATTAGTGCAGTGGTAAAATCCTGTACGGCGACGTGAAGAAGCAAAATGGCAGACAGGGTTCAGGAAATAAGGGTTTGCAACTCAGGAAACAAAGCAGCAACCGACGCGCACAACCTCTTCATTCAACTGTTTGGTCCAGACGCGCTTCAGGCTGACTCGCACGGGCGGGAGAATTGGCACGTGCAGGATGGCGAGCAGGGTATCGGGAATATCTCCTGCAGCCGAGATATCCAGGGCTACGCCGCCGAATCCCAGATCGACAACACGCGCGCGATTTGAAGGCTGGTCGCTGAAGACAGCGTAAGCGTTGGTGCCAGCCATAGAAACGCGCTCGGCTTTGCGAGGAGTGGTGTAGAAGCGCGGTGGTTGGCTAACCACGGCAAATGCCGGCTGCGACGTCTGTAAGGGAGAAATTGGCGCCGGTGGGCTCGAGGGAGCGGACGGCACGGGAGAGACGCTCGGGGCTTCAGGCAGCGGAGCCGCTTGGGGTGATGAGGCGCTTTCGGTTGGTGTGGCGGAGCCCGGTTCAACCAGATGGGGACGGTCGGAAACTGGCTCGCTCGCGGGACCAGCGGTCTGAGGAGCGGAGCCGGTCGATGGAGCAGGCTCAGCCGACGGAGCTTCGGAGACAGCAGGACTCGGCGTAGCGTCTGCTCGTTCATGAGTTGCTTCTTTGGCGCGATAAAGGCGTTCGTCGGCAAGGCGGACCAACTGATCGCGTTGCTCGCCGTCCTGCGGATAGGTCGCAAGACCATGGTCCATGGTGACAGTTACCGATAGATCGAGAGGCCGAAGGTATTCGGCGAACACCACACCGATACGGCGGCTAAGTGCGGCAGCCTGGGCAGAATCGGTTTGCGGAAGAAGCAAGGCGAACTCGTCACCTCCGATACGAAAAGCGGAGTCGGAAGTGCGCAGCGCTTTCCTTAGCGTGGCTGCTGCTGCGTGCAGTACCTGGTCACCTCTGGGGTGACCGTGCTTGTCGTTTACCTCCTTGAAGCGGTGCAGGTCGAGTGTGACCAGACTTAGTGGATGGGCGTAGCGGCGCGCGCGATTGAGCTCTTTGTCAAAGGTTTCGTTAAACAGGCGGCGATTGTAGAGGCCGGTGAGGGGATCGGTCACCGCACTACGATGAAGATTTTTTAGATCGTCGTATTCGAGCACCACCGGAACACGAAACATGCCGGTGGAGGTGAGAACGTCGACCAGCGCGGTTTGTACGGAGACCGGAGACTCCGCGCGCTCGGAAAGCTGCACCCGGCGCGCCAGGATATCCTCCCAAAGGGCGATGGACTTATCTTCGGGGATATCAACGTGAGCCAGCGAGAGGAAAAAACGCTGCAAAAATTGTGCGCGAGCGCCCGGTTCCAAGCCCTCGAGCGTGTCGGCAATCAGCTCAAAATAGGCGTCGTTCGGACGCATGCGCGCGGTTACCGGACCGGAGCTGGGAATCACCGGTGTGGACCTAACCTCACTTGTCCCCGCGGGGAATGGGGTAAAACGAATGTAGCGTAACAGGAGCGGAGCAAGCGGAATGCCATCGAACCAGGCAGGAATCCCGCAGACTGGACCACTCTTGCGACGGCAAGTGGGCGCAAAGATAACACAAAGAATGACTAAGTATCGAAGAAAGATTGGAATGGCGGCGGCTTTTGTGCGCCCGAAGGGATCCCTTCCCTAGTACTGATGCGAGAGCCAGGGCTAAGAGAGCGGATGAATGAATTCCAGACCGAACAGGCGCAGATCGCCCGCGGATTCTTGGCGAAGAACGCGCGCGGAGATGGGAGGGGTTTCATACGGGACCAGGCCCGCTGTCGACGGGGAAGGAGTAGGAATCGTTAGCTGAATAAGTTGTTCGTTTTGCAGTAGATGCGAGGAAGCAATGCAGGCACCAGTGGCGCTGATGTTCAGAGTCTTGCTCAGTTCGATAAATTCAACCCCGTGCGCATCGGTCCCGCGGAGAAAGACCGGGATTTGGATGCGAATTCGGGGAGATTGCCGTTGATGGGAGGGGGACACGGCCTTTTCAGTCTTCAAAATTTCACTCGGCACTTGGCTCTCGCTAGTACGGTTGAACTAGTACGCTGTAAGCATATGAAGTGCCACAAGATCAGGACGCCAAGTCCAGTTTAACATGTTGATAGTATGGGTTTTAACGGCTTGAAAAGCGATCTTGAAGATTGCCAGGAGAAACTGGAATTCGCAAATGTCCATACAGTTTCCTCTATTGTGCAAATGGAGCGGATTTACCATTGACAGTCCTAGGCCCTAATGGGAGTATGCCGAAGCCGTGGGAAAATTTTTGCCACTCCTGTCGGCAAGGTGGACTTTAATAGGATGAGCGGTCGGGTGCTAGCCTCGGTGGCTTCGGACAGCCTGTCTAGGACAGTGCTGACCCTAGATACCTTTTCTGGAATCATCGAAGCCCTCGAAGTGCCGATCCTGGTGACCGATCGAAACGGGCGTTTGCTCTCAGCCAACGGGGAGGCGAAAGCAGCGCTCTCTATTATTGATATTTTAGATACACATACAGTAAACATTTTCAGAAGCCTGTTCGATACCGATGGGAAGGAAATCCTAGAAGAGTTGCAGGCCGGCCGAGCGTGGTGCGAACGCGAAACGACAAACGGCGAGACGCAAAGGATTGCCAGGATCCGGCAGGTTCCCGACCGTGAGTGGCTGGTGGTGCAGCTTAGGGACAAAACCGCGGAGGCCACGACGGCGAGCGGCGCAACGCAACTAACAGTACAAGAGTTACTGCAGGAAAGGGAGATTACCTACCGGAATCTGCTGGCCGCGTACTTGAAGCTACAGGAAGTGAACCGGCAGAAGACGGTGTTTCTCGCCTCGGCGGCACATGAACTGAAAACGCCGCTGGCAGTAATCAAGGGATATTACGATCTGCTGCTGGCAGGTTCACTGGGTCGGCTGACAGAAAAACAGAAAGATATTCTTGAGGAGTCGAAAGAGAGCTGCGAGCGTCTGGTCCGATTGGTGTCGATGTTTTTGAACTATTCGGCGCTGGAGAGCGGCAAGCTGGTGCTGCAGTTGCGCGAGAACGACTTACGGGACTGCCTGGACGAAATGGCCAAGCGCTGGGCCGAGGCTTTCCAGAGAAAGGGCGTAAAACTGGAAGTGACGCTCGATCCGTCCATTCCCACTTTTCGTTTTGACTATCAAAAGGTACAGCAAGCGGCGGCGAATCTCTTGGACAATTCCTTGAAGCATACGCCGTCCGGCGGGAATGTCATGCTGACAGCGAAGCCGCACTTTTGGGAGCGGCGAGTGGCCGAAGCCGCGCCTAGCCAGGAGCGGCGTAGATTCCGGTTGCCGCGGCCCAACAGCGTGGAGGTCAGCGTGACGGATTCGGGCGCCGGGATTCCGCCAGAACACCACCAGGAAATTTTCGAGGATTTTGTGCGCGTGGACCGCAACACCTCGGGTATGGGTCTGGGATTGGCGATCGCGAAAAGGCTGGTGCAGGCGCACCGCGGCAAGATTTGGGTGGAGAGCGAAGCGAAGAAGGGAAGCACCTTCCGGTTTTTGCTTCCGATTGAGCAAGGATGACCAGAACTTGGGAATTACTGGAGAAGGTGAAGGCCATGGCCGCAAAAGAAAAAGTGCTGGTGGTGGACGATGAACCAAGCATCCGGAAATATCTGCAGACGCTGCTGGAAGTGGACGGATTCGATGTCGAGACATTGAGCAGTGGACGAGAAGCCATCAAGCAGATCAGCGGAGGCCAGCGCCCGGACCTGATCATCCTGGACGTGCTGATGCCTGAAATGAACGGCGTCGACACGCTGAAAGAGCTGATGCAGCTGGACCGCACGCTGAACGTGATTATGCTGTCCTGCTCGAATGAAGTGGGCACGGTGGTGGAGGCAATCCGGATCGGGGCGCATGACTACCTGACAAAACCTTTTGAAAAGTCCGAACTGGACGCGGCCATGCTGAAGTCGCGGCAGAAGAAAGAACTGGCCACGGAAAATCAGGCCTTGCGGGATTATTGCGACCAGGTCACCGAGGATTTGAGTTTTCTGGCGGCCAGCCCGCAGATGGTGCGCATCCGGCAGCAGATTCTGCAGATTGCGCCGGTGGACGTGCCGGTGTTCGTGTGCGGCGAGAGCGGAGTGGGCAAAGAAGTGGTGGCACGCATGATTCATCTTCGATCGAAGAGGAGAAATCAACCGTTCATAAAAGTGAATTGCGCCGCTTTGCCGGGAGAACTGCTGGAGTCGGAATTGTTCGGATTCGAGCAGGGAGCATTTACCGGCGCGGTGCGGTCGAAGCCGGGGAAGTTTGAACTGGCGAATAAGGGCACGATCTTTCTCGATGAAATTGCCGAGATGAGCACGCACTTGCAGGCCAAGTTGCTGCACGTGCTGCAAGATCACCAGTATTCGCGGCTGGGCGGGCGGCATCTGATCGAAACCGACGTCCGCGTGTTGGCTGCGACCAACGTGGATGTGCATGAGGCGATGAAGTCGGGGAAGTTCCGCGAGGATCTATATTACCGGCTGAACGTACTGTCGATCCTGGTGCCGCCACTGCGCGAGCGAACAAGCGAAATTCCGCTGCTGTTCCGGCACTTCTTAGACAAATACAGCGAAAAGTTCGGAAAAGAACCGATGGAGCCGTCAAAACATTTGCTGGATGCGGCGCTCAATTATCCCTGGCCGGGCAATCTTAGAGAGCTGGAAAACTTCGTAAAACGGTATGTGATCCTGGAAGACGATGAAGGCAGCTTGCGGGAACTGGTCGAAATGTCCGCGACGCGCCAAAGAACATCTCCGCGGCAGGAACTCATGGTGCCGAAGGAGCAGGGGCTGAAGGCGCTGGTGCGCGGATTGAAAGATGAAGCGGAGATGGAAGCCATTGCGGACGCTTTGGAGAAGACCCGTTGGTGCCGCAAAGATGCTGCGAAGATGTTGGGGATCAGTTATAAGGCGCTGTTGTATAAAATGCGGCAGTTCAACCTGGACACACCGCGCACGCGCAGAGCGTCGACTGCAGTACCGGCCAAGGAAAGCGTGGCCGTTCCGGCCGCGCCAATCGAGTAAAGAATGCGGACGAACGTCGCTAGAAGCTCCACCTGACACAGAAAAGCGACTGCGGCCAAGGTATTATCGGAAGCAGGCTATTAATTTTCAGAGCACGCCGCCAAGATTAGAGGATTCAGAAATAGGAATCAGAGAGAAACACTGGCAAACTCGCTCTCGAAGGGATCGCGTGATGGGCAGCAGTCCGCGAACTTGGGTGGTTAATGAGCCTAATGTCTGAACGTCGTGGCGCCCGGCGCTACGATTTGTCGCTGCCGGTAATCGTGCGAATTCCGGCCCAAGGGTTCTCGGAGACGCAAAACGGGAGAACCCGAGACATCTCTACCAGGGGACTGTATTTTGTGGTGGATCAAGGCGTGCCTGCCGGTTCCAACCTGGACATCATGCTGACCTTACCGAGCGAGATGACCAACGGGGACGACGTGCTGGTCAAGGCTTCCGGTAAGATTGTGCGAGTCGAACCGCGACTTGAAGACGGCAATGAGCGACAGGGAGTTGCCGCGGTGATAGAGCGTTATGACATCATGCGCGGAACGGCGACGGCCTGAGCCTTGACCGAGCGGAAGCGGAATTCTGACGCGCGGCAGATTCTTTCTCATACAGTGGAACCTTAGAGCCATACGCGTGGCCTATAAGTACCATACCGTCTGGGTGTGAATTAAAACTAAGACACACAAAATAAACGAGTTACTAAGACTCCGATCGCTGACGGTCCTCTGCGTGTCGGTGCGCGCACATGGCTTGCCGAATGCTGTCGTTGGTGATCGTGCGAGATGCTTAGAGAGCAATGTCCAGCCGAACGACAGCGACGAAAATGGCCAGGTTCGAAGGAATTCCGGGGTTGCCACCGGACAATATCCTGTTCGGAACCTCGGCGGCGATGGAAGAGGTTCGCTTAAAGGCATTAAAGATCTGCCGGACCAATGTGGCAGTGCTGCTGCTCGGAGAGGGCGGCACCGGGAAGGAAGTGATGGCCCGGTGGCTGCACGCGAATTCGCAATACGCGAATGGCGAGTTTGTGAAGGTGAATTGCGCGGCGATTCCCGGGAGCTTGCTCGAAAGCGAGCTGTTCGGGCATCAAAAAGGCGCGTTCACAGGTGCGCATACCGAGAAACCGGGCCGTGTCGAGAGAGCCCATCTGGGCACGCTGTTTCTGGATGAAATTGGGGAGCTCGACTCCGGTTTGCAGAGTAAGCTTCTGCACTTCCTACAAGATGGATTCTTTTCGCGGCTTGGGGATGACACAGAACGAACCGTAGATACCCGGGTAATCTGCGCCACGAGCCGCCGACTGGAAGACGAAATCGCTGCCGGACGATTCCGAGCGGACCTGTTTTACCGAATCAATGTCCTGAGAATTACCATGCCCAAGTTGTCTGAAAGGCGTGGAGATATTCCGCAACTCGCCGAATATTTCAGAAAACTGCACGTAGAACAATTTGACAAGGATTGCGAGCCGTTTGGCCCGGAAACGGTCAGCTACCTGCAAAATTTGCCTTGGCAAGGCAATCTTCGGGAGCTTTCCAACTCCATTGCGCGTTACATTGTGATCGGACCAGAGGGCCTGGTGCAGCGAGAGCCAGCACGACCCAAGCCGGGAGCGCAGACAACGCGAGGAGGCCTGCAAGAGGGGCTGCCGTTGAAGAAGATTGCCAAAGAAGCGATACGCGAGATGGAGAGAAACGCGATTATTGAAGCGCTGCGGGCCAATCACTGGAATCGCAGGAAAGCGGCGCAAGAACTCAAGATCAGCTATCGGGCGTTGATCTACAAAATTCGCGACGCCGGTCTGATCGTGAAACGTCCGGCGTCGCAAGCACGGACTGCCAGCGGGCCTGGCGCGACGACTGTGTACTAATTCAATATCTAATTTAGATGTGAAGCTGTTCGAAGGTACCGAGGCCTGTCCGCGCTCAGGTAATCGGCAGAAAAGCTGTCGTCCACGCAAACTGAAAAAAAAACCGCAAAAAAAGTACTGGTTGAAAGCGATGTTCATAGGGACAGGAGCACGCCTGTCCCTTAATTGAACGTCTCACCAGTATTTTTTACGCGACTCGAAATCATAGTCTGCCTCACGCAGCAAGTTGCCGGAGGGGACGACATGGCAAAGGCGCGCGGGGCCATTGAAAGCACGGGCAAATTCAGAATCTTCGGAGCAAAAGCGGGGAGCAAGCGGGGGATCGCAGTTTTGGCGGCGGCAATAGCGTGCGGTGGAACGGGCCTAAGCGGTTGCGCGGGGCTGGCGCCAGGTTCTAATGCGACTCCGACCGCGCAGGAAGTGCTACAAATCAGCCCGGCGAATATCACGTTCTCGAATGTGAGAGCCGGAGAAACTGCATCACAACTGGCCACCCTGACCAACACCGGCAGCGATACGGTCACCATCACGCAAGTAGCGTTGTCATCGGCACAATTCGCGGCTTCAGGCATCGCGACGCCGCTGACCATCGGGCCGGGACAATCTGCCAAGTTCAAGGTCGCCTACACGGGAAGTACTTCGGGAACGACGACCGGGACGCTGACGGCGATGACCGCTCATGGCCATACATCCTCTAAAGCGCATCTGAGTGGCTCGTCGTCCAATGCGGCGCCGCAGCTTTCGTTAAGCACGACCGCATTGAATTTTGGAAATGTGCTGGTGAATGGAACGAGTACACAAGCCATCACGCTCAACAATTCCGGTAGCAGCGATATTCAGATTTCGCAAATAAGCTTGACGGGCCAGGGGTTTAGCCTGGGCGGCGTGGCGGCCCCGGTAACCATTTCGGCAGGGCAAACCATAGCTATGCAGGCCACCTTTGCGCCGTCGGCCGCGGGAACCGCGACGGGCACAATTTCCATAGCCAGCAACGCCCAGAACGCACTGGCCACGGTGACGTTGAAGGGCAGCGCGACGGCTGCGTCTTACACCATGTCATTGTTCCCTGCAAGCCTCAATTTTGGAAACGTAAACGTGGCCAGCAGCGCCACACAAAACGTGCAAGTCTCGAACACGGGAAATTCCAGTGTGACCGTGACGCAAGTGGCGGCGAGTGGCTCCGGAATTTCGGTGAGCGGACTGGCATCGCCAGTAACGCTCTCACCAGCACAGAGCGTGAACCTGACGGTGCAGTTTCAGCCGACCGCGAGCGGGACGGCGACCGGGAGCCTTAAGGTAACCAACAACGACGGTGTAAATGTCGTGGCTGCGGTGACCGGAACCGGTATACAGCCGGGATTGAGCGTAACTCCGACGAGTGCGAATTTCAGCTCGGTGGTGACTGGAAACACAAACTCACAGACCGTTCAAGTCAAAAACGGCGGCACCGCGAATCTGGTGATTTCGCAGGCAACCGTAACAGGCGCTGGATTCAGCCTGAACGGGCTGGCGTTGCCCATGGCGTTAGCTCCGGGCCAAAGCGGAACCTTTAACGTGCAGTACGCGCCGCAAGCCGCGGGAAGCTCAAGCGGCGCAGTTTCGATCGTGAGCAACGCTCCGAACAGTCCGGCGACGGTGGCGCTGGGCGGCACGGGAGTGGCCGCGACGTATACGATTAGCTTAACTCCCGGCAGCTTGAGTTTCGGGAGTATAAACGACGGGAGCTCGGCAGCACAGGCCTTTACGGTGACCAACACCGGCAATTCGAACGTAGCGATTTCTGGAGCGACCGCTTCCGGCGCGGGTTACTCGATTGTAAGCGGCGCGGGAGCAGTGACGCTGTCTCCGAACCAGAGCACCTCGGTGAGCGTACAGTTTGCGCCAACCGCGGCGGGTACGGCGAATGGCAAAGTGAGCATGCTGAGCAATGCGACAGGCTCGGCGTCCAGCGTGACGCTGAGCGGCACTGGCGTCGCACCAGCACCGCAGGTGCAACACTCCGTAGCCCTGAACTGGGGAGCCAGCGCGTCGACGGTCGCCGGCTACAACGTATACCGCAGCACGGTTAGCGGCAGCGCCTATGCAAAACTGAACGGATCGCTGGTGAGCGGTGTGAACTACGCGGACTCCGGGGTGCAGAGTGGGCAGACCTACTACTACGTAGCAACGTCGGTGGACTCGAGCGGCACCGAAAGCGTCTATTCGAACGAAGTAGCCGCAATCGTGCCCTAATCGCACCACCATTGTGACATTAACACTCGTGACTCTCGCCCTTGGCGAATCTTTGGTTTTTGCCAACAAACGCGAAGGGCCAGTTCCTTTTCGCATACCACCAGACAATGAGCTGAGCGAGCAGGGCGCCTGTGCCATCGAGGGCGATATCTTTAAGCGAGAAATGACGTCTTGGCACATACCTCTGATGGAATTCGTCGAGCGCCGAATAGGACACCGCCAGCAGAAATGTAAGCAACGCCCAATTCGCTTGCCATCCGGTTCGGCATCCGCGAATCGCGCGGAACACGGTAATGCTGAATACGCCGAATTCCATGACGTGCGCGAGCTTGCGAATGCCGAAGTGCAAATGACGGATGAGATCCGCGGAGGCATGTGGAAGAAACCAGCGAAGAATCGGGACGATGACCCGGCCAGTCTCCTCCGGCGTGAAATAGTGCGTCGAAAACAGCGAGATCAGGGCGGCGGCACAGAGAGCGGGAATCCAATACTTCAACCGAACCGGCCAGGTGATGGTGTCAGTTTTAGAATGGTCCATCTGGAACTGGCCTCGCGTTGATGCCGAAACGCCGTTCGATCGCAAAGACCAAAAGGAGCTCGGCGACTGCTCTAAAATATTTTCTACGTTTGTTGAGAAATTCTTTCCTCAAGGAATGAGCGCAATCCTTGTTGCCAAGGGCGAGTATAGATTCCAAATGCATGCAGGCTGGCCGGGGAAAGTACGGAATAGTGCGGCCGACGAGCAGGCCGGGCGGATTGATCGGTGTTGATGGGCACAACGGAGATCAGCTTGTGTCCGAACTGAGAAAGAATTTCGCGAGCGAAATCGAACCAGGAACAGATTCCTTGGTTGGTGATGTGCACGATTCCTCGAGCGTCTGCGAACACCAAATCGCGAATGGCACGAGCCAGGTCGCGAGTGTAAGTCGGCGAGCCAAACTGGTCGTTGACCACAGCGAGTTCCGGGCGAGTTTCCGCGGCGCGAAGAATCTTCTCAGGAAAAGATGGGCCGTGAACTCCGAAGAGCCACGAAGTTCGCCCGATGCACCAGTTCGAATGGTATTTGCGCAGGGCCTGTTCCCCCGCCAGTTTCGAAGCGCCGTAAACATTTAAGGGTGAGGTCGGATCAGCGATTCCGTAAGGCCGTCTGCCCTGGCCGTCGAAGACATAGTCCGTGCTGACCAGGAAGACGCGAGCGTTGACCGATTGCGCCGCGCGTGCGACATTTTCGACTCCCGTGGCGTTCACCGCGAAGGCCAGTTCGGGATTGCGTTCGCAGCCGTCGACGTCGGTATACGCAGCCGCCAGGACGATCCACGCGGGGCGAACTTCGTGGATGAGTCTTTCGACTGCTTCGAAATTTCGCAGGTCCGCTTCCGCGGAACCGGCAGGAATCAGATCGTCAGATTGCCACTCCCTGAGGATGTCGGTGCCAAGCATGCCGCGAGCACCTAGGACCAGGACACGCATGACTACTTGTACTGAGTTTCCCAGTCGTAGGCGATATCGGGATGATCGTAAGGGAGGCGCAACTCGTCGGCAGGGTTGTAGTGCCGATCGGTCAGATAAACGAGTTGAATGGGCTCGACTCCAAGAGCTTTATAGCCGTGCGCGACACCAGGAGGAACCAGGATCTGCCAGGGTTGGAAGCGGCCGGCGAAGATGGTATTGATGGCGCCGAAAGTTTGGGAGTTACGACGAAGGTCGTAGAGAAAAACCTGAATCATGCCGGAGGCCGGAGCCCAAAGATCGCTTTGCTCGGCATGATAGTGAATGGCCTTGATGGTGCCGGGATAGGTGAGGGTCAAAGAGACTTGAATTTTGCGAATGTCGTCAGGAACCATGCTTGCGGCCATGCCCGTTCCGAGCCGCGCGATTTCCATGAAGAAGCCGCGGTCGTCTGGGAAGACCTGCAGTGGCTCAATCAGCACGCCAGCAATCAGATCAGGGGAGTTTGGCCTGACAATGACTTTACCGAGAGTTTTCTCAGTGCGACGCAAGATGGCCATCTCAATGCCATTCCGGGTTCCCAGAGGAATCATCTCTGAGTGAGTCGCTTGGGTTGTTGCTAGGTTCGCCGCCATCGCCTTGCCTCGCCAATAATGATTAGAAAGCCTGAATCGCTCGGCTGTAAAGAGCCAGCCTAGGGTCAAGTGCCGGCAAGCGCACTTAACGCTTTGCGCGCAGCTTGCGCCTCGGGACTGTCCGGTTTCGCCTTAATGGCGGATTCGAATGCCGAGCGCGCGTGTACCGGATCGTTCAACTTTTGATAGACCATTCCCAAATGATATCGATACGCGGGATTGCCCGGGACTTTCTTTACGGCTTCCTCGAGAAGCGGCGCAGCCACTGAAAACGCTCCGGTATGGAAGTATGCCCAAGCCAACGTGTCTGCCGAGTTGGCGGAATCAGCCAAGCCGCGGCGGGCAATCTGAGCAAGACTGAGCGCGACGTTTACATCGCCGTCGTGTTCAAGCAGCAGGTAGGCAAGATTGTTTGCGGCGTAAGGATTGTCGGCTTGAATGGACAGCGCTTGTTGGTAGGTGGTTTCTGCCTGTCGCCAATCGCCTTTAGATTCATAGAGAGCGCCAAGGGCCACCAGGATCTGGGAATTCGTGGGGGCGAGCGGCGCGGCGCGCTTGTAGTTGGCGATAGCGGCGTCGGTCTCTCCGCGACTCGCCTGTACCTGGGCGAGAGAAGCCAGAGGTCCGGGATTGGAAGGAGAAAGCTCCGAGGCGCGCAAAAAGGATTGCTCCGCCTCAGCCGGCTGGGAATTGCGGGATTGTGCCTGACCGAGAAGGAAAGCGAGCGCGGCGTTGTTGGGTGATTTCTGAAATTCTTCACGGAGGCGCTGGACCGCAGCGGCCGGCTGGCCGCGCTGGAAATCCAAATTTGCCAGGGCCTCCTGCGCCGGAAGCGAGCCGGGTTCGTGGATCAGGGCCTGTTTGAAGAGAGATTCCGCTTCGCTCCAGCGTTTTTGTCGCGCGCGCAGAAGCCCGAGCTGAATGTAGCCCACCGGATTTTGCGGCGCGGATTGAATCAAACGATTCAAGTCGGATTCGGCGCCAGCGATATCACCTTGGTTGGCTCGAGCAGTAGAATGAAAGATGTAGCCCTCGGCGGCGTTTGGGGCAATCTTGATCAACTGGGTTCCGATGGAATCCAGTTCATTCCAGTCGCGCCGCTGAACCGCCAGGCCGGCAAGGGCGCGCCACCCCTCAGAAGAACTTGGCTGCAACTGGACAGCCTTGCGCCACTCGACTTCCGCCTCGTTCGCGTTGCCTTTCAACTGATAGGCGAAACCAAGCTGCAGGTGGCCCGCCGAGTTGTCGGGAGCGCTTTTTATCGCCTCCTGCAAAGTCACGATGGCATCGTCGGGTTTTTTCTGCTGGACCTGCATCTCGCCGCGAAGCACCAAGGCGTCGGTATCGCGAGGCGCAGCCTTCAGAATGGAATCGTTAAGTGAAGCGGCTTCGTCCAGTCGATGGGCGAGAATCAAAAGCTGAACATAAGTTTTCTTGACCGCAAGGTCCTTGGGGTGCGCGGCAACCAGCGAGGAAAATTCCGCAAGGGCCTTGCCGGACTCATTGCGGGCGATGTAGAAGTCACCAAGCATGCGATAGCCTGCGGGGACATCGGACATTTGGGATTTGGCGTCGGCAAGCACCTTCTCAGCCTGATCGACATCGCCCCGCGCGAAATAAACGGTCGCTAGCGCGGTCCGTGGCGCGGGATTCTTGGGTTCGAGTTGAATGGCCGCTTCGAATTCCTTGCGGGCATCGTCGGGGCGCTTCTGGTTCTCGTAAAAAGCGCCCAAATACATTCTTGGTGTGACTGAGGTCGGATCGAGGGACTGGACTTTCTTAAAGTTAGCCTCCGCTTCCTCATGGAAGCCCCAGCGTTGCTGAAGCAGAGCCAGATTCAGATACGCGCTCGCCCGGTTGGGCTCAAGAGTCACAGCATCGCGCGCTTCCGACAAGGCATCTTTTTGATTTCCCAAGGCCGAGTCGGCTCCGGACAGCAGGATCTGCGCTTCGACATTCTTCGGGTTGCTATGCAAAACAAGCAGAGCGTGTTCCTTGGCCTCCTGAGCTTTTCCGGCGCCGAGGAATATTTTTCCGAGGTCTATCTGGGCGGGCCAATTGTCCGGCTCGAGATCGACAGTGCGAAGCAAGTCCTGAAATGCTGCGTTCCAATTCCCCAGGCGTTCGTTGCATTGCGCGCTCTTGTACAAGGCGACCGTGTAGCGCGGGTCAATCTGCAAAGCACGCGAGTAGGAGATTTGCGCCTCCGGAAATTTGCCAGCCTTAAAATAGGTGTCGCCCTGGGCGACAAACTTTTGCTTGCGTAGGTTAGGATCTCTGACGCATCCTGCGAAGAGAATCGCCGCCACGAACACTGTGGCGACGACAGCGCGCAAAGCGAAACGCCTGGAAGATCGAGAAGTTGTCGGTGGGATTTCAATTGGCGTAGGCATAGTCTTTAGAGCACCAATGGGGTGCAATTTTACGCCCTGAGAGGCGGCAGGGCTAGCCTGGAAGATCATGAATCTAAATATATTGTTATGAATGAGTTAAAGCTGTTCCTACGGCAGCGGCAAGAGCGACAGGGGCAGGAGCCTGCAAAATGGCTGGCTTGCTTTCCTCTCTGAAAGGCTAAAATTAGGGATAAGGTGGATAGAAAAGTTCCACATTGCCATTCAGACTAGCGGTTGACGTTCGCGCTATCCCGCAGGAAACTCCCGCGGATTGCCTATATCTATAAGAAAATAAATTACTTAAAATGACTGAGAGTATACTAGGCGGCAGGGACGGGTGGCAGCGCTCTTGCAGTCTGACTATAGGCAAAGGCGGGGAACTGTCTTTAAGGGCGTTTCGGGGGCCTGCGCCGCACTAAGCGCTATCCACAAGGAGTACGCGCGAACCGGACGCCAGGCGAGGAAGAGCAGAGATGATTCGAAACGGCGAATTAAGCATGTCGGAAGTAAAGAGAATCCTGAAGCGGTATTGGTGGATTCTGCCATTGACTGTCGTGGGCTGCGCGTCGCTGGCCCTGAGTGCCACATTTTTCATACCGAAGAAATTCAAATCAGAAACGCTGGTGCTCGTTGAGGAGCCCAACGTGTCACCCGACCTGGTCAAGCCGGTGGTGACCGAAGCTACGAATCAACGGTTAGCCTCGATGCAGGAACAAATCCTGAGCCGGTCGCGACTGCAGCCGATCATCGAGAAGTTTGGGTTGTACCTCTCCGACCGCGCGTCGGTGCACATGGAAGACTTGGTGGCGAGATTGCGCTCATCGATAGAAATTACGGCGCTCGAACCAATGCAAGGGACGCAGAACCGCCAACTGCCCGGATTCCACGTCGGCGTGACCTTCGACGATCCACAGATGGCGCAGCGAATTTGCAGCGAGATCACCACCATGTTCCTGCAGCAGAACGTCAAGTCGTTGGACGATCAGGGAACGCAGACTACCGAGTTTTTGGCACAGCAGGTGGACGAAGCAAAACGCAAGTTGGACGAGCAGGATGCGAAGCTGGCGGAATTTAAGTCGAAGTACATGGGAAGCTTGCCGGACCGAGAACAGACCAACCTGAGTTTGCTGGGCGGGATGAATGCACAACTGGAAGCAATTACTCAAGCGTTGAGCCGCGAGCAACAAGAAAAGGCCATGAATGAATCGCTGCTCAGCTCGCAACTGGAGACTTGGAAGGCGGTAAAGAGCGGCGAAACCGCTCCGGAAACGCTGGATCAACAGCTTAGCGCGCTGCAGGACCAGTTGAGCGTTCTTCAGTCGCGCTACACCTCAGATCATCCCGACGTCATCAAGACCAAGAATCAGATTGAACAATTGAGAAGGCGAATTGCCGAGGCTCCGAAGGGCAAAGACACGCCAGCGACGGCCCAGAACGCGATTGAGCCGCCGGCAATTCAGCAATTGCGAGCCAGGTTGCGGCAAAACGATCTCAGCATTGCCGACCTGTCCAAACGGCAGAGCCAGATGCAGGGCCATATCAATGTGATGCAGAGCCAGATCCAGTCAACCCCCGCGGTCGAACAGCAGTACAAAGAGCTGACCAGAAATTATCAGAGTGCGTTGGAGTTCTACAACGACCTGTTGAAGAAGCACGATCAGGCAGCGATGGGACGAGACCTGAACCGACAACAGCAAGGCGAACAATTCCGCGTGCCGGACGGGGCGAACTTGCCGATGTCTCCTTCGTTTCCGAAGAGATGGGTTTTTGCGGGTTCGGGCGCCGGCGCCGGATTAGCATTGGGGATGATCCTACTGTATCTGTTGGCAGCTCTCGATCTCTCGATGCACTCGGAACGAGACGTTGAAGTGTGCTTGCAGCTGCCGGTACTGGCCACGGTGCCGAACGTTGCTCCGGAAGGCAAAGCACCGGTCAAGGGCAGTGAAGACCGATTACGCCTCGCTGGGACGCGAGCCTAAAGGCGAATCAGCGAAAAGGGAACACAGAAATCTATGAGCCGGATTCACGAAGCCCTAAAGAAAGCAGCGCAAGAACGATCATCACAGCTTGCGACGAATGCTGAGCCGCCTTTCCTCGAGATGGCCAGCGCGCCCAGACCCGCCGTCCCATTGAGGGAACTGGTTGGACCGGCGTTCGACGCGCAGGTTCCCGTGGAGGCGCCAAGCTATCTGCGCTATGAAGATCTGGCGAAGCGCTGTGCCTTGTCAAGATGGAGAATCGACCCGCGGGTCAGCGTATTTGAGGGCAGCGGCGACGGAAGCGTGGGCGCGGAGCGTTTTCGAACGCTGCGGTCTCGGCTGTATCAAATCGCCGGAACTCGACCACTGAAACGAATCGTAGTCACCAGCAGCGTGCCAGCCGAAGGAAAAACTTTCGTCACCGCGAATCTGGCGCAGTCCATTGTCCGGCAGCCGGATCGCAAGGTACTGCTGATTGACGCAGACTTACGCGCTTCACGCCTGCATCAGATTTTGGGAGCGCAGCGGACTCCCGGCTTGTCGGACTATCTCCTGGGTGAAGGCGACGAGTTCGCAGTGGTGCAGAAGGGCACCGATGCGCACCTGTGCTTGATTGCTGCGGGTAAAGAGGTCCAGAATCCAAGCGAATTGCTGTTGAACGACCGCATGAAGCAATTACTGGAGGTGATGACGCCGATCTTCGACTGGATTATCATCGATACTCCGCCGGCTTTGCCGGTGCACGATGCCAGCATGACCGCGGATCTGTGCGACGGAGTTCTGTTTGTGGTGAGAGCGGGATCGACGGAGCACGAGATGGCGGCAAAAGCCGCGGCACAGTTTCAGGAGAAAAACCTACTGGGAGTGGTGTTGAACCGCGCGGACGGCGACGCGGGATACGGCGGCTATTACTATAGTTACCCGGCAGGAGCAGAAGCGGGAAAATAGTTTAGGCATTTAGCTTGCAGCCTGCGGAGGAACCCTCCGTTCGCTGCGCTGCAAGAACCAGAAAAGCGGCGCCAACAGCAGCAGCCCAAGCAAGAAGAAAACCACGCCGCCCTGGCGGTGCAGCTTTCCGTACAGGAAATCCGGATCCACATAGCTGGCCAGCAAAGTGAGCGTGACGATTCGCACGCCATTTTTCAAGATCATCACGAACAGACCCGCAGCCACCAGAACCACCCGCTTCCAGAACTTCTCAAGACAAAAATAGGAAACCAGAATGGCCAAGATAAACAGCGCCAGACTGGAGCGGATGCCACTGCATTCGCGCGCAACCTCAATAGTGACATTGGCGAGACGGAAAACAAATCCATCGCGAAGAACAGGGACCCCGCTCCAGTCGAACAGTACCGCGGCGATTTCTGCGGAACCCTTTTGCAGCAAATAGATCACCTTATCGAGGATAAAATCCGGGATGGGGATGGTGAGAAAGAGAAAAATCAACGGGAATCGGGCGTTCCGCAGTGTTTCTCTGCCGAAGAAAAAAGAGAATCCCGCCACCCACAGCAAAAGCAGGGCCAGAATGTACAGGGACAGCTGGTTGAGCGGGCTAAGACGAGTGCCTGCTAGGAAGGTCAGAAGAGCAACGGCGGCGCCGGCTGCCAAAAAAGAGCAGGCTGCCAGGACATCCGAACCCAGCGCTCTAAAAATACGCCCGCGCTCGAGGAACAGGATCCAGGCGCTGAGGAATGGAATCAGAACCAGATGTGAAGCGTTTTCGTTTGACAGAGAGTAGGAAATGAACGCCATAAGCGGATGAAGAAAAAGCAGTCCGCTGGCAAGAATCCATCCGAGATAAAAAATCATCCGACGGGAGAACGAACCGAGGGAAAAAAAACCGCTCGGATCGGAGGTGAAGGGAAGGGGTTGGGAGGGCATGGATCACTCGCCTTTGTTTTCGCTTAGGCTAACTTAACCGCTGAACGTCGTGGAACGATTCGTGTAGTGGCGGTCGTAGTAGGTTTGATATTCGCCAGAACGCGCGTGATCGAGCCATGCCGAGTTCGATAGGTACCAGTCGATGGTGCGGCGGATGCCTTCTTCGAACGAGACCTGTGGCTTCCAGCCAAGCTGGCGTCGAATTTTCGAGCTGTCCAGCGCGTAACGACGGTCATGGCCGGGACGGTCCTTCACATACTGCATCAAGGATTCAGGCTTTCCGAGATGCTTCAAAATAGTTTTGACGATGGTCAGGTTCGGTTGCGGAGAGCCGGCCGAGACGTTGTAAACCTCGCCGGTCGTTCCGCTTTCCAGGGTCAGCACGATTGCCCGGCAATAGTCTTCGACGAAAAGCCAATCACGCTCCTGCAGGCCGTCACCATAGATGGGGAGCGGTTTATCTTCCTGCGCGTTGGCAATCATCAAGGGAATCAGTTTTTCAGGAAATTGGAACGGGCCATAATTGTTGGTACAGCGAAGAATGATCGCGGAGACGCCGTAAGTATTGGCGTACGCCGAAACGAAATGGTCAGCGGAGGCTTTGCTGGCGGCGTATGGGCTGCGGGGATCGAGTACGGTTTCTTCCGTGAAACTCGAACCGGCCGGCGCGCTGCCATAGACTTCGTCCGTGCTGATGTGTACAAAGCGCGGCAGTCTTGCGGCACGAGCAGCTTCCAACAGGCATTGGGTGCCGGACACATTGGTGTGAAGGAACGTTGCCGCGTCTTCGATACTGCGATCAACATGAGTTTCGGCAGCAAAATTCACCAGGGCATCGAATCCGCGCTTGAAGATGTCGGCAACCGCCGCCCGATCGTTTATGTCGCCCCGCACAAAATCATAACGGGGGTCCGCGGCCAGATCGCGCAGGCTCTCGGGATTTCCCGCGTAAGTGAGCTTATCGAAATTCAGGATGCGGGTATCGCCACGGGTTAGGAGAACGTGTCGAATGAAATTCGAGCCGATAAAGCCTGCCCCACCCGTCACCAAGAGGTTCAATGCAATTCTCCTTGTCCACCGCCTGACGCAGATGGAAGCGAACGCGCATGGAAGCGTCGTTAATCCGAATTGCGGGAGTGCCGCGGAGGGGCTCCGCGTCCCGGAATCTTGTTAGCGCCGGTTTCAGAAACCAGGTTTGTGGCGCGCAACAGAGATTCGAAAGTGCCTGCGTCGGTCCACCATCCGTCCAGGACGCTGTGTGTCAGCGTGCGTTCCTGGAGGTACATGTTATTTACGTCAGTGATTTCCAGTTCATTGCGCGAGCTGGGTTTGGTTCTGCCAATCTTTTCGAATACCGTTGCATCGTAGAAATAGATGCCGGTCACGGCAAGGTTGGATTTAGGAGCTTGGGGTTTTTCTTCTATTCCGAGAATGTTTCCATCGGAAATTTCAGGGCAGCCAAAGCGTTCGGGATCGGGTACTTCCTTCAGAATAATGTGCGCGCCGGCGGATTGCTTCTCGAACGCCCGCTTTGAAGCGATGACGTTGTTTTCGATAATATTGTCGCCCAGAATGACGCAGATTTTTTCGCCTTCTACGAACGGTTCGGCAAGCCGGAGCGCATCTGCAATGCCGCCTTCGCCCTCCTGGTATGTATAGTGAATGCGATGAAGGTCAAAATCCTTGCCATTGGAGAGCAGTCGAAGGAAGTCGCCGGAGTTTTGTCCACCCGTGACGATGATGATGTCCTTGATGCCGGCATCCACAAGAGTCTGGATCGGGTAGAAAACCATCGGCCGGTCGTAAACGGGCAAGAGATGCTTGTTCGTGACCCGCGTGAGCGGGTACAAGCGAGAGCCTTTTCCACCAGCCAGCACCACACCCTTCATGTATTCTGATTCTCTCGATTAAAGGGGCTTCCGGTAGCTTGCTGCCGCCAACGAGCACCGGTGTTTCGATGACTATATTCCGGTAAGTCAAGAAAGCCGAACTTAGTATAGCAAATGGGCAAACCCTTCCAACCTCGACGATTCATCATCGTCCGATCGAACCCCGCATGACCATCCACCTGCAGTGCGCCTAACATGTTCAAGCGAGAAAGCGCGAACCGGCTATCGCACCGTGAGGTTCACCACAGCAGTATGGCTGATGCCAGTCGCCGTGGCGGTTACCGTGATCCGATAGCTTCCAGGCGGCGTTCCTTGGCGGAGCGAGGAATTGGCGCCGCCACCGCAGCCGACACAGAATGCGACGAAAAGCAGGATAGCGCCGAGGGGGGCCCAAGCCCGCGGCTGCATGTGCTGCTGGCGCTGCTTCAAGCAGACCATTACCGTCAATAAGAGCACGAGCATATAGCTCACGCTCCTGTTCACTCCCTTCAGCGTCAACGTCGAGGTTCCTGCCGGAGTGCTTCCGGTCGTGTTCACCGTTAGCGTTGAGCTTCCCGATCCGGTCACGGTTGGCGGGGAAAAGCTGGCCGTCGTTCCAGTCGGCAAGCCGCTGGCACTCAACGTCACTACCCCTGCAAACCCGTTCAGTGCTCCTATATTCGTGGTGTAGGTTGTGGCACTCCCTGCGACCACGGTCTGCGTCGACGGGG
>Ga0126381_100001631_pt1 | contig 23954 bp, 15 predicted proteins | sample PanSoiMetPlot_28_FD_96465 | JGI IMG/M metagenome (GOLD analysis project Ga0126381, IMG submission 96465) | Tropical forest soil microbial communities from Panama - MetaG Plot_28 | ecosystem: Environmental > Terrestrial > Soil > Tropical forest > Bulk soil | place: Panama | collected 2016-02-17 | reverse complement strand
GGTTCAGCGCGTGCGCGTGCCCCTGGCTGCCGTAGCCAATGATGGCGATCTTCTTGCCCTTAAGGGGCTCGATGTTTGCGTCTTTTTCGTAATATCGTTTGATCATTTAGAGAGTCCTTTGAGCGGGCGATGCCGTCTGCCCCACCTCATTCAGCGCTACAGGGGGCTGGAGGCGGATCTTCTTTCCTTCGAGCGACATGGCCACGCCTCCGGACCGCGTCACTTCAATTTCGCCATAACTGCGCATGATGGCGACGAATTCATCGAGCTTCTCGGGATCGCCGGTGGCTTCGAGCGCGAAGCCCTCAGTGGATGAATCGACCACGCGCGCGTGGAAGATTTCGGCTTCCTTCAGGACCGCGGTGCGGGTGTTCTGATCGCAGCGCACGCGCAGCAGAATCATCTCGCGGATCACGGCGGGCGCATCGGTCAGATCTGTCGCCTGAAGGACGTTCACCAGCTTGTTCATCTGCTTAACGACCTGACTGCGGAGCCGGTCTTCCACTTCGACTCCGATGGTCATGCGCGAAAGCTCCGGATCGATGGTTTTCGCGACCGTGAGCGTTTCGATGTTGTAGCCGCGCGCCGAAAGCACGCCGGTAACGCGCAGCAGCGCGCCGGGCTTGTTCTCAAGAAGGATGGAGATTGTCAGGAGCATGTTCAATTCCTACGCGGTCACGGGTTGAGGCGGTCCGAAGACCATTTCGCTGATGGAGCCACCCGCGGGCACCATGGGATAAACGTTTTCCTCGGGCGAGACTTTCACGTTGAGCAGGTAAGGACCGGGGTAATCGATCGCCTGCTGGAGCGCTTTGGTCAATTCCTGCGGCTTTTCGATGGTGCGCCCTTCGAAGCCGTAGGCTGAGGCGAGCTTTTCGGCGTCCGGGAAGCAATCGAGCGTGACGGCGCTGAGGCGGTTGTTATAGAAGAGCGTCTGCCACTGCCGGACCATCCCGAGGTAGCCGTTGTTCATGATGATGATTTTGACTGGGAGCCCCTGACTCGCGATGGTGGCGAGTTCGGGAATGGCCATCTGGAATCCGCCGTCGCCGCATATGGCGAAGACGAGCTTATCGGGGCGGGCCATCTGGGCTCCCATTGCCGCGGGAACGCCAAAGCCCATCGCGCCGAGACCGCCGGAGTTGATCCACAGACGCGGCTCGTTGAAGCCGATGAGTTGCGCGGCCCACATCTGATGCTGGCCGACGTCCGACGCGACGATCGCCTGGCCGTTCGAGAGGCGGTCGATCTCATCCATCAGATGCTGCGGACGGATTTCATCTTCGGCGCGCTCGCGGTCGTATGGACGCTCTTCCTTCCACGTCTTGAGCTGCGCCCGCCATTTGCGGCGGGCTTCGGATTTCTTCTTAGCGGACTCGGGCGCGAGTTCCTGCAGCACCCGGGTGAGCTTCTGGAGGACCCGTTTCACGTCGCCTACTATCGGGATATCCGGGGTGCGGTTCTTGCCGACTTCCGCCGGGTCGATATCGACGTGAATGACGCGGGCGTGGCGCGCGAATGTGGAGAGCTGTCCGGTAACGCGGTCGTCGAAGCGCGTTCCGAGGGCGATCAGGAGATCGCAGTCGGTCATGCCCATGTTCGCGGCGTAGCTGCCGTGCATGCCCGGCATGCTAACGAAGTTCGGATGATTCGCAGGGAGCCCGCCGAGGGCCATCAGGGTGCAGACGGCCGGCGCGTCGACGAGTTCAACGAATTCCTTCAGTTCCGGCGCGGCGTTGGCGGCGATGATTCCGCCGCCCGCGTAAACGAACGGACGCTCGGCCTCCCAGATCAACTGCGCGGCGCGGCGGATCTGGCCGGTATGACCTTCGGTGAAAACTTTGTATCCGGGGAGGTGAATGGTATCGACCGGCGCATAGTGCCCGCGCGCCTGGAAAACATCCTTTGGTATATCGACCAGGACAGGGCCCGGACGGCCGCTGGCGGCGATGTAGAACGCTTCGTGAACGATCTGCGGGAGTTCCTGCAGCGTCTTCACCATGAAGTTGTGTTTGGTGGCGGGGCGAGTAATGCCGAAGGTGTCCGCTTCCTGGAAGGCGTCGCTGCCGATGAGCTTGGAGTGGACTTGGCCGCTGATGGCGACGATCGGGATGGAGTCCATCATGGCGTCGACGAGGCCGGTGACGAGGTTCGTGGCGCCGGGGCCAGAGGTGGCGCAGCAGACGCCGACCTTGCCGGTAGCGCGCGCGTAACCTTCGGCGGCGAAGGCGGCGTTCTCCTCATGACGCACGAGGACGTGGCGGATGTGGTGGTCGTAAAGGGCGTCGTAGAAGGGGATGGTGACGCCGCCGGGGTAGCCGAAGAAGCAGTCGACGCCTTCGCGGACGAGGCATTCGAGGAGCATCTCGGCGCCGCTCATGAGTTTGCCGGTTTCAGTTCGCGGGGAAGTGGATTGAAGGGTTTCAGCGGCCATGTGTTCGACTCCTTGCTTTCGACTGCTTCGTATATGGTTGCTTCACTTTTGATAATTGGGTGCCAATAAAAAAGGCCATCGGCTGGGGTGATTCGCCCCGCTGATGGCCTCGGATCTCTTTGACTGCCCGAGCCTCAGACGGGGACGGATACTACGACCGTAATGCTTACTACCGGTAATACAACCGGAATGGTCGTAATAATTCGGCCTGTGAAGCTGGAGAGCATTGCCAGAAGTCTTAGTTTACGGGTAAAGTTTTTGAAATGCAAGTCGGGAGTTTGATAAGAAATAATTATGGATGGATTGAGGGCTCCCGGTTTGGGCCGTTGCCCTGATCCTCCCCCGAAAAAAAATAAGCAATTCATAAGTCTTGGGTTCGTTTTCGAAAAATAACTCTTCTGATCCGGTGCGTCTCCCACAAAATCAATCCGAGCGTTTCCGAATTTCGATCTGAAGAGTGATGGATAGGCATACCGGATCTCGTGCCGAGTGTGGCATGGGAACGCACCGCTGACCGCGTAAATAATTGAGCCGATTGCTGAAAGTCTCTGAGATCTGCCAAGCGACCTGTTCCATCGAAGGCCTGTGCGATGTGGGAGAAAGCCTTTTGCATCGCCCGACAAGCAGATCTGCCCACCGCGCCGCTCGCGTTCAGGGCGTTGTCAGGAGAGCTTCAACTTTCGATCCGCAGAGCGAGCAATGACGGACGTTCCAGGTGTAGATCGCTTCAGCGCGGGCTTTGATTGCGCAGTGCGCGAACATCGCATCGTAAATGCTCCCGCCGACAATGCCCAATGCCGCACACCCCTGTAAGGCATTTGCGTATTCGTCATCGAGCGCCATCAACCGAGGGTCGCTCGCGGATGCTTCCGACGAAAAGCATCGCCTGTTCGCCACTGACGCAATGCCTGCCAGGCATTCTCGTCAGGGTCGAGTACCTCAACGAGGCTGTGCGCCGCGCAACAGCCGGCTTTCGTATTGAAGGGGGTGAATAGATTCAGGCTTGCCAAGTGGTGAATGTGATCGCCGTAGAAGAGCGGCACAAGAACAGAGGTATCCAGAAACCCCTTCATTCGCCTTCCCGAGATTGGCGAGATCCCGCTCGTCGCGTATCTGATCGAGGATTTCATCCGTCGCAGAGGCTGGCAGGAGTGGGCCGGCGTGAAATACCCATACGCCCTGTTCCTTTATGAGCGGTCCCGTGCCGCGCACGGGCCTCAACGTGATTTTCTCCCCGACGCTTTCCATTTCCAGGGAGTCGCCTGGCTCCAGGCGCAGACTCTCCCGAAGGGGTTTGGGGATTACGACGCGGCCGGCTTTGTCGATTACGAGACGTGTACTCATTGGTTCTGCCTTCTGGTCCAACCAGTAACCAATACCATTTCAGCAGCCCGGCGCTGTCCAGTGGGCTGCCGCGAGAGTCAGTTTCCGATCAGTCTTGAGTTATTTCGTGCGCGATGCTCTTTCTTCTGGAACAAATGTTCACCTAAAGGCCCCGTGCGGGCATGGTCAACCGAAAGCGCGGCGCGCCATCCAACCGAGCGGTTGCATGACAAACCATCTCAAGGAGATCCACGTTCTCCAGAGGACGTGAGAGTGAGACATACGGACAATTGGGCCCCAAAAAATGCGCCCGCAGCCTGGTGGCGGCATCTATCCGTCACGCGCTCGCTTTGCAGAGATGCATAGCGATGAACACGAATCAGGAGGATGCGCCGAGGGAGGCGACGACATGACATCTTTTGGTGCGGCTTTTCGTCGCGGACCTCGCTTCGGCACCGCCATCTGCGCGCTCGATTACTAATACAAGCTCTGCCGGGATAACCGGCTTCGCTCTTCATGCTTTTGCGGATCTTCATGGCGCCTCTCGAGCTTTTTTCAAAACACCGCCAACGGCTCGTCGTTCCGGCCTCCGTTGCTCCCGAATCTCGCGCCGCGGAGAAAGTGAGATACCGACACGGCCGCGCCGTGTTTGAGCTCACTATCGATGGCGACACAACGAATTCCGCGGATCTGGTTTTCCGATCAGCGTCAAGTCAAACGATTTCCTGGTGGCCACGGATTAGCCAGGGCACAGCGCTCGCACATGTCGAGTGGTCGTTAAGTTCTGAGCAGCTGGAGCATAAATCATGCGCCGGGGTCGAGGGAGAAGAGTATGAGCGCAGAAGTTAGTTCCGAAGACGAGAACAAGTCGACCTCATCGGATATTACCCGACGCGACGTCTTGTTTACGCTGGGCGGACTTGGCGCCGCGATAGGCGCCGGGGCCGCGATGTGGGGCGGACTCGAATTAATGGTCCGTTCGCGCCAGACAGTCGATAGCTGGAATAAAGCCGTCTGTCGTTTCTGCGGTACAGGCTGCGGCGTGATGGTGGGCATGACAGACGGCCGTGTAGTAGATGTTCGGGGTGACGAACTCGCTCACAACAAAGGCGTCATCTGTATCAAAGGCTCCATGCTTCCCGAGCTTACCCGGATCTCAGGACGCCTCCGGTCGCCCAAAATCCGGAAAGACGGCAAACTGGTGGACGCCTCGTGGGATGAGGCCATGGGCCTGGTTGCGGCCCGGTTCTCAGAGTGCATCAATCAATCCGGCCCCGACTCTGTCGCCTTCTACGGTTCGGGTCAACTGTTCACGGAGGAGTCGTACACCGCGAACAAGTTGTTTAAAGCAGGCATCGGAACGAACAACGTCGACGGAAATCCGCGACTCTGCATGGCATCAGCGGCCTCTGGATACGTCTCAACCTTCGGGAAAGACGAACCACCGGGCTGTTATGCGGATGCCGACTATGCCGATTGCTTCTTCCTGATCGGGAGCAACGCTTATGAATGCCACCAGCCGATATTCGAACGCATTCGGCAACGGAAGCGGGCAAATCCGGATACTGTGATCGTTTGCGTCGATCCGAGGCGAACCAAGACGGCCGAACACTCTGACATACATCTCGCGGTCATCCCCGGGACGGATTTGCTGCTGCTGAATTCGATGGCCTTTGTCATCTTTGACGAGGGTCTGCACAATCAGGACTTCATCGACAGACATGTTCGATTCAGTGATGGAGATCATGAGGCCGATCAAGCAGCCTTCCGGAAGTTCCTGCAGCCGTACGCCCCCGAAAAAGTGGCGCAGGAACTGGGCGTATCGGCCGCTGACATCCGCCGCGTCGCCTATTTATTCGCTACATCGACGGCGACCATGTCGCTTTGGACCATGGGCATCAATCAACGGACGCAGGGTACATTTCTCAACAACACGATTAACAGCCTGCACCTCATCACCGGACAGATTGGACGGCCCGGGGCGACGCCGTTTTCTCTTACCGGCCAGCCCAATGCCTGCGGCGGCGTCCGGGATACGGGAGCCTTATCGCACGCTCTGCCCGGCGGACGGTTAGTCTCAAATCCACAGCACCGGGGCGAAATGGAGAAGATCTGGAATGTTCCGGAGGGGACTATTTCCGGCAAGCCGGGCTTCGACGCCGTAAACCTTTTCCGAGCGATGGAGGACGGACGCGTAAAAGCGGCGCTCATCATGTGCACGAATCCGGGCGCTTCCCTTCCGGCCGCAGGCCGGTACCACGCCGCGATGGAAAAGTGTTTCACGGTTGTCTCAGATGCTTTCGAAGACAGCGAGACGCAGCGTCACGCTCAAGTCGTGCTACCCGCGGCTTTGTGGATAGAGAAAGAAGGCGTGACGGGGCAGGGCGAGCGGCGCTACCAGTTGACTCCCAAGCTTCTTAACCCTCCCGCGCAAGCCCGCAGCGACTTACAAATCCTGACCGATCTCGCCGTTCGCTTAGGGCATGACAAACTCATCGCCGCCCGCACTCCCCAAGCCGTCTGGGACGAGTGGCGTGAAGTATCCGCACATAGCCTTTACAACTTCAAAGGGATCACATACGACCGTCTCGAAAAGGAACGGGGAATACAGTGGCCCTGTCCCTCGGAAGATCATCCGGGCACGGCTCGCCGGTATGTCGAAGGTGAAGATCCGTTTGTCACAAAAGGAGCCGGCATCGAATTCTATGGCAATCACGATAAGAAAGCTGTCGTTTACCTCCGGCCTTACGCGCCTTCCCCGGAGAAGACGAGCGCCGAGTATCCGCTTTATCTGACGACCTGGCCTGTTCTGGAACAGTTTCACACCGGAACGATGACGGACCGTATCGCCGAGTTGCACAAGGCCACTGGCAACGCTACCTTCGATCTGAATCCAGAGGACGCGCACACGCTGGGAGTGCAGACGGGAGACCGCGTGGAGGTCAAGAGCAAGTATGGCACTGTACTTGGCCAGGCTCGCACGACGCAGGCGTCACGCCCGGGCGTGATCTTTGCGGCATTCTACGATGCCAAGCTTCTGGTGAATCGGGCTGTGGCCGACAACTATGACCCGACTTCGAAAGAACCCGAGTTCAAAGTGACCGCCGTATCGGTTAGGAAGGTGACGGCGTGAATATCGATTTCCGGCAAATCGTGATGGCGCTGGGGACACTGATGTGCATCCTTGGCATAATCTTTTGCATTCGCACTGCCCGGACCCGCTTCGATCGAGCCGACTCGAACAAAGAAGTCAATTTGGGTATTACGCGAATTCCCGCGCTTACGTTGGCCAGACTCCTGGCGTTCGTCAGCCTGATCGTATTTCCGGCGGGCGCGGTGTTCCTTGCAAACTATCACACGTTCGAAGGAGTTCACGAAGTCCGCGGCTGCGCCAGTTGCCACGTCATGCTGCCGATGGTCAACGATCTGCAGGATCCAAAGAGCGGGACTCTGGCGGCGCGCCATTACAAGAACAGATGGATCGCTGAGGATCAATGCTATACCTGCCACAGCGATTACGGTCTTGCCGGGAACCTCGAAGCAAAGATGACTGGCTTTCGCCATCTAGCCCGCTATACCACCCACACGTACCACGAACCAATTCAGGCGCGGGTGAGATTCGACAACAAGAATTGCCTCAACTGTCACGCCGGCACTCCGAAGTTCGAGGCCGTCCAGTCGCACCACACCGCACATGAGAGGCTCGTATCCAATGAGATGATCTGTCTGAACTGCCACGGCCAGGCGCATCCGACATCCGTGCAGAGAACGCCGGGATCGGCTGACTACGCCCGTCTGATGGAGAGGATGAAATGAGATTGCTTCGGTGGGAAGCTTATTGCGCGATCCTCGGCTTTATACTGACGCAAGTGTTTGTGCTTGTGCCGGGACCCTATCCCATGGCGCTTTTCACTTTCATCGCTCAGCCGCTCTTTGCGATCGCAGCCATCGGCTATCTCGCCAAAGTCATTGCCGATCTGCGAAGACATCGAAGTCTTTAGCTCCGTTAACGCGCTGCTTCTTGTCCAAACCGGGGTTACCACGTTGGGACGACCCGGTCGCCGGGCAATTGAACTATTCCCCCCGCGGCGCCCCTCTTAATTTGCGGCCTTCAATGAAAATGTTCCATAACCAAAATCTGGTGCTCGTTGCGGTCCCATTGCGAGTACACCAGAGAGCTCCCGTCCGGTGATACAGCCAAGCCGTAAAAAGATGGCTTATCGAGCCTTCCGATCTGCGATAGCCGCTTTGTCCCGAACTCGAAGTATTCGATCCTCGGAGGTCCACCGATCTCTGGCGCGAAGAAGTAAATCCCGCGTGGCCCCAAAGTCCAATTGCTAAAGTTGTCAGGCCCGGGCCCGCCCCAGACCTTGGTTTCGGCGCCCCCGGCGCGGGGCATCGCCCAGATCCCGGGGTTCGACCCCTTCGTATAAAAGAGCATTCCGTCTTCTGTCTCGACCGCTCCGAAGCCCCCGTCTCGCGTTACTCGGGTGGGCGTGCCGACTGCGGCTCCGTCCTGAACCGCCTGTTTCCATACCTGATAGGCCTTTTCTCCCCGATTCGATGTGAAGTAGATCGCGCGCCCGTCTCGGGACCAACTCGGCAGAAAGCTATCCGCGTCGGGAAGAGCGACGACGGGATGCGGATGGCCGCGAACTGTTTCGACAACGTAGACGTCACTGCGCTTCTGCGAACGATAATCAAATGCAAGGTAGCGGCCGTCGGGGGAAAACCGCGGGCTTCCGCCGAAGCCCCGCAAGTCTGTGACCTGTACCGGATCGGAACCATCGCTATTAACCATCCACACTTCCGGATAACCCGACCGCAGGCTTTGGAACGCGATCCTGCGGCCGTCCGGCGAGAACTGCGGTTGTAGGTTCCCGGTTTTCGCTGACGGAACGAGGATCGAAGCCGGCTTAGGCGCGCGAATCTCGTCGATCAACCCGAGACGCCACAGGTTTTGCTCTTCATCGACGTACTCGTAGGCGGCTTCGCTACCGGATTGGGAGATCGAGGGGTACCATGAGCCCGGCCCAGCTGCCGCAACCCGCTGAGGAGCGCCTCCCGTGGCTGGTACCCGAAAAATGGCCGGCAATCCTGCGCGGCTCGACGAAAAAACAATTTCACCCGTTTGCGTCCACGCTGGCGGACCAAAGATCTGCTTGTGATCAAACGTCAATTGTTTTGGCTCACCGCCAGCTGCGGCCATCACGAAAAGCTCCTCGATTGAGGTCGGACCAGTCGACCGGATGAACGCCACTCTGTCGCCGGTCGGACTGAAAGCCGGCCGCCGGTCGTGATTGGCGGTCGGAGGTGAGGTGAGATCTCGCGTGCCGGAATCCCGCAGGGACAATACCCTGATGAGGCTTCGCTGTGTCGCCGTATTCCACTCCGGGAACGCGATGAGGTTGCCATCAGGCGAAAAAGATAGCCCCCCAGCTCCGGTCTCGTACTTGAACGGCGAGCGAGCACCGGTATAGATAGTCTTTTCAGCGCCGCCCAATGCCGGGACTGTATCGATCAGAAATTTATCGCCTCGATCGCGGAGGAAAGCGACTTCACGACCGTCGGGAGACCACACGGGGGAGTAGGGATCTTCCGCGGTTGGAGTCTTCTCATCAACTTGCGTCAGCCTGATCGAGCTTTGTGAGCCCACCACCGCCGCATACAATCCTGACTGACTTCGCAAACGAGCCGAGCGCCAGAACACGACCCGGCTGCCATCGGGGGAAATCGCCGGACTCTTCTGATCGCCGTCGACCGTGCTCAACGGGAGCAGTGTAACCGCGGCTGGCGGCGGCGTGATCGCGCTTGATCTTAGGTGGCCCCCGCTGAGCAGCCAGATTGAGATCAGCACTGCTGCCGCAACCAGAATGCCTGCCGGCAAAGCTCTGGCTAAGTTCCTTGCCGCTTTATGTGGCGGGCGGTCAACGTTGACATCTGTATCGGCCGGCCGGGCCGTGCGATTCTCGGCTGCGGGCTCTGCTTCTGTCGGCGACCGTTCACCCAGGTGGACCGGAGCCACGAACCGATACCCGCGCCTCGGCACCGTCTCGATATAGCGCGGATGATCGGAAGAGTCGCCCAGGACCTCGCGAATTCGATTGACGCTCTTCTTCAAACCGAGTTCGTAATCGACCGTGGTGTTCCCCGGCCACAGACGGCTTCGAAGCTCGTCACGCGTGACGAGTTCGCCGGGACGTTCCAGCAGCGCCTTTAACACCTCGAATGCCTGCGGACTCAGCTTCTGCCTCAAGCCCAACCGGCGCAATTCCGATTCCTGCAGATCGATCTCGAAGACGCTGAACCGGATGATGCGATTTGGGCTCGGTGAAGCCTGCATAGGAAGCTATCCGCGCAAGGAGGTCAAGTCTATCACTCTGCGGCAGGAAACATAGGCGCCGGTAACAGAGGCAATCAAATGCATTAGGCTCAACAGCTTGAACGGGTACCGAAAAAACCACCATTCGGATTCTTGACCCTTTCTCCGCAATACACGAAAGTGACGCTGGGAAGAGCGCATGATCACGATGGTCCGATCTCCTGAGCGCCCTTGCTGCATTCGAGGCTTTGGTCGCGCCGGCGAAATTTGCGGTAGCGTTCCGCTGCGTTCGCTTGATTCAAATGCGCCAGCACAGAGCTAAATGACAGATTACGAGAAAGGAAACATTCGATGATTTCAGAAAGGAAAGATCCCTTGATCGACCTAGGCTCCATCGGACGCAATGTCAGGTCCGCAGTAGAGCCGGTCAATGGCGCAAGAAGAAGGTTCGTCGGCGGAGCGATGGCTGCTCTGCTTGCCTCCTCTCGGCAGGTCGTGGCTGACACTGAAGGCCTCCCGAATGATCCCATGATCCTTCTGCTGCACGGCCTTTATCAGCCCGTGCCTGCAGGTAAAGGACCCGCCGACAACTTGGGTCTGACCACTCTGAACCTCAGTGATGGGTCCTATTCTCAGACGCAAATCTATCCGATTTTTGGAGTCGATGGCGCCAACGACCAGAAGAAGGCCATCGGCGCCTTTTATGTCTCCCTCCAAGCGTTTCTGTGTGCGTACCACCTTCCCGGAGGCTCTATTGCCATGCAATTCACCGGCGGCGGTTTCTCCCTGCTGATCCCGGATGGCGCCGGTGGACAGTACGACGAAGGAACCTTTGAGCTGACGGTTCTTGAGGCAACCGGCGTTTATTCGGCGTTCAAAGGCGGTCATAACCACATGGTCGACAGGCTGCACCAACTGGTAGCCGGTCCGCCGTTCACCGGGTTCCCATCATCCGGATACAACGAATTCTGCTTCTGCATAATCAGCCAGTATCCATTCCCGTAGTCGTTGTGATGACTTACAACGTCAGCGATTCCCTCACGAAACGAAAACACAAATCTGAACAGCGAAGACAAACGAATATGAGAATTCCCATGGCTTTCACAATCGGAGCTGCTCTCCTGTCTCTGGCTCCGCTATCGACCCTCTGTAGTTATTTTTCGCTGAATACATAACAAGGAGCGACATGAAAACAGACAGCCACCTCAGCCGGTACAGCTTGGTTATTGCCGCGGCTTTCTTAGCCGGCATTCCCGTCCGTTCGACGGCGCAATCCACTCCACCGCCGAAACCCGATATTCGAAGCGCCATCGTTTCGACAACCACAAATCAGATCGCCATCACTGGGGCGAACTTTGGAATTTCGACGCCGCTGATATCACTCGATGGCATTCCGTTGACGGTGCTGTCCTGGACTGCAACTGCGGTATCGGCCGCGACGCCGTCCAGCTTGGCGGCAGGGTCGTACGAACTCGACCTGACAAACAGCCAGACACAGCAGATGGGGATTTTCTCGGTGACGGTCGGCGCTGTCGGGCCCGAGGGACCTGCCGGGCAGGCGGGTCCTGCGGGACCGCAAGGGCCGCCGGGAACAGCGGGGATGCAAGGACCGGCAGGCCCGCCGGGCTCCACGGGAGCGACTGGTGTTCCGGGACCTCAGGGACCTCCCGGGGTACCCGGCGCGCAGGGCTCCCAAGGTGCCCAAGGACCGGCTGGTCCAGCGGGCTCCGGAGGTTTCAGTGGCCTGCAGCAGTTCACGCAGAACGGCACGTTCACAGTCCCCCCGGGTGTGACCCATGTCATGGCGGAGATGTGGGGAGCCGGTGGTGGTGGCGGCGGTTTCGGCACCCCATACACCATCCTGGTACCGGTGACAACCTGCGCTCCAGGGTTCCTGAGCGGGCCGAACTGCAATACCAACTACGTCACCAAGAATTGTCCGGGCGGCGCGGCAGGGATGGGTGGATCGGGCGCCTATACGCGCGAGATCGTCGCGGTGACGCCTAGCTCGGTCTATAACGTCGTTGTTGGGGCGGGAGGCGCGGCCGGAATCAATGGGGCCAACGCCAATAGTCCCGTCAATGGCACGAGCGGCAGCGCGGGCGGAGATACGGAACTCATCAGTAGTTCAGGGGCGATTCTGGTGAAGGCCGGAGGCGGCGGCGCCGGAACGGGCGGTACTGTCGCTCCCAATACCGGCACGAACGCCGCACCCGACTGCAACGGTGGCACGCCCGGGCAGGCCGGAGCCGGCGGCACGCCCGATTCGGGGCCCGGCGTGGTCGGCATCAGCGGCATATCCGGATCCGCCGGCGGGGCGAATCCAGTCGTCTATCTGGCGCCGCCTTCCACTTCGATCGGCGGGGGCACGGCAACTGCTGGCGGAAGTGGTTATGTCCTGCTGACCTGGTAGTGCCGCGCAACGGCAGAGAGGGAAAGCCGGCGAGGGCAGGACCAAATGAATCGCAGGCTGGCAGTTTTGGCTATTGCCTTGTATTCTTCTGGCGTCGGCGCAGGCCAGTTCCGCCAGCAAGGCACCAAGCCACGATCGATGTTTTTCGAAGAAACATCCCGCTGCCGCGCGGATGATATCGGCCACCTCGAAGGGTGGCCGGCTCACCTGGCCTGGTTTCTCCGCAAAACCGGGATGCCGGCGGCATTGGAAACCGGCAGAGAGTCAAGTGGATTCGCCGCTGCGTGCAGATGTCGCTGCGAGAGATGCCGGTAGACGATCGTGTGTTTGATATCAGCGTGCCCCAGCAGCAACTGGATGGTGCGCAAATCCGTGCCGGCTTCCAGGAGATGTGTGGCATAGGAGTGGCGGAGACTGTGAGGATTGATTTTCTTCTGAATGCCTGCTCTCTCCACCGCATCGTGACAGGCATGCCACACGGCCTTGGACGTCAGCGCTGCGTCGCCGCCCGGACTGGGAAACAAATACGTCCGGGGCTTTGTTCGACGCCAGTATTCGCGTAGTGTCTCCAGCAGTTTCGGACTCAGCGGCACATCGCGGTCTTTGCCGCCTTTACCCTGATGAACGTGAATCACCATGCGCTGGCTGTCAACGTCGGCGACCTTGAGACGCACCAGTTCCGCGCGGCGCAGGCCGGTTGAATACAGGGTCGTCAGCATGGCCCGATGCTTCAGGTTGCCTGCGTTGTCAATGAGCCGCGTGACCTCTTCCAGACTCAGCACGGCGGGGAGTCTGCGTGGCGTCTTCGGTGTTTGGGGCGCGGATGCATTGTCAACCCTAGAATATAAGGACGCGGGCTGACTATGAACCAACTCTGAGCGGCAAGTCAACAAGAGAATTATGCATTTTGAAGAGGCGGACGGGCTCCGTCTATCGATGCAGGCTACTTAAGGACCGCCCGTAGTTTCTCGGCAATCCTTGACTCGGACGGAACTCCGCCCCGATAAAGCCTTCAGGACGGCGCTTCAGTGCTGGGCGGTGGCTCCGCAAGCCCGAACAGATCACGATTCCGATAGAGCACGGTGGGCGTGCCATATCCGCGTCTGCGGTCGGAAGTGTCCAGCTTGTCCACATCGACCAGGACGTAATCGGTTGGCAGTTTCAGCGACTTCAACGCTTCGTCAAGCGCGGATCGCATCCGTGCCGTGTTAACACATCCGTTGCGTGTGAGGAAGACCAGATCACGGGAAGAGAAGCGCTCAGATGCGCCGACCCGACTGGCAGCAACCAGAAGCGAAAGAGTGATTAGTCTTCGCCGCATGAAAGGCCCACGGTATCACGGACGGACCCAAAAATCACCGTTACTACAGCTGTTTGCCTTGCGAAGCGCATACTTCGAGAACGCCTGATCGTCACTGGCGCGGAGTAACATCCACCAGACGGTAGCGGTTCTCCTGAGCCTCCTTTTGATTAGCCAGTTCGCGCGCTTCGTTGAAACGTCGCACCACCTCGGGGATCTCGCGCGCGTCCGCGGGGTCGTCGCTCATCCGGAGCGCCCGCATCAGACGGTAAAGCGCGATGGGATCGTGCGGGTCGTCCTTCAGGACGAGCCTGCACTGCTCGATGGCGGGTTTGACCTGGCCGGCATCGAGATACAGGCGGCTCAGCAGATTGCGCGCGAGCAGGAGCCCGGGCTCGAACCGGACCGCTTCCTTCGCGGCGGTCAGAGCCTGATTGAACAGCGGACTGCCCGCTGGCGGTCCCTGCCAATCGAGAACTTCCGCCAGCAGATAGTGCAGGAACGCGTTCTTCGGACGCGCTCTGATCTTTTCCCGTACCAGACGCGCGGCTCCGTCCAGGTCGTTCTTCTGTAGTCGCGCGAGCACCTCGGCGTCAACCGTGCCGGGCTGTTTTGGGTCGAGACGTTCAGCCGCCGCAAAGTCCGCTTCCGCCTGTTCGTCCTGCCCTGTCTGCACGTAGAGGATACCGCGCGCAAGGCGCAACTGCGAAGCGCCGGGTGTGAGCGCGATGCCTGCGTTCAGTACCTGAATGCCCGCTTCGTACGATTTGTGCGCGAAGCTCAGGTTCGCGAAATCGATGTAGTACCTGATGGTGCGTGGCGAAAGCACGATGGCGCGCCGCAGCGCCGCAACAGCATTCGGCGTGTCGCCCATAGCCTCGTAGGCGACCGAAGCCATGGCGAGAGCTTCGGCGTCCGGGTTGGCGCCGTCAATCAGCGGCCGCAGTGCTTCGAGCGCTGGTTTCGAACGTTCCGCCGACAGTTCAACGGCGGCGACAAACCGCGGATCGCCGAGACGGTTTGCGATCGGCCCGGCATCGTCGAAACGCCTGAGGCGAACCAGACAGACGGCGTAGCCGCGCAACGCGTCCGGCTGCGACTCGATCGCGCTTCCGCTCTGTTCAAAGTGCTTCACGGCGGTTGAGCAATCCCCCGCCCTCCACGCCATCACCGCGCGCATGGCATTCGCGGTCGGCTCGCCGGGCCTAAGCTCAAGGAGGTGGTCCAGGTCAGGTATGGCTTCTTTTGCTGCGGCGGCATACTCGATCTGAGCCGCTCCTTCGAGAGCGGCGAGGTAGTTCGGATCGATTCGCAGAGCCTGTCTGAATGCGGAAAGCGCCTTTTCAGGCTGGCCCAAACCTTTAAAAGCCAGCCCTTCGAGCGTGATCAGTTGGGCGTTGCGCGGTGTCTTTTGCAGAGCCTGCTGCGCGAGTTGGAGCGCCTCGGCCGGGTGGTTGGCGCGAAGCGCGGACAGGATTGCCTGCGCGTCCTGAGCCCACACCCAGCACGCTCCCAGGCAAGCCAGTGCGGCGACCCTGAGCATGGCTGTAAGCGTCTTCAGAAGAATACCCCACAGAAGAATAACCCAGCTATACTGGGCTCGCCCGGATGACCAGATACCGTTATGGTCCGACCCGCCGCGGCTACTTCGGTCTGCTGGCGGCGCCCTTACTCAGGCCGTTACTCAGTCATGCGCAGATGTCGACGCGGGGCGTCGCACCAACCGCCCGGCCCAAGGCTTCCGGCCTGCCGTTCAACAGCACGCTGACCGATATCGCCGCGACGGCTGGGCTTACGCAGCCGGTGATCTACGGCGGTGTGGATACGAATGCCTATATTCTCGAGGCGATCGGCTGCGGATGCGCTTTCATCGATTACGACAACGACGGATGGATCGATGTATTTATCCTTTCCGGCGCGCGATGGGGCGAGACGCCGGCGGGCGCGACCAACCGGTTGTACCGGAACAACCGCGATGGCACATTCACGGACGTGACGGAGAAAGCGGGTTTGGCGCGTGGAGGTTGGGCCTGCGGCGTCACGGTCGCCGATTACAACAACGACGGCTTCGAAGACATCTTCATCACCTACTGGGGTCACAATGCGCTCTACCGGAACAACGGGGATGGCACGTTCACCGACGTAACCCGCGAAGCGGGGCTGCTGGATGAGAGAATCCGCTGGAGCACCGGCTGCACGTTCGTCGATTACGACCGCGACGGCAAGGTGGACCTGTTCATCTCGCGCTATCTCCGGTTCGATCGCGATAAGATCCCGCCCGCCGGGGGCGCGCCGGACTGCAACTTCAAGGGTGTTCCGGTGAACTGCGGCCCGCGGGGACTTCCACGCGATTCCCACTCGCTGTACCACAACAACGGCGACGGCACCTTCACCGACGTGAGCGTGAAATCCGGCATCGCCTCGGCTGTGGGCAGCTACGGACTCACGGCTGTGGCGGCGGACTTCAATGATGATGGCTGGCCCGATATTTATGTCGCCTGCGATTCGACGCCCAGTCTGCTGTTTCTGAATAACCATGACGGCTCGTTCCGCGAAGCCGGTCTCGAAACGGGGGTCGCGCTCAATGACGACGGCAGAGAGCAGGCGGGCATGGGGCTTGGCATCGGCGATATCGATCTGGATGGCCAGCTCGACATCCTGAAGACGCATTTTACGGAAGATACGCCGGCGTTATACCTGAATCAGAAGCGCGCCGGGTTCAAGGATGTCACGATCCGCTCCGGTCTGGGCGTGGAGACCAGGTTCGTCAGCTGGGGTGCGGGTATCGTTGACCTCGATAATGATGGTCTTCCGGACCTGTTTTGGGTAACCGGCAGCGTCTACCCCGAAGTCGAAAAGAGGTTGCCGCAGTATCCGTATCGCACGCCGCCGATTCTGTTCCGCAATCTCGGCGAGCACCGGTTCGAAGAGCTGTTCGCCGAAGCGGGGCCGGCAATGAGCGCGCGCCATTCCAGCCGGGGCTGCGCGTTTGGCGATTTTGACAACGATGGCGATCTCGACATCCTGATCGTGAACCTGAACGAACCGCCTTCGCTGCTGCGGAACGATGTGAAAGGCCGCGCGCACTGGATTAAGGTGAAGCTGATCGGCGCCCGGTCGAATCGAAGTGCGATCGGCGCCCGCGTCATAGTCCGGTACGGCAACCGAATTCAGGCCCAGGAAGTGCTGGCGCAGTCCAGCTATCTCTCGGTGAATGACCGCAGGCTTCATTTCGGCCTGGGCGACGCGGCGGTAGCGGATTTAGACGTTCGCTGGCCCGACGGACACCATCAGGCGTTCACGAAAGTGACATCAAACCAGTTGGTGACGATTCACGAGACCGATGGAATTGTGCGTTCCACCGGATTTGACCGTTAACCAAATCTAATTGACAGCGGCACCGCGGTGGTAAAGCAGACTGGGCTTTGCGCTTTCCCGTTCATTCAGATCGCGAAGTCTCTGAAACTCTCGCGCTGACTCGGCTTCCTTACCCAGCTTCTTGTAAGCGTTGGCGAGATACATGTGCGCCGGGGGATAATCCGGCCGGAGTTGAATGGCGCGTTCCAACAGCGGGACTGCTTCTGCGGCCCTGTCAGCATGCAAAAGCAGCTTCCCTAACAAAGCGTACGAAGCCGCAAAGCCCGGGTTGAGATCGATCGATTTCCGCAGCAAAGTCTCGGTCGCTTTTCCGTCTTCCATCTCGTGCTCCTGCGCGGTGGCCAGATAGTAATAGCTGCGATAATCGGATGGATTCGTCTGAAGATACTTCCGAGCCAGGCTGGCAAGGTCCTGATACTGGCCAGCCTCGATATACAAACCAGCCAGTCCATCGAAGGCCACGGTCATTTGTGGATTCCGCTCGAGACACAGACTCAGCTCCTTCTCTGCCAGGTCAAACCGCTGAATGCCTTTGAGCGCCAGTCCCTTGCCTAAGTGGGCGATCAACGAGTCAGGCGCGATCCTGAGCGCGATGGAGAAGATCTCGACCGCCGGCTGTGGGGTGTTGTAGTCAAGAAAAATCTGACCAAGCTGGAGATAGCCGTCCAGATTTGCAGGACTGCCCGAAATCTCAGCCTGCGCTTCCGAAACTGCTTTGGCCGGGTCTCCCGATGCCTGATAGACCTGAGACGCCATCAAATGCGATACGCGAATACGATGATCAGTAAAAGTGAGAAACGGCGCCGTGTTCGACTTCGGCATATGACAGGGCAGGCAATTGTCGCGTGACGCGCGACGACAGTTGACGGCCGTTGCCGATCCTGAGTGGCATTCGATGCACTTATTGACGTAGTACGCAGCATCATGACTCACGTCCGAGTGCGGGTCGTGACAGGTCAGGCAGGATAGTTTTCCGCTCTGTCGGAAACACCGGCTGGCCGTCAACCCAATCGGAGCGAACCGGATCGACTCGGGGTCGTCACTCTTATCCTGCGGCAGCCGATGACATTGACCGCAGAACTCAACCGAGGCGGCCGGCGAGAGATGCCCGGGATTTTGAACCGTTTTCGCGGAAGGCGCGCGTACGTGTGTCGCGCCTGGCCCGTGACATCGCTCGCACTGGACTCCCACCCGGAGTTCCGAGACATCAGGGTCGGAGTTTGCCGGGCCGGTCTTTGCTGGGCTGGCCTCTGCTCCGGTAGCGTGGCAATTAAAACAGCGAAAGATGGTTTCGGCCGATTGCTTCTGCCCAAGCGCGGACGCCATATCGCTCGGAGGATCGGCCTTGTGGCCCATCGTTAATCCTGCCCGGTCGCCGGCCGTATACCAGGAAATTCGATGCTCAAAATAATGACCATCGATGGAGCCGACCGGCGTGATGCCGCGAACACCCGATCCGAAAGCCCATTCCAGCAACGCCGCCGATGTTTGCTTATCGCGTTCAGCGGTAACCAGAATTCCGTTGGGCGTTTGCGAATATTCGAACCGGAGGCCATTCTTCTCCCGGACCGTCTGGCCGGCCAGCTTCGTGGCGATTGGGCTTCGCACGATGGGCGAAAGCGCTTTCGCGTGATTACTGCCTGATTGCTTTGCGAACTCGCGGGGGTGGCACTTACCGCACTGCGCCGCCCCAACGAAATCGTCGGCCCGGAGAGCGGGGATAAGACACAGCAGAAAAGCAAATGCCGCGCAGAGCTGGTCCGTATTGCGCAAGTTGCTCAGAAGTACAGTTTTAATGCGAGCTGCCCTTTTCGCGGACTGACAAATGACGAGTAAGCGGTGACCTTGCCAAAATTCGCGTCGCCCAGATTCACGTCCGGCGCAGCGAAATTCGGGTGGTTGAAGACGTTGAAAAACTCCGCGCGGAATTCGATGTACATTCCTTCGCGCCATGGAAGGGCGAACCGTTTACCCGTATTGAAGTCCGTGCTGAACAAGTGTGGCCCGTAAATCAGTCCGCGGCCAGCATTCCCAATCGTGTACTGAGCGGGAAAGGAAAACACGGACGTATTGAACCACTGACCCAGAGATTGCGATCCGGTCATCGGGTTGCCACTGACGTTCGGAGCAGAGCGGCTGTTCCCGCAGACGCAGTTATTCGTCGCTAAACCGGGCGAAAGCGCAATCCCAGTCTGATATGTCGTGATGCCGTTGAAGTCCCAACCGCCGATAATGTTGCCGATGATTCCCTTCGAGAGCCATTTCCGGCCGGGCCCGAAAGGAAGCTGGTAGTTGTAGCCGGCGACGAGACGGTTGGGCACATTATATTGCGATATGCCGCGGTCCAGATTACGATTGCCTACCGGATCGCGATAGCCGGCGTTTCCGACATCGATGAATTTGGAGTGAGTGAAATTCAGAACGAATGCGATGCCGTTGGCAAAGCGCCTCTCGGCTTTCAATTGCAGCGCATTGTAGTCGGAGGATCCGATCCAGGTATTAATAGTGACGCCGAGTGGGTACTGAGGATACGGCACATAGGGCGCGACGAACTGCCCCGCGGCCTGCGAAGCCAAAGCCACCGGTATGGCATTTGCATTGTACGAGCCATAAGTCAGGTGAGACCCGCGCGTACCCACGTACCCCACCTGGAAGAGAATTGTCTTGAATTCGTACTGCACGTTCATGTTGTACTGCTGAATGTAAGCAAGGGGGTTGTGATCCGGATACACACTCACACTCTTCGAATTCTTTCCCGTCGGGTCGGTGGGCTGATACGGGATATTGTCGAGCGTGGCGAGCCAGTGAATCTGGTCCGTCGTGGTGTACCGGCCCTGATCGGAGTCGGCGAAGATCGGCGCATTCAGCATGTAGCCATTGGCCCCCGCGCTGCTCACGCCAGCCAGGAAAATGCCGTAGCCGCCGCGCAGGACCAACTTTCCCTGAAGCGCGCTGTAAGCAAAACCGAAGCGTGGATTGAAATTATCCCAGACGTTGTCCCAGGGTGTGGTCCGGAAGCCGTTTGTTCCGAACTGGACGTACTGTCCTTTATTCAGATCGAAAACCCCGCTGCGGTTCTGCGCCTCATGGTAGTAATTAGGCGCATCCCACCGCAGGCCCAGATTGAGCGTCAAATTGCGGCTGAGGTGAAAATCATCCTGAACGAACACCGCATATAGATTCGCGCGAGTACGGAAGAAGTCGGTGTAGATGCTATAGGTCAGCGAATTAGGCAGTCCGAGCAGAAAGCTCGCGTAATCGAAGCCCGTGTTGTTGTTCCCGGGCTGGTTGGTAAAGACATTAGTGAAAGTCCAGGCGGTGTTGAGCGCTCCCGGCTGCAGATTGTTCGTAAGGAGTTTACGGACCCAACCCCCAATACGGATATTATGGCGGCCTTTGTTCCAGGAAAACGTATCGGTGAGCGTTTCCTGCGTCTGCCATTCCTGAAAGGTTGTGTCTGTGGTCGCGCCGAGCGCCTCGAAGTTGGAGAAGTTAAAGTACGGAGTGCCAAGTTTCTGACCCGCGTTGGGCATGCCGTGGATGCCGAGGTCAAGATTGCTGATCTGGCCGTAGCCCGGGATCACGCGTCTGGGAAATTGATTTTGCCACGCAATATTCAAATCGTTTATGGCTGCGGGGGTGAATACATGGACATAATTCAGGACCGCCTGGTGTCCAGGGGCTGCAATAGAGTTCCCTGGGCCAAGCGTTCCTGGCACCGGACCTCCGCCAGCCGCATATCCGAACGCGGAAGCCTGTTGGGAAAATCCACGCTTGTCCGAATAACGTACTGTGAGACGATCCAGGTCGGTGATCGCGTAATCCACCTTGGCGTCCCATTCATTATTTTGGGATAAAGCCGACCCATTTACGCTGAAGTTATTGAAGTTTTGGTTAATGGTCGGGGCCGGGTACAAGGCCTGTACCTTCAATGCCGCCGGACTGATGAGGCTGGGTGGAATCATGTTGCCCGTGAAGGGATCGCGCACCCAGACCGTACTTCCACCTGGAGTGGTAATCTGCCGTTGCGTGAACGGGTTGAAAATCTCGTATTTCAGATCTGTCCCTCCGAGGGCGTCGGTGCCGACGGGGGCCCCGAGAATGCTGGAGAAGTCGCCTGCCCGGAAGGCTGCGGTCGGCACAGTGATGTTCGTGATCGGCTGCGGGTTCGTCTGCCGCGTTAACTGCGTGTCGACGAAAAAGAACAGCTTGTTCTTCTTGATAGGCCCGCCAAACGTGCCGCCGAATTGGTTGAACCGAAGCACGGGCACGCTGTGAGTAAAGTAGTTGCCCGCATTCAAAGCGTCGTTCTGTAGGAACTCAAAAGCAGATCCATGGTACGAGTTGGTGCCGGATTTCGTGGTCGCGATCATCGTCACGCCACTCGTTTCGCCGTATTCCGCCGAATAGGCGTTCGTCAACGCTCTGAACTCGTTGATCACATCCGGATTGGGGTTAACCGGCGTGCCGCTCCACACGTGGTTACTGCTGTCGGCGCCGTCGATGTAGTAAGGGTCGATGCGGATGAGCCCACCGTTGGTGATGTTTCCGTCCACGGTCTGCACGACGCCTGCTCCGAGCAAAACTAAACTCTGAGGGTTGCGGCCCAGGAGCGGCAACTCGGTCACCATCTGATTCTGAATCGTGGTTCCAATCGCTCCGTTTTCGGTCTCGACGAGCGGGGCTTGCGACGTTACATTGATGGTTTCCGTTACCTGCCCCGGCTCCAGAGTCGCGTCGATTCGCAGTTGGCGCGCCAGATCCAGCGTCGTGCTTTCTCGCACGAATGCCTTGAAGCCGGTTGCGCGGACCTCGATCTTGTAAGTTCCCGGCGGAAGGAACTCAAACAGATATTCGCCCGCGGGGTTGGTCTTGGTTGCGGTCTGAACCCCGGTCCCAATATTGGTGAGCGTAACTTGCGCGTCGGGAACGACGGCGCCGCTCGAGTCTGTAACCATCCCTCGAATGCTGGCGGTGTTTGCCTGTCCAAGCAGCGATGGTGACATCGCAATCGCCATGAAAACGAGCAAAAAAGTGACTTGGCGTCTACTCGGCAGAATCATGCGGGCGACTATATCACCGGAAATTTCCCAAAAAAAGGGCGCCTAAGGACTCATTTTCACCAGACAACCAACGTGTTAACGACAACATGTAAGCGCTCCATTGACTCCGCTGAGCGTTCGTAGTATAAGTCCACTACTGGTTTTCTGATAACGCTTTCATCAGGCGACCAGTTTCCCGGGGATTGCGCGGGAGGGGAGATCCAAATGTCCGCTCGTACGCTTCGTTGGGCGCCCTGTTTCCTCGCGCTGTTTCTCGCGCCCACATGTTCCTGGGCGCAGTTCAGCGGCAGCATGCAGGGCACCGTACAGGATCCGGCAGGGGCCATGGTGCCGAATGCCAAAATTCAACTCAAGAATGCCGACACAGGCGTCGTCAGCAGCGCCACATCGGATCAGGCAGGCTTCTACCGGTTTCTCAGCCTTGCGCCCGGCTCCTACGAAATCACCGTTCAGGCCGCGGGCTTCGTCACCACAAACGTTCCGTTTCGGCTTACAACGGACGAGAACCTGAATCTTCCGGTTTCGCTGAAGGTTGGTCCCGCTTCGCAGACGATCGAAGTGACGGCGGAGGCGCCCGTGCTGAACACCGCCGAGAGCCGCAATCAGGTTACCCTCGAAACCGCTCAGCTTTCCACACTGCCTCTGGCCGGACGCAACATGATTTCACTGGTAACGGTCGCGCCGGGCGTAATCGGTACAGGCACGGTGGTGGGCGGCAGTCCCGGATCGGGCGTCGATAACTTCTCGACCGAGACGCAGGTGGATGCAAGCGCGAACGGAGCGGGCAGCGTGGGAAACATGTACATGGTCGACGGCCTCGACGTTACCAGCGCGATTCGGCCCGGCGTTCTGAACCTTACGCCCAATCCCGACTCTGTCGAGGAAGTCAGCGTCCAGACCAATACGTTCAGCGTCGAGTACGGGCGGGCCAGTTCGGTCCAGATGGCAATGACGACGAAGTCGGGCACGGACCGGTTCCACGGGACGGTGAGCGACTATTTCACCAACCAGTCACTTTTTGCCGGCACGGAATTCCTGCACAATTACTCGCCCTATCACAGCAACAACATGTCCGCGACGATCGGCGGTCCGATCATCCCGCATCACCAGTTTTTCTTCTTTTTCGCGATTGAGCCGCTGCGCGCATCCACTTCGACCGGCAACAGCGTCCAGACCTACGAAGACCCGGCGTTCACGGCGTTCGCAAAACAAACTTTTCCGAATACGCTCGGCACGAAGATCCTGACGAGCTACGGGCCGACGAGCGCAACCACCACAGGCGTACTTCAGACCGCGGCGCAGGTGTTCCCGGGGACTTGCGGAACTGCGGCGACCTTCAATCTCCCCTGCAGCACTCCCGTGCTCGATTCCGGCGTGTTTAACGGCACGAACTATCGCAACGGGACGCAGTTCAACGTGCGAATCGACAAGTACTTCAGCAAGGATCGAATCTACGGCAACACATACCGCAGCGTTCTGGATACGGGCGGTCCCGCGATCCGCCCGGCGTTCGCCGCGACGAATCACTTCATCCTGAATTCGTGGCAGTTCAACGAGACTCACACTTTCTCGCCGTCGTTGGTCAATGAAGCGAGCTTCGGCTACATGCGCGACGAGGGCATTCAGCCGCAGACCGGACTGTTCAGCGTTCCTTTGATCAATGTGACCGGTCTCAATGTGACGGGTCCGAATGCAGCCTTTGGCAACGGCTTCGCTCTGGG
>Ga0126381_100001630_pt1 | contig 23970 bp, 19 predicted proteins | sample PanSoiMetPlot_28_FD_96465 | JGI IMG/M metagenome (GOLD analysis project Ga0126381, IMG submission 96465) | Tropical forest soil microbial communities from Panama - MetaG Plot_28 | ecosystem: Environmental > Terrestrial > Soil > Tropical forest > Bulk soil | place: Panama | collected 2016-02-17 | reverse complement strand
GGCTGCACGGGCGTGGTCGACCGGTCTCACCGTCTCAGTAGCGCTTGATGAGACCAGCACCATGGTACCGTCATCGTCGACCATCCGGAGAACGGGACGGTTGACTGCAGAGCGAAGAGTCCATGTCCAGTCGTCAGTCGGTTCGTCCGCTTTGCGCCTCTCGGCGGGTAGCCAGGAAGCAGGGTCGAAGAGCGCATTTAGAGTCAGGTTGACGACCGCCCGGGTTCCATAGTGAAGTTGGAGATTCGCTCGCTGGGCGGGCGCATAAAGCGCCGCACTCGCGCGCACTTCGTATTTTCCGGGGCTAAGGTTTGTGATCAGGTAGCGACCGTGAAGATCGGTAAGAGCTGTACCCACCATCACGGAGTCATTTGCCAGGACCTGAACCAGGGCACCCATCTGGGCGACTCCCTGTGAGTCCCTGACTACGCCTGTGACTGCTGCGACAGGTCCCGCCGCCCACCCAGAGGAGGCGGCTGTCAGCATCAGCGACAGGATCGTGATTTTCAAGCCGGTTCGTTGCACAGTTTTGGCACCTGGGCGTCCACGACTGCTCCAAAACGCGCCCTGTAAAAGGAAGGAACGCGTTCAAAGATTGCACCAGGGTCGGTCATCGCGCATACAATCTGCGTAACCGTATCGCTTTTTTGGCGCACCTCAATATACAACTAAATCCACGATCTAATCCACGATGAACGGTGCAGATTCTGCGATCTGCTGCTTCGTGATGCCGTCGTTCACCTTAATCGTAATCTGATACTTTCCGGGCTCCAGACTTGCCAGAGGCATCGTGCGCTCCAACGTAATCTGGTCTGCATTCGGATTTGTCTTTACAGTCTCTTCCTGCGTCTGCAGAATCGTCTGGTTATTCGCCATATTTACGACCTGGTACTCGACCGTGGCACCATTGTGCTTGCTCTTTTCGTCGATACCGAGGTTATATACCTGCATCCAGAAGTTCAGGTTCTGGGCACGGTGGAAGGTAACCGGCTGGATTCCCCCATTCGAAACCCGGGGACGAATGCGAGTATTGCCAATTACAAAGTTGCCTTCCCCGATGTCCTTCGAGGGAACTCGCTCCATCTGGTCGGCCAGAATCAGCGACGACGCAGCCAACCGATCGTCGTCATACTTCGGAACATTGATACTCCGCTTCCAAATCCCGATATGGTCCGGATTATTTACGTCCTTGATCACGATATCGATCTTGTACAGGCCGGGACGCAGTGGAAGGGCCTTCCAGTAGACGGAAGCATTGTTCTGAGTTCGGGCAAGAAGCTCACTCGGGACCTGCACCGTTACCGTATCTTCAAACGTCTGGATAGGCCGGTGATTAAGGTTTGAGACTCGCCCAAGAATGTTTACTGTTCCGAGTGCGACACCGTCCTTGTTGCTGAAGGTAATGTCACGGTTGCGGATCTGGAGCGTGACGGGTACAAGGACCGTGTCGTTGGTCACCTTTACGTAGTCGGTGCGGACGTCGAAGAGGAACGGCGGCCCGGTCAGAATCTTCGAGGTCACCATGTAGGATTCAAGGTCTTTGAACTTGACCTCCGGCGGGGCCATCAGCTTGGCAAAGGTATTCAGCCGGTCAAACTGCTTGCTCTGGTTCTGCGCCGACATCGGCCCGGTTCCAAGCTGTTCGAGACCGCCACCACTGAAGCGATCCGCCTGTTTGGCCTGTCCCATCTGCTCGTAAAGGGTCTGTCCAGCACCGGGAACGTGCTTCAGGGCGTCCTTTTCAGAGCGATCGATGGTCATGTGGTAGTCGCCGCACATGCAGGTGTCGACAAACTCGATATCAATGTTGTCGCCGATGCCCTCAAGGTAGCGATAGTGCCAGGTCTCAAATGGAAAGGTGGACGTGTTTCCGCCGCCTTCTTCCATAGGCCTCTCGTAGCTTCCTCCGCTGGGGTGCGAATCGATGCTGTCGGGCTTGCCGTAGGCGATGTAGATATGACCGCGATCCGTTCTCCAGCCCGGCTTACCGGCAGCAAAGTGCTCGTTGGCATAGGCGATACGCCTGTAATGCTCGTCTCGGTACTCGTTCTCGGGAGAGTCAGGGTTGGGGTTCCGGCGCAGCCAGAACTGCTCGATGAACTGATCCCGCTCCTCGTCGTTGCTCAGGCTCTTGAACGCCTGCAATTCCTGGTCGGTGATGATCCAGCGAACATCCTCGTCGACCCACTTCTTGTACTCGCCCTTCAACTCACCGCGGAGCGCTTTTTGCTGGGCAAACTTCTCCTTGTCGCTCAAGGGACGCTTCAGCGGATCCGGCTTCTCGACCGTCGGCTGACCCTGAGTGACCCCATCGGCCGACCCCGGATTCGTGTTCTGGGCACGTAACATGCATGTTCCGGTCAATGCCAGAACCATTAAAAACGGGCCAGAAAGGGCGTGCCGAGACATTTTCATTGCGCGGATAGTGCTCCTGATACCAACCAACATTGTAGAACCGCCCCCTCACTTGTTACAAGCTGTTCAAATAGCAGTTTTTTCCCTGATATCATCACCTGCAAAAGAAAATGAAGCTTTAGCAGGCAGCTGTGAATCAACACGGAAAAGTCTGCTAAAAAGACGGTACGGAACCTGAAACGTTTCACTCACGTAAGTCTCCTCCGAGAGGTCGAATACATGTAGCGCGGCCCGCTCCTTGCGGTCGTGCGCTGAGAAAGCAGCAATGAGCGCTAAGAAGATCATTCTCATAGTCTTAGGTGTCCTCGTCCTGGGTGGAGTCATCATCGGTACCATCCTTCATGGGCAAGCGGCGGTCACCAAAGTGGCAACCGGCAAGGCCGTTCGTCAGGACCTCGTCGCGGTTGTCAGCGGGACCGGCCAGATCAAGCCGAAAACTTACGTCAATGTCGGGGCGACTTCCTTTGGCCGCATCACCCACCTTTACGTGAAGGAAGGCGATCACGTGAAGGCCGGCCAAATGGTAGCCACAGTCGAAAGCGAGATGCCGGCATCGGCTGTCGATGCGCAAAAGGCGACCATCGCCGCCTCTAAAACCGACGTCGAGTCTTACGCAGCCGCTGAGCGGACCGCAGAGGCGAATGTCGAAATGGCCAAGGCCGACCTGGAACAAAAGAAGTTCGACTACGATCGCGCACTGGCTCTCTATCAGGAGAAGTTGATCGCCAAGCAGGACTACGACGCAAAGAAGGCTGCCTATGACGTTTCGGCGGCCACTCTGCAGCAGCGCATCGCCGCCGTTGCCCAGGCCAAAGCACAGACTAATTCGGCACACGGTCACGTCGACCAGGCCGTCGCCACGCTCCGTGGAAGCAGCTACAATCTCGGCCTCACACAGAGCAAGGCGCCCTTCGACGCCCTGGTAACCAATGTCCCCGTCCGGGAGGGTGAGACGGTGGTCGTAGGTATCCAAAACGCCGAGGGCTCGACCCTGATGACTCTCGCGGACATGAGCGTTATCACTGCCGAGGTGAAAGTGGACGAGACCGATATTGTCAACGTAGCCCTCAACCAGCCTGCCGATGTCACGGTCGATGCTTTGCCAGGCCGCGTCTTCAAAGGACACGTTACCGAGGTTGGAGACCAGGCGCTGCTTCGCACGACCGGCGTCGCCACCAGCCAGAGTACGACCGGTACGGAGGAGGCCAAGGATTTCAAGGTCGTCGTGACCCTTGATCAGCCCTCCGACGATCTGCGACCGGGGCTCTCGACAACCGCGAAGATCACAACGGCGCATAAGACGGACACATTGACCATTCCGATTCAGTCGCTTGTGCAACGCAATCCCGAGGTCGAAAAGGCGCTCGCGGCCAATGGCGGCAGACCTGCCTCCGGCACCGCGCAGGCCGCCACCGCCACGGCAAAGCCAAAGTCACAGCTTGTCCAGGGTGTTTACGTACTTCAGCCTGACCACAGCAGGAAACTCCGGGCGGTCTTCGTTCCGGTGTCAACCGGCATCACCGGCGCGACGGAGATCGAAGTGCTCAATGGCCTGAAACAGGGTGATGAGATCGTAACGGGACGTTACAAGGTTCTCAGGGCACTAAAGAGCGGTACGCTCGTCAAACGAGATAACACGCCCGAGGCTGGCCCTGAAGTGGATAAGTCGTAAACTGTCTCTGTCGGTGCAGTGGAGACACCGGGGCTCAAATCACTCGGTACGCCTCGGGAACCATTGTTTGTGCGTCAACGTACTGTTTTTCAACGGGTCCCAGCCAGTTTGCTGCTGGGGCAGAACATTTACCTACCGGAGAACCGGATGGCTATCGAAACCGCAGTCGACTCCTCTGTCAGCACCCTGCCTGGACCTCAACCCGGCGAAGTCATAGTCACCGAGAATCTCTGGAAGACCTATGAGATGGGCGACCAGCAGGTGAATGCTCTTCGCGGCGTCAACCTGCGCATCCGTCACAACGAGTATGTCGCTATCATGGGCCCGTCCGGCTCGGGAAAATCAACGCTGATGAACCTCATCGGTTGTCTCGATTCGCCATCCCAGGGGAAATACTGGCTCAATGGCCACGACGTCTCCGAGCTGAACGACGACGAGCTTGCCCGTATCCGCAATAAAGAAATCGGCTTCGTCTTCCAGACCTTCAACCTGCTGGCCCGGGCCACCGCCCTCCACAACGTCGAGTTGCCTCTTATCTACAACGGTACCCCGGCGGCTGAGCGCACCGAGCGAGCAAAAGGCGCGCTCGATTCAGTGGGTTTGACAGAGCGAATGATGCACAAGCCCAACGAACTCTCCGGCGGTCAGCGCCAGCGCGTCGCCATTGCCCGGGCCCTTGTCAATAACCCGTCGATCATCCTCGCCGATGAGCCCACCGGAAACCTCGACTCGAAGACCGGTGAGGAGATCATGGCGCTCTTCGACGAGCTACACTCGCGCGGGAACACCATCGTCCTCGTCACCCACGAGGCCGACATCGCCGATTATGCGCACCGCGTGGTCACAATCCGCGACGGAGTCATCGCGGCCGATCACGCTTCTTCTCGTGTCAGAAACCAGTAACGAGCCGTATCAGAAACCAGTAACAAGGCTTACACCGTCATTCGCATTGCGTTCGTCAGGCCGTCCCGGGCCGTCTAAAATGTTAATGATGGCAAAGGTACCCGGCCGCCTCTGCGCCACCGCATTTCTTGCACTGTTTTTTTCCTGCACCATGCTGTGCGCACAGGGTGGTTCTGCGCGCTTTGACCTTGCCGGCCCAAAGCTGCAGATTCGCGTGACCCGTGCGGGCAAGGTTCTGCCGATTGCCGCAGTTCCGAATCTTCAGCCCGGCGACAAGCTCTGGCTCTACCCTGATCTTCCACCGACGCAGTCTGTCCACTATCTTCTTGTCGCAGTCTTCCTGCGCGGAACCACGAATCCTCCGCCCGATAGCTGGTTCTTCAAGATCGAAACGTGGAACAAGAAGATTCGCGAGGAGGGCGCGTACGTCACTGTTCCCGACGAGGCCCAGCAAGCTATTCTCTTCCTTGCCCCTGAGACCGGCGGCGATTTCGCCACGCTGCGCTCAGCCGTTCAGGGACGCCCCGGAATCTTCGTTCGTGCATCGCAGGACCTCTCTGAGGCAGGCTTTGAACAGGCCCGCATCGAGAAGTACCTCTCATCGATCAAGCTCGCGCCTCCCGGCGACTCCAAAGCCTTGCTCGACCATTCCAACCTGCTTGCCCGCACGCTCAATCTCAAACCAAACGGCGACTGCTTCAACCGCCCCGTCGACCAGCAATACGGCTGCCTCACCCAGACGGGCTCACAGTCCCTGCTCGACGATGGACATGGCCAAAGCGTCGTCTCTATGCTCTCCAGCGGAGCCAGTTCGGACTTTATCAACGCAGCTTCCGCGACGTCTTTAGCAGGCGGTGGAGTATACAGCGCCTACGTGGGCGCCATCGTAGATCTCGTGCGGCTTACCAACGGCCTGCACACGGCTCAGTATCAGTACATCCCGGCCATCGCGTTTCCGGAGGCCGAGCATCTCAACCTCCGGCTCAACACGGCTCCTTCTTTTCACAACCCGAAGTCGGTAATCGTTATCGGCCTACCCTCCATACAAGCGGCCGTTCCACCCCCGCTTCGGCCGGCGGACCCCAAACACGTCACCTGTCTGCTTAGGCCGTCGGTCGTGCTCCCGGTGGAAGGGGCTCCGCTGGTCTTCTCGACCGCCTTCGCCCATGACCTTGTGCTCCACATCAATGGCGGAGCCCCGCGCCCCGACATCCCGCTCACGGCCGATGCGTTTCAGGGGGGTCTCGTCCTCGCCACGGAACCCTCGCGCAAGGAACTGCCTTTTGCCGCTCCAGACGACAAACAGGCTTCGTCCGATCCCGCGGCTAGAGGCCAGGGAAAGTCAACGAGCGGTGAAGCCACTGCATCCGGCCAGGTGACCGGGACCATTAAGGGCTACTGGGGATTCGATCCCTTCACTGGACCTACGCTGCCTTTGCAGGAGACTCCAGGGAAAGACTGGAAACTCACAGCGGACGAACTTCTCATCACGGGCCGCGAGAATCATCTTTCCCTCTCCTCGACTGGTACGGCCTGCATCCAATCGATCTCGTTTGAGACGTCTCCGGGTAAGCGCATCCAGGCGGAGTGGAAGCCCTCCGATAAGCCTAATACTGTCGACGTCACACTCTCTCTCAAGTCCCTAGATCCCGGAGCTCTGCACCTCGATGTTCACCAGTATGGCGATAAGCGAGACATGGCTGTCGGGGCTCAGATGTATTCCGAACCGGCGAAACTGGCCTCGCTTAGCCTCCACGCAGGTGATACCTCCGCGATTCTTACCGGCACCAGCCTGGACCAGGTCCAGCGCCTTGCGATCGACAATCTTTCCTTCACCCCATCTGCGCTCTCTGAGCCCTCCACCTCGCCGCACGATGCCGAAAGTCAGCAGAGTCTTACGCTGTCGCTTCCGCCAGAGGCGGAGACGAGCAAGCTCCACGCAGGCGAAAGAGTGGTAGCCCGCGTCTCGCTCAAGGATGGACGCACCCTCAGTCTGCCGGCAACAATCGCTCCTGCTCGTCCCGCCGTCTCTCTTCTCAGTAAGAACGTCAGCCAGGCTGCCAATTCTCCGATAAGCCTGGCTGATCCCAATGACCTCCCGGTCGATCAGCAGCTCACCTTTTCGATGCGCTCGTCGACTCCATTCCCCCGCACAGGGCAGATCGAGGTCTCGAACGCCGACGACTCCTTGCACACATACCTCACGGTCGCCAACGGAACCCTCGTTCTACAGAACCCTCACACCCTCCTGGGAACGCTCGACCCTCTCAAGACCTTTGGCACTTCGGCTTTCGGACCGTTACGCCTCCGCGCGATCGCTCCGGACGGCACGACGGGAGACTGGCTGCCTCTCGCCACGCTCGTCCGTCTGCCTTCACTCAAAGAGCTTCAGTGCCCTGCCGACGATTCTGCCTCCTGCACTCTCTCCGGCACCAGCCTTTACCTAGTGGATTCGATCGACGTCAACCCGTCCTTTTCCAATCCTGTAACGGTCCCTGAAGGTTTCGTCGGCACAACCATCGCTGTTCCTCACCCGAGCAAGGCAGGCTTCTACCTGAAGCTGCGCGACGATCCTGCGGCCTCCAACACGGTAGTAATGCCGATCGTGCAGAAGCCTCTAGCAACCGCTGCGGCCGCAGCAACACCACACCTATCCGCGCCATAGCTTGGCTCCCTACAAACTGAGAGGGCCTCACTCGCTAGAGTGAAGCCATCTTTGCTAGGTTATCCGCCAGCTTAGGATTGTCGCGCGACGCCGGCCGCCTCTCGCTGACGCGCTTCGATCTGCACCTTGCTGTGCTTGACGCTGTATGTGAAGTACACCAACAGGCCAACCAGAAGCCAGCCGAACACGACGATCTTGGTCAGTGTAGGCAGAGTCCAAATCAGGTAAAGCGCACTGACGATTCCCATGATCGGGACGAACGGAACCATCGGGGTCCGGAACGGTCTGTGCAACTCAGGGTTCCGCCTACGCAGAATCCATACGCCAGCGCAAACAATCGCAAACGCAAGGAGCGTTCCCATGTTGACGAGTTCGCTGAGTTTGTCGATTGGAAGCATCGCAGGCATAAACGCTACGATCGCGCCCACGATGATGTTTGAGATCCACGGCGTCCGATATTTCGGATGGATATCACTTGCCCACTTCCAAAGCAAACCGTCACGCGACATCGAGTAGAACACGCGCGACTGCCCAAGCAACATCACAAGCATGACTGTGCCGAGGCCGAACACGGCTCCAATCTTTACAAGGATGCTGCCCCATCGCACGCCCGTCACATCGATGCCCACTGCAACGGGATCGGCGACGTTCAATGCCTTGTAGTTCACCAATCCGGTCAATACGCCCGAGACCAGGATGTAGAGAACAGTGCATATGACCAGCGACCCAAGGATTCCGATCGGCATGTCACGCTTTGGATTCTTCGCCTCCTGCGCAGCTGTAGACACCGCATCGAAGCCAATATAGGCGAAGAAGATCGACGCCGCACCGGCTGAGATGCCAGCGAGACCGAAATTTCCGTGCCCATCGCTTGGTGGGATGAATGGGTGCCAGTTTGCTCTTCCCACCTCAGGGTGTTTCAGCAGGAATCCAATGCCAAGTACAAGGAAGATTGCGACGATACTCAATTTGACGATGACAATCGCGGTATTCAGATTTGCGGACTCCTGAATTCCCCGAACCAACACCGCTGTCACGACCGCAATCGCAAGAAACGCCACCAGGTTGAATACGCCAGTCACATGGGGTAGGGACGACAGGTCTACTCCGCCAGGTACTGCGGCAGCCTGCATCCAGCGATCGTTGAAGAGGTAAAGAACCGTTCCGGGAGTGGTCGTGAACTGTGGGGGTATGTGAATGTGAAAATCCTGCAGGAGTCCCACAAAATATCCGCTCCAGCCCGAGGCTACTGTGGCAGCGCCAAACGCGTACTCGAGGACCAGGTCCCACCCAATGATCCACGCTACAAACTCACCCAGCGTCGCATACCCGTAGGTATAAGCCGATCCCGCAATCGGGATCAGAGAAGCGAACTCTGCATAACAGAGACCCGCAAACGCACAAGTAAGGCCAGCCAGAATAAAGCTCAGCATGACTGCGGGCCCAGCGTGTTTCGCAGCGGCCTGTCCTGTCAACACAAAGATGCCCGCGCCGATGATTGCTCCGATTCCGAGCGTAATCAGATTGAGAGGACCGAGAGCGCGCTTCAGTCCGCTTTCGCCCTCGTTCTCAGCTTCCCTTAATAATTTCGCCATCGGCTTGGTAGCCGTCAGGTTAAACATCCGTCAAAGTACTTCCTTTCGTCCAATTCCTAATGCGTCACATCTAAAGCGTGTCGAGCCGAACGCGACCACACCAGATACACGGGCAGCCCGAGCAAAACAAGAATCAGCCCCGGCCACGTATATTGAGGTTTGTATCGCAAGAGTACAACACAAATCCAAGTCGCCATCACGATATATAGCCCCGGCAGGACGGGATAGCCAAATGCCCGGTAGGGACGTACGGCGTCCGGCTTGGTGCGGCGAAGGACAAATAGCCCCGCAATCGTAAGAATGTAAAAGATCAATACGGCAAAGATCACATAATCAAGCAGTTGCCCGTAGCTGCCGGAGATGCACAGCAAACACGTCCAAATGCACTGTACCCAAAGCGAGTTCACCGGCGTCTTTGACCGCTCGCTCAGCTTTCCCACGCTCTTGAAAAATAACCCGTCCTGGCTCATCGCGTAGTACACGCGTGCTCCGGCCAGAAGCATTCCATTGGCACAGCCGAAGGTCGAAATCAGGATCGCAGCAGCCATCAACTTCGCGCCATATCCAGTGAAGGCGCGCTCCATTACAGCCGTCGCAACACGATCTTCCGTTGCAAACTGAATCCCCCGGCCCGCAATCGTCGTGGCGTGAGGATCGCCGACCAGCGGGAGCACACTCAGATAGACGAAGTTGCAGAGGACGTAAAGCAACAGAACAACGCCAGTCCCAACTGCAAGCGAAAGGGGAAGGTTCCGCTTCGGGTTACGTATCTCGCCGGCAGTGAAGGTCACGTTGTTCCACGCATCTGCACTGAAGAGTGAACCCACCTGCACAATTGCCAGAATCGTCAACAGCCCGACATATTCGCTCCCACCCTGCTGCGAGGCATGCAGCGTATGCCAACCGGCACCGGCCCAGAAATTGTGCCAACCCGGACCAAAGTTCGCTGCAACCGCAGCATGATCTCTCACCACAACGCCAACCAGCACCACAGCAGCAAGCGCCAGCACTTTTGCAGACGTAAAGAGGTTTTGCACCGCCGCCCCCATCTTCACGCCCAGCGTGTTCAGAATCGTGAGCAGAACGATCACAATAATCGCGGCAAGATTGGCAGTATTAAGCCCGATGTCCATATTGCCGAGCACCATCGGTCCCACATGCCATGCCGGAACGTGCCCGATGTGCCAGATCCAGTTCTGCGCGCTCACACTCGGGAAGAAGACGCCAAGAAACTTGCCGAACGCCACGCCGACCGCAGCGATAGTTCCTGTCTGAATCACGAGGAACAGCGTCCATCCATAGAGAAAGCCCCACAGCGGGCCCAGCGCCTCGCGAAGGTACACATACTGCCCGCCAGCCTTGGGCATCATTGCGGCCAGTTCGCCATAGCTCAGCGCGCCGATGACCGTCATCACCGCGGTCACCAGCCACGCTGCGATCAGCAAAGCCGGTGAACCCAGCAACCGAGACATATCGGCTGAGACGATAAAGATGCCCGATCCAATCATCGAGCCCATCACTATCGCCGTAGCCGAAAACAATCCCATCCCCTGCACAAACTGCGGCCCTGAGGAAGCAACCTGTTTATCTTGCTCCACCCTCGAAGAAACCGAAGCAGAGGAATCTGCTGTCTTTTGCAAACTAGTCACGTTCCGTCATTTCTACCCCAAAATCCGGAGAAAGTCTTCCGCCACTTTTTTGACCGGAATTTCGTCTACAAAAAGCGCGCCGATTACCGCCACCGAATCCGCCCCGGCCTCGATTACACTCACTGCGTTCTCGATCGTAATTCCGCCGATTGCTACCAGCGGCAGCCTGGTCAACGCCCGCGCTCGCCGCACTCCTTCCAGTCCCACCGCCGGATCAGGGTTCTCCTTTGTGCTCGTGTGATATACAGGTCCGATTGCAATATAGTCGGGCCCTGCCTCGACTGCTGCACGAACCTGTTCCTCGTTATGCGTCGAGCACCCGACGATCCCTCCTGGAAGAAGCAACTTTCGCGCCTTGGCGACCGATTCATCTCCCTGCCCTATGTGCACCGCGTTCCAATCCGAAAGCATGGCCAGCACCGGATCATCGTTCATTACCAGCAGACGATTGACACCCATAAAAACATCGTCAATGATCCTCGCGTTGCGCAGGATCTGCGACGGACCGCCGGATTTATCGCGATACTGCAGCAGAGTCACCCCGGCGTCCCGCAGAGATTCTGCGAACCGGCTCACTTCGATTCTGCGGGAAGTCAGCATTCCCGCGTCCACAATTGGGTAGAACCGAGGCAACTTCAAACCACGCGATGGACTTCTGCTCTTCGCAGCTCTTGCCACGCCGCACCCCTTCGCGTCTGAAATACAACAAAGAAACCCGAATTATCCCTGATTATCCTTTTGCCGCTCCAGAAACCTCTCCATGAACTTCGTATCGAACTTGCCTGCCCGGAACTCCTCATCTGCAAAGATACGCTGATGCAGTGGGATCGTAGTGTGAATCCCCTGAACTACAAACTGGCTCAGCGCCCGCTGCATCCGGTTCATCGCCTCTTCGCGGTCTTTGCCATGGCAGATTAGTTTAGCGATCATCGAGTCGTAGTACGGCGGCACCACACCCTCTGCGTACTGAGCCGTATCGACGCGAACCCCGTTGCCTCCCGGAACATTGAACGCCGTAATCTTGCCCGCGCTTGGCGTGAACTTCTCCGGATGTTCTGCATTAACGCGGCACTCGATCGCATGGCCGCGAATCTCGATAGGCCCCGGCAAAATCGAATTGAGCTTCTCGCCCGCCGCGATCTTCAGTTGCGCCTTCACCAGGTCAATGCCGGTCACCATCTCGGTGACGCAGTGCTCTACTTGAATGCGGGTGTTCATCTCGATGAAATAAATTTTGCCGTCTTCATCCATCAAGAACTCGATCGTCCCGGCGTTCCAGTAGCCGATGTTCTCCAGCGACTTGCGGATCGTCTTGCCCAACTCCTCCCGCAGCTTCGGAGTCACTTGTAGACTCGGCGCTTCTTCAATCAGCTTCTGATGCCGCCGCTGAATCGAGCACTCGCGCTCGCCGAGGCTCATCACGTTGCCGTGCTCGTCGGCCAGCACCTGAAACTCGATGTGCCTCGGCCGCTCGATGAACTTCTCCATGTAGAGGTCGCCATTCCCGAAGGCATTTGCCGCTTCCGTCGAAGCCTGGTTGTAAAGCCCCGGCAACTCATCGGGATTGCGGCATATGCGCATTCCGCGTCCACCGCCGCCGGCAACAGCCTTCAAGATCACCGGATAACCGACGTCTTTAGCCCACTCTAGCGCCTCGTCCTCGCTGGCAATCACCCCATCCGAACCAGGAAGAATCGGCACCTTCGCCTTCTTCATCGTCTGGCGCGCTGTAGATTTCTCACCCATCATGCGCGTCACTTCCGGCGGAGGCCCGATGAACTTGATGTTCGACGCCCGGCACACCTCCGCGAAATTCGCGTTTTCGCTCAGCAGCCCGTACCCCGGATGAATCGCATCCACATCCGCAATCTCCGCAGCCGAGATCACTGCCGGCACATTTAGGTAGCTGTCCGCGCTCCTCGGCGGCCCAATACAGATTGCCTCATCGGCAAACTTCACATGCAGTGAGTTCCTGTCCGCCTCGCTGTAGACAGCAACGGTGCGGACGCCAAGCTCCTTGCACGCGCTGATTACGCGCAGCGCAATCTCCCCGCGGTTTGCAATCAAGACCTTTCGAAACATAACCTCAGATGCCTTCCGTTGAACCCTTTGCTAACGAATCGTTTTATCCAGACTTACCGGGGCCGAATGGCAAATAGAGGCGCACCATACTCAACCGGCTGGCCGCTGGTCGCGATTCGCTTCACGATCTCGCCGGCGACATCCGCTTCGATCTCGTTCATCAACTTCATCGCCTCAACGATGCAAAGTACTTGCCCCACCTCTACCTGATCGCCCACTTGCACAAACGGCGGAGCCCCAGGAGCCGGCGACTCATAGAACGTCCCCACGATCGGCGACTTCACCTCGTGCAGTGCCTCCTCCGGTGCAGCTGCCGGAGCCGCGGCAGCTGGCACAGCATGCGCCGGAGCATGAGCAGCCGGAACAGCGGGTGCCGAGGCCATCAGGCGGCTCAGCTGCGCCAAATCGACTCCGCTCACCGCAGAAGCAGCAGGTTCGCCTGCAAACTTGATCCGAACCTTCAGGTCGGCCTGCTCCATGTCGAACTCGGCGATCTCATTCGCCTTCAAAAATTCGACCAGTTCGCGAAGTTCATTCAACTTATTTGCGTCCATCGTCTCTCCTGTGCCTGTCACGGCACTTTTATCGTTACAACTCAGTCCAGGCCTTCACGCTCGGCGTCAAAATCTCGCCGCCCGTCTTCGTCACCAGCACCATGTCCTCAATGCGCAAACCGAATCTCCCAGGCATGTACACCCCAGGCTCGACCGTAATCACCATTCCCTGCTCAAGAACCTGCGTCTGCTTCGCCGCAAGCCTTGGTCCCTCATGAATCTCCAGTCCCACCCCATGTCCAGTCGAGTGGGTGAAGTACTTATCCAATTCGGCCCGCCGTAGCACACTTCGTGCTGCCTCATCCACGTCACCGGCAGTCACGCCCGGAGCCACGGCCGCCATAGCGGCCTGTTGTGCTTCCAGAACCGCATCATACACTTCCCGCTCGTCTTCAAGCGCTTTGCCAAGATGCACAGTCCGTGTCATGTCGCTCATATAGCCGTCGAGCACGACTCCGAAATCAAGTGTCACAAAGCCTCGCTTGGGTAGCTTCGCGTTCGACGCCCTCCCATGTGGCAGCGCACTTCGCTCTCCGCTGGCAACGATCGTCTCGAACGACATGGCCTCTGCCCCGGCCAGTCGTGCCGCGTGTTCAAGCTCAGCAGCCACCTCAATCTCAGTGAGACCAGGCTGCAGTACCTCGAGCATACGGTCGAAGAGCCGGCATCCCAATTTTGCCGCAGCTCTTATCTTCGCAATCTCGTCTGCGTCTTTTACCTCACGCAGCCGTGCGACCAGCGAACCAACCGGCGCAAAGACCCGCCGCCTAACTTTCACGGAGACGGCCTTTCGCATCGACTCCAGCGCAGCCACGGTGGTATTCGCTGCATCAAAGCCGCATCGCTTGACTCCCGCCCTTTCAATCCATTCGCACGCTGTTGGCAGCACAGGCTTTTTTGCAATGACTACCCGAGTCCCCGCCGCCTCGGCCTTCGCCTGCGCCGTATATCTGCCGTCCGTAAATAGCACCGCCCGGCCACCGCCAAGCACCAGGGCGGCATTCGACCCCGTGAATCCGCACAGATAGCGAACGTCCGGCAGATGCGTCACGAGCAGACCTTCAACTCCCGCGGCCTTTGCTGCCGCTGCTGCCTTTCTCTTCCGCGTGCTAAAACTCATCCCATTGATTCTACTCAACTGAAGGCCTCCGAGCTTGGTCAACGGCTGCTTGTGCCCCGGTTATCATTGAGGTATGTCCGGTCCCGCAGGCGGCCAGCGGTCGCGCCTTACCCGTCGTCAATTTATCCTTGGCTGTGGCGTCACCGCTGCTGGCATGGTCCTCTACTCTGGTGAAGTCGCACGCCACGAGTTGGAGATAATCGGCCGCACAATCAACATCACTAATCTTCCGGACGGCTTCCACGGTTTCCGGATCGCCCAACTCAGCGACATCCACCTCGACGAGTACACCGAGCCATTCTTTCTCGAGCGTGCGGTTAAACGCATCAATGAGCTCAAACCGGACCTCGTCCTGCTTACCGGAGACTTCGTCACACACGGAGCCTTTAGCTTCCTCGTGCCGAAACACGCACCATTCCGTTGCGCCGAGATTCTCAGCGCCCTTACCGCACCGCAGGTCTATGCCGTTCTCGGTAACCACGACGTAGCCTTTGACCCCGCCGTCGTCACGCGAGCTCTCACGCAGTACCGGATCCCTGTGCTGATCAATAGCAATGTCCCCATCGAGCGCGGTGGCGAACGCTTTTGGCTCTGCGGCCTTGATGATCCCGGCACCAGCAATCCCGATCCAAATCGCGCCATCCCTGCAAAACCCGACGGACCAGTCATCCTCATGGCCCACGAACCCGACTACGCTGACGTCATTGTTCAGCACCCGCGCGGTTCGCTGGTCGACCTCGTCCTCGCCGGACACACCCACGGCGGTCAGGTCCGCCTTCCCGGTCTTGGTGCGCTCATCCTGCCGCCCATGGGCCAGAAATATGTCCACGGACACTTTCAATTCAACAAAATGCAACTCTACGTCAACCGAGGACTTGGCACCGTAGGTCTACCATTCCGCCTCAACTGCCCCCCTGAGATCACCGTCATCACACTCCAGTCAGCATGACATCTTCACGTGGTTGTATCTTCGCGAGGAGATGAGACGGTAGCCCATCGCTCTGAGATCTTTCCATCCCGTAGCCGCCACTCCACAAACCCGTGAAACTCCCAGGATATTCCTGTCTTCGTATCCTTCCAGCGCCACACATTGCGGCACACGACCTTGTCGCCCTCTGCGACCATGTCCTCAATCGTGACGCGAATACCGGGCATGTCGACGTACATGGCTTCCATCATCTTTTGATCCGCTTCGATATCCGCAGGCATGCCGCCCGGTCCATCATGATCCAGAAAATCCGGAGTCATGTTGCGCCGAATCACCTCCGCCCTGCGGTTATTGACGAAGTCCTCAAAGTGCTGCCGGATAAACGCTTTGTTTTCCTCTGGAGTGCTTCGCTGAGCAGCCATGCGCGATCCTCCTCATGCCGGATAACCGGAACGAAATATGCCTGTCGGTTCTCGACATTTGATGTTTCGTTCGGAAGTCGCGACTGGTAACAGGACCAGTTTTTTGGTATTGATGCTTGGGTTTATCTCGCGCGGCCTGCAGGCTTCTTCTGCTTCGGCGCCACCACCGCCGGAGCCTGCGGCTTCACTCCGCTCTTCTCGTCCATCCATGCATCGAGCAGGCTCTTCTTAAACCGCCACCGGTTCCCCAACTTGAATGCTGGAATGAATCCTTCAGATGCGTAGCGGTAAAGCGTATCTCCGCTGATACCGAGATACTCCGACGCCTGCCGGATGTCCATCACTTCGCGCACTGCCGACTGCGCCATGCCAGCCATTGAAGAACACTCCTGATACCAGAAAGAAACAGGCGAAAAGCCGGGAATAGAGGACCCAAACCCGGCACACTCTTTGTATCCCCTTTTCTCCGCCTGTTCAATACAAATTCTTAGCTAGTTACTAATAAATAACTGATAATCAACCACTAAACAGTCCAAAATAACGCGGCACCTAGGCCCCCTTTGGTGGCTGAAGGCTCTTCATTACATCCAGCAGATCCTGACCAACCGTCCGCGTCTTCGCAATCGCGTCCGCTAGTGGAATATCAGAGATCTCCGTCCCCTTCAGCACAACCAGCCGGCCGAACTTGCCCTCGTGGACCAGGTCGATTGCCTTCACGCCATACCGGCTCGCCAGCATCCTGTCATAGGCAGAAGGCGTACCGCCGCGCTGCGTATGCCCAAGGTTCACGCTTCGCGTCTCATACTTTGTTCGCTTCTCGATCTCCTCGGCCAAGAGTTGACCAATGCCACTCAACCGCACATGCCCGAAGGCATCGATGCTCTTCCCCTGCGTCGCCTGCTCGCCTTCGGGGAACTTCGCCCCCTCAGCGACCACCACAATTCCGAACTTCTTCCCATGATCGTGGCGATACTTCAGCAGCCGGCAAACCTCATCTATATCGATCGGTACCTCTGGCACCAGAATCGCGTCTGCACCGCCAGCGATTCCTGCCGTAATCGCGATCCACCCTGCATCGCGTCCCATCACTTCACACACGAGGACACGGTTGTGCGCCTCTGCAGTTGAGTGCAACCTGTCGACCGCCTCGGTAGCGATCGTCACAGCTGTATCGAAGCCGAAGCAGGCATCCGTCCCGCTCAAATCGTTATCGATCGTCTTTGGCACGCCCACGCACTTCACGCCGCGCTCGCTCAGCGCCAGGCTGATCGACTGAGTATCGTCTCCGCCGAGCGCAATCAGCGCATCCAGTTTGTGCTTGCCAATTACCTCAAGGCACTTCTCAAATCCTCCGGGAATCTTCTTCACATTTGTGCGCGACGACCGCAGAATCGTCCCGCCCTTCTGCAGAATTCCCGACGTCGTTTCCAGCGTTAGCGGCATCGTCACATCGTCAATAACGCCGCGCCAGCCTTCCATGAACCCGACAAACTCATCTCCATGGTGATAGATCCCCTTGCGAACAGCAGCGCGAATCACCGCATTCAAACCCGGGCAATCACCGCCGCCAGTCAACATTCCAACGCGCATTCCTGTCTCCTTTGAACGACTGAAAAATCATACCCCACCGGCTATCGTCTCAACTTGCAGGTACGGTGTCGCGTATCACTTCCACCAATCCGTACGCACCTCAATATCTTGAACCACCTCCGTCGGCCTTCCCGGCTCCGGTGCCCACACCTTGATTCCCTTCTCATCTACAAGTTCCATCAGACGCTCAATCGGCTGACGCCAAGCGTGTAGCGCAAGGTCGAATAGTCCCCAGTGAATCGGCATCATCAATCCCTTGCCGCCCAGCGCATCAAACGCGCGTACGGCGTTGTCTGGTCCAAGATGAATCGCCTCCCACAACTCGTTGTACGCTCCGATCTCCAGCATCGTCAGGTCGAACGGCCCATACTCCGCTCCAATCTCCTGAAACCCAGGCCACCACCCCGAGTCCGCGCCGAAGTAAACCTTGTGCTTCGGCCCCTTCAACACAAACGACGACCATAGCGTCTCAAACCGGTTGAACATTCCCCGTCCCGAGAAGTGGCGCGAAGGCAAGGCTGTAATCTCAAGCGATTCATCGCCCACGCTCTGAGTCCAGTCAAGCTCGGTGATGTGTCTCCCCTTGACTCCGTACTGCTCCAGAATCTCTCCCACCCCAAGCGACGTCACCCACTCCGCGTCCTTTATCGACGCCATCACCGCCAGCGACCGTATCGTCGATTCACCCAGATGGTCGTAGTGATCGTGCGAAATCAGTACCACGTCAATCGCTGGCAACTCATCCAATTTAAGCGGCGCTGAAAAAAATCTCTTCGGGCCCATCCATCGCACAGGGCTGGCGCGCTCGTCCCAAACCGGATCGATCAGAAGATTCACGCCATCGATCTCAACCAGCAGCGACGAGTGTCCGATCCAAGTCACGCGAAGCCCGCTCTCTGGAGCCGTGTGATAGATCGCCGCATCTGTGCGGAACGGTCCCAGCGGACGAGCCGGCACTTTTTCTTCCTTGTTACTGAAATAGAGCGGCAGCGCCTTCCGTAACGTACTCCACTCTCCTACTGTCGTAGGAACAGGGTTCAGAAACCTGCTTCCATCGCGCTCCGCGCGCCGCAACCTGGTTCCGTTGCGCCTGGTCTCTGAATCCGCAAGTGGCCCCATCCTTCACCTCACTCAGTCATGGCAAATAATAGAACGGATTGGGCAGCTTGACGCTGATCTCCGCCTTCGGATCGCCGTTCAGGTCGCTCCATTGATCGCCTATGCTCATTACGATGCGATAGCCCGCGTCGACGATCTTCTTCCTTTCCTCGCGTTTATAAGCGACTGTCTCCATCTGCTTCTGCGGTCCCACACGCAAGCTCAGATGCTTCCAGCCTTTGTATCCCGCAGCGGCAAGATTCCGCTCCGTCGCTGCCCGCATGTCGTCCGCCCGTCCCGTGATGAAGAAGACCTCCACTCCTGCAGCCCGTGCCTGATTGAAAACCAATAACGTGCCGGGGATCACCATCGACGCCTCTGGTGAAAGGATCCACGCGTTTAACATCGAGAGAATGCGCCCAAAATCCTCACGCTTCAACTCGCAGTAATTCGTCAGCGACGTCTCATCGATGTCCAGGACCATCGCCAGCTTCTCTCCCGCCTTCTTCGTGCTGATCACGCGCTCCAACGCCACTGCAGCGCGCTTGGTCTGCGCGTCCAGATCTGCCCAATAGCATCCGTTCTTTCCTGCGCAATCGGCATAGTCGGCAATCCGGTACCGCTCCGCGCCGAAGTTCGGCAGCGGCTCAGCAGCCAGCATCACCGTCGGATCTGCGGCCCCGGCCTCGGCAGTCGCCTCAATCTCCGTCTCCGAGGGATGCGTCTGAGCGGTCATGCCTGTCTCCGCTGTCTCTTTTGGCGTAGGGCATACCGGAGGTCCAACTTGCGCCGCGCAAACTCCACTCATCAGCGCCACAATGCCAAGCAGACGCAATAGGTCCCCCATGCTCCCTCCTCTACTCAACTCCATTCCGGTCTTCTATCCACTGCCCACATAGTCACAAATCAGCAGCGTCCGATCATCATCCTGCCTAGCAGCCCACTGTTGCACCGATTTTAGGATCAGATCTGCAACCTCCGCGGGCGGCTTTGAAGCGCTCTCTCGCAACAAATTACTCAGCCGATCGCCTCCGTACTGTTCTTCCTTCGAATCCTCCGCCTCCACAATTCCGTCTGTGTACAGCACCAGCCGGTCTCCCGCCATCAGCGGATATACCGCCGTCGAATAGTCCGCAAAATCGAACGCCGCCAACATCAGACCGTTCTCCTCCACCGCCGTCACGTCGCCCCCACGCAGCAGCAGCATCGGCAGGTGAGCTGCAGCCGAGTAGCGCATCTCCTTTGCTCGGGCATCCAGATATACATAGGCCGCCGTTACAAACTGCTTCTGCGTATTCCCGCAGAGCGCAGAGTTCATCCCTTTCAACAATTCCGCCGGGTTCGTGAGATTTGACTTCTGGGAACTCGCCGCCAGCTTCACCATAGACGCAATCAGCGCTGAAGGCACCCCGTGTCCCGACACATCGGCGATCAGCAATCCAGCCTGCGCCTCATCAGCAACCAGAAACTCGTAGAAGTCTCCCGCCACCGACGTCATCGGAACATACCGCGCCGCAACCCTGAACGTTGGCAGATTGGGAAACCCCGCCGGCAGAATCGAGAGCTGAATCTTCCGCGCTACGTCTAGTTCCTTCTGAATTTCGCCAAGCTCCTGGTCCCGCCGAAACGCTCTGCGCGCCGCCACATAACCCAGGGCCGTCAGAAACACAGCAAAGCCATACGGCTCTACCTTCCGGTGCCCCCGCATTACCCCCTCCACGTTGTCCCAAAGCGCAAGTGTGGCAAAGATCAGCAATGCCCAACGCATAATCACAAAATCGCGATTAGGAGTACGCTGCCGCATAGTCCAAACAACCACAGCAATGAGCGCCGCGATGATGACGACGTTATTGATCAGCCGAAATCCATTCCAACGGCCGAAGACCAGCGACCCCACGACCAGAGAAACCATCACCACTGTCAGCGTATAGGTCACCGGCCTACCGTTCTTCCCAAGAAAACCGGCACGATAACAGAAAAACGCCGCCGGAATTGGCACCAGAAAATCAATTGTCCAGCGCAGGTTCCAAAAGAACGCAGTGTCCGGCACAATCATCCTCAACAGCGAAGACTGCACCCACAATCGGGTCCCATACAGCGCAGCAAAGACAGCGAACCAAAGCAACAGAGCATCCGCTCTGCGCCGCACCGCACACAACCCGACCGCGACGAATCCCACCGTCACAAAGGCAGAGCCAAGAAACAGGTCAAACTCGTCGTGATGAAACACCCGCAGTACTTCGCTCGCCGTGAGTTGTGGATCAATAGCCATCATGCGACAAGATGCTACCCCAATTCCCCACACAGCGCCTCTACGAGACGGGTAACTAACTAATAAAATGTGACTTCTCTTCAAGTCGGACGCTGCAACGCACAAAACTCACCTCACGCCTTCATGAGTGCATGTGCGGCCAGGTCTTGCGCTCCCCCGCAAAAACCCTCAAGCATAGAATAGTGCCCCATGCGCAAGTCCGAATCGCCTTTACCCGCGTTGCTCAACGAGCTTGAACGGTTCTACGGACCGCAGGCAACATCCTGGCCGACTGATCCATATCAATTTCTCCTGTGGTGGCACTGCGGTTATCCCGCATCAGATACCGCCTGCGCGAAAGGCTGGGCATCACTGACAGCATCAGTTGGTGTAAGTCCTCATGCACTCCTGGATGCGTCCCCCGAGGCGTTGACAACTGCGCTGAAGCCCGGCGGCATGGTGCCGGAACTCCGCGCGCAGCGCCTCAAAGAAATCGCGATGCGAGTCAAGCATCAGTTCGACGGAGATCTGCGCAGTGCGCTCGTCGGACCACTGGATAAGGTGCGCAAGGAACTAAAGAATTTTCCAAACATCGCCGATCCCGGTGTCGACCGCATCCTGCTCTTCGCTCACATCGCAACGATTGCTGCTATCCCGTCCAACTGTCCGCATGTGCTCGTACGTCTCCTGGTAGGCAAGGAGCGCGCAAACTACGGTGCTAACTATCGTGAAGCGCAGAACGCAGTGGAGTCTCAAGCGGACCCAACGTTTGAAGCACGAACTCGTGCCTACCTGCTGCTCAAACAACATGGCCAGTTGACCTGCAAGCGCACAAATCCGAAATGCGCGCAGTGCCCTGTGAACGCAAAATGCGCATTCTTCTCAGTCACCAATCGAGGCCGGCCCACTCCCGCGTAGCTATGCCTTCGCCGTAGCTTCATCGGCGTAGAACGCCCCGATCTCTCGCGCGTATCTCTCGCCCACCACTCGCCGCTTCAGCTTCATGCTCGGAGTCAGTGTCCCGTCCTCGACGCTCCACTCCTCCGGAACCACGCACAGCCGCTTGATGCTCTCAAAGTGAGCCAACTCCAGGTTCACTTTGTCCACGATGTCCTGGTATGCCTTCATTACTCTCGCATCGTTCACCAATGCCTTGCGGTCATTCGTGGCGATCCCCTGCTCCTTTGCCCATCCTTCAAGCGCCGCAAAGTTCGGTGAAATCAGCACGCTCGCAAACTTATGCCTGTCGCCCACCATCGCCGCCTGACCCACTAGCGTATTCGCCTTCAGCTTATTCTCAATCGGCTGCGGAGCGATCATCTTCCCTCCGCTCGTCTTCAGGAGTTCCTTCTTCCTGTCCGTGATCGAGATGAATCCATCGGCATCGATATTTCCAATATCGCCCGTCTTGAACCACCCATCCGCAGTGAAGGCCTCCCGGGTCGCATCATGCTTCATCCAGTACCCCACAAAGACCGAAGGCCCCTTCACTTCAAGTTCGCCGTCCTCTGCAAACCTGCACTGCACATTCTCGAGCACCCTTCCCACCGTCCCTATCCGATGGGCCTGCGGATAGTTCAGCGCTACCACTGGTGAAGTCTCCGTCAGCCCATAGCCCTCAAAGATCCTTATCCCTACATCCGCAAACCATCCTGCCGACTCCATCCCGAGTGGAGCACCACCCGAAATAAAGACCCTCGCTCTTCCACCAAACGCCTCGCGAATCTTTCCGAATACCAGTTTGTCCGCCAGTTTCCACGCGAGACCCCCTGGCTCCCTGCCCTCCAAAGTCTCTGCACGATGCTCTCTGCCCACGCCCAGCGCCCACTTCAAAATCTTCGACTTCACCGGCGACGACGCCGACTTCGCCTCCACAGCCTGCCGGATCTTCTCGTACACACGCGGCACCGCCACAAAAATCGTCGGCCGTACCTCCTTCATCGCCTCCGGCAGCAACTCGAACCTCGGACAGTACGCCAGCTCCGTCCCATGACACAGCAGCGCATAGTCCAGATGACGTGCCGTTACGTGTGACAGCGGAAGAAACGAGATGCAAATGTCCCTGTCGCCAATTCCCATCGATCCAATCGAGTAGTTCATGTTGCTCGCCAGGTTCCCATGCGTCAGCATTACGCCCTTCGGCTCACCCGTCGTCCCCGATGTGTAGATGATCGTCGCCAGGTCTTCTGGTCGCACCGTCTTCACCATCACATCGAACTCGGCATTCCGCTGCTGCATCTCGCGAGATCTCTCCAGCAGCCTGCACAAACTCTCTGCTCCCTTGAACTCGCCTGCATCCATCACGACGACATGATCCAGTTCGGGGAGCTCACCTGCCGCCATGACCTTCTCGTACATCTCGCGCGACGAAACCACAATTGCCTTCGCCCCCGAGTCCGTCAGCATGTATCCGATCTGCTCTGGAGTTAGCGTTGGATACAGCGGCACATCCACGCCTCCAATCGCCAGCACGGCAAAGTCAACAACCGGCCACTCCCACCGGTTCTCTGAAAGAATAGCCACGCGGTCGCCCTTGCCCACGCCCCATCCGCGAAGCACATCCGCAAGCGCGCGCACTCGGCCATACAGATCCACCGAACTGATCGGCTGCCACTGCCCGGCCGCATCCTTCCACATCATCACAGCGCGGTCGCCACGTCCCGTAGCCCGCACCAGAACATCATTCACAGTCCGCAGATCAAACATTCAGGTCCCTTTGCCTCTAACCCTACACTCTCAAACCACGCCATCTCGACCGAAGGCGGCGATTGCCGCCGTTAGTGGAGAGATCCCTGTATTTTTCTTCGTTGGCCGATGCCGTTCGCGCCTACTCCCGGTTCCCTATTCCCTGGGCCCTATTCCCTCGCCCCCGCAATTCCATTCAACAGCACATCCATCACCTGCGACGCCGTCGACTTCGCATCATAAACACGTCCCGTGAACACCGCCGAACTCAGCAGCTCATCAATAGCGCCAAACATGCAGTGCGCCACCACGCCGTCAGAGACATCCTTACGAAAAACTCC
>Ga0126381_100001629_pt1 | contig 23995 bp, 21 predicted proteins | sample PanSoiMetPlot_28_FD_96465 | JGI IMG/M metagenome (GOLD analysis project Ga0126381, IMG submission 96465) | Tropical forest soil microbial communities from Panama - MetaG Plot_28 | ecosystem: Environmental > Terrestrial > Soil > Tropical forest > Bulk soil | place: Panama | collected 2016-02-17 | reverse complement strand
GCCGGTCGGCGTGATCTTGCTGATTGCCAACGGACTGGTGGCGAGGTTTGTGAGCGTGATCGGTTGTGGTGCACTCTGCGTCCCCGCTGGCTGATTACTGAATGTCAGAGAGCGCGGTGAGAAGCGGAAGGGTACCAACAGGAAAGGGGTGAAGTTAGGGGCTATGGGGTTCGACTCTTGACCATTGACAACGATCCAGCCGCTGTCGTTTATTCCAACACCTGCACCAAGTTGCACCTTTCCAAACATTGGGTCGCTGGGATCGATCATGGAATTAAGATCGGTCATGACACCGTTGGCATAGAGAAACGCGTATCCGGATCCCGTCGCAGTGTCTGCAGAGCCCACTACCTGCCCAATGTTGTTGAGACCGGAGGCAGAGCTGTTCGGACCACCGAGCGTCCCCAAGTCGGTCATCTTGCCAGCGCTGTACAAAAACGCGTGGTTCCCACTGGGCAGAACGCTTGAAGTGCCCACGATCTGGCCGGCATTGTTGATGGCGGTGGCTTCGCTGGTGTAACCGACCCCGGTCGTGCCGCCGGCTAATGTCCCGAGGTCAGTCAGCGAGTTGCCCTGCGTGATGAAGGCGTGCAGGTCACCCTTCGCAGTGTCCGCCTGCCCGACGACTACACCACTATCATTGATTGCGTTGCCGTGACTCATGGTACCGCCTGGCAGCGTCCCCAGATCGGTCATCGTGCCATTGGAGTACAGGAATGCGCGCTCGGACGAAATTCCAGCAATAGTCGCGTAGCCGGTAATCTGCCCACTGTCGTTGATGGCGAGGCCGTCACTTTCATTCCCACCGGGCAGCGTTCCCAGGTCCGTCATTGACCCGCCACTGAACAGAAATGCGTGGCTGTCCCCGCCAATCCCGAAGGAAAACCCCGTCACGTGCCCACTGGCGTTGATGCCTGCACCTTGGGTGTGAGTGTCGCCCGGCAGGGGCGAGAGGAAGGTCAGGGTCACCCCGTCGCTCACAACGGCAGAATCAATACTGTTCACGATAATTGAGCCCTGCGCACTGATTGCCGCCGCCTGGAGCCCGCTGATACCGCCGCTTACAGTGTAGAAATCGACGAGCGAGTACGTCTGGGCGGTTGCGCCGGCGAAGGGTAACAATGATGCTGCAACGAAAAGCGCCCGGATGCGGCGAATAAGCCGGTTTCTCATCTGATCCCCTCGGGGGCCGCTTGCGCCACTACCGGACTCGGGGGAATAGGCGCTCGTAGTCAAGGAATGAGGGAGACCCGCCGTTCGCGTTCGCATACATTGCCCCCTTGCACTGCTCGAAGGCCCGGAGTGTTCTTATCTAAGAGTCCGTAGCCCAACTCTAAGCTACCGGAAATTTTCGACGCCTAATTGAGTTTCTGAGGCGCCGCCAGTGGCGCGCATTGCTGGGTAACAGCAGGGCAGACGCAACCTACTGATTTCACGGGCGCCCGCAACTATTCGATCCTGCTCAGAAAGGCCCTGGAAACCGCCGCGAACGTGGAGGGCTTCACAACGACACTCACGGGCCGCACGTTACACTCCGCTCATGAACGAAACCATCCGTGACGTGCTGAAACGTCGCGTCCGCTGGTGCGTGGCGGTTGCCGCCGCCGGCCTGATTGTGTTCATTGCGGTCCCGATGACCGCCCTCGGGCAGCACGGTCAGCCAAACGCAGTGCTCGTGATGCTCGGCTGGGGCCTGTTTGCTGCGGCGCTGGTTAGCTTGCAGTGGTTCGCTGCCAAGTGTCCGAAGTGCTCGCAGAGGATGGGCCAGGAGATCGCCATGCGCGTGGCGCTCGCGATTCGCAGGAAACCGCCGAACTACTGCCCTTATTGCGGAGTGAGCTTCGACGACCCACTGCCCAACACCAAGGGCGCGGTCGAAGCTCACAACCCACTCAATCCGATTAAGTAGGCTCACGCGGGCACTTAATCTACAAGGCGCACCGGGACGCGCTTCCTAAAGTAGACCATGGACCCTTTGTGACCGGGGGAACTCCGGTCGATCAACGCTGGTTCAACGAGCCTTGGAGAAACCAGAAATCCGCCGACTGTAGTGCCGCGATGCGATCAGGCGTTGACTGCGGCACGCATTGACTGCGGCAAGTGTATCGTTCATCGTCGCGGGCGTTTGCGTGGCACTCGCCGCGTGGGCAAGGCTGAGACTTACGAAAAGAATTCTCAACGGGGGGTCTACCGAGCGCTCACCGAGCATCGACTCATGGTCGGTGCGACCAGCCATTCAATCCGCAATTACGCCATCAGCCCGCGGACGCTGGCAGTCGGTTGCCGAGATCCTGGCGGGCGGCCGCAACCAGCCTGCCGCGGGCCCGCGGAGCAAGTCGACGTGACGACCGAGTCTCACGCCTCGAAGCGCGCAGAAATTTAGGCGCGCCAGCTCTCGCGCCAAAAATGCAACAGATCAGGGTACTGCAGGCGCTACGCGGGATCGCAGCTTGCGCCGTGGTCTATGGTCACGCCTACAGCCGCGCGCTCATCGCGTGGCCGGACGTTGCGCGTCGCGCCTACGTGTTCCATTTCCGCGACCTGATGTTCGTGGGAGCGGCGGGCGTTGATCTCTTCTTCGTGCTGAGCGGCTTCCTCATGGTGTACTTGCACAGGGACCAGTTCGGGCAGGGAATGTCATGGGCGTTCTTCAAGCGCCGGCTCGCACGGATAGTCCCGCTGTACTGGAGTCTGAGTATCGTCGGAATCATCCTCCTGTACGTCGCACCGAGGCTCTTCACTCACCACACTTCGCGCGAATGGCCATGGATCGCGGGCTCATTCCTGTTCGTGCCGTGGCCAGCCTCGACCGGGTTCAAGGAGCCCATCATCGGCGCCGGATGGACGCTCGACTATGAGATGTATTTCTATGTTCTGTTTGCTGCGGCAATGCTGCTGCGCCGCGGGCTCACGCTGTTGTTTGGCGTCATGATCACGAGTGTTGTACTCGGCTGGCTGCTGCGGCCCGGTCACCCATGGGCCGCATTGGTGACCAACGTACTTCTTCTCGAGTTCCTGATGGGGGCGGGCGTCGCGGTCCTCGTGTCACGGCTGCAAGTGAGCCGCGCGATGTCCTGGCTCTTCGTGGCAGTCGCAGTCACGTGGCTCGGTGCGACGATCCTCCATAGTCCGGGAGAATTTCGTGTGCTGGGATGGGGTCTGCCGTGCGCGCTTCTGGTCGCAGGGACCGTTTGGATGAATGGCACCCTGGACCACCGCGTCGGGCGATTCACGGTGATGCTCGGGGATGCCTCTTACTCCATCTATCTGTTTCAGGTCTTTGCACTTCCCTGTTTCGCGTTTGTGTTCACCGCCTTGCATTTGGTATCGCGGCTGCCAATCGATTTGATCGTATTCGTCGTTGCCGCAGGATCGTGTGCAGCCGGGGTACTCGTTTCGCGTTTCCTCGAGCGTCCGATGACCGACCTTGCCAGACGATACGTGCGCGGGAAGAGCTCGATGCCTCCGCCGCGCTCCCCCGACCATTCCGGAGACATCGGTCACATCGCGGGGGACGCGCTCGCCGCCGGCGAGGCGGGCCGCTAGCCGCTCACCTGCAGCTCTCGCGCTGCGATTCGCTTGCAACTGTTGGAGATCTGAATCCGGTGCGGCGCCGCATGGAGCGCATGCGTCCACCGACGCCGTGCCCTGCGGTTCAGCAAAGAGCTCGCGCAACACACGCGCTTGGCGTTTCGGACGAAAGCCGCGGAAGTCATAGCGGTGACGAAGCCGAGGCCGTGCGGTGTAGTGAAGAATTCGTGTTGGTGACGTTGGCGAGCGTATGCTCTCGGTCCTGGCCTCAAAGGGACACATAGCAGGAAAGGAGGGTCTGCGATGAGCCTAAGACAGATGATCCGGGTTGTTGCCGCTTCGGCTCTGCTCGGCGCGGCCGCGATGGCGTCCGCGCAGGTGGGGAAAACGATCACCGAACCGGGCCAGACTCTCACGAACTCCGAGGGTACCTGGTCGCTGGCCAAGAGCGGCGAGACCAAGTCCGGGTACGCGGTGACACTGAACGGCAAGGATGTCGGATACGCGGTGTCTCTGACGGTTGACAAGCACGGCTACCCGGTGGCGACGCACAAGGACGGGTCGCGGTGGGTGTGGACCGGGTCGACTTTCAAACCGCTCAAGAACTGACACGACAAGGCCCTCCGCGCAGTTCCATACGACTGTTGCAGACTGCCTGCGCGTACGTGCGTGCACCTGGTCCACGAGGGTGCTTGCGCAGACGGTTCGTCGCGCCTGAAAGGTTGAACACTGTCTCCCCGGGGTGGCGAAGCTGCTGCGCAGACTGTGCAGGTCCCGATGTGCGCGCCCGCGTTGTTGGGCAACAAGACTCGCCAATCAAATCAGCCACTTACGCCCCAATAGCTGCCTGTCACTCCACATCCAACCGCCGGGTGAGCTTGGCACTGCTGCAGACCGCCCTGAACCGATGGGGGGGTCCGAGACACTCAAAGCTAGGACCATTTCCTGCGAGCTGGCGGGGCGGCGTGGTGCGAGCTGAAGCGCTTGACGAATCCGCGTGCGGTCATGACGCTACGTTCAGCGCTACCTCCTTGGAAAAGGGGCACGACGTGCGTCGGTACCGCGCGTATCAACTCACTGTGGCGACGGCACCGGAGGCTCCGTGGCGTTGATGCCGGAAATGCCTGTTCAGGAAGCGGCGCTCAACTTTCCGCATTTCGGCGCGGCGCGGACTGCAATCGGAAAACTCCTCTACTGGCGCTACCGGCTCTTTCAACAGCGGCGCCACGACGCGGCCGTCCTGGAGCGCATCGGTGATTGTCCGCTGCTCGTCATGCCGGGCGTACTCAACCCCCGGCTGACGCGCAGCGGAGGATTCTTCGCGTCGCAACTGAGTACTGGCCTGGTGTCGCGCGGGAGCGAGGTTCTCGACATGGGCACGGGCTCTGGCGTGTGCGCGATCGTCGCCGCGCACCAGGCGCGGCGCGTCGTCGCGGTCGATATCAATCCCGCCGCAGTACGCTGCGCCCGCATCAACGCACTGCTCAACCATCTGGAGGACCGGATAGAGGTGACGCACGGTGACCTGTTCGCCCCCGTGCAGGGGCGTCGGTTCGATATCGTCCTTTTCAATCCCCCGTTCGTCCACGGCACGCCGAGCAATGACGCGGACCGCGCCTGGCGCTCGACGGACGTCGCGGAGCGCTTTGCCGAAGGTCTGACGGGTCATCTGACGCCCACCGGCTTTGCCCTGGTGGTGCTTTCCACGTACGGGGACCCCGGCCGGTTTGTCCGGCACTTCCGGCGCTGCGGTTTCGAGATGACGCCCGTGGCGGTGCGCACGTTCATAAACGAGCAGCTCACCCTGGTGCGACTGCAACAGCCGCCACGCTCGGGGAGCGTTCAGTGAGCGGGCCTGCGGTCGTCGCGAGACCGGGCGGCGCCGCGCGCGTGCTGCTCATCAACCCGACGATCACCGCGAAGCGCAATGCTCGATTTCCGCTCGCCGTTCTGAGTCTCTCCGCGGCGCTCGACGGGCGCTACGCAGCGCAGATCATCGACGGCAACATCGATCGCGATTTCATCGCCACCGCGCTCCGCGCCATTCGCGAGACACGCGTCGATGCCGTGGGCCTGACGATCATGGGCGGACCGCAGCTGCGGGCCGCGATCGCTGCCTCCAGGGCGATCCGCGCGGAAGCGCCGGTCATCCCCATCATCTGGGGCGGCGCCTTCCCCACCAACTGCCCCGACGCCGCCCTCAATACCACTTATGTCGACTACGCCGTCAGAGGGCAGGGTGAGGAGACCCTGATCCAACTCCTCGATACGCTCTTCGGACCCGGCCCGGACGCGCTCGAGGCCATTGCGGGGCTGAGCTGGCGGCGGCAGGGCCAGATCGTTCACAACAGGGCTCGGGCTTTCTCGGCGGCCAGTCTGGCGCACCGACTGCCGTACGAGCGGCTCTCCGACCCGGCGCAGTACCTCTCCAGCACCTACCTCGGACGGCGCACCGCCGGCTACCAGGCGGCGCTCGGCTGCCGCTTCCGGTGCACGTTCTGCGGAGTGGCCGCGATGTTCCGTGGCAGGATGGCGTTGCCGCCGCCCGCGCGGCTCGCACAGGACCTCGAGTTTCTGACCACGGCTCTCGGCGTGGACGCGATCCAGTTCTACGATCACAACTTCTTCGACCGCGAAGTGGACATGGTGCCGCTGCTCGAGGTGTTGGCGAAGTTCGGTTTGCCATGGTGGTGCTTCGCGCGATCGGACGCACTGGTGAACCTGTCGGATCGCTCCTGGGAGCTGCTGCGCAAGAGCGGCTTGCGCATGGCCTACATCGGAGCAGAGTCTCCCAGTGACTGGCTGCTGCACGACATCCGCAAGGGCACCCGCCCCGATCAGACACTGGCGGCGATCGAGGCCTGCCGCGGGCACGGTGTCACGCCGGAGCTGTCCTTCATGCTGGCGCCACCCCAGGATCCGGAAGGCGAGACCGAGAAGACTCTCGAGTTCATCCGTCTCATCAAGCGCCGCTACCCGGAAACCGAGGTCATGATCTATATCTATACGCCGCTCCCGCCCTCTCCGGATGCCGCCCGCGCCTCCGTCGCGCAAGCCGCGCGTGAGCTGCGCTACCGGGATGGAACCCCGGTAGCCTTTCCCCGCACCGCGGACGAGTGGACCGCGCCCGAATGGCATGCCTACTGGTGCCATTCCGGCGCCCCGTGGCTCTCACCGCGCCTGCGTCAGCGAATCCACGACTTCACCACGGTGTTGGGGTGCCGCTTTCCAACCATTATGGATATCCGTGCCCCTTCTCTCGGCAAGAGCGCGCTGCGCGCGCTTGCATCGTGGCGCTATGCGTACCGAAAATACGATCGCCCCTGGGAGCTGGATCTCTGCAAGAAGATGATCCACCTGCACGACCCCAGAGTGCTGAGTCTCTGAGCGACCAGCCCGGGCGCTGCGCACGGCTATGAAGAGCCCGGAAGTCTCGATAGTCCTGCCGACCTACAACCGGCTGCGCTTCCTGCGGCCGGCGGTGGCGTCCGTTCTTGCGCAGACGTTCTCCGGCTGGGAGCTCATTGTCGCTGATGACGGCTCGAGCGGCGAAACCGCCGCCTATCTCGCCGCCCTTGCCGACCCGCGCGTGCGGGTGCTGGCGCTCCGCCACACGGGCAATCCCGGCGCGGTACGCAACGCCGCCCTGCGCGTCGCGCGCGGCGAATACATCGCGTTCCTGGACTCCGACGACCTGTGGCTGCCGCAGAAGCTTGCGCTGCAGGTGGCATCGCTCCGCACTCAACCGCACAGAAGCTGGAGTCACACCGCATTCGCGGTGATCGACGAGTCAGGTCAGCTGGTCACAGGCGCCGGCGCACGGTCATGGCCCGCGAGCGAGGGCTGGATTCTCGAGCGGCTCATCCGGATGGACATCGTAATTGCCATGCCGACAGTCATGGTCAGACGGCAACTGCTGGAGCAGCTCGGGAAGTTCGACTGTAGTCTGAGGATGTGCGAAGACTATGACCTATGGTTGCGCCTCGCAGCGGTAAGCGAGATCGACGGCGTTCGCGATAATCTGGTGCACGTGCGCGGTCACGGTGAGCGCTTTCATAAACCTCCTGTCGTGCTGGAAGATCGCGCCCGCGTACTCGAGAAGTTGCTCACCGCAAACGACGATCGCCGCATTCGTTCCACAGTGCTGCGGGAACGCGCCAGGGCAGCCGTAGCCGTAGCCCGCAGCCAGGCGACACAGCGGCGGCGCTGGGCCGCCTTGCAGACTCTGGTGAAAAGCTCGCATTACTCCTGGGGATATGGGGAGTGGTGGGTCGGTGGTGTTGGGGCGGCGGCCCGAGCGGTGGCACCGGCGGGCGTCCTGCGCGTGGCGCGCGCGGTAGTCCGCCGCAGTCCTCCCGCATGAGCACACGGCAGCACCCGCTTCCTCACCCCGTGGTATCGGTGATACTGCCGACGTTCAACCGTCTTCACTACCTGAAGCCCGCCATCGATTCCGTGTCTGCTCAGACCCATACCGACTGGGAACTGATCATTGCGGATGACAGCTCGGCGGAGGACACGCGCGCTTATCTCCGCGACCTCGCGCTCCGGCCACGGGTGCGGGTACCGTGGTTGCCGGCGAAACTCGAGCTGCGGGTGGGCGCGTTCCGCGACTGCCCGAATTATCACTGCAGCTACACGATCTTCAATCAGATCAATCACGCCGGCCAAGCCATCAACGTCGATCGGACCTCACGCTGGCGCTACTACGAAGGCCAGGCTCTGCTCGAACTGAAGGCCGGGATTCCCACTCCGTGTGTCATGGCGCGCGCGCCGCTCATCGAGCAACTGTGTGGTTTCGACGATCGCCAGGGACTACACGAGGACATCGACCTCTGGCTGCGCCTAGCTGCACGGCATGAGGTGCTGGTGGTGAAGCAGTTGCTGGTCAGCGTGCGCTGCCATGACGAGCATTTCAGCACGCATGGAATCGAATCGTTGCAAGCTCGCGAGCGCGTGCTGAGCAAGATCGAGGCCCTGGTGGCGAGCTCGGCGCAGCGCGCCGCGGTGCGAGCCGCGCGCGCGGACAACGCCGCTTTACTCGCCAGCGTCAGTGCCGCCGTGGGCAGGCGGGTTCCCGCGTGGCGAACCCTCGCACAAAGCTGGCGCTTCTCGTGGCACGTGCTCACCTGGTGGGTGGGTATCGCGAGAGTTCTGGCTCACAGCTGCCTGACCTTCAGATTGACGGACACTATCCGGGAGTACCGCCGTGCGGCGCTGCGAGCGGTGCCGCACGGATGACTGGGGATGATCGAACGATGTCAGTACTGCGTACAGTCTGGCGCCTTCTAGATCCACGGCAGCGCAGACACCTGCTCGGATTGCAGCTGCTTTCGGTCGCCATGGGCTTATCAACCGTGAGCGGTGTCGCGGCGGTGCTGCCCTTCTTCACCGCCCTCGCTAACCCCGGCGCAATCAGACACAACCCACTGCTGGGTGCGGCGCTGCAGCGCCTGCGTCTCGAGAACGACAGTTCGTTGGTGGTTGCGCTCGGCGTGACCTTCGTAGCGCTTGTTCTAATTGCCAACGCCATCAATCTCCTCGGGTTCCTGGCAATCAATCGGTTTGCCCTCCGCGTCGGCGACACTCTTTACGTGCGCCTGTTCCAGGAGTACCTGCGCCGCGACTACGAATTTCATACCCACAACAACAGCTCGCTGCTCGCAACCAGGGTTCTGCACGAAACAGCGCGAGTGACATCCGGCATCCTGCAACACGGGCTCATCCTCCTGACGAACGTGGTGATGATCACTTGCGTTGCCGCCTCGATGCTGCTGGTTAACACCGCAGCAGCTGCGATCGCGATCCTGGGACTCGGCGCAAGCTACGCAGCGATATATGCGTTCACGCGCGGACGACTGCTGCGCAATGGGCAGATCGAAAGCCGCAACGAAGCCGTGCGCACCCGGATCGTCAACGAGAGTTTCGGCGCAATCAGGGAAATCAAGATCATGCAGGCGCATGAGGCCTTCGTCAGGCAATTTGCGCAGCAGTGTGACCTGATCTCACGGGCGAGGGGCAACACGCTCGCGATTTCGTACAGTCCGCGATATGTCCTTGAATCCATTACCGTGTTCTGCCTGGCGGGTATTGCTCTTTATCTGCACGGTCACGCGAGCGCTGAGGGTGTGTGGATAGCGCAGCTGAGTTTCGTGGGGTTTGCCGCATACCGGCTGCTGCCGGCCTTGCAGCAGTCGTTTTCCGCGATCGTGAGGATTCGCGCGGATCGGCCGGCGCTGGCTGCGATCGAGGCGGATCTGACGCACGCCCGCCGCGCGCCCCTCGATGTCCGCACGCCCGCGTCGGACCGCACGCCGGCATCGGATCATGAGTGGCGTACCAGAGCCCACAGCGAGATTCGCTTGTGCGACGTGACTTTTCGTTATGCACCCGAGCGGCGTGAGGCGTTGTCCGGCGTCTCACTCATCCTTCCAGCCGGCGCAATGGTCGGGTTCATGGGCCCCAACGGGTCCGGCAAGAGCACTCTGCTCGAACTGATAAGCGGACTGCTGACTCCTCAGTCTGGACACCTTGAGGTCGATGGGGTGAGGTTGGAAGAGGCGAATCGCGCGGCCTGGCAGTCGAATGTTGCCTATGTTCCTCAGCAGGTGTTCCTGTTTGACGCGACGCTGGCCGAGAACATCGCGTTCGCAATTCCACCTGCCGAGATCGACCGTGAGCGTCTGGAAGCCGCAGTACGGCTGGCACGGCTTACGGACTTCGTCGTGAGTCTTGCCGGTGGATACCAGGAGCGGGTGGGCGACCGGGGCTGCCGCCTGAGCGGAGGACAACGCCAGCGCCTGGCGATCGCGCGCGCGCTTTATCGTGGCGCGTCAGTGTTGATCCTGGACGAAGCAACGAGTTCCCTCGACACCACGGCCGAAAGCGAGATCGTCGCTACGCTGCACGCCTTGCGGCCTGACAGGACCATTTTGGTAGCTGCGCACCGTGAGGCTGCACTGGCTCAGTGCGATCTGGTGTTCGAGATGCGTAACGGCAGGATCGTGGAAAATGGCAAGGTCAACTCAATGCCGGCGCTGAGGCGTTTCAGTTGACGTCGCTCGCAGGTACCGCAGCGCCCGCCGCATGAGCGGTTGACGACATTGACTGCTCAACTGCAACGCGATCATCGAACCGGACCCGGTACGAGGTAGCCGCGAGCGGACGACGACCCGGGTACAGGCCTTGCTCAAATATCACCAATTTCGTGCCAGGCTGGGCATGGGCGATCTTCACCCGGGTGGAGCGCCCGCCACGCTCAGAATCCTTCGTTGGCTAACTGAGTTGGACGTGCGCCGCGTGCTGGAGGTAGGTGCCGGCATTGGCAATACCGCCGCGCGCATGGCATCCCGGGGCTGGGATGTGACGGCCCTCGAGCCCGACCCGGTACTGTTTGCCAGGCTCAGACGGCGCCTCGGCGTGCGAGCGCGCTGCGAGCGATTCCTCGACCATCGACCGGCGGTGGCATATGACGCCATCGTCGCAGAGAGCGTGTTCTTCCAGATGAACCTAGCGGAGGTCTTTGCACACGCCAGATTACTGCTTCGACCCGCAGGATATCTGGCATTCGTCGAAGCCGTGTGGACCGAAAGAGTGGATGGCGAAATCACCAGACACCTTCACGAAACGACCCAGAATCTGTTCGGCATCGCGGTCGGTTCCCGCGAGCCCATGACGTGGCGCCATTGGTCAAGCGAGTTGTCAGCGTGCGGCTTTGAGACACTGCACGCCGAGTTGCTGCCGCGAGGTTCCGCGGGTCATCCGCCGACTGCTAACTGGCCCGCATCGATCAGGGCCCTGATTCGCGATCCCCGGCTCGCCCTGTGGTCGGTGCGGTATCGGGCGCGAAAGCGCTCGGCGCCAATGCCGCCAGGGGTGCAGGAGAGCTGGATCTTTCTGGGCAGGGGTCGGGAAGATCGCACGCTTCCCGCGCCCTGACATGCCGTGTGTCGTACGCAGCGGCGCACTGATCATGGTTTCGGCAGCAAGTGACGGTGTTCGATCACTTCGCCCGCCAATTGCGCCGCCTCGGCCTGACCCGCGTCGTTCCAGTGATTGTCGCCGCCATGAAAGTAGAGGCGATTCGCATCCGTGGCCCGGAACGCATACCACAGATTGAGGTAGGGGATTTCGTTGCGGACGGCCATATCTTCCACCAGCCGCGACAATCGCGTCCGGTCGTAATGCGGGTATCGACTCGTGTCCACCTGCATGTCGTAGTGATCGCATGCGTCCACGGGAGAAGGCAGGATAGTGAGCAACAGGCCCGTTCCCGCCTGCGCCGCGGTATCGCGCAGCTTGATGAGGACCTTCTCCATGAGGGCCGTCTTGTAGCGCGCGGACGGCGAGTCCGGCTCCAGGGCGATATCGGCGTCGTAGTAGTCGAACATCGGGTCGGCGGAGTAGCCCGCAGCGGAGCTGTCGCTGGTCAGCTCTCGGAAGGTCTGTTGATTGAGCGCCAGGCTCGAATCGACATAGTTGGCAAGGAATCCCCGTTGCGCCTTCGCCGTTGCGCCCGACCATCTCTCCCGCAGCATCCCCCAGATCCTGCCCGTGTACCTCCACAGCTGCAGACGCCGCAGGCCCTGCGGATAGGCGGCCCGCTCCATACGCGCGCGCAGATCCGGGGCGAGGCGGTAGTGGTTCAACTCGAGCTCGCCGCGGGAGTCGAGTCGGTAGATCCTGTTCCTGATCAGATCGCCGAAGTCGTTGTCTGCGAAAATCACCACCACGACGAGGGCAGGCTTGAACCTTTCGAGATCTCCGGCGAGGCGCACGCTGATCTGGTCAGGCCCGTAGCCGTCTACTCCGGCGTTCAGTACCTCCACCCCCGAGCTGACATCGGGCTTGAGTCGTGATTCCAGTTGCTTCGGAAACGTGGCAGGAAGCTCGGAGAAATCCGCCTCTACATTGGAGTCGCCATAGACGATCACCCGTTCGAGGTGATCCGGCGCGCGCAGCGGCTCGCCCCGAAAACCGTCGCTGTTGAATTGCGCAACGATGCGCTGGCCACCGTTGACGCGCAAGCGGGTGAAGGCTTTTTTCGCACCAGGGACGATCTTTACGAGCGCGACGTCGTCCGGTGCATATGGGGAGGAGAACAGCGGGAAGAAAAACCGCAGGCCGAGCTCAGCCAGTCCGAGGCTCACCGTGATGCTCGCAGCCAGGAGCAACCAGTCGGACACGGACGGTGCCAGCCGCCGACGCGCGGCGGACCCGCCGACACCCGCGGGAAACCGATTGGCGATGCTCAAGGATCGGAGATTCCGAGATCTGTCTGGGTAGAATACTGCTCGATGAACACGCTCCTCAACCGGCAGTCCCGATGAGTCCATTTTTTGGCCGAGCCTGGACAATTGCGATGTTGGCCGCCTTGACGGGCTATGTCTTACTGCAGGGCGTCGTACCGGCGCTCTCCCGGCTTGACACCGATTTCCCGAACTATTTCATCGCCGCCAGAATCGTGCGGGACGGGCAAGACACGACGAGGCTCTACGACGATTCATGGTTTCAACAGCAGATGCGTAGCAATGGAGTCGGGTCGGAAGGAAAATTCGCACCGTTTCCACCGCCAACAGCGCTGCTGCTCGTGCCGCTCGCACACTTCACACCACTCGGGGCGCTACGTGTCGTAACTGTGGTGAACGTTCTGTGTCTCCTGTTGTCGATGGTAGTGTTAGTGAGGATGCTCGGCTGGCACCCGATCGATGCGGCGTTGTTTGTTCTCTCATCGTTCACGGCTCTTATCTCCGGTCTGCGTTTCGGGCAGCCCTACATTGTGGTTTCGACATGCTGTCTCCTCGGCTACTATCTGCATCTGAGGGGTAAGTCGTGGTTGGCGGGCGGAGTACTCGGCCTGTTCGTCCCCATCAAATACTATCCCGTGATCGTGCTCGCTGTAGCTGCGTGGGTCAGGGCGTGGAAAGTGTTGGGCGGCGCAGCGCTGGTGATTCTCGCCATCAGCGTGGCGAGTATCGGGCTGCTCGGCTGGAAGATCCATGAAACCTTCCTGTTGTCCGTCCTGGGAAATCACCTGATCGGCCTTCTCAGCCTGCAGGACCGCACCGTTCCGTACTCCTCCGTGTACCAGTCGTTCGATACGCTGTTCAACCGCCTGTTTATTTTCGACCCCATTTGGAATCCACGGCCAATGGTCGCAGCGCCTCTTCTTGGAGTGCTCGGTCTGGCGGCAACGAAGGCTGCGATTCTGCTCACGACTGCCGCGATTCTCATCAGGCTTGGACGCAACGGCGCTGCGCAGGCGGCGGCGCCGTCGATTGGGCTCCTCGGAATTGTTGCGCTGCTGGTCGCCCCGGCGACAGCGACCTACACCTTCGTTCTGCTCTGGCTGCCCGTGGCGTTGCTCATGGACTACTTTCTGGCGCAGCGGGACCGCACAGCGGCGTACTTCATTCTCGGCACCTACGTGCTCATCGGATTCATTCCTTATGGATTCACCCGTCCGTTCGAGGGTCGCGGCGGACTGACAGTTTTGGCCTACCCGAGGCTGTATGTGCTGCTGGCGATGTTCATCGCCTGCGTCTATTTTATTGCTCGACCGCGACGCGACGAGCCGGATGCCTCGTTGTTCGCTTCAGCGGAGCGCCGCTGACGGTTTGCACCCTGGGATGCAGCACCTCGGCGACTGGCAGCCAGGTTTGCCTGCGCCGTTGAACTTCGATAAGCCGGGCCTGCGGACGCGCCTCGCCATTTACGAGGTCGCGCGACGCCCTGGCTCGGGCCTGCAGCGCGCAGCTGTCGCAGAGTGACGGCTCAAGCGCGCTCGGCGACGACCAGGGTGAACGTCTGAAGGAAGTGGAAGTCGATACGGCGCAGTGCGAACGCCGGATGTTGCGGGTCGCACAGCGCGGTGAGTTCCGCGTAGTCCTCGCTCCCGAGGTAGGGGCGCAGGCGTTCGCCCCAGGTGCCACGAAAAATCGCCTCGACGAGGTACGCCTCATCCGCAGCTGCGAGCGGAGACAGTCGTTCGATCACCAGTGTCTGCGCGCTAACACTGCGCAGTCCGGCACGACGCAGCAAACCCACCAGGGCGCGCGTGTCGGCGAGATCACGCTCGGTGAGGCCGTAGCGGTCGCGGTAGTACTGATGCACCGCCTCGGTCGTCCGGCGCTCGAGCCGTGCATCCCACGCAAAGAACATGTCCGGCAGAAACGAGCTTTGACCCACCGCGAACCGCCCGCCCGGACGCAACAGTGTCGCCAGCAGCTGCACGCCCGCGAGCGTGTCGTGCAGGTGATTGATCGTGTTGACGGACCACACCAGGTCGAAACTGTGCGTCGCCAACGGGGGCCGCCGTACATCCGCCTGCAGAACCGCCGCGTCACCGGGGCTGTTGGCGCGAGCCACGGCCACGTGCGCCGCCGCGAGGTCAATGCCGACGACCGTTCCATCCGGGGTCACCGCAGCGCTCAACCAACGCAGCGCCTCGCCCGTGCCGCAGCCGGCGTCGAGGACGCGCATTCCCGGCTGGAGTTTCAGGCCATCGATAGCCCGCCGCAGCTCCGGAGCGGCGAAGGAACTGAAAAGCTGCAACTTGCGTGAATAGTCGCGCGCGCCGGTGTCGCCGAGCAGACCAGCCGCGCTGGGGGTCATCGGATCCCGAGGCGATGCCATTCAGTCGAATCGCGGCCGCAGGCGCTGCAGGCGATATTTGAGGTCGGCGGTGATCCACGTTGGGGGATCACGGAAGAAGCGGATCTTCTTGCCCTGCCTGAACGAGCGCGAGCAATAGTTCACCGGAATCTCGAGCGGCCGATAGCCCTTCAGCACGAGCTTGATGACGAGCTCATGGTCGAAATCGAAGCGGTTGCACTCGAACTGCAGCCCATAGAGGCAATCGCGCCGGAACACCTTGAACATCGTAAAAGGGTCTTTCAGGTGCTGCCCGTAGAGGACGTTGATGACGCCCGTAAAGAACAGATGCGCGGTGTCGAGCACCGCACCGAGCAGCCGCTGGTCGGTGAACTTGCGCATCCTCACCGTACCGCTGTGCCGCGAGCCGAGCACAAACGCGGCGCGCTCCTTGAGCAGGGGCTCGAGCAGAGCCTCGTAGTCCTCGAGGTCATACTCGAGATCCGCGTCCTGAATCAACACGATGTCGCCGCTTGCCACCTGCAGGCCCGCGCGCACTGCGTTGCCCTTGCCCCGCGGACGCTCCTGCCATATGACCTTGACGCCGGGCGTTTCGGCGAAGCCCGCGACCAGCTCGCGCGTGCCATCGGTGGAGTTGCTCTCGATCAGGACGATCTCGCGATCGATCCCGAGATGATCGAGTCGCTTCGCGAGCAGCGCTTGCATCAGCACGGGAAAGGTCGCTCGCTCGTTGAACACCGGGACGATGATGGAACACAGGCCGCGCGCGCGGTCAGCACCGGCGCGGCGCGCGGAAATGCACGGCGCCGCGCGCCAGGAGTGTGTCCACACCTGATGAAAGCCGCGCCGCAGGAGCATGAGATGCAGCGCCTCGCGCTCATCCACACCGGGTGCGCGGGCGGCTCCGGCTGCGCTTCGCACGCCCTGCTGCCACGTCGCGGGAGTGCAAATCACCAGCAGCAATCCTTTGGCGATGAGCGGAGCCAGCGCGGCGAGGAGCGGCTCCAGGTACGCAGGGCGCGTCTCGGCAGCGACCAGTATCACCGCGCCAAAATCGCCCGCGGAGATGAGCCGCTGCGCTTCGCGGACGTGCCCGCTCACGAGTGTGAAGTCTGCGGCCGGCCTGCGGTCAGTCGCGGCGAGCAGGTGGTCGGAGAGCAACAGCACGGGCGCTGCTGTCTCGAGGCCGCGTTGCCGCAGCACGGCAGCGAGCCGGTCCGGAAGGTGCGTGGTGGCGCCCGCAGCGAACACAGCCGCCGGCTCAGGTTGCTCGAGAGTGTTGACGCGCTCGGGACTGGTGGCGCTCATGCCTCGCCTCGCCCGCGGGCAAATACCACGTGGGTCATCGTGAGGAAGTTGGCCACCATGGTACAGCCGTTCGAGACAACGACCGCGATGTAGGGCGAGAGCGAGGCCCGCGCCGCGAGGGCCACCAGCGCCTGCATGAGCACGAAGTTCGAGATCAACATGACGACGTATCGCATTCCCTGCGGGACCACGGGGCGATCGAAGGCGCGGTAGGTGATCCAGCGGTGATAGACGAAGTGTGGCACCGTGCCGAGTGTGTACATGGCGGTAACCGCGAGCGGATCGGACAGGTGCAGCCGGGTGCGGAAAAAGAACAGCAACAACAGGTTGAGCGCCGCCAAGGTCGCGCCGACTGCGACAAAATGCGCAAGCTGCACGGCGTGCGCGCGCAGGTAGGCAGCCAGCGGCCCGATGATCGCAGGCTTCCTGCGCTGCTGCGGCCGCGCCGGACTCCCTTGATTCTCGCCGCGGCTCGCAGGCAGTGTGCCGGCACGCACGCACAGATCGTCTGCGACGGGACTACTCACCTTCACAGTGAGTATCCCGCCGCGCTGGCGTCGTCGTAAAACATCCTGACCGTCTCCAGCGAAAGCTCCCCGAGGCTGCGGCCAATGAGCGGAAGCTTCCGCAACAGGTCCGAGGTCACGGTGATGATGTGACAGCCGACACTGTCGGCTTGAAAAATGTTCAACAGCTCGCGCGGGCTCCCCCAGATGAGCTCCGTCTTCGGAACAATCGCGAGGGCGCGCACCGCCTCCGCCATGAGCGGCACCGGATCGACCCCGGTGTCGGCAATGCGTCCGGCGAGCACGGAGACGTAGCTGGCAACCTGCGGATTCAGTGCCGCCGCGACCTCGCGCACCTGGGCCAATGTCAGAATGGCGGTGACGTTCACCTTGACGCCGCGGCTCGCGAGGCGCCGCACCAGTGCATGGCTCGGTTCGCCCCGCGTGTTGGTCACCGGGATCTTGACGTACACGTTGTCACCCCAGGCCGCGATCTCCTGCGCCTGCCGCTCCATGTCCGGGAACTCGTCGCCGATGACCTCGAATGACACGGGTTTCTCCCGAATGTGCTCGAGGATCTCGCGCGCAAAGGCGCGATAGTCGGCGATGCCCGCCTTGCGCATGAGGGTCGGGTTCGTGGTCAGGCCCTTGATGAAGGGTTGCGCGTTCATGGCCAGCATTGCGGCACGGTCGGCCCCGTCGGCAAAGATCTTCACCCTGAGGCGCTCGATGGCAGTCACGACACCGACTCCCACTTGCCGGAGGCCCGCTGCAGCAGTGGATGCGAAACCAGCAGGTGCCAGAGCACCGCCTGAAAGGCCTCAGTATGCGGGGTCACCGCCGCAGCGTTGACCGTGGGAACGACGACGCAGGCGTCGGCGTGGCGAGCGGTGTACCCACCGTCGCGACCGACGATGCCGAGCACCGCCGCCTTGACCTCGTGCGCGAGCTCGATCGCCGCCACGAGATTGGCGCTGATGTTGCGCTCGCGGTCGCCGCCGCCGACGGACATGATGAACAACGCGTCGGTGGGTGCGAGGCGGCTGACCTTGAGCCACTCGACGAACACGCTGGCCCAGCCGTCGTCGTTGATCCGCGCGCTCAGCTCGCAGACATTGTCGGTCGGCGCGTAGCACTCGATGCCGGCCAGCTTGCGGAAATCGTTGACGGCGTGCGAGCAGTTGCCGGCGCCGCCGCCGACGCCGAGGAAGAACACGCGGCCGCCCTGCGCGCGGATCTGCGCGAGCCGCGCGGCCACGCTCTCGATAGCCGCGGTATCCAGGCGCCGAATGATCTCGGCAGCTTCCTGCAGGTACTGTTCGCTGTAGCTCATGCGGCCCTCAGGCTTCGCAAGTAGCGCTCGGTGGCGTCGAGACCTGCGAGCGACCCGATCTCGTAAAACCGCTCCGTGACCTCGAATCCCGCGAGCTCGCCCCGCAGCGACAGCGCACGGTAGAGGTCTGCCAGGTCGAAGCTGGCGCCGGCCGGATGGCTCTCGACGGCGTCCCTCGTGAGGACACTCAGACCGAAGTCGACGTGCACCATACCCGGGTGCGGCAGCGGTTGTTTGTTGTACTCGATGATCCGGCCGTCCCGGAACAACACATTGCTCGTGTCCCAGCGATCCTCGTTGTGCAGGATCGTCATGAGGCCGGCAGCGCCGCGCGCCGCAAAGGCCGCCTGCACCGCCGCGAACGAGCAAGGCAGGTACGAATCGCCGTACAGCACGAAAAAAGCCCTGCCGAGAAGCGGCAGGGCGTGCTTCAAGGCGCCGCCCGTTCCGAGCGGGCTACCGCCATCGAACGAGTAGCGCACCCGCACCCCCGACTCGGTGCCACTGCCGACTGCGGCCTGGATCTGCTCGCCGAGGTGCCCGAGACACAGGACGACCTCGCTCACCCCCTGGTGCGCGAGCAGTTCGAGCTGCCAGTGAATGAAAGGGCGGCCCGCGACGGGCAGCAGTGATTTGGGCACCGTCGCGGTGAGCGCACCGAGCCGCGACGCGCGCCCGCCGGCCAGCACTGCGGCGCGGAGCATGCTCATGCGAGGATCACTTTCGTGCCTTCGAAGTCGAACCGGAAGCGCACCTCCTGCAGACCGGCTTCCGCCAAGGTGCGGCGCAGGCGGTTGCGGTCGCTCGCATAGAACATCAGGAACCCGCCGCCGCCCGCGCCGACGAGCTTGCCGCCGATCGCACCGTTGCTGCGCGCCAGAGCGTACCAGGCATCGATCTGCGGGTTGCTGGTGCGCCCGGAGCGTTGTTTCTTGTGCTCCCACTGCTCGTGCATGAGCTCGCCCAACAGCACGAGGTTGCCCGATTCCAGCGCCGCGCGGCTGCGGTAGCCGAGCTCCTTCACGTAGTGCAGATTGCGCAGCATATCCGCTGACTGCGCCCGGTCGTTCTGATCCCTGAGGATATCGGCGCCTTTGCGGCTGAACCCGGTGAAGAACAGCAGCAGGTTGTCCTCGAGGTCGAACATGGTGTTCATCGACACGCGCAGTGGCTCGGCGCTCACGCGCTCATCCTTGTGGAAGGTGAGGCAGGTAAGCCCGCCATAAGCCGCGACGTACTGATCCTGCTTGCCGACCGGCTCGCCGAGCAGGTCGATTTCGAGGTGACAGGCGAGCTCCGCCAGCTCCTGCGGATGAATGAGCCGGTGGCGGAAAGCATGGAGTCCCTTCAACAACGCAGTGCTGAAGCTGGCGGAGGAGCCAAGCCCGGTGCCCGCGGGAATATCGGCGAGGGTCGTGATCTCGATCTGCGGCGTGACGAGCTTCTGCAGGGCCAGCGCCTCGCGGATGATCGGGTGGCGGACCTCGGCGACTTCCGCGACGTGCTCGAGCGCGGAGTACTTGAGGTAAATCCCCGGGCTGAAGGGTCGTGTGACGGTCACGTACACGTACTTATCGATCGCCGCCGCCACCACGAAGCCCTCGTGGCCACGGTAATAGGAGGGCAGATCCGTGCCCCCGCCGCCGAGGGTGATCCGCAGCGGACTGCGCACGATGATCACGTGCACACCTCGAGCTGCGGCTCGCGACGCTCGAGCAGCCACTCGTTGTCGCGCAGGAATGCGACGGTGCGGCGCACGCCTTCCTCGATGCCGAGGAGCGGGCGCCAGCCGAGTGCGCGGATCCGGGTCGTATCGAGGAAGATGAACGGATTATCGCCGACCCAGCCGCGGTCACCTCCCGTGTAGGTGACCTGCGGACTCAAGCCGAGCGCCGCGCAGATCCAACCGACCGAGTCGCGCACCTCGCAGTAGCCGTCGACGCCGAGGTTGAGTATGTTCACGCGCCCGCCGGCCCGCGGCACGGCGAGCAGCATGGCATCGATGCAGTCCTGCACGTACAGGTAGGACTTGCGTTGCCGGCCGTCGCCGAGCACGCGCAGGTGCGTCGGATGACTGCGCAGCTGGCGGTAGAAATCGAACACGTGACCGTGCGAGTAGCGCTCGCCGAGTATCGAGACGAATCGGAAGATCCAGGATTGGAACGCGAACGCTTCGCAGTAGGCCGCAATCAAACTCTCGCCTGCCAGCTTGGAAGCACCGTAGAGCGAGGTTTGTACCGGGAATGGCGCATCCTCCGGGGTCGGGAAGATCTTCGCCTCGCCGTAAACCGAGCCGCTGGAGGCGAAGACGATTTTCCGCGTCCCACTGAGTCGCATCGACTCGAGCACGTTGTGCGTGGCGATGGTGTTCTGCTCGAGGTCGCGGCGCGGCTGCGCCGGGCCGAAGCGCACATCCGCATTGGCTGCCAGATGAAACACCAAGTCTGTGCCGCGCATGGCAGCGGTCAACGCGTTGCGATCGAGCAGATCGCCCTCGATGAGGCGGAACGCCGGATGCTGCAGTGCTCCCGCCAGGAAGCGCCGCTGTCCGCTGGAGAAGTCATCGAAGCCGACTACCCTCTCCCCGCGCCCGAGCAGGCGGTCGACGACATGACTGCCGATGAATCCTGCGCAACCGGTGACGAGTACCGCGGTCATCGCTTCCTCATTACCATGAGGAAGTGGTCCCCCATGTTTCTGAGTCCCGGCCAGCCGCCGGCGCGCCGCTCGATTCGCCGCAGCCGCTGGTACCAGCGGAAATGCCGTTCCCGGAGCCAGCCGAGATAGGGCGGTGGTACGAGGAGACAGAGGCTCCGACAGGATTGCAGCGCAAACCGCGGAGCGAAAGCGCGATAGAACTCGCGCGGGGTGTAATAGTGCGTCCAGACGACACGCTTGTTCATGCCGACCGGGACCATGTCGTCCGCGAAACGCACACCGATCCGCTGCCAGTTACCCCGCAGCGCGTAGTGGCCTATCTCCCACGGACAGATGCGGCCGATAACCGCGAACACCAACGCTCCCGCGGGCTTCAGCAGTCGCGCGCACTGCTCCGCGACCGCGCTCAGCTCCGGAACGCAGTTAAGCGCACCGAGGTTGGAATAGGCGCCGTCGAACTCCCCAGCCTGCTCGAGCCGGCCGAGCTCGTGAGACCCGCAGGCGAGCGCACACACGCGCGCCTGCAGCGTTGCGGCCGCGGCCCGCTGGCGCGTGCGCTCGATCATCTGTGGCGACCAGTCGGTCGCGGTCACTGTGTACCCTGCCCTTGCCATGCGCACCGCGTCGAGCCCCGTGCCGCAGCCGAGATCGAGCAGGCGCGAGCCCGGAGCGAAGGTCACATCGAGCGTGCGCCACATCTCGGCACGCATGTCCTGGATCGAGGCGTTGTTGCCGCGTGGGCCGTCGTAGTCCGCCGCCACGCTGTCGAAAGCGGCGCGTGTCTCGAGCAGCCGGCCGAGCATCGCCTCGTGCGTCGTTGGCTCGGAGGAGGATGGTATATTCAAGTCGTTTCCAGTCAGCCGCACCGATGCGCTCCAGACTGCGTCCGCCTGACATAGCGACCGACCCGTTTCGCGAGCGGCTGCCGCCGGTGTCGCGCGTACGGCTGCCGCTGCTCGGCGGCAGTTTCGAGTTTGAATGCGAGAGCGCGCAGTTGCGACGCCTGGTCGATTGGGCGTACGCGGGGCTGCCGGCTCACCGCCTGCCCAGGCGGGGAGCGCCCTTCCGCATCAGGCTCGCATTGGCGCCACGCCATGGCCGTACCAGCCGGCTGGCTGCTCCGCGCATCAACATGCTCTCCGGAGCAGGCCTGCTGTGCGGGTCGACGAGCGATTCGGACTTCGCCGTCGTGGCGCCCGGGGAGCGCTCGGCACTCGTTACGCTCTCGCCGCGCCTGCTGCGATTTCCCTATCACGCCCGCTACGAGCTCATCGAATTTGCGGTGTTCACGCTGGCCGCACGCGCTCAGGGACTGGTGCCGCTGCACGCGGCATGCGTAGGCCAGAACGGCCGCGGACTCCTCCTGATGGGAGACAGCGGCGCCGGAAAATCGACCACCTCGTTGCACTGCCTGTTGCAGGGCCTGGAATTCGTGACCGAGGACAGCGCCTTTGTGACAGCGGATACCCTCCTCGCCACGGGGGTCCCGAACTTCCTGCACGTGCGGCGCGATGTGCTGCGCTTCGTGCCCGAAGAGAGTGTGCCGATGATCCGGCGCTCGCCGCTCATCCGCCGCCGCAGCGGCGTGCAGAAGTTTGAGATTGATGTGCGCGAGACGGGTTTTCGCCTGGCCAGGATGCCGCTCAAAGTCACGGCGCTGGTGTTCGCTTCCGCGCAGCCGCCACGCGACGGCATCCTGCTCGAGGGGCTGCCTCGGGACGGGGCTCTCGAGAAGCTCACGGCTTGCCAGCCGTATGCGGTCGGCCAGGCAGGGTGGGCAACCTTCGTGAAGGGCATTGGCAAGTTGCCCGCATTTGAGCTGCGCAGGGCACGCCATCCGGCCGAAGCGGTGGGTGCGCTGCAGCGACTGTTGGCGGATGCGACACGCGCTGCGCGCTGAGTGCCTTGCCAGGTGGCCCGCAGGTGGGCTCTTTATGCCAACTCTCATCAGGTCGCGCTCCGACAGCTGCTGCTCATGCCGCTGAGCGCCATCTGTACCGGATAAAGCGTTTCGGCCCGTGCCTGCGACGACGTCAGCCAGCGCAAGAGCCGCCGCCCCTGGGACAGGTGAGGCCAGGGACTCGCGGACGCGTTCAACTGGGTGGTCGCCAGCGTTGCGCGCATCGCGAGCGTGTCTCTGGTCGGTAGCACGCGCCCGATGATGTAGTGCAGCGCCGCGCCGACCGACCGACACCATTCGATACCGGGAAGTGCTTCGATGCGCAGGTTCGACAACGATACGTCGGAAAGCGTGTGGCGTCTGACGGCCATTCCCAGCAGCCGAGGGCACTCGCCCTCCAAGCCGATCAGCACGTTGGCCGGAATTGCGCGGGAGTAGTAGCGAGCGGTCAACAAAAGTGGCGGCAACGCCCACCAGTAACCCCCGTCGGCGGCACTGCACCCGAGGATCTGCTCCCACTCCGCGTCCTTCATGCGGCAGGACAAGCGCGCGATATCGTGAAGGTGCAGCAGGCGCAATTCGTGCATCACCATCGTGCCGGCCGCGTGCAGCAGCAGATGGATCATGAGGGAAGCCCTCGAAGGGTAGCCATTCAAGCCGGCGTGCAACCGTGGAAACACTCGCTCGGTCACATCCTCGGTCCTGATGGGCAGCGCCTCGATGATCCGCTCGTGCAGCTCGATCTTCAGGAAGTTGTCGGCGTGCTCGCCAAGACTGCGCACGGGACGCTGATGCGCTCTGGGGATGAGTACCCTGTGCTTCCAGGTCGCAAACGCTTCCTCGAAGCCGAGCGATTCGAGCAGGCGCACCGTGCGCTCAGCGTCTGCGCTGCGCACGAGGAGGTCGATGTCCCCCATGGGGCGCTCGCCGGCGGCATAGACTTCAGTGGCGTGCAGTGCTGCACCCTTCAGCGCAACGGCGCCGATATCCGCGGCCCGGGCTCTCTCATCAATGAGGCGCAACAGCGACTCGATCCGCTCGTGCCGGACCGCGGTATGGGTGTGCTGATCCCTGAGGAATTCGCGCCAGCCCGCCGGGCCTTGCCAGCGCAAAGCACGGAAGAGCAGGGGGCCGACCCCATGCATG
>Ga0126381_100001628_pt1 | contig 23998 bp, 26 predicted proteins | sample PanSoiMetPlot_28_FD_96465 | JGI IMG/M metagenome (GOLD analysis project Ga0126381, IMG submission 96465) | Tropical forest soil microbial communities from Panama - MetaG Plot_28 | ecosystem: Environmental > Terrestrial > Soil > Tropical forest > Bulk soil | place: Panama | collected 2016-02-17 | reverse complement strand
TGACCTCCGGAACCTTCGGAGTTATCAATGAAACCGTCTCCGCGCCCACCAGTGCCTACGGCTCGTTTATGGGATCAGCGGTTTCCGGGCGCGTCGTGCAGATGGTGGTCAAGTTTTCCTTCTAACTGCCCGTTTACTTCCGAATAAGTGACAAACAGGGGAGCCACAAGGCTCCCCTGTTGTTTATTCCACTTTCCCTGTTTTGCAAGATCATAGAAAAATCCCTCCAGTAACTCATATTTTATCGAGGCGTTTTTGTGCGCAGCGCCACCCCATCGATGCGTCATCTTATGTTTCGCGGGTTATAAGTGACACAGGGAACGCTGGCTGGTTAACTGCCCGGCGGGAGCCAGCCGCGGTAGGGAGATTTTGCGAGGGGGGGCATAGATGGCACTTCGTTTCATTTCGCGAACAGCTTGCCTTGCTTTCATAAGTATCAAGCGCCGACGAACCTTGCCGTTGGCGGCCGGAGAGGGCGAACCTTACCTTTCGCGCGAGCTACGAGATAAGGCTGCGCCGAAGGATTTCAGCTCAAAGCTCGAAGGTCGTGGCTGTTTTTATTCTTGCGGCCGCTGCGCCTTTGCGGGAGTAATCTTTCCGTCGCTTCGAAGCTGCAGCCGCTGCCCGCGCCACTCCACGGTATTGCCGAATAGACCCGCCACCCAGACGGCGAACCCGAGCATGTCGCGGAAGGGGATTAGCCAGCATCGCCGCACCACGTTCTCGTCTTCCAGCACCCCCGCACCGATCCAGACGCCCGCCATCATCCTCAGCGCCAATGCCGCGGCGCCGGCAATCCACTGTCCGCCGGCGAATGCCACCAGGGCCCATAACGTCGCGTGTGTGACGACGTATCCGAAATAGCCGGAAGGCCGGGACACCCGAATGGTCCGCGACCACCGCACCTGGTGGCGCCACACTTCACTCCACGTACCTGCGCCCAGATGCGTTTCCACCACCGTAGGCGGGAACTCTATCCGGTAGCCCTTCCGATTGATATGGGCTCCGAGCTGATAATCGTCAGCCAGGTAATCTTCTATCGCTTCGAACCCGCCGATCTCCCGCAGTGTCGCAGCCTTCAATGCCATGGTCGATCCCATAGCGAACTCCGCTACTCCAAGCAACCTTGCCACCAGCACGCTCGGCGCGAACTCCGTCGCAATCCCGAGTGCTTCCCACCGCGCGGCCGTCGATTCACCAGCCGCGCGATACAGGCACGTCACCAGGCCGACTCCGTTTTCCTCCAGGGGCGCCGCCACCGCATGCAGATATCCCTGTGGCACTCTGATGTCGCTGTCATTGATCAGCAACACCGGATGTTGCGCCCGCTTGGCCAACTCCGCCAGCACTCCCGCTTTCCTGTTGGGCGCAGCGGTCCTAATGACGTGAAGCGAAATCGGAATCACGGGAAAGTTCCTCTTCAGCCGCTCGATATCCTCGATCGCCGAATCCGACGGATCGCTCACCCCAAACAGAATTTCGAATTCCGGGTAATCCTGCCCTGCGTGTGTTTGGATGGCGTCGTAGAAGTGCGGGTCGCGCCCATGAACGGGTTTCAGAATAGAGATGCCGCGCGGAGCGCGACCTTCCCCTGACCCCCGGCCCCCGGCCCCTGCCCCCCGCTGCGCCGCCGCCACGCACGCCAGCCCGTAGTACGCTCCCGCTGCCGCCGCCGGCACTGCTAGCCAGATCACAGCGAAACCAGCGCCACGCCGCAGATCACCAGCGATGCGCCCGCCCAGCGCAGCCAGTTCACGCGCTCCTTCAGAACGAACTTCGCCAGGAGCGTTTCCAGCACGTAGGTGATAGCCGTGGCCGGCACGGCGAAGCTCAGCTCCGCCACCGTCAGCAAGCCCATATAGGCAAAAAATGAAATGGCCGATGCCACCACGCCGCCGATCACTAGACCGTTCCGTGCCAGCAACGCCATTGCCCGACCCAGCGCGCCCGGCCGGAAGTCGCGGATCTCGCCGTGACGGCGCATGCCCAGTGCCTGCATCACCTCGCTCGCCGTGGTCGACGCGACGATCACTCCGATCAGCACCCACCTCATCAGTCGGCGGCCTCCGCTTTGCGCGCGACACTCTGCGGCGCCGTTCCGACGCTCACCAGAGACACGCCTGCCACGATCAGCACAATGCCGGCCCAACGCTTGGCGGTGATCAGTTCGTGAAGTAGCAATCTGCCGGCCAGCGCTACCAGCACGTAACCGATCGCAGTTACCGGCAGCACGTAGCTCAGATCCGCCCAGCTCAACAGCGCCATGCGGGAGAGCATCCACAGGACCAGCAGCATGACACCCAGCGCCACCGCGGGCCGGAACAGTGCAAGGATGTAGTCGAAAGGGGTGTCCAGGGAGGAAGGCATCCCCAGCTTCATGAAGTAGTTTCCGAAAACGTTGCTGAGCACTACCACGATGGCGCAGAGCCAAGTTTTCATCCGCAGCCGCGCGGTCTCAGTGTGCATAGTAGTAGGCGAGCTGGGCAAGCTGCGCGGCGAATGCTGTCCGCCGCGCGGACCGACTGGCAGTCGGTTCGCAGGATTCCATCCTGCCCCACCGCCGCCGCACTAGTCGCCCGATCCGGCTGTAGCGGCCGCGGCCTTCGTCCCCGCCTTCTGCTCGGCCACAAACCGTTTGCGTTTGGACCGCAGCGCCATATATTCGCGCGCCTCTTTTGTCAGCCGCCGCCGTTCGTCGCCGTTGAACATCGCCTTGCGCACAATGCGCCAGACCACCCGAGGACGGAAGAAATACTCGCCGTAGAACCGCTCCACCCAGTCGACCAGCTCGCCACGGTCGAGCCCCGGATAGACGACGACGGGAAGCTGGTGCCCCACGTCGTCAGTCATGGAGTCGATGGTGATGAGCTGGTTCTGCTTGGCGTACTCGTAAAACTCCGTGCCCGGATAGGGATGCGCAATCGAAACCTGAATCGTCTCCGTGTCCAGCCGCTTGGCGAAATCAATCGTTTTGCGGATGCTCTCCCGCGTCTCGCCGGGGAGGCCGATAATGTAGTCGCCGTGGATCACGAGCCCAAGCTTTTTGCAGTTGTCCGTAAAGCGCTTGGCCATGTCTACCGTGGCGCCCTTCTTGATGTTCTTCAGGATCTGCGGATCGCCCGACTCATACCCCACAATCAGCAGCCGGCAGCCCGCTTCCTTCATCGCCTTCAGGGTCTCGTAATCGGTGGTGACGCGCGACGTGCACGACCAGGTGAAATTCAGCGGCTTGAGCTTCTTCGAAAGCTCGATGGTGCGCTCCTTGCGGTAGTTGAACGTGTCGTCGTCGAAGAAGATTTCCTTGATGTTGGGGAACTGCTCCAGCGCGAACCGCACTTCGTTGGCGACGTCGTCCGCCGACCGGAGCCGCCAACGGTGCCCGGAATGCGTCTGCGGCCACAAGCAGAACGTGCACAGCGCCGGGCACCCGCGCGACGTATAGAAGCTGATGAACGGATTCAGCAGGAACGGCACGTTGTACCGCGTGATGTCCAGGTCGCGCTTATAAACTCTCGTCACCCAGGGCAGCTCGTCGAGGTTTTCGATCGCGGGCCCTTCCGGGTTGTGAATGACACTGCCGTTTTTCCGGAAGCTCACGCCCGGCAGTTCCGACAGCGGCTTACCCTTGGCGTAGTCGGCAATCTGATAATCGAACTCGCGCCGCACCACGAAGTCGATGGCCCTCGTTCCCAGCAGCGTCTTTTCCGGCTCGATGGTCACCGGCGGCCCGACGAACGCCACCTGCAGTTTGGGATTGGCGTCCTTCATCATCTCCGCCATCTTCACGTCCACGTGAAAACCAGGCGTCGAAGTGTAGAGCACCAGCAGCTCAAAATCCTTCGCCATTTCGACCGTGTGCTCGATCGAAATCTTGTGCGGCGGCGCATCTACCACCTTGCTGTCGGGCAGCATGCCCGCCGGATAGCAAAGCCACACCGGATACCAGTAGGATTCGATTTCGCGCGAAGCCGGCCAGCGCGAGCTGGCGCCCCCGTCAAAGCCTTCGAACGAAGGCGGATTCAGGAACAGCGTTCTCATGGAATATCGTTAGCCTCTGTTGCGTCGCCGAGGGCAAAGTTGGTGTAGTCGATGGTCAGCTCGGCCTTCCCCACGATCCTGACATCGGCTACGCTTTCGGTGCGGCGCGGAACCGACATCCCATCGCGAATATCGTACCGCCGCGTGAACTCCACCCGCTTCAGGAACACCGAGCGGTTCTTCACCAGGTATCCCTTCTCCTCGACTTTCAGATAGGTGGCGCTGTCGATCCACACCTCTCCGCGGAACAGGCCATCGCGTTTGGCCTTCGGCGTTACCTGGAAGACATAAACACTCCGCCCCTCGAGCTCGTCGCGGCCCTTGAAGTGGAATTTATAGTTGTCCGGCGTCACCGCCATCGCCGCCTGCTGGGTGTGCTGCGCCTCAATCTCGGCCTCGATGTAGCGCACGATAACTTCCTTCTCTACCGTGTGGTCGCCTTCGAATCCCAACACCTGGTACGTGATCCGGCCGAGCGCGGAGATGCGACGCAGCGCCCGCAGGACTCCGGATTTCTTCATCTTCACGAGCGCCCCATGGATTTCCACCTCCATGGATGCGCCTTTGAACGCCTCGGCTTCGCCCCTGGACGCGGCGCAGTACTGGCGCACGATTTCATCTGGTGCGGGGACACCTGCGGTGCCTTCATCCGGGAAAGCCGTGAAGCAAAATACGGTTGCTAAGAGGAGAGCGCGAACCTTCAATGAACCGACCCCAATGAACGAAATGAATGGAAACTTAAGTCTATCAGGATCAGACATTCTCCGGCAATTCGGGAGTTTACCGGGCTTGCATGCGGAGGCGCGACTCGAAGGAGCGGGAGCCTCGTCGAGCCCTGAGCCAAACCGTTCCCTTCCGTCGCCGCTCCGGAATATGCGCCATTCCACTCCGGCCCTATTTCAATAACCCTCTCCCCCTTAACCAGTCCGCCAGCCGTGCCGGCCAACTGGAAAGCGCCTCATCGGTCGGCGCCAAACCCACGCCGTGCGGGCCCTTTTCATAGATGTGCATCTCCACCGGCACCCCCGCCCTGCGCATCGCCAGGTAGAACATCACGCTGTTCTCCACGGGCACGGTCCGGTCCTCGGTGGTGTGGAACAGGAACGCCGGCGGCGTCTGCGCCGTGACCTGAAGTTCATTAGAAAGCTCCGTCACCAGCTTCGGATCGGGGTTCTCTCCGAGCAGCGCGTCGCGCGACCCCCGGTGCACATATGGTTCCGTGAAGGTCATCACGGGGTAGCACAACACGAGAAAGTCTGGGCGGCTGGGCACCCGTTCCACCGGGTCCGCGGCCGACGGATCCCCCGAATCGAAATGCGTTCCTGCCGTGGCGGCCAGGTGCCCGCCGGCGGAAAATCCCATAATGCCGATCCGGTCGGGCTCGAGGCCGAACTCGGCCGCCCGCGACCGAACGCTACGGATGGCTCGTTGCGCATCCATCAGTTCGTTCGGATGGTGGTACTTTGGACCCAGCCGGTACTTCAGCACAAAGGCTGCGATGCCGAGCGAGTTCAGCCATCGTGCCGGTTGGTCACCTTCCTTGTCCATCGACAGGTGCTGATATCCGCCTCCCGGGCACACGATCACCGCGGTGCCTGTGGCGCGCTCCCGGGGCACCGGATAAGGTGTCAGCGTCGGACGATCCTCCTCTTGCGTGCCCTTTGCGCCCGGTGCTCCGGAAGGCCAAAGCAGTTCCGCGGGCGGCGCATTCCCGCCTGTTTGTCCCCAAATTGCGCCCGCTATCGCCATGGCCATCGCCAATGTCTTCATCGCTTTTCCATTATCCGGCCGAACTGCCGGCTGGCGGCGACCCGATTCGATCCGCCGGTCTAGTGTATAATAGAATCGCATTTGGCTCTGTTTTCCGCTTCATGAAAAGGGGGGTGCGTGAGTCCAGCCGCATCCCCCTTTTTTCTTGGTCGCGGGCGATGTCATCCAAATGTGTTCAACGCATAGAAGAAGAAGGAAAAAGGCAGATGAAAGAAAAAGGTACAGTGAAGTGGTTTAACGCAGCCAAGGGCTATGGCTTTATTCAGCGGGAAAACGGAGAAGATGTCTTCGTTCACTTCTCGGCCATCCAGAGCCAGGGCTATCGCACTCTGGATGAGGGCGCCAAAGTGGAATTCGAAGTCACCAAGGGCCCTAAGGGTCTGCAAGCGACCAACGTCACGGCGGCCTGACGATTCCCCGCTGACCGGCCTGCGACGCCCGAGCGGATTTCAGGCCGGTTCGCGGACCCAGTTCCGGAACCTGGAGTTCTATGAGCAAAGAGGACAGTATCGAAGTTACGGGTACCGTTTTAGAGAAGTTTCCCAGCGGTCTGTTCAGTGTCCAGCTCGAACATGACCGTGTTGTCCTGGCTCACCTCGCCGGCCGTTTGCGCCGCAATCGCATTCGCGTTCTGGCGGGCGACAAAGTGACTCTCGAATTATCTCCATACGATTTAACCAAAGGCCGCATCACTTTTCGGCATCGGTAGTCCTAGCGGCGTTTGCCGTTACGCTGGGGCGAAAAGGGGTACTGTCCGTGCCGGATTTCACATCACAAACCTGCTTTCCCGTGATACAAGTCAGGTAGGTGCCTTACAGGATCGGTACTTTTTGCACTTCACCCCCGTTCCTGATAGATTGCACCGGGGGGACAAGTTTCAATCATGAAAGAACCCAACCAGTCCGAGCCCAAACGCCGAACCCGTGTGAAGAATCCGGTCGCCGCCCCCATCAAAGCCGAGGCTGGCAACGACAAACCCAAGAATTCTCAGAAAGGTTCGAAGAAGCAGGCGGCGGATTTGGTGGAGGACCTCACTTCGATCCTCTCCCAGAAAGTGGTAGGGCAGCCCGCTGCGACGCGGGTAATCGTCCCTTACATTCAGATGTTCCAGGCAGGGCTGGCGCCTGAGGGCCGGCCTGTCGGCGTCTTCCTCCTTCTCGGTCCAACCGGGACGGGCAAAACCAAAACCGTCGAGGCGCTGGCGGAGGTACTACACGGTAGCGAGAAGAACGTTCTCAAGGTCGACTGTGGAGAGTTCCAAATGGAACATGAGGTTGCCAAGCTCATCGGCGCTCCTCCCGGCTACCTGGGCCACCGCGAAACTCAGCCCATGCTCACTCAGCAGAAGCTGAACGCCGTCACCAGCGAGAAATGCAGCCTGTCACTCGTCCTGTTCGATGAAATTGAGAAGGCCGCGCCTTCCATGACGCGCCTTTTGCTGGGCGTGCTCGACAAAGCGATTCTCCGCCTCGGCGACAACTCCACGGTCAATTTCGAAAAGAGCCTCGTTTTTCTCACCAGCAACCTGGGCGCACGCGAAATGATGCGCGAAATCAACCCGGAATTCGGCTTCCAGTCGGTCAAGGGCGCCGACCGTCCCGATATTCTGAACAAGCTGCAGAACATTGCGCTAGTCGCGGTCAGAAAGCGATTCTCTCCGGAGTTTGTCAACCGCATCGACTGTATCATCACGTACCAGCCGCTGACGCCCGAAGCTCTCTCCGCAATTCTCGACCACCAGATTACTGATCTGCAGAGCCACGTCAACACACGCCTCGGCAACCGTTCGTTCACGCTCGAAGTGCCCGAGACAGCGCGCCAGTTTCTTCTCGAAAAAGGCACCAGCCCCGAGTACGGCGCGCGCGAATTGAACCGTACGATCCACCGCTTCCTTACGCAGCCGCTAGCCACGCTCGTTGCCACCAACCAAGTGAGTCCGGGAGCCCGCGTACTCGTGGATGTAGCCGAGGGCAACGACAAGCTGGCGATCCACGCCCAGGAGGCGCCGCCGGTCGGAGAGGCGCCTGCGCATCCCACCGTTTTGCTGGTGGATGACAATCGCGACCTGCTGCACTTTCTGGAGCGCCTGATGGCGGATGCCGGCTGGAAACTCCTCACGGCCGAATCCGCGACCGAAGCCAAGCGCCTCGTGCGCGAACACAAACCGAACGCCGCCTTGCTCGATTACATGCTTCCCGATGGCAACGGCGTCGAACTGGGTGTCGAGTTCCTGCAAGCCGTCCCCAACGCGCTCGTCATCGTCATGACCGGCACGATCCTCCCTCCTGAAGAGGAAGCGCTCTGCGAGGAACATAACTTCCCCGTTCTGCGCAAGCCGTTCCTCGCGTCGGACGTCATGAACCAGATTCGCAGTCGCCTGACGCCAATGACGGGAATGTCGCGCAGCGCGTAGATTCAGTCCAAAAACAAAAGGGACGGCCACAAGGCCGCCCCTAGCTGTTTACTGCCGACCGTTGCCTGTCTACGGTTACCTTCTGCCGCCGTGGAATCCGCCCCCCATGGCGCCGCCATGGACTCCGCCGCCTATCGGCGCCCCGCGGAATCCACCCGCCGCACCGCCGCGGAACGCTGGAGCAACTGCCGCAGGATGGCTTACCACACCGCCGTGGAAACCGAATCCAGGCCGAGCAACGAATCCCAAACCCGGCCGGTAGAACACCGGCGCGTAAGTCCGCCAATAAACCGGCGAGTAGAAGCCGAATCCGAACGGGCTATATAGAAAACCGCCGCCCGGCACGAACGCCCAGGAATCGAACCACGGATTCCAATACCAGCCCGTTCCGTACCACCACCACGGGTTGTTCACCACGATTGTCTGGGCGGACGACATGTTGGCCTCGGAAACGTACTCGCTTCGCAGTTTGCTCCACTGATACAAATCGTCTTCGTTGTTCCGGTCGAATGCCTGCGTCTTCATGTCCGGATTCCGGGCCAGCGCCACTTCCTTGCCCTTGCCGACATCCTGCGTGCGGTCCTCTTGCCGCACCTGCGCCTTACCGTCGTAGACCGCGACCATCGGGTCGTTGGCGTTGAACTCGTAGATGCCGCGCTTCTCAATCACCGTATTCGCGCCGTGGTCGACGACATCCAGGTGATTCTCCTTCTCGACCTGGGCCGCTTCGAGCATGGCCTTACCCTGCAGCAGCTCGACCGTGGTCTTCGTGATCGAAGGCGAAACCATCTTTACAGAACTGTTCGAATCCAACCGCAGAAATACTCCCGGAGTCAGCAGCATTTCCGCTTTACCGTCCGCGGTCTGGAGCACGCTGCCGGGCGCCACCACCAGCTCGCCAACCTGGGTGGCGGCTACCGGCTGCCCGCCCACCGAAACCTGCCCCTCAATGTAATTGATCGTCCCGATCTGGCCGATCCGGCCCTGAGTTTGAGCCGGCGCCAGCATGGCCGCCAAAAACAATCCAGCCCCCAGTAGGCCGGACCTTTTCAACAGCTTAACCATAAGATTCTGAACCCCCTTTTATCCACTTTATTGGATGCGGGGTGAAATGGGGGCGTTGCTACTGTCGATGAGGGATTTACAAAGAATTAAGGACGGAGCAGAGGAGCAAGGGAGCAGAGGAACAAGGGAGGCGCGGCTTTTCACGAAAGCTCGACCCTTCTGTGCTCCGATGCTCCTTGGCCCCGCCCGGCTATCCTTTTTTGTGCGCTATCCGGCTGCAAGCCGTCTGCGCCTTGGTGGGATCGATGGCGTCTCGGTTCTCGTCGATCTGCACGATCTTGCCATCCTGATCGATGATGAACGTGGTGCGGTTGGCCACGCCCATCTGCGTGTTGAGCACGCCATACAGCTCCGCGATTTTGCGGTCGTGATCGCTGAGCAAAGGGAACTCCGCGTTCAGCTCTTTGCCCCAATGCGAAAGCGTCGCCACAAAATCGGTGCTGATCGCCAAAACCTGGGAATCCATCTCATTGAATTTCGCGATACCAGACTGGTACGCCGTAAGTTCGGTCGTTCAGCCACCGGTAAAGGCCGCCGGGAAGAACGCTAGAATCACGATCTTCTTGCCGCGGAAATCCGACAGCTTGATGTCCTTTCCGCTGGTATTCATTCTGCCCGAGATGGTGAAATCGGGCGCCGGATCTCCGACCTTGAGGTTCGTGTGGGGCGGTGCATTCTGCGCGAACGCCGGCACTGCCGCCAGAGCCAGGGCCAGAAAAAGGGGAAGCTTCATTGTTTTCCTCTCCGTTAGGCGCAGGCTATCATGCCCCGGAAGCGGGCGCAAGTAAATTCAGGAATGCGCTTCGAGCTCCGGCCTCGAACTGCGGGCTACTCCCAGCCGGAGCCGTACTCATGGCTGGCAGCTCTTAGTGCGTCATCGCGTAAACGATGTAGTTCACGCCCAGCCGAATCGCCAGGTCGGAAAACCGCTCCGGATAATGCTTCTCGTCCGCCCACTCCCAAGCGTCGCCTACGTCGGAATTATAAGAGATCGCCACCAGGATCCGGCCCTCGTCGTCGTAGATCGCCCGCCAATGCGCGCCCTTCGCGTTCGCCCCGCCCTGGGTCTTGTATCCCGCCCGCAGGTGCGCCTCACCGGGAATCTGGTATTTCTCGGCCAGGTCGTAAACGTTGTGGAAGATCGGATCGTCGTCGGGGACATCCTTAATCGGATACTCTGGCAGCACCTTCTTTATGCGCGATTCGAATTCGCGCCACTCCGCGTCGCCGTGGAAGTCGTCGGCCATGAAGAACCCGCCGCGCAGCAGGTACTCGCGCAACAACTGGCCCTGCGAGTCCGTGAGTCCCCATTCGCCTACCTGCACAGCGTAAAGCCACGGCCAGTCGTAAGCGTCGCCTTCTTCCAGGTTCACCAGTTGCTCCACGGAACGTACGTGGATGCGCGTCAGCCGCCGCACCGCCAGGGAAAAATGGCGGTCGGCGCGTGGAAAATCCTGCGACCAGAGAGAGTAGCCCGTATGCCAGTCGCCATCGCGCCCATAGTATCCATTCAACGGTCCGGGTGGAAACATCAGCCGCGCGAACGCCCACTCGGTCCTCTCTCGGTAGTCGGGAGGCAGAGGAATGCTGCCGAGATCGTATTCAATCCCCGGCAATTCGCGGAAGGGCCGCTGGAACGCTGCCAACGCGCCCAGACAGGCAAAGCCGCATAGAATCGAGCGGACGCTCCTTGCCGCGGTCATTCAGCCCCTCACTATTTTACGAGCATAGCAGAGGACCCGGACCCGGCAGCGCCGTTTCACCTATGCTGCCCGGCCGTATTCGTCCGCCAGTTGCTCGGTGGCCACCGCGCCGCTCTGTTGGAAGATGGTCCGCGCCAGTGCTTCGCGCTCTTCCGATACGTTGTGGACCGTCAGCAGCGCGCCGCCCCGCCGCACGCCTTCCGCGTAGAACTGCGCCTCTTCTTCGGGCACGCCGTGCTCCTTCAGCAGACCGATGATGCCGCCGGCCGCCGCCCCTACCGCGGCGCCCCCGATCGCACCCGCGAGCGGTCCGAATGCGATCAGCGGCCCGATGCCAGGCAGCACCGCGGCGATGGCGCCCGCCGCCAGTCCCACCGCTCCGCCAAACCAGGCATCGCGTCCGGCCTCCACTTCCGCACCCGAATCCAGCACGGGTCCCACCTTGGGGGTCTCATGTCCTCTGGTGTCGCCCGCCACAAAGCTCACTTCGTTTCGGCTGAAGCCTTTCTCGAAAAGGCGCCGCTGTGCGATTTCAGCTTCGCGCGGAGTTCGAAAGAAAGAAGTTACTGTTCTGGCCATACCACCAGAAGATGTCGCATGAACGCAGCCAATGTACGATTCGGCGCGCCCGCCCACCCGTTTCCGCGCTTCGGCCCGCCCGGAAGGAGGGCGCAAGAAACGCCTCGCCATGCGGCTTACTCGAAAGGCAGCGGCATCTGTTCGTCGCAAGCGGCGGCCCGGCGGAAGTCGAGCCGCTCCGCCAACTCGCCGCGGCCCCAGGTTTGGAGAATCCAAACCATTTCGCGGGCCGATTCATCCATGGCCGCGCGGTCGGAGTACTCTTCGGCCTCGGCGTGCCATTCCTCCATCAGCTCGTAGCCTTCCGCCAGGCGCCCTTGCTCGTGGGCGAGGCGGCGGCCCTGCCGTGCCGCCGCCGAGACATCGCACCAATCGGCGGCCGAGCGAAAAGCCCGCTGCGCGCAGGCAAACTCGTCCAGCGCGCGCGCATCACCGGCCTCCACGCTCGCCAGAGTGGAGCATCTTCCGCCGAAAACGAGCGCTCGCGGCGCCGCGCCTTCCAGCACGATCAACAGCCGGCGTGGCAGGCAGAAGCCGCGCAGGCGGGCGAGGTTCGATTCAAGATCGCCTTCCAGCCGCAATCCGAGCTGCGACCCCAGGTCGCCGGCGAGGGCCGTAAGAGTGCGGTTACTGCAATCCTCCAACGAGAGTACGGCGTCGAAATCCTGGCGGAACAGGCGCGCGAATTCGCGGGCCGTCGCGGCGGCAGCGACCGTCTCCATTCCGGGCCGGTCGGCCAGAGCGATGCCGAGCACTTCGAGATCGGCGGAGTGCGCGGCGGCGGGCGGCGCCGCGGGATCGCGCACCCAGCGTTTGAGCGCGCGCAGGCCCTGGGTTCTAAGGCCTCCGAGCTCGAATCTGGGCTTGAGCACCGGCGGCGGAGCGCAGTCGTCGAGACGCGCAAAGGCGATCCGGAACCCGTCGGCCGCAGGTTCGGTGACGAGAGCATCTTCCCAGGCGGCGCGCGGCCATCGCGGTGGCATCGACTGGCGCGAGAAAAGCACAATCGCCATGTCGGCCATACGGGCCTCGCGGGCCTTAGCGGCAAGATCCTCTCCGGGCGACAGCGCGCCCTCGTCGAGGAAAACGCGTGCATCGGTGCCCCGTTCCACAAACGCGGCGATGGCGGCGGCTACGGCCCGGTCGGCGGGTGAATAACAGGGGAGTATGGTGGGCGTCAGAGCTTGCATGCCAGGGCCACGCCGTCACCGATGGTCGCCACAGTCGAAGCCACGCGGGCATCGCCTCGCATCATAATGTTGAAGGCGCGGATCGCTTCCGTGTCGGCCTCGTGGTCATTGGGGTCGGCGACGGTTCCATGCCAAAGTACGTTGTCGGCGGCAATCAGGCCGCCGGGCCGGACCAGCGCGAGCGCCCGTTCGTAATAGTTCGCGTAGTTGCTCTTGTCGGCATCGATGAAGGCGAAGTCGAACGTGCCGGCCTGGCCGTCGGCAAGCAGCGCGTCGAGCGACTTGAGGGCCGGGCCGAGGCGGAAATCGATGGAGTCCTGAACGCCTGTCGCCTGCCAGGTGCGTTGGGCGATGGCGGCGTACTCCTCGTTAATGTCGCAGGCGACGACTTTGCCGCCCTCGGGCAGCGCGAGCGCGACCCAGGAAGAGCTGTAGCCCATGAATACACCGACTTCGAGCGTCTTGCGCGCGCCTATGAGGCGGGCCAGCACGTGCAGAAACTGGCCTTGTTCGGGCGAGATCTGCATGCTGGCATGAGGATGGTCGGCGCTCGTCTCCCGCAACCGGCGGAGCGCCTCGGGTTCGCGCAGGGTATTCCGCCGGATGTAGGCGGCCAGTGTCTCGGTGATCGGTGTATCGGTTCGGGACATTCGTCCCAGAATACCGCGCCCGAACGCCTATCCGACCGAGAGCACCTTAAGGGGCTTCGCAGCCCGCCGCACAACGGCTTCCACAGCTTGGGCCACCTCCTCGCGGGCGGCGCCGCCATCGACGGTGTGGACCCGAGTCACGCCATACCACGCCAGAATGGGACCAGTGAGGTTGTGATAGGCCTTTAGGCGCTCCCGGATCACCGGTTCCTGGTCGTCGTCGCGGGTCTGAAGGGCCGCGCCGTCGTCATCGCAGATGCCCTCGGCAGCCGGAGGCTGCGATAGCAAATTATAGATCCTTAAGCACTTGGAGCACTGTCGGCGGGCGGTGAGCCGCGCCACCAGCAACTGATCCGGGACGTCAAGGTGAACCACCACGGGTTCCGGCAGCTTGCGCTCCCGCAGGAGCTGATCGAAAGCCTGGGCTTGGGCGACCGTGCGCGGGTAACCGTCGAGTAAAAAGCCGCCCCTGCAGTCGGGGCGGGAGGTGCGGCCGGCGACGATACCATTCACGATTTCGTCGCTCATCAAACCACCTATTGACATGATTTCACAGGCCATTTTGCCCAACGGCGTGCCTGCTTTACATTCGGCGCGAAAGACTTCGCCCGTAGAGATGGCAGGTATGTGGAGGCGTTCCGCAAGGAAAGCAGCTTGTGTGCCTTTTCCACAACCGGGAGGGCCAAAAAGCAATAAAATCAACACATCCTCCGGCGACCGGGCCGGGACCGTTCATCCGGTCGAAATGCCAGACTAACCGGAGTTTAATACTGCGTCAAGGCCGATTAGTACGGTCGTAATAGTCCTGTTGAGAGGAAAGACGAGTTAAACCGCCTTCGATTGCCGCTCGCCGCCGCGGGCGCGCTTGCGGGTGTACATTTCGCGATCGGCTTCGTCCAGAGCGTCCCTGAGGGCGCGGCCGCGGGCGTCAATGGCGCCCCAGCTGAATCCGATCGGCAGTACCCCGAATCCGCGGACGCGGAAGTCTCTGAGCCGCGTTTCGATCACCGCCATGCGCTTGCGTGCGACTTCCGGATGCTGGTCGAGGAACAGGATCACGAATTCGTCTCCTCCCCAGCGGTACGCTTCGTCCTGGTGTCGAATGGAGTTCGCCAGCAGGTGGCCCACGTTGCGCAGGATCTCATCGCCCACCAAATGCCCGTAGCGGTCGTTGATCTCCTTGAAATTATCCATGTCGCATACAGCCACGACACCTTGAAAACTTTCCGGCGCTTCCACTCGCTTCTGAAGCGCCGCCTGATTGAGCAGTCCCGTGAGATGGTCGAGGTCGAAGCGATGGGTATTCTCGCGGCGCAGGTGGTCCACTTCATTGCTCAGGTCGCGGATGCGGTCGATCTGCGTCTCGCTCCACATCGCCATGGCGGCGAAGGCCAGCATACAGTGGAGTTCGAAGTCATAGTAGCTCTCGTTGTGGAGATATAGCGCCCATTCGGGCGCGGTGCCGTGGTGGTAGATATAAAAGAGCATCGCCGCGTGTTCGAAAAACACGATGGCCAGTACCATCAGCGAAAAGCGGAAGATGCGCGACCCGATGCCTTTGTGCCGGCGCAGCAGCAGGAAGTTATACAGGTAGACAAAACCCAACACCAGGGCGTGAGTGATGTGATAGGCTTCCAGGCCGGCCCGCTGGCCCACGGCCCACACCAACGCGACGAAAATCGGAAGGATCGCGATGAGGCGGAGCGAGGTGCGCCAGTCCTTCGGCGCGGAGGCGAAACCGGCGCGCGCGGCCGACAGCAGCACGATGGCGAAAGCGAATTCGAAGGTGGCGTAGGGCGCGAGCCAGTCCGAATTGTAAGTCCGCAGCAGCTCGAAACCGAAGATGGCCGCCACCGCACGGATCACCCAGGCGCCCGCCCATAGGCCAAAATAGATGACGCGCGACTGGCGCCAGAGGAACAGGAACACCATGCAGAACAGCAGCGCCCCGATCTCCTGAATCAGGAATGCGGTCGGATCGGTGAGCTGTGCCTGCGGGTCCATCGCTCAATCTCCCTGAATGGAGTGGCGGCGAATGGCGCGTGCCCTCCCGCTGGACTCATCCACGTCCACAATGACGGCGTTCAACTCGGCCCCGTGCTTGGCTGCCTCCATTCGCACGGGCAGGCCGGTAAGGAAACGCTGGATCACGATATCGGTCTCGACCCCGATCACCGAACGGTAAGGTCCGGTCATGCCGCAATCCGTCTGGTAGGCGGTGCCGCCCGGCAGAATGCGGGTGTCGGCTGTGGCGATATGAGTATGCGTGCCGATGACGGCGGATACCCGGCCGTCCAGGTACCAGCCCATCGCCATCTTCTCGCTAGTGACCTCGGCGTGAAAATCCACGAACCTTACTTTGACCGCCGGGCCCAGCCCGGCCAGGATCTGGTCGGCCTGGCGGAACGGGCAGTCCGTGCCCGGCATGTGCGTGCGTCCCTGCAGATTGACGATCGCGCACGGCGCAGCGTTACGCGCGTGGAACACAATCACACCGCTGCCCGGGGCGTCGGGGTAGTTGCCGGGGCGCAACAGGCGCGGCTGGCGCCCGATGTAGTCGAAAATCTCCTTCTTGTCCCAGATATGGTTGCCGCTGGTGAGGACGTCAACGCCCATTTCAAAAAGTTCTTCCGCGATGGACGGCGTTAGCCCGAACCCGCCGGCGGCATTTTCGGCGTTCGCGATGGCGAGGTCGATTTTTTGGGTGGCGATGATGTCCCGCAAATGATCGGCGACGATTCTACGCCCCGGCGAGGCGAAAATGTCGCCGATAAAAAGTAGGTTCATCAATGTGAATTCTAACAGGAAGGAGTCAGAAGTTAGGAGTGAAAAGGCGGAATGGGGCGGTGCCGGCGGGGATTCCGAGGTCCGTCTTCTGACTCCTGTGTGCCGTCTGCTATCGTCGAATTGATGTCCCGCCACCACGATCATTCGCAGAGCCGCAAGTACGTCCACGTCCGGCGCGTGGATGAGTGCGAAACGCTCGATGAACTGTTCCGCCATGCGCTCCCGGCTTTCGGCGGGGCATACTTGCGGCGCATCTACGACATCCTGGATCGTGCGGTCGCGATGGGCTGCCCGCTGACGGTGGCGGTAGCGGGGCCTGTTACCGTTTCCGGCCAGCATCACGCCTGGCTGATTCCGCTCCTCGAGACCGGCTGGGTGGCGTACCTGAGCACGACCGACGCCGTCTGCTATCACGATGGCCACCGCAGCCTCGACGCCTACAAATCGGGACCGATTCACGAGGTGCCGATCAACAGCGACGATGCCGCTCTGCGCGACGAAGGCACCATCCGCGTCACCGACATGGCGTTCGACGAGGGTGTGCTGCTGGATGAGGACCGCTTCCTCAGCGCGGTGCTGTCGCGGCCCGAGTTTCAGCACAAAATGACGGGCACGGAGCTGCGCTACCGGCTGGGCCGTTACTACGCGTCCCAGGAGGAGCGGCACGGCATCCAGGCGGGATTGCTGGCCACCTGCTGGAGGCGCGCGGTGCCGATATTCGTCGGCGCTCCTTCCGACGGCAGTGTCTTCCTGAATTCCATGAAGCTCTGGGCCATGCGCGAGGCCGGTCTCATCCCGGACTACGCTTTCGATCTGGATCTGCATGCCGAGGTGTTCGAAGCCTGCGCGTATCACCGCTGGGGATTGTTCGACCATCCGGTACACGCGCTGGGTACGCTGATTCTGGGCGGAGGCGTTCCCAAAAATTTCAATCTCCAGCCGGAACCGGCGCTGGGGCAGGTGCTAGGCCTGCCGAACGTCCGCGGCTACCAGTTCGACGTGCAGATCGTAACCGCGCCGGTCACGGATGGCTCGCTCTCCTCCTGCCCGCCGGCCGAGGCCGTGACGTGGGGCAAAGTCGACAAGGACACCTACCTGCAAACCACCGAGAGCATGCAGGCGGACTATTCCATGTTGATGCCGTTTCTGGTCAAGGCGCTGCTCGACAATCGCAAACGCTACCATGAGATGGCCGAGTCGGAAGGCGCAGAGGCGCTCTTCGCCCGCGAACCCAAAGCGCGCGGCTACCTTCGCCCGCCGCAAGGCTATCGCCTGTTTGAGATCCGCGACGAGCTGTGCGCGCGGCTGCGGGATGACGTGAAGCAGAATCGGGCGTGGCTGATGGAGAGCGTGGCGTATAGCTAGCTCGGAGCTACCGCCGGCGCGACGATCCTGGCGTCCGGGTTGGCTGGGGATGGATTCGCGGTAGCAGGGACGGCCTGGCTGACAGACGGCCAAAAGCGACCGTCTGCCCCACGGCGGTTCAGCGCGAAGGACCGGTATAGAAAACGTAAAGCGCGGTGTAATGGGAACGCGCTTGCTGCCCCGTGTGTTGGGCGTCGCAGCCGGTGGCGGGAGCCTTGCCCCCCTTGGTCGAGAGCCGCTGGATGCTCGTGACCCCTTTCATCACGCCTTCGCCCTCGTGGCCGGTGGCTGTCAACAGGAGCCAGGGGATGGAGTCCGGGTCAGGTGTCGTGTTGGCCACGGGCTTTGCTGTCACCTTGCTGCCGTCGGAGTACTGCCAGGCTGGTCCCGCGGAATGCGACCCGACTTGCTTTGCCGATTCATCGAATAGTTTGGCGTCCGGCCGGGAGAGCACCCAGCCGGAGTGATCGCAGACATAGATCTGATCGCCGGCAGCCCGCACTTGTAACGTTACCGTTTCGTGGGGCGGGGGCTTGAGAGTATCCGGGATCGCCGGCAGCGGCTGAGCTTGGCCGCACACCACGAGCAACCATCCAACACCGATTCGCATCGAGACAAGTTTGCCACGATGACGCCGCCGGTGGGGCATCGCCTACGGCCCCCAAGGCGTTAGTTCGCGGCTTCCGCCAGTGCGCTCCGCTTCCGGCCAAAGGGGAAGTAAATCGCCAGCCCGATCAGCAGCCACGCCACGAAGCGGAACCAGGTTTCGAGCGGCAGCCCCACCATCAGCAGCAGGCAGCAGGCGATCGACAGCAGCGGCGTGTACGGGGCGAGGGGGACTTTGAAGGCGCGCGGACGGTCCGGCTGAGTGCGTCTGAGGACGATGACGCCGACGGAAACGACAATGAACGCGAATAAAGTGCCGATGTTCGACAGCTCGGCGAAGGTGTCGATGTCCCAAATGCCGGCGGGAATGCCCACGAAGAAACCGGCGATCCAGGTGGAGATATGGGGCGTCCGGAAACGGCTGTGTACGGCCGAAAACATGCGCGGCAGCAGGCGGTCGCGCGACATCGCAAACCAAACCCGCGCCTGGCCATACTGGTAGACCAGCAGCGACGAAAGCATGCCCATCAGAGCACCGGCCGTGACGATGAGCCGCAAGCGGTTCATGCCGAGCGTTTTCAGGGCTACCGCGACGGGCGCATCCGGGTCCAAATCTTTCCAGCTCACAATGCCGGTAAGCACCAGCGATACGGCGGAGTAAAGCAGCGTGCAGATCGCCAGCGTGGCGATAATGCCGAAGGGCAGGTCGCGCTGCGGCCGGCGGCACTCCTCGGCCGCGGTGGAGACGGAATCGAAGCCGATGTAGCTGAAGAAGATAATCGATCCGCCGGTCAGGATGCCGGGAAAACCATTGGGTGCGAACGGGTGCCAGTGCGAGCTGTTGATGGCGTGCGCCGCTCCGAAACAGAAGAAGAGGATGGCGACAATCTTGATGATCACCATGCCCGTGTTCACCTCGGCGCTTTCGCGGACGCCGCGGACCAGAATCCAGGTAACGCCGAGCGTGATCACCAGCGCGGGAACGTTGAACAAGCCGACGGGCCCTCCCGGGGCGGGGAATGGCGGGAAGGCAAATTGAGGAGGCAAGTGAAAGCCGAAGGCGTTGTCAAACAAGTCCTGCAAATAGGCGGAGAACCCCACCGCCACCGACATGTTCGACACGGCATATTCCAGGATCAGGTCCCAGCCGATGATCCAGGCGAAGATTTCGCCCAGCGTGGCGTACGCATATGTATAGGCGCTGCCGGCGATGGGGATCATGGAGGCCAGTTCGGCGTAACACAGCGCGGCAAAGCAGCAGGCCAGCGCCACCAGCAGGAACGAGAGCGTCAGCGCGGGCCCGGCGCCCGGACGGCCGATCTGCGCGGGCACGTGAAAACCGTTGGCGATGAAGTCGAACAGCGTGACTTTGAGGAAGGCGAACCGGTCCGGATGGCCTTGCTCCAGCACCTGGACAATCTTGCCGCGAGCCGCGGTGCCGGTGACGGTAAAGATTCCGGAGCCGATGACGGCGCCGATGCCGAACGCTGTGAGGCTCCACGGCCCCAGCGTTCGGCGAAGCTTCTTTTCCGGCTCCTCGGAAGCCGCGATCAGGGCATCGATGGATTTGGTCCGGAAAAGAGACATAGAGGCAGGAGTCAGGAGCAGGGGTCAGGAGACAGAAGTCAGAATGCGAGGCCGACGGTATTCTGTCTCCCGTTCTGACTTCCGGATTCTTCTTCCTACCGTTTCCGCTGGCCTTGCGCCTGGTGACGGATCTTTTTCTTTTGCGAGCCGCGAGCAACGCCCTGCGCGCGTTTGGGTTTGGGGGCAGCTTTCTTGCGGGCGGTGCGCTTCAGTTTCTTGCGTTCGAGTTTATCGGTGACGTTTTTCGTGTTCATCAGTTTCGCTTCAGTCCGGCGTATTTTTCGACCAGTTTTTTCAGGCCGAAACGAGGAAAGTTCACAGTGATCTTAGCATCTTCGCCATCGCCTTCGCGGCGAACTACCGTGCCGGTGCCGTACTTGGGGTGCTCCACGGTCATGCCGGTGCGGGCCGCCTTGCGAGGCGCGGCCGGAGCGCCTTTTGACGGAACGGGCATTTTCCCCGCCGGCGCGGAAGGCTGCGGCTTGGGAGGCATCGGCGGGTTGAACGGCATGCCCCGCTGCTGGAAGAATTGCGAAATATTTTCGACGGAGTTGTAGGTCTTGCCGGTAAAGGTATTGCGGCGCGCCGACTGGCGCGCGTCGAATCGCTCCACCGTGAGGTCCACTTCGCCCGGTTCGTCCCGCGGCCCGAGGTTGTGGATGAGATGCTCGGGCACCTCGCTGAGAAACCAGGAGGGCGTGGATCGTTCCTGCTCGCCGCCGCCGAAACGGCGCCGGTACTTGGCCCAGGTCAGGATCAGCCGTTTGCGGGCGCGCGTCATCCCTACGTAGCAGAGGCGGCGCTCCTCTTCCAGGGCGTTCTCGTTATTCATGGACCGGCTGTGGGGAAACAGGCCCTGTTCCATGCCGGAAAGGAACACCACCGGAAACTCCAGACCCTTGGCGTTGTGCAGGGTCATCAGGGTGATGGCCGCGGTTTCGTCGAGCGCGTCGGTTTCCGCGATCAGCGCGGCGTGGTCGAGAAAATCGGTGGCGGTTTCGCCGCGCTCGGCCGCCTCTGTCGCGGCGTTGATCAATTCGTTCAGGTTCTCCAGCCGCGTTTCCGATTCGGGGGTCTTCTCTTGCTGGAGCATGGCGCGGTAGCCGGTGCGCTCCAAAATAAACCGGATGAGGTCCGGCAGGGAAGATGTGCTCGCGACCAGGGAAAGCTCCTGGATCAGGTTGCGAAACAGGACCAGTGAAGATTGGGAGCGGGTCGAGAGGTGCTCTTGGTCCAGGATTCGCTGGATGGCATCCCAGAGGCTGAGGCCGCCGCCGCGGGCTGTACGCTCGATCTGCTCCACCGTGGTGCGCCCGATGCCGCGCGCCGGCGTGTTGATGATGCGCAGCAGGCTGACGGAATCGGAATTGGAAGTGGCGAGTTTCAGATACGCGACGGTGTCCTTGATTTCGGCACGCTGGTAGAAGCTGAATCCACCGACGATGTTGTACTTGCGCCCATACCGTCGCAGCGCCTCTTCAATCTGCCGCGACTGGAAGTTGGTGCGGTAGAGAACCGCCACGTGGTCCTGAGGATGCGACGCCAAGTGCTTTTCGATGGTGTCGGCGATGAACAGCGCTTCGTTTTCGGCGTCGAACCCCGCATAGAGCCCCAGCTTGTCGCCGGCCGCCGATTCGGTCCACAGCTTCTTGCCTTTACGCTGCTTGTTGTTTTCGACCACCGCTCCGGCAGCCGCCAGAATGTTCTTGGTGGAGCGGTAATTCTGCTCCAGGCGGATTACTTTGGCCTGCGGAAAATCGCGCTCGAATTCTAGAATGTTCTTGATGTCGGCGCCGCGCCAACTGTAAATCGACTGGTCTTCGTCGCCCACCACGCAAACGTTGCCGTGTTGTTCGCTGAGCAGGCGCATCAGCTCATACTGGCTGCGGTTGGTGTCCTGATACTCGTCGATCATGACGTAACTCAGGCGCCGGCTCCAGGCCTGGCGCGTGGCTTGGTCGTGTCCGAGCAGCCGGACGGCCTCCAACAGCAGGTCGTCGAAATCGAGGGCGTTGGCGTGGCGCAGGGCTTTCTCGTATTCTTCGAAGACCGCGGCCAGCGCCTCGCTCTCCTTGTTGACCGCGCTCTTGTACAGATCGGATGGACCCTCGCGGCGGTTCTTGGCGTGGCTGATGTGCGAGAGAGCCGCGCGGTACTGCATGAATTCCTTCTCGTCGAGGCCGAGGGCGCGGTACGCCGCCTTGATGATGGCTAGCTGGTCCTCGTCATCGTAGATGGTGAAACGGCGGGTAAATCCGGGTCGGATGCGCCCCAGGGGATCGCCATCGCGGCGCAGCAGGCGTACGCAAAAGGAATGAAAAGTGGAAATATTCGGAGAGGATTCTAACGATAATCCCGACAGCAGGCCGGCTACCCGTTCCCGCATTTCGCCTGCGGCTTTATTGGTGAATGTAACCGCCAGGATGGCGGACGGCGGCACATGCTTCGCTGCAATGATGTGCGCGATGCGGTGTGTGATGACCCGGGTTTTACCGCTGCCCGCACCGGCGAGAATCAGGAGCGGCCCTTCAGTACTGCTCACCGCCTCCCGCTGCTGAGGGTTCAGCCCTTTGAGGAAATCCATTTTGGAACGGGGACTTTGGTATTTTAGCACGCGTTACGCGAGCTTTAAGTATCGGGTAAAGGCGGTGTTAGCGGCTGGCAACCGGAGAACGCAGGGGAGTGCCCGGACCCGGCGGCAGGAGCAAGACGACCACGATCAACAAAACAAAAATTGCGATGGTGAGGTAATCGGAGTCGGTCATCGGGATATCCTGAGGTTGTTCCAGTTTTTACAGAACTGTCCGTTCAGTATATCACGAAAGAGCTGACAGTTGTAGGGTGACAGCCTGTTTTCACGCCCCTTTCGGATAGCAGCCGAGCACGCGGAGAAAATCGGCCAATTCGCTCAGATGGCGTAGGGCATTCTGCACGGCAGGTTCGCCTTCGCGGCCGAGCAGATCGAGGTAGAAGAGATATTCCCAGGGTTTACCCCGGAGAGGACGGGATTCGATCTTGGCGAGGTTGAGGTCGCGGAGCGCGAAGGCGCTCAAGGCGCGAAACAACGCCCCCGGAATATTCCGCGTGCTGAAGACGAGCGATGTCTTCCAGGGAGTGTTGGCCGGCGCGCGTACGGGGTGTCGGCGCGCGTAGGCGGGCGTCCGCAGCAGGAAAAAGCGGGTGAAGTTCTGCCGGTCGCTTTCAATGGAACGGCGCAGGATGCGGCCGCCATAGATTTCGGCAGCGACCGCGGAGGCGATGCCTGCGGCATCGGTAAGCCCTTCCTGTATGACCATCTTGACGCTTCCCGCCGTGTCGTAGAAGGGAATTTTTTCGATTTGAGGGTTGCGCTCAAAAAAATCGAGGCATTGGTTCAACGCCACCGGGTGGGAGAAAACGCGTTTAATTCGGGAGAATGGGACGCCTTTTGGCGCGATCAGATTGTGTACGATCCGCACGCTGGTTTCGGCCACGATGCGAAATTCGAAGTGCTGCAGGTGATCGTAGTTCTCGTGGACCGAGCCGGCCAGCGTGTTTTCGATCGGCACGATGGCGCCCGCGGCCCGGCCGTCTTGGAGGCTCTCAAAAATGTCTTCAAACCGAGCGCAGGGCAAGACCGGAGCGCGGGCGCCCGCCAGACGCCGCGCGGCTTCCTCGCTGAAGGCGCCCCGCTCGCCTTGAAAGGCGACCGGAAGCCGCGAACGTTTCGTCACTTTCCCTCCCAACGCCGCACCTCCGCATCCGGCAGACCGAGAAGGTCCATTACACGGTCGACGCTATGGTCGACGACGTCCATGACCGTTTGCGGCCGGTGATAAAAGCCGGGGATCGGCGGGGCAATAATCGCGCCCATTTCTGCCAAGGCGGTCATATTCCTAAGATGCCCCAGGTGAAAGGGGGTCTCGCGGACCAGCAAGATCAGCTTTCTCCGCTCTTTCAAAGTGACGTCGGCGGCGCGCACCAGAAGATTAGAGCTGATGCCGGTGGCAATCGCTGACATGGTGTGGATCGAGCAGGGGGCAATCACCATCGCATCCACCGGGTATGATCCGCTGGCCAGGCGACAACCAATATCATCGATGGAGTAAGAGAAATGACTTAGTGACTTAAGCTCCGCGGTACGCTTTCCAGTTTCGAGGAAAAGGGTTTTTTCTCCGGATCTGGTTAAAATGAGGTGAATTTCTACGTTTATGTTGCGATAAAGCCGCTCCAGCAAGCGGAAGCCATAGATGGCGCCACTGGCGC
>Ga0126381_100001627_pt1 | contig 24001 bp, 15 predicted proteins | sample PanSoiMetPlot_28_FD_96465 | JGI IMG/M metagenome (GOLD analysis project Ga0126381, IMG submission 96465) | Tropical forest soil microbial communities from Panama - MetaG Plot_28 | ecosystem: Environmental > Terrestrial > Soil > Tropical forest > Bulk soil | place: Panama | collected 2016-02-17 | reverse complement strand
CTCGGCGCTCATGTGCGGCGCACGAACCCGCGCGATGCATTCGGATTCAACGGTGGATTGGTCAACCGCCGCCGCATCATGCGACGCGGCTTGCCCTATGGCGCATATGTTCCGGAGGGACAGCCGGTCAACGACAGCGACGAACGCGGCATCATTTTTATGGCGCTCAACGCCAGCATCTTCCGGCAGTTCGAGTTTGTGCAGCAGCAGTGGATCGAATACGGCAACGACGCCCGACAGGGAAATGACAAGGATTTCCTGGTGGGCGACCACGGCGGTAACGGCAGGTTCTTGATTCAGGGAACCACCGACCCGCAGGACCCACCGTTTCTTTGCGGCGGCCTGCCGAACTTCGTCGAACTCCGCGGCGGGGATTACTTCTTCATGCCAAGCCTGACCGCGCTGGCTATGATCGCCACGGAAAACGTGGATCCCAGATAGCCGCCCGCCGCCACACGCCCGCTCTCAAGTCAATGGTCTCGAATCACACTCAAAGGCACGAGTGCATATCCTCCACACGAATTTCTTATTGCAATGCTGCCGGAGGAGCGGGCACTATCAAGCAGAACAAGCGACGCTGGCGGTGGCGTTGCCGTCACTGGCAAGGCCTTCCGCCCCGAAAGGATTAACGACATATGGCAGCAGCACCCATAGCACAGTCATTTACATCCCCTGACCACTATCAACTAAGCGGCGGCGGGATTAGCGTAACCTATCTGCCGGTCGGTGTTGGCGGTCTGGCTCACCTGCAATACCAGGACGGACAAAGAACCATCAGTTTTACGGGGGATCAAGTTCGGAAAGTCGACGTTCCGGACTTGGGGACCATCGTTAGTGTCACTTTGGCATTGACCGTAGACTCCGGCTCGACAACCTTCAGCGTATTGATTCCGAAGACGACCTTGGTGAGCACCATTGGATCCTCGGCGCCCATTTATACCGAGGGGATTACGACGGTGCACCGGTTTTCCCTGGTACCGGCACTTGATCTAGGACAGGATGAGCTCTACACCGTCACACATTTGACCGGTACCGCATCCAACATCATTATCCCCCTGTAATGGCAAAGCTCCCGGAGCGGCGCAGCAGGTGCAAGTCGGGTTTCAGCCGTTCCCGAAGCGCGGCGCGCCGAGGTTGTGCGCCGCGCTCCTGTCGAACGACCGTCAAACACCGCACCGTGACCAGCAGAAAATGAAAGGGCAGGCGATAGCTTGAGCGCCTGGCGGCTCAGCGTCGCGGATCGGGCGGTATCCCCAACGACCTCGCTGCTTCGTCCGCTCGTTGCGCCAGCGGGCTGTCCGGGTAGACGCGCACCAGTACCCGGAACGTGTCATTGGCGGCACTGGTTCTTCCCGATTGAACCTGTGCCCGGGCTTCCATGAACATGTAGATCCCGCCCAATTCCACCCGGGCTTTGGCGGTCAACGGACTGCTGGAGTAGGTGGAAGCCAGCGTAATCAGCGCCAGCTTCGCTCTTTCCAGCCGGCCGGCGGCTTCGTCCTTTGCTCCCAGTTCAAACAGCACCTGAGCTGGATAGGCCGGCGCGGGAACCTGGCAGAACATGGAACCGGCGGCGCAAAGTAGCACAAGGTAGCGGAGAGCTTGCATGCGGGCGGCTGTGCAAATCCGCTGCCAGAACCGGGCCGTTCATCCTGATAAGCGTTCCGCAGACGGAAATGCTGCGGCGCGGCCACACTGAGCGCCGGAAGCACTCCCGGATTCCCTGTCTTCAGAATGTAAAACGCAAAGAGCCTTGCATGACACGGGGTGTACGCGTCGAAGTGACGGTTCCGAATAGGGTGTTCGTCTGGTTTCCGTTACTGTCAAATCGGGCCGCCGTGTTCAGCCCGGCGAACTGGGTGTGATTGAAAGCGTTATACGCCTCCCACCGAAGTTCGATGTTGCGCTTCTCGGTCTTTATGGGGAAGTTCTTGGCGAGCGCGAGATCCCAGTTGTTTACACCTGGGCTCCGGACATCGTATTTTCCTTCGTTGCCGGGGTCGTTGAGCCCGGGGCGGCAAAAGGCCGCGGTGTTGAACCACTGCGCGAAGGTATGGATCGTACCGCTGTATGCGTTGCCGCAGACATCCATTCTCTGGGTATCTCCGCCGCCTGTCAGGTTGGTACCGTCCACGGTGCTGAAGCTCAGGGCCGCAGGCTGCCCGGTAGCAAACTGAGCGATACCAGAGAGGACCCAGCTATCGAGCGAAACCCGGACAAGGCGGTTGGGCAGGACGCTGGAGACGCGGGGCAGATTGTAAATAAAGTTGAAGGTCATGTTGTGAGTCTGGTCAGCCGGGTCGAGACCATAAGACCAAGTGTGAAGCGGCTGGTATAGCGGAAGCGCGGTGTTGCCGCCTGTCACGTCCATGTACTTGGAGAATGCATAGGAGAGCCCAAATTCCAGGCCCTTCGTAAAGCGTCGTGTCAGGGATACCAGCAATCCGTGGTAGTTCGACGTAAAGGTGTTGGCGTAGTAAGTGATGCCCGCATAGCCCGGATACGGACGGAAAAAGTTATCGTTCAATGGCGTGCCCTTGGTGGGATCGATATGGGTGAACTCCGAACCGTACGGAACGGTGTTGATCGCATAACTCTGCTGCAGGTCCCGGCCGAGCACCGTGGCATATTCGACATCCAGCAACAGAGAGTGCCCAAGGTCCTGTTGGACGCCGATTGAGCCGTTGTAGTTTCTCGGCGTTTTTCCGTCGACTTGAAATGAATTGGTGTTGCTCGGCGCCAGGACGCCACTGGCCGCCGCCTGGTTAAGAGTGGCGATGGTGCCGTAATAGGCAATCGGCGACAGGATAGCCGGCGGATTCTCCGTGGTCGGGCTCCATACGCTGATACGCGGATTGTAAAGGATCGCGACTCCACCACGGATGGCCGTCTTGCCGTTTCCAAACACGTCGTACGCGAAGCCCAAGCGCGGTCCCGGGTGTATCGGCTGCTGGTTGACAAAACCACGCGGGTAATTGCTGGCACCCGACAAAACACCGCCGTCCGCCGGGTTTCCACTGCCGGGAACGAAATAGCCGACATAGGCCTGCGGAAGCAGAGCACCCGTCAGAGGATTCTGCGCCATTCTCACGTTGCCGGGACCGATCACGGGCTGAAAAAGGACGGGTGCCTGGGCAGGGTTGTAGAGTGGCAGCGCGAGTTCCGCCTGTTGACCCGCATAATGCGCATACATCTGATTGGCCCAGGTGAAGCGGATCCCGTAATCGAGCGTGAACCGATGAGAAACCTTCCACGTGTCCTGGATGAACCATTCCACGATCGATTGGCGCTCGTTCGCACCATAACGCGCGTTCGACTCGGTATATGTATCGTAGTTGCCAAGAGCCGTATTCGCGAAAGCCCAGTTACTGTCGAGCGGATTGTTGACGTCTTTGGCGAAACTGAACGTCCCGGAAAAAATACTCCGTTCCCCTTCATACTCGCGCATACGATAACCCGATACTCCCGCTTTCACCGTGTGCGAGCCCCGCGTCCATGTAACGTTCTCATCGATATTGAAAGTGAAATCGGTGCCGTTCTTCAAAAAACGATCGTCGAAGCTGACGTCCGGCGAGTTGGAAATACCGAATGAGAATCGAGGGATGATGCCATCGGGGTTGGAAGAGGGATACCATTGGCCAGCGGTAAAGCCAATGGCGGAGCGCAGCACGGTAGAAAGCGGGTCGCCGGCATTGGGAACCTGTTGCGTCGGAGTAATCGAATCGTTGTACGGTTTCCAGCCTTCGTGATTCCGGCGTACGCCGGTCGTGAACTCACTGACCACATTTGGTGAAAAGATGTGAGTCCAGCCTGTCGCGATCCCCTCTTCGGAAAAGCAATAGCATTGGGCGAAAAAGCCTACGGGTTTGGCGCCGGCTGCGACCGAATAACCCTGCTGAGTGGATAACCACTCTTTGCCTCGAACCCACATGCGGTCCTTATCCGAAATGACATAGTCAATTTTGAATAACTGGCTTCGCTTTGGCCAGATTTGGACCTCCTGAATCTGATAGTTGTAGGTATTGCCGGTAATCGCGGGATTGATGAAATTCGGTAGAGGCAAGATCTTTAGTAAGGCCAAGCCGTTCGGGTCCAGACGATTTGAAGGAATGATATTTCCCGGAAACGGCGACTTGTTATTCAGCGGATCGGCCACCGGAATAAGCTTGCCATTCGTATCTACGGTCTCGGAGAAGTTGCCGGTACGCTCCAAAGCCGTAGGCATCATATAGTCAGTGAGTGACCCCGGAATGCGGTCCGTCAATTGTTCCAGGTTATAAAAGCCGAAGAGTTTCTTCTTGTCCTGGTTGAACTTTTTTGGGATGTAAATGGGGCCGCCCAGCGAAAAGCCGAAGGTGTCGTAACGGTATTCCGGACGTTTGACGCCGTTCCGGTTGTTGAAGAAGTCGTTGGCGTTCAAGTCCTCGTTGCGGAGATAATAGTAGCCGGTACCATGATACTCGGTTCCCCCGGAACGGCTGACTATCGTAACCACGGTTCCACCGTTCCCCGCGTACTCAGCGCGATAACTATTAAGAACCACTTTCACTTCACCAATGGCATCCATCGTGGTGACGCTCGAGAAGACACTCGGTGTTCCCATGTCGTTGCTGACTACACCGTCCACCGAAAGGATATTCTGACTATTACTGGCTCCCCTTATCGCTGGCGACGTCGTGCCGTAGCTCCCGCCGGCGGAATCCTGATCCGCCTGATAATAGACTCCCGGAATGGTGCGCAGCATCGAGACAACATCGCGTCCACGGGCGGTTAAGTTGCCAATCTGGTCTGTCGTAATCTCCGCGGAGGACTCGGAGCTGTCGGTCTCCACGTGCGCGGAGTTAGCCGCAACCGTGATGGTTTCCGTCACCGCGCCAACTTCCAGCGTCACGTCGCCCAGCGCGATGCGCTCATTCGCACTGACGACGACACCTGTCCGGTCAAAGGATTTGAAGCCGGGGTGCTCGATTCTAACGGAGTACACATCTGGGTCCAACGCGACCACGCTGAAGGCACCGGATTCGTTAGCCGTGGTGACGCGCACGGTCTTATTGTTTGCGCTTGTTACCACTACTTTGGCGCCTGCTACGGCCTTCCCTGAAGGATCCAGAACAGTGCCGGCGATGCTTCCCGTTACCGTCATCTGTGCGAGCGCGGAGTGGTAACTGAGCATCAGCAGCAATGTATATAAAAGAACAAGGCGTGAGGACCTGGTCGACATGGAAGTTCCCTCCGGACAGCCCTATGGCGAGCCTAAGTTTGCCTCATTATGGAGCGGATCGAAATGGGTGTCAACGAAAATCAATAACGCTAACGCGGAACCTATTTGGCCATCGGATCAATCGGCGGACTACCGGAAACGGAACCAGTTGAGGTTGCCCAACCCGTTGGCTCCGCTCCCGCGAAAGACAACAAGCAGGGCGTGCAACCCCTGCGCAGCCGAAACCGGGATCGAGTAGGTCTGCCATGTTTGCCAGCCGCCAGTCGGTGGCAGCGTGCCCCGGGCGATGACTGGACCCGACACGCTATCGAGGTGAAATTCCAATGCGCCTCCTGAGCCACCACTGGCCCAGCGCACGTCCACCGCAGTCGCGCCGCTTGCAAAGTCGACATGGTCTAACTCGAGCCAACCGCCATCTGTTGAGTACCCGATGTCAAAGCCGCCGTCGGCGTCGGCGCACGGCTCCGACTGCAGATTCGATATCTGCGTGTAGCTCGAAGCCTGGATCTGCCCGGTGGCCGCGATCGTGTATTGCGGAAAAGGATTGGGCCTTGCGACACCTGATTTTACGGCCCGCCCTGCCGTTCGATCCTCGTCCTCCGCACTCCACGTGAATGTCGCTCCACCCAAAGCGGGTAGGGTATAAGCAAACGAGCGGCCGCGCCACGATACCTGAAAGACCTTGTCGGCGGATGAATCGTTGTATGCCACCAAGACCACCTTCCGGGTCGGCGTCGCGAAGGCAGCGCTGATGAGCCCCGGCGCGTTGGAGGACCACAGAGCCACCGAGCCGGGCAACACAAACTTGCTGAAGTGCCCGAGCGTATAGTAGTCCACCGGGTAGCTGACTGCTCCGCTGGTGGAATCGACCGTCACGAGCGGCGTGCAGGTGCCACAACCGCCCGAATGCGGACCGTGGTTCTGATCGAGCGCCAGGCCCCATTTCACGTAGGTGCTAGCCCAGTTACGCATCGAGTGTACGATCATTTCGAAGTCCTGCTTCACTTCGTCGCTGATCCACGTGCCGCCAGACGCCTCCGTCACATAATTGTTGAGGCCGGGATACATGTTGTGCACCGTGGTCATGGCGCCCGGCGTGCCTCCGTACCAGTGCCATGCAGTGCCGGCCAGGTTCTGCGATAGGGCGACGGACGCATCGTTCAGTACCGACAGCGGATAACCCGGTTGATCCCAGTTGTGGTCGTAAACCAGTACCCGGGTTGTAAGATTCGCGGCGCGCAACGCCGGAAGGACGTAGTCTCTGAGCAAACTGAGCTGCTCAGCCGGACCCATCGACACGCCCGGATAATCACGCGGAACATACAGCGGCTCGTTCTGCAATGAGATGTAATCCACTGGCGCGCCCGAGGCCGCGTACGTCTGCAGATACTTAACGAGATATCCAGCGAGGGCCGAATACGCGGCGGCGTTTACAGAGCCGCCAATCATCGATCCTGACGTTTTCATCCACCCCGGCGGGCTCCATGGATTCGCCATCATCTTGATCTGAGGGTTGATGCTCTTGGCCATGAGGATTAGCGGCAGAACGTCCGCGCGGTCGTGGTCGATCGAAAAAGACGCCAGGCTTGAATCGATAGCTCCGGCCGGCTGATCGTCATAAGAGTAGACCGAGCGAGCCAGATCCGAAGCACCCATGGGATTCCGCAGGAAGCTGATTCCGATGCCCTGCGTGCGATCAAAGAGGGACCGCATGACGCCGGGCAGGCTCGATGCAGGAACAACCTCCTTCAGGAGGAAGGCCGACGAGTCGGTCATCGACGCGCCAAAGCCTTCCACGACCTGGTGTGTGGCCCGTTCATCGATTACCAGAACAGGATTTGACCCTCGGATGGCGTCACCCGTAAAGGTCACGTCCGGCTGGGGCTGCAGCAGCGACTTCCGGTCATCCGTGGTGAGCCAGACGCTTACCGTCTGCGCTTCCACGAAGGGCGTCATCAGCATGAACAGCAGGATTGTGGCCGGTCCCCGGAGAGGCGGTTTCTTCACGACCTGATTATCTCCAATCCGGACGTGCAGGCCGCGCTACTCGATGCGTTTGGCGTGGTGGTCGCCATTCTGGTGCAGGACGATTTCCGTCGCCCGGCCGCTGCTGTCGGTGACAAAGGTAATCTGAGCGTCAAAGGTCTTCACAAAGAAGTCGCGCTCGCTTTCGGCGAATATTGGCACGGTGCCCTGACCGGTCGCCTGCGTATTCAGGTGATCGCCCTCGCGGGTGACCGTTATGATGAAGCCTGGCGCTAACTCATACTTGCCCGTATACCCATCCAGCAGCTTCGGGTTGATCGTGACCTCGGTGCGCTGTTTGGGCGGCGGCGGCTTTAAGCTTGGATTCACCAATGCTGCCACCGCCTGCGCAATGACGCCGGGACGTGCGCCAGCCAGGTTGGTCAGTACAACCACCGTCAGGCCGTCATCCACATAACGCGAGATCTGGCACGTGAACCCCTGCCACGCTCCGCCATGTTCGATTATCTTGTGCCCGTTTACAGCGCTGATTCCCCAGCCGAACCCGTAGTGTGCGGGATTAGGATTGCCATCGTTCAAAGGAAAGACGGTCCAGATGCGGTCTAAGCTGGATTGCTGGAGCAGGCTGGTGCCGTACAGGGCCTCATCCCACTTCGCCAGATCGAGCACGTTGAAGTACAGCGTGCCATCGGCGGTGGAATTGAATGTCGGTGAGACCCACTCCTGGTTGTGAAGTTTGCCGCGAGATTGCGTGTAGCCGGAAGAGCGGTTCGGGATAATATCCGCTTCGCTGATCAGACGGGTGGCGTTCATGTACCAGGGGTGAAAGATCCGCTGCTCGAGGAAATCCGCGTAGAACTTTCCCGTCAGCTTATGGATCATGACGCCCAGCAACACGTAGTTGGTATTGCGATAGTCCCACACCTCACCGGGCTTAGCCTCGATGGGCATTTCCTCAATCCGTTTCACCATCTCGTCCTCGGAATAATCCAGCCGCATATAAAACGGACCCTTCGGCCCGGTTCGTTCCGGACTTTCGTATTCCGCCAGGCCGGATGTGTGCGAAAGCAGGTTCTTAATGAGAATCGGTTTCCAGGTTTCGGGTGCATCCGGAAAGTACTTCGTGATGCTGTCGTCGAGCGCCACCTTGCCTTCTTCCACCAGCATCATCACCGCCGCGGACACGAACTGCTTGCCTACGGAACCCGACTGAAAGATCATCTCCGCTTTGACCGGGACATTGAGTTCGACGTTCGCCAACCCATATCCCTTTGCAAGCAGGATTTGGCCGCGGTGATAGATGCCAACCGCCAGTCCGGGTATGTGCTCGCGTCCCATCTCATCGGCAACGTACTTGTCCACCGCCGCCATCTGATCGGCCGTCAGCGACGCTGGTTCGGAAGTGCGGGCCGTCCTAGCAAGGTGCTCCGCTTTCTCTACGGTGTAAGCGGTTTTCGACAGCTCGCTCTTTTCCAGCAACAGACCCAGCTTGCCGACAGCCTCAAAAATCGAAACGGCCAGCGGATCTTTAGGACCGCCGGCACTCTGCTTAGCGACGGCTGCATCGTACGCGCCCCGTGCCATCCAATCGAGTGGGAAGTCGAACGCGCCGGTGAGTCGGGTCTGGTCGAGCACATCCAACTGCACGTATCCGCCTGCAGCACGCGGCAGGAAGTCGGCGAGATCCGCCATGGTGAAGTTGTGACACGCGAGATGGATTTGTGCCGGCGGGCCGTCGGCTCTCGTGCAGCCTTTGTCAGAACCCGCAGAGGGCGACAGTTTCGGGCCACCCTTGGCGACGGTCAGTTTGTATACGGGCGACGTTTCAAGCCTGTTCCCGAGAGTCAGTTGGAACCGCGAGCCCACCAGATTCTGGACCAGTTTCAGAAGGTTCGTCCTGGACGTGGGTTCCGTTTTCGCGCTGAGAACAAATCGTTCCGTGTCCAGCCAGCCAGGACCACCCGTGACCAGTTCGGCATCCACATCGTAGGCTGCCGCAATGAGCTGCCGGAGGGTAACGTTGTGGCATTCCACATGTCCGTCGGGCAAAAGGCCCACACTCACCCATGAGTCGGCAGACGGGGCCGGACCGAGATCGACAGATTGAAAAGCTTGGCAGAAGGCTATCAGGGGCAAGAGAGCGGCGGCGAGTATCCTGACCATGCCGTAATTCTCCTTTCGCAGGTCACCAACCCGGCCGGGAGATGATGATCTTACAGGATTCTATCTCACCGCCACATCCCAGCCGCAGCGTGCTGCTCGACCGCGAGGGAGCGGAGCGCAAGTGTGACAGGAAGACGCACTAATTTCCCGGGCGTCGCACTTCGGAGTCGATCCGGTCTACGAACCGGTACAGAGCAAAACATGCGGCGAACAGCACCGCGGATATCACCGCCCCCGGAATGGCTGCGTCGCGATGCCCGGCCAGGTAGGATTCTAAGGTCGCCGACAACAGCCAAATCTGCACAATCAGCAAAATGACGATGAGGACCATCGCACCGTCGATCGCGGTGAGGCCCCGATTTTGCGCGGGCTTGGTATTCATTCGGATTCGCCCTCCATCCGGACCGCAACCAGGAGGGCATCCTGTTTTTCCAGAACCACCCGCGGAAGAGGCCGCTGCGGAGGCCCCTGCAGTACCGATCCATCCTCGATCGAGAAGAATCCCTGATGGCAAGGACATTCCAGCCGATTTTGCTCCCGCTCGAAGTAGACCGCGCAGGAAAGGTGAGTGCATTTCTGGCTGAAGGCCACAAATCGATCGACAGCCAAACGCACCAGGATGCACGGATCATTGGCAGTCGGATAACTGAACATCTTTACGCCGCCCACCGGGATTGCGTCCATCGCAGCAATTGGCACGCGCGGGTAAGAAACCTTGCGATGCACCACCGACTTCGCCAGGATCCAGAGATTTCCCACCAACATGCCGAAGCTGGTCAATGTGAGAAATTTGGTGAACTGGCGCCGGTTGACATACCGCTCGTCGGCCGTGAACACGGAAAACTCGTCACGCCACAGAGGCGTGCTAGAAGGCTTGCGGAACCAGCCCATTCTCCCCCTCCCAGATGTAGTCGGCGACATCGATCGCGATTTCGTCCGCGTCCGCCGGGGCCATCATGTAGACCTTGGTCGTAATCTTCTGGTTTCCAAACCAGAAAGTGTTCACGGGTTTTTCGCGCCGCATGGCCGCAATCGTCTCGGGTGTCACGTAGGCCAGCGCTTGGCTGGGACACACGGTGGCGCACATCGGCCGTTTGCCCACCGAGGTGCGGTCATAGCACATGTCGCACTTCATCATCTGCTCATACTGGGGTACGAGCTTCGGGATTCCGAATGGACACGCCAGCACACAATTGGAACAGGCGATGCAGCGCGGCTTTAGCGACGAGCCCACGATGCCGTCGTCGTACTTCTTGATCGCGTCGGCCGGGCAGACCTGCGCGCAGGTCGGGTTGTCGCAATGCCAGCAAACGTAAGCCGCCGTGGCGATGGTGTCCTTGCGGTCCACGAAGTCGAAGTTGATCATCGACACGCCGCGGTGGGTATCGCATTCCTCGCAGGCTTTCAGGCACGATTGACACCCGATGCAGCGCGAAGGGTCGACATAGAATTCCATTCCGAACATTACGCGCGCCCTCCGGGAGCTGCCGATCTCTCGAGGCGGCAGGCCGAAACTTTGTATTCCGGGATCTTGCTGCGCGGGTCCAGTGTGCGGTGCGTCAGGCGATTCGCGCTGCGATCATCCGGCCAGTGATACGGAATGAAAACCGTGTCGGGCCGGATCGTCCGGACCACCATGGCCTGCAATACGATGGCTGAACGGCGCGACGTGATCTTCACCCAATCGCCCGTCGCGATTCCATACTGCTCTGCCAGACGCGGATGAATTTCGAGCTTGGGCTCGGGGTATTGATCCACCAGTGCCCCGATTCGACGCGTCTGCGTGCCGGAGAGGTACTGGCTGACGACGCGTCCGGTGGTGAGATAGACCGGAAACTCGGCGTCAACCGGATCGCCGCTATCACGCCAGGCGAGGCTCATGAAGCGGGCTTTGCCGTCGGGATGAAAGAACCGGCCGTCTTCAAACAGCCGCGGCGTTCCTGGATGATCGAGCGAAGGGCAAGGCCAGAAAACGCCCTTCTGCCGGTCGATTTTTTCGTACGTAATGCCGTAGTAGTCCGCATGGCCTCCGCGGGAGGCCAGGCGCAGTTCTTCGAAAATCTCGCGCGGCTCCTGGAAAGGGAAAAACTCTCCGCGTCCCAGCCGCCGCGCCAGATCGCAAATGATTTCCGAATCCAGGCGGGCGTTACCGGGCGGGTCCACAGCCTTCTGAATATGGATGACGCGCGCCTCCACGTTGGCGGTGACGCCTTCCTCTTCTTCCTGCAGACTGCCGGCCAACACCACGTCGGCATGGGCAGCGGTCTCCGAGAGGAAGAAGTCGATCACTCCCAAGAATTCCAGCTTCTCCAGAGCTTCGCGCGTGAAATTCGCGTCGGGCAGCGAAACCAGCGGGTTGAAGCAGATCGAGAGCAATCCCTTAATTTCGCCGCTGTGGATGGCGTTCATGATCTCGACTGCGGTGTATCCCGGCCCGGGCAATTCGTCCGCAGAAATGCCCCAAACCTCGGCGACATGCTGCCGCGCGGCCGGATCGGTGAGGCTGCGCTGGCCCGGCAACTGATCGCATTTCTGTCCGTGCTCGCGTCCTCCCTGCCCGTTGCCTTGGCCGGTGATCATGACCGGGCCGGCACCCTCGCGCCCGATATTGCCGGTTGCCAGTGCCATGGCGACGACTGCCTCGCAGTTATCGGCGCCTTTCGACTGGTGCTCCAATCCGCGTGCGTGCAGGAACATCACACGGCGGGACTCGCCCACGAGATGCGCGGCATTCTCGATCGCTTCGGGCGCAACGCCGCTTACCTCAGCCGCGCGGCGTGGGTTCCACGGCGCCACCGAATGCTCGGTCTTCTCAAAGCCGGTGGTATGGGCGCCGATAAAGTCGCGCTCGATCAGGCCGTCGCGAATGATGACATGCAGCATGCCCATCAGCAGCGCGAGGTCGGTTCCTGGCCGCACAGGCAGATAAAGATCGGTATTGCGCGCGATGGGGGTAAACCGAGGATCGACGACGATCAGCGTCGCACCGTTGTCGCGGGCTCGCCACACGTAGTCGGTCGTGATCGGCGCGCATTCGCCGACATTCGCGCCAATGATAAACAGAACTTCGGCTTTCGGAATATCGCTCCACGGATTCGGCGCGCGATCCACACCGAGAGCGCCTTTGTAGGCGGTGCCGGCCGACACCATGCACAGCCGGCCATTGTAATCAATATGGCGCGTTCCGAGCGCGACGCGCGCGAATTTGCCCAGCAGATATGACTTTTCGGTGGTGAGCGAGGCGCCGCCGTATACGGCTACTGCATCGGGGCCGTACTTCTCCTGGACTTCGCGCAGGCGCTGCGCCGTGAAATCGAGAGCCTCGTTCCAGGTGGCGTCGCGAAACCCGTCGGCGGTTCGAAGCAGCGGATCGAGAAGCCGGTCCGGATGATTCCCCTGGAGATATCGCTTCACGCCCTTGGGACAAAGCATCCCATGGTTGAATGGGAAATCCTCCCACGGTTCGAATCCGGTCACGCGGTTGTCCCGCACCTTCAATTGAATGCCGCACTGCTGGCCGCAGAAGCAGCAGTGGGTCTTGACCAGCATTTCCTGTTGCGGATGCTCTGCCTGCCATCCGCCCGGCGGGGTGTAATTCAAATGAGGACCGAACCGGCTGCGCAACACGTCCAGGTCGGCGGGCGCTTTAGCCACGGGACGCCTCCCTGATGCGGAGTTGCGCCGTCGAAAGTGTCTTCCGCTTGCAGGCCGGGCAAAGCGCCTGCCAGTGGCCGCCGGGCCCATCCACAGCGTAGTCGAAGCCGAGTTGCGGCAGGATCGTGCGAAGGTCGTCGATGTGCATTTGCGACGCAAATCTCTCTCCGCAGCGCGCGCAGACACTGCCGGGATCAGCGGCGCCCGCATCCTGGTAAAGCTTGACGCCAAGTTGCGCAGGCCGCTGGAAGATGTGGAAGAACTTGCCGAATGGCAGGAACAGCAGGGCGGCGATCACCGTGATGGCGTGCAGAATCGCCAGAAAACTGTATGCCGATCCGCGAAGCCACTCCTGCGAGACCGTCAGTGCGAGCCCGGTGATGGAAATCGCAAACAGCAGGATGATGGGCAGAAAATCCATGCCGAACTGCTGCAGGACGCGCGCCCCGGGGTCCGTCATGCGCCGCCGCAGGGAAAGCGCGATTCCCGCCAGCACCAAGGCGGCCGAGATATCCAACCCATGAAAGAGGAGTCCGGCTGTCAAGGTATGCAGCCGAAAGGTGCCCATGGGGAAGCCGAACAGGTAAGTGACGTACGTCAATTGGTCGCCGGGTAGTGTGCGGAAATGGATCCAGCCGAAAACGAGCGGGAAGGTGATGGCCACGGCCAGCAGGCATCCCCAAAAGAGGCACTGGTGCATCCACCAGCGTAGCCGTGAGCGATGCGCGATAAATCGCTGCGCGGCCAAGTGGCTCGCCGCCAGCACCGCCACTCGTCCGGCGCTGCGCAGAACGCCGCGCTGTCGGAAGAGTTCCCATCCGCGGTCCCAGTACACGCGCGTGGGGGGCTTCTCCAACCAGACGTTGTAGTGGTACACCACTCCCCAACCGGCGAAGATGACGGCAAACGTATAAATCACCAGTGCGGGATCGAAGTTCTGCAGGTTCCGCGACCCCACCGCAATGGCTGCCAGCAGCAGCGCCGTCCAAAGCGTGGCCCAGGCACCGGCACGCACCCGGTCCGCAGTGCGGCGCAGCTCGGCCGGCAGAGCGATATCGAGAGCGTGCTGCCTGGATATGAACACGCGGTGATTGGCCCACCACAAGGCGAGCGACACGCAGGCCATGAGAGCAAAGCCGGGCCAGATGGCTCCCAGATGCGCGCTGAAGAACGCGAGCAGCAGCGGCGGGAAGAATCCGCCGAGGCCTCCCATGGCGCCTACGAGTCCCGTGACGGTTCCGGTCTGGTTGGGGAAATGCTGCGGGACGAGCTTGAAAACCGCGCCGTTGCCCAACCCGAGCAACGCGGCGCACCCGAGCGCGCCGACGGTGAATGGAATGATTGACGGCCACGCCAGAAGCATGGCAAACGGCGCCACTCCGAGGAAAACGGCCGCCAGTACCCGCGCGCCCCCAATCCGGTCGGAAAGCCAGCCGCCCAGCGGGCGCAGCAGCGTGGCGAGCACGACGAAACCGGCGGTGCGAAACCCGGCATCAGCCTGCGCCAGATGAAACTCGTTCTTGAGAAGCGTCGGCAGGTAAATGGAGAAAGCCACAAAGCCGCCGAAGGTGAGGAAATAAAACGCGGAAAGCAGCCATGCGAGCTTCTCGCGCGCCAGAACCTCCAGCATGGCCCCCAATCCCGTCCGCTGTGCCGCCGCAGGGGTTGGTGCGTTGCGGGCCGTGAGCGCGAAAACGCCCGCCCAAACCACCAGCAACATGGCGGCACCCTGGAAAACGGAGGCCGTGCCGATACGAGCCGCCAACACCGGTCCCAGGAATACTGCGGCGGATTGGCCGATGTTGCCCAATCCATACAGGCCGAGCGCACTCCCCTGCTGCTGCGCCGGCGTCCATCGCGAAACGTACCCTACACCGACGGCGAATGAGGATCCCGCCAGCCCTAGCAGAAATGCAACGGCCAGCAAGCCCGAATAGGAAGCCTGCTGGGGCACGATCCACACCGGAAGCGCGACCGCCGCCATCAAGATCGAAAAGACAGCCCTGCCGCCAAATCGATCGGTCAGGATGCCCATGGGTATCCGCGCAAGCGAGCCTAACAGTACGGGAACAGCTACCAACAGAGCCGTCTCGGATTCCGTCAGGTGATAGATCTCCCGGAACCGGGTTGCGAAGGCGGCGATCAATCCCCAGGCCGCGAAGCATACCGTGAACGAAATCGTACCCAGTGCGACGTGGCGTCGATTGGCCATACATGAAAAGTCTATCGCTCCCAAGACTCTGCCGTCGTGACGCCAGTCACGGCCCCGGTGAACGCCGCATGCGTCAGAATGAGGTTGTGATATCCGTGGAGCGGCGGCGCTCGTTGATCTTCCCCCGTGAGCATGGGGCTTGGGGCATCCTGCTGGTGCCGCTGATCACGGGAGCGGCAGCCGGCCTGCACGCCGGAGGGCACACGGAATCTCTGGCACCCCTCTTCATCGCCGTCCTGGCGTTATTTTGGCTGCGCACTCCCTTGGAAAGCTGGATGGGTTCGGCTCCGGTTAAAGCGCGGTCCGCCGAAGAGATCCATCAGGTAAGAAGCGCCTGCCTGGTTCTGGCAACAGTATCCGCGGCGGCGCTGTTGTGGCTGTTTTGGGGTGCGCGCAATCCGAACCTCCTATGGATAGGAGCAATTGCGGGGACTGCCCTCGCAGGCCAGGCGATCATCCGGCAGGCTTGGCGCAAGCAGCGGACTGTCGCCCAGATCATAGGGGCCGCCGGCCTGACTTCCGTCGCAGCGGCAGCCTGCTACGCCACTACGAACCGGTTGGACCGCCTCGCGTTTTCGCTCTGGGCCTTGAATTTTCTCTTTGCCTCGAACCAGATTCAATTCGTCCAGCTCCGCATCCGGGCCGCCCATGCCAAGACCCCGGCGGAACGGCTGGCAGGCGGTCGAGCATTCCTGTGGTCTCAAATGCTGACTGCCGCCGTCTTGATTGCCGGCAGCGCGACCCGACTGATCGACTGGTTGCTGGCAGCGGCATTCGCGCCGATCCTGTGGCGGGGGTTCGCCTGGTATTTATCACCGTTCGAGCCGCTCGTGGTGCGCACCTTGGGAAAGCGTGAACTTGGCTACGCGATCGCATTCGGAATCCTTCTCATCCTCGCCACCCGCCTGGCTTGACCCGCTCCAGGCGAGGGGCGCAGATTGTAAACTGGTCGGTGGCCGGTAATCCCGGCTTTCAGAGGAGGGGTCCCTGAAGATTCCAAGTCGCATTTACGCGCTGGGACTGTTGCTGACGCCCAGCGCCGCCCTCGCGCAACCACCGGCGGGTCCGCCGCCGGCCTTTCAGAAAGTTTGCGGCGAGTGTCATGCCATCGAGACGGTGACCTCGCAGCGCCGCACGCGTGCCCAGTGGCAGGAAAGCATCAACTCCATGATTGAGCGCGGCGCGAAGGCTACCGACCAAGAGTTCGCCCTCATCCTGGACTATCTGACCGCGCAGTACGGTCCGGCCTCGCCGGGCGGCCGCGGCGTTGTACCGGAGGGCCGAGGCCGGAACCGCGGCGCCGCGTTTTCGCCCGGTCCCGCGGATAAGCAGGTCATCGACGAGGCCGCCGCCAATCGTGGCCGCAAAGTGTACGCCGCCGAGTGCATCACCTGCCACGGCACCCACGCGCGCGGTGGCGATCGGGGCGCAGACCTCGTCCGCTCGGAGATCGTGCTGCACGATCGCTACGGCAGCACCATCGGGCCGTTCCTGCGGAAAGGCCATCCTACGCAGACGACCCCCGCGGCCAAGCTGACGGACGCGCAGATCGCCGATCTCTCCCATACGCTCCACCAGGAGGTCTACAATACCCTGCGCGCGGCGCTCGAGATTCAGGACATTCTGACCGGCGACTCCAAGCGGGGCGAAGCTTATTTCAACGGCGAAGGCAAGTGTGGAGCCTGCCACTCGCCCACTGGCGACCTGGCGCACATCGCGTCGCACCTGGATCCCGCGGCGCTCCAACAGCAGTTCCTCTTCCCCGGCACGGCGCGTGGTGGACGTGGACGAGGCGCGGCGCCGCTGCGCCAACCCGTGACCGTGACGGTCACCCCGCCATCGGGAGCATCCATCACCGGCACGCTGGTCCACCTGGATGATTTCAACGTCGGACTGCGCGACAGCTCGGGCCAATATCGTTCCTTCGAGCGCACGCCGGCGCTGAAAGTGGTCAAGAACGACCCGGCGCAGGCGCACCACGACCTGCTCGACCGCTTCACGGATCGCAATATTCACGACATCGTCGCTTATCTGGAGACCCTGAAATGAAGGCCTTCGGTCCGCTGTTTCTGGCTTCGGGCGCTCTGCTGGCGCAAACCGGCCTGACTCCCGCCAAGCTGGGCGCACCTCCGATCGATACCTGGCCCACCTACAACGGCGACTACTCCGGCCGTCGCTACAGTACGCTCGCGAAGATCAACCGTTCGAATATCGACTCGTTGAGCTTGGCCTGGATCTACCGCGCCAACGGTTCGCCGGGCGGCAACGGCTTCGGCGGCCGAATCTCGGCAACCCCGCTCCAGATCGACGGTGTCCTCTACTTCACCATGCCCGATCACGTCTGGGCCGTGGACGCGCGCAGCGGACGCGAAGTGTGGCACTACCAGTGGACCTCCCACGGCGGCGACCACATCGGCAATCGGGGCGTGGCGGCATACGGCGACTGGCTGTACGTCGAAACGCCCGATTGCAACCTGGTCTCGCTCAACATGAAGGACGGCTCCGAGCGCTGGCACCAGCCCATCTGCGATCTCGATCAGTATTACTTCGGCTCCATGGCGCCGCTTGTTGTTCGCAACCACATCATCACGGGGGTGAGCGGCGACGATCTCGATCGCCCCGGCTACATCGAATCGCACGATCCCGAAACCGGCACGCTGCAATGGCGCTGGTACACAGTGCCGCAGAAGAAAGGCGACCCCGGCGCCGACTCGTGGCCCAGTGAAGAAGCCATGCGCCACGGCGGCGGCATGACTTGGCTCACTCCGACCTACGATCCCGAGCTGAATCTCATCTACGTGCCGACGGGCAATCCGCAGCCGGTGATCGCCGGAAAGGCGCGGCCCGGCGCGAACCTCTTCACGGCGTCGATCGTCGCGCTCAACCCCGATACCGGCAAGATGCAATGGTATTTTCAATGCTCCCCGCATGACACGCACGATTGGGACGCCACCCAGACGCCCGTGTTGTTCGACGGCGAAGTGAACGGCCAAAGGCGCAAGCTGGTGGCGCAAGCCAGCCGCAACGGTTACTTCTTTGTGCTCGACCGCGCCACCGGCAAGAACATCGTGAGCGAGCCTTACGTGAAGGTCAATTGGTCGAAGGGGGTCGACGCCCAGGGATCGCCGATTCCCAATCCCGCCAAAGAACCGCAACTCGACGGCGCTCTCAATTCGCCCAATCAGGGAGGCGGAACGAACTGGCCGCCGCCTACGTTCGATCCCGACACCGGCCTGTTCTATGTCAGCGCGTCGCGCGCGTTCAGCGTCTACTACATCTACGATCCGAGCGATAAGCCGGAAGGCTGGGGCGGCAACGATCGCGGCGGCTGGGGCGAATCGATGATCCAGGCGATCGACTACAAGACCGGCAAAGTGAAATGGACCCACAAATGGGAGGATGGAGGCCGTTCCGGCCTGCTATCGACTGCCGGCAAGCTTCTCTTCGCCGGCGACGGGAGCGGCAACTTCGTGGCGCTCGACCCGGAGAACGGAAGCCCGCTCTGGCACGCCAACCTGGGCAACTCCGTCACCAACGGCGCCATCACCTACGAGCTGGATGGGACGCAGTATGTCGTGGTGGCCGCGGGTGACACGGTATTCGGCTTCGCAATGCTCGGGCGTTAGACATCCCCGCTCACTCACGCTCGTAGGTCCGTAAGCCGATTCGGAGCCACGCGCATAAGCGAGCGGGGTCTTTCAACAAGCCCTTAAACTGCGCACAGCTTGACCGCTTCCGCCAACGATGTCATCGGGTCTCGCACCGGCACGAATTCATGCGCGAAGAAGCCGTCAAAATTCAAATCGGCGATGGCTTTGGCAATCGTGCGCCACTGCAGTTCCTGCGTGTCATCCAGTTCGTGCCGGCCCGGCACCCCGCCGGTGTGGAAGTGGCCTATGTACTGGATGTTTTCGCGGATGGTGCGAATGATGTCGCCCTCCATGATCTGCATGTGGTAGATGTCGTACAACAGCTTGACGCGCGGTGAGCCGACGCCTCTGATGACGTCTACGCCCCAGGCGGTGTGATCGCACTGGTAGTCCTTGTGATTGACCTTGCTGTTGAGCAGTTCCAGCACGATGGTCACACCGTGGTCTTCGGCGAACTTGCTGACGCGGCGCAGACCCGCGATGCAATTATCGCGGCCCTGATCGTCGGCCATGCCGGCCCGATTTCCCGAAAACGTGATCACGTTGGGCACCTTCGCCTCGGCCGCCGTGACGATCCGCTCCTTGATTTCGGCCTCCAGGCGCTCGTGGCTTTCCACGCGGTTCCATCCGTCGGGAATCTTCGCTTTTCCCTGCGTGACCGTGGGTACCAGTCCGTATTTGCGGATGGTCGGCCAATCCGGCGGTTCGACGAGGTCGATTCCTTTGAGCCCCATCTCCGCGCCCTGCCTGCACAGGTCATCGAGCGAGAGCTTCGCGTAGCACCAGCGCGCCGCGGACTGCTTCAATCGGCCCCCCGACACCGCCTGCGCCTCTAGCCGCGCCGAGGCGGCAGCCACGGCCGCGGTCATCGCCTGAAATACCGTTCGCCTTGTCATGACGAGATTCTATCGCTACTTTCCGCCCCCGCCGCTGGCGGCGCCGCCGGTAACCGGCCGATTGTAGTTCGGATAAGCGGGCCTATGCGGCTCAGGTCCTGGATGCTCTTTCAGCTCCTCCAGCGCTACGGCTACGGCCCGCTCCAACTGTGGGTCGTGCCCCTCATGCACCAACTTGGGGTCCAGTTCCACTTCGACGTCCGGAGCCACGCCCTTGTTCTCCACGTCCCACTGCCCCTCCGGATTGAAGAACCCGTAGTTGGGAGATGTCACGGTGCCGCCGTCCATGAGCGTGGGGTATTCGGAGAGCCCTACCAGCCCGCCCCAGGTGCGCTTGCCGATCAGCAGACCGGTCTTGGTGTGGCGGAACATCCATGGCATCATGTCGCCGCCCGAGCCGGCGAATTCATTGATGATCATCACCTTCGGTCCGAACAGCGCGGCCGCCGGGGTGCGATAGATGGCGCCGTACCGCGGACTCCACCAACCTTGGAGCGGCCGGTTCATCACATTGATGATGTAATCCGCCGCCTGGCCGCCGCTGTTGAACCGCTCGTCGATCACCGCGCCCTGCTTATCGACCTGCGCAAAATAGTAGCGTGTGAAGTTCGTCAATCCGCCCTGCGCCGTGTCGGGCAGATACACGTATGCCAGTTTGCCGCCGCTCAGTTGATCCACTTTGCGGCGGTTGGCTTCCACCCAATCCTCGTGGCGCAACTGCGTCTCGCTGGCCACTGGGATTACCGTGATCTCGCGCGAATTGGCGCCAGCTGCGTCCGGCCCGATGCGCAGCGTCACACGCTTGCCGGCGGTGTTTTCCAGCAGCCGCGAAATATCGTCCGTGCCTTCCAACTCTCGCCCGTTCACGGAAAGAACGTAGTCGCCCTCCTTTACATTCAGCCCGGGCTGGGCCAGGGGCGCCTGCAACTGCGGATTCCAGCTCTCGCCGGTATAAATCTTATTCAGGCGATAGCGGTTGTGGTCGATCTCATAGTCCACACCCAGCAGACCGCCGGGCACGGTCTTGGCCTGCGGGAACGTGCCGCCCGCGCCGCGCAAGTGGCCCACCGTCATATCGCTCAGCATCGTGTGGATGATGTATGTCAGGTCCGCCCGCGAGCCCAACGAGTCGAGATACTTTTCGTACTCCTTCTCCGCATCCGCCACATTCACGCCGTGCAACGACGGGTCGTAGAAATAACTGCGCTCGATCCGCCAAACCTCGTGGTACATCTGCTTCCACTCCGCCGGTGGGTCGACCGTCACTTCTACATCGGCGAGCCGCAGCGCGCCATCGCCCGGCTTGTATGGTGCGTTGGCGGAAACAATCGCATACTGCGGACCAGTGGCCGCACCCGCGGCCGCGCCGCCGCGCCCGCCGCGCCCACCGCCTGCTCCGGCCATCCGCAGCAGCATCTTCTCGCCGTTGGCGGAAAGATCGAAAGCCGCCACATTGTCCGCCAGTTTCTCCACTTTCCGCGTCTTCAGATCGAAGCGGGAGACGCTAAGAGAGCCTCCTCCGCGGCCGGCCCGTTCCGCCGCAGTCTCTTCGATGTAGAGCATTCCGGCCTTGCCCGCGGTCAGGCCGAGATACCGTCCGGCGGGCAGAGGCAGAGCGATAATCCGTTCCTGCAATTTGTCGAAATCGATGCGGACCGGCTTGGGCGGTTCGTTCGCCGCAGCGGCGCCGCCACCCGCACCGCCACGCCCGCCGCGACCTCCACGTCCGCCCTCGGCCGGTGCGGGCGGATTGCCCTCTTCGTCGCTCTCCGGCGCCAGCGGCGAGGCGATGCTATTCGGCAGCACCGCCAGGTATATGCTGCTGGTGACTTCGTGCTCGTCGCTGGTCATGTCCAGACCGCTCGAAGTCGGACCGTAATTGGTGCTCGCAATGAAGTACAGATACTGCCCGTCGCGATCGAAGACCGGGTGCCGCGCGTCGCTCATGCCGTCGGTGATCTGTGTCGATTTGCCGGTCTCCACCGAATAGACAAACACCGCATGCTCGCGGTTGGGCAGGGACCGCACAAATGTCAGCCACCTGGAATCGCCCGACCAGGAGAAGTCGCGCCGCATCTCATAGCTGTAGTCTGTATCGACCTTCGTGAGCTTGCCCGAAGCGACGTCCAGCATCCAGATGTTCAACTGGTTATCGTTGAAAGCGATCTGCTTGCTGTCCGGCGACCACTCGGGATCGAAATAGAACGTCGAGTGGCCCTCCAGCTTGATCCGCTGCGGCTCGCCCTCCCCGTTCTGCGGCTTGATGTGCAGCGCATACTCGCCCGCTTCATCGGAGAAATACGCGATCGAATGCCCGTCCGGCGACCATGCCGGGTTGCGTTCCATCACGCCTGGTGTATGGGTCAGGTTACGGATGTCGCCTTTCTCGGCTGGCGCGGTCAAGATCTCGCCGTGCGCTTCGAAGACGGCGCGCATTCCCGTCGGTGAGATCCGGGCCTCGCGGATTTCGCGCGCCACGTTCTGGAAATGCGGCCGCACTTCGGAAAGATCGGCTGTGATCGCCACCGGCACCGCGTGTTCCTTCTGCGTCGCCAGCTCGAAGACGTGGATCTGCCCGAACTGCTCGTAAATGATTCCGCCCGGCCCGGCCGACGCCGATACGATATCCTTGCCGTTGTTCGCGATGAGCTCATCCAGCTTTTTCGATTGCGGATCGTAGCGGAACAGCGTCACCGGCCCCTTGCGATCTGAGAGGAAGTACACCTTGTCGCCGATCCACATGGGATTGAAATCGTTGGAGTCGGTCCGCGGAATCTTCTGCGTGCTCAAGTCGGCGAAGTTCACCAGCCACAAATAACTGGCCCGGCCGCCGCGGTAGCGCCGCCACGAAGTGAAAGCCGCGCCGTTGTTGGTAAACTGACCGCCGTCCACCGGCTCGTAGACCATGCGCTGGCCGTCGGACGAATACGCGCCGGCGTATGCCATGGGGAGCGGCAATTTCGACGGCATTCCGCCTTCCAGCCCGACCGTGAAGAGCTGCTGGAAGCGGGAGTAGCTGTTGCGATTGGAATTAAACAGCACACGCTTGCCGTCAGGCGTCCAACCCGCCACGCGGTCCGGGTCGGGATGATAGGTGAGCCGCTTGGGAACACCGCCCGCCGTAGGCACCGTGTACACATCCACGTTGCCGTCGTAGTCTCCCGTGAACGCGATGGTGTTGCCATCCGGCGAAAAGGTCGCGTCCGACTCCAGCCCCTGGCCGGTGGTGAGCCGCTGGGCCGTGCCCCCCTGCCGCGGCACGCTCCACAAATCGCCCGCATAGGAAAAGACGATCGTCGTCTGATTCATGGCCGGCTTCTGCAGCAGGTGCAGTGATTCGGCACCCGGCAGCAGCGAAACCGCGGCGGCAAACGCGAGCGAATAGCGAAGCAGTCTCATAGTATCCTCCAGTTGACCACTGATTCTGACACACTTCAGCTTCGGTGGCGTCCCGCCCGAACCAAGGCCTTGGGTGTCGCCCGAATCGCGGACGTCAGCCGATCGGCTTCCACTCCACGACGCTGTACTCGGGCCCCGCGCCCCCACCGCCTCTCCTCACCGAACCGCTGTGCGTCTGCGCATTCCACTGCAGCGTGACCTCGTTCAGGCTCGGATCCCACCGGCCGTCGTCTTCGTAGAGCACCGTGGCAGCAGCGGAGTCGCCGTAAACCTGCGCCGTCAATTGCCAACTCGCGGGATCTTCGGTATGCAGCGTCGGCGTCGCCAGCGGCAAAATGCTGCCGGCTTTCACGAAGATCGGAATCTGTTCCAGGGGCGCGTTCACCGCGACTCTACGCTTTCCGCTGTGCCGCTGCCCGCCCCAAAAATAGAACCACTCGCCTTCGGGCAGATAGACGGGCTGCGCCGCCGTCCCGGCCACGACCGGCGCCACCAGCAGCGAATCGCCCACCAGAAACTCCTGGTCCGCGAGCCATGTTTCGCGGTCGCCCGGATAGTCCATCACCAGGCTGCGGAAGGGTGGCAGGCCTTCGCGGTGGTATCGCACAAAGGCCGCGTGCAGATAGGGGATGAGACGCATGCGCAGCTCCATCACGGCCCGGCATTTCGCCTCCACCTCTTCCCAGTTGGCATCCAATTGGTCCGCGTTGTTGCGGTTCCGGTCCACCTGCTTCCACGGCGGGTTCTTGATGTACCAGCCGTTGACCATCGCCATGGGCGAAAGCGCCACCGACTGCAGCCGCCGGATCAGGTCCTCCGT
>Ga0126381_100001626_pt1 | contig 24002 bp, 19 predicted proteins | sample PanSoiMetPlot_28_FD_96465 | JGI IMG/M metagenome (GOLD analysis project Ga0126381, IMG submission 96465) | Tropical forest soil microbial communities from Panama - MetaG Plot_28 | ecosystem: Environmental > Terrestrial > Soil > Tropical forest > Bulk soil | place: Panama | collected 2016-02-17 | reverse complement strand
CCGTAGGAGTCCTCAGTGATCACCTGGAAAGCGGCCATGCGTGATCAGTTCAAAACCAGCCATGGACGGAAGCCGTCCAGGACTCTGTTGCGGACTGCAAGCATTCCGGCGAATTCATGTCACCTGGAATCATCCTTGGGATCGGGTCGCGTTTGGCTCGGTCTTCAGATTCCGAATAGCCCAATTCTCCTGATTGTAAAAAGTTGTGAAATGCAGCTGTTTCCGGCTTACAGAAGGTTAGACCGTTCGTCAGAGGTTCGTAAGACTTCCAAATGCCGGAAACAAGAAAGGGGGACGCGCCATGAAATCACGTGCGGCGGCGGTTATTTTCGCACTCGTGAGCCCTTATGCATTTTCACAACTGACGATCGAGAATCCCAAGCAACAGGATGTTCCCGAGGCCCAAGCGCGAATCCTGTTGCAGATGAGTGTCCAGGTAGTGGCAAAAGAGCTCCGTCCAGCACAAAACACGAATGCTGAGTTTCCTCTGCGCCTGGTTATCGGCCAGGAAGATGAGCACTTCGGAGTCGATGAAAAAACCGGGGTTCCCACGCTCTTTCTGCGGCATTGGGATCCGGTGAAATTTACGACCGCGGCCGTGACGTTTGCAATCCAGAAAAGCGTGCGACCCGAGCGTCGGCAACAGATGATATTGGAAATTGTGCGTCACTCTAAAAATATTGCACCAATTTCAGCGGCGCAGCTCCGTGCGACTCCAGCCGAGATTACAAATCCAAGCCTCCCAGCCGCAAACGACTGTCTCAAGGGCATCTCCGATTCCACCTTCCGCGAACCACCCTGCCGCATGAATCCCGGCAACAATGCGGCGGCTAAGTGATCTCATTCAGCACATGTCGGCGGCTTCTCTGATCGTCGCCTGATTCAGAATTTACAATTCCTGTGAGGCACAAGCCCGGCTTCAATTCTTCGATTGTTGGCTTTCAATGGAAACGCAGGTTGAATTTCGCTCAGACAGATTCCCGCCGATGGACGGAGAGGAGAAACTGATCAACCTGTGATTGTGAATTTGTTACGCTTCTCAGACAGCGGGCCAGTTATGTCAGCGTATTATCAATGGTTTGGCGACAAACATGGGACAAACACACAGCATCGCCAAGTCACTGTTACACTGGAATTTAGAGGCCCGGGTGGCGAAACTGGCAGACGCACGGGACTTAAAATCCCGAGTCCCGAAAGGGACGTACCGGTTCGATTCCGGTCCCGGGCACCACGCAACCAATTCAGAAACAGCAACTCAGGCAAAGGGCTGAAAACATCACAAAGTGTTCCCTTAAGCACGGCCAACACCGCCCCTGGCCGCGATTTCTGCGTACCCTAGCTTTCGTCGTACCGAGAGCCAGTTAATCACCGCTACGATGGACGTCGCAGCGATAATTGTGATCTCGGCCACATGGATTCTTGTGACCAACAGGGCTGCGACAACCACAGCCAGCGTCGCGAAAAAAAGTCCACAAGGTAAACGGAACGCATCAGCGGATGGATTCTTCCTTCTCAGCACAGGGAGAGCCGCGGCAATGCAGCCATAGACGAAAAGTCTCGACGCGGCAGACAGGATCGCGTTCCATCGAAAACTGCCTGCAATCGAAAAGACCACAAGAAGTAGCGCGAAGGCGATGATAGACAAATGAGGCGACTGGAAACGCGGGTGAACCGCCGCAAAGAACCGTGGAAAATCCCCTTGTTCTCCCATTGCAAACGTCAGTCGCGGTGTATGTAACATGTTTGCACCGAGATATCCGTAGATGGAAACGAGAATTGCGATCGTAAAGAGACTTGCGCCGAGCGGGCCGACGAGACGCATTGCCACATCGGCAGCGGGAGTCGCCGTGGTGGCTGCATTTGGGAGCATATGAATCACAACGTATTGCACAGATGTATACAGGGCCGCGGCTGTCACTAAGGCGATAAGGAGAGCTATCGGAGCATCTCGACGCGGATCACGAGATTCTCCGGAAGCGATGAGGGCTGATTCAAATCCACCGTAAGCATAAAACATGAGAATTATGGCTTCGAACCAATCCGAAGCGCTCGAGGATATTGTTTCTGGAGTGACTTGGATGGCCGGATGGAGTAGCATCGCCACAAGTCCGCCGCCGGCAAAGAGTACTAGCAGAATTAGCTTCGTAACAGTCAAGAAATTGTTCAGCAGCGTACCCCCGGTCACGCCACGGTAGTTGACAGTGGCCAAAAAGCCGATAAGCACAATCAGGACGATTCCACGGACCACAGGAATCGTGGCCCCAGGGAAGAACTGACTTACATAGGAAATAAACAGATTCGCTACGGCGGAGGACGCTGCGATCCGCGATAGCCACAACAGCCAACCGACCCAGATACCCGCAAATCTTCCAAAAGTAGCTCTAGCATAAAGATAAGGACCTCCCGTTCCTCGGAACTGAGAGGAGACTTCCGCTAGACATGCGGCGATGACACCAACACCCAGTGCGGCCACGAAATAGGCCCGAGAGCTCTGCTTTCCAAGATGTGCTGCCAGCAAGGAGGGCAGACCAAATATGCTTGCGCCAATCATCGTATTTAACATCAGGGCCGCTAAGCTCCATCGCCCGATCGCGCGCCGCAGATCATTTTGTTCCATCGGCACAAGCCCCACCTGAGTTACCTAGAAATGTCCGAGTCTGTTCCTGGATCGATATGCTAGCGCAACCGCGCGGCAGGTTGAAGGCACAGATGGTGCCTTGGTATGGTTTTGGCATGCCACAGATAAGAAACTTGGAGTGTTCGCGGTGCAGGGAGAAGGTTTCAGCGGACATACCACAAACGGTTTGTCCGAAGTGCGCAGGGGCGCTTTATGTGCGGTACAGCCTCAGTGGTTTGAGCGGTGCGGCGAACCGCGAGCAGGTTGTGCGAGATGGCGCGACTGGCGGATGGGCCGGAATGTGGCGCTATCGCGCGGTCTTGCCAGAAGTGGTACCGGTGACGTTGGGCGAGGGGTGGACGCCACTTTGGAGAAGCCGGCGGTATCCCAATGTTTTTATCAAGGAGGAGGGAGCGAATCCAACCGGAAGCTTCAAAGCGCGCGGCCTGGCGCTGGCCGTGACCATGGCGAAGCACTATGGATTGAAGAAATTGGCGGTGCCTTCGGCGGGAAATGCGGCAGGAGCACTTGCGGCGTACGCGGCTGCGGCAGAAATCGAAGCGCATATTTTCATGCCGAAGGATGTCCCGTTTGCAAACTATGTGGAAGCGACGATGTACGGCGCAAGGGTAACGCTGGTGGATGGTTTGATTTCCGATTGCGGACGAATGGTCGCCGAACGAAAAGAGAAAGAAGGTTGGTTTGACGTCTCCACCTTGAAGGAACCGTTTCGCATCGAAGGCAAGAAAACCATGGGATACGAACTGGTCGAACAACTTGGCTGGGAATATCCCGATGCCGTGTTTTATCCAACCGGTGGCGGCGTGGGATTGATCGGTATGTGGAAGGCCTTTCAAGAACTAGACGAACTGGGGTGGGTTTCGTCGGGGAGAAAGCCAAAGATGATTGCGGTTCAGTCATCGTCGTGCGCGCCGGTGGTAAGGGCATTTGACCAACATCAGAACGTGAGCAAGATGTGGGAAAACGCAGCGACTTTTGCCGCAGGATTACGCGTGCCGAAACCCTACGGCGACTACCTCATACTGCAGATTTTGCAGGAATCGGGCGGAGTGGCTCTGGCGTTATCGGATGAAACTATCTTGACGTCACTGAAAGACTGGGCCAAGAACGAAGGGATTTTTTTGTCGCCGGAAGGGGCGGCCGCGACGGCAGGGTACGATCACCTGCTGCAGACCGGATTCTTGAAGGCGGAAGACCGCGTTCTGCTATTCAACACGGGCGCTGGATTAAAGTACACCGACGTGACTGCGGCCGCCTCTGGAATCCAAATTGGCAGTCACGCCCGCTGAGCTGAATCCGAAGCCTGCTGCTTCACTGCCTCTATCGCGCGTGGGTATTACCAGACCGAGCGTTTGATTTCGGGACGGCACATTCCCCTTCGGGTGCGCTATGTTTCGCCGGTCTTGCGAAACAGAGGACGAAGAACGGCACTCCTCAGACCCGTTCCAACTCCCGCAAGGTTCGCTGGTTTACGACGTTTCCGGTATTCAGCGTCGAAGCTGGCTCGAACAGCAGAATCCAGCACTCCTCATCAGCCACGGGTCTGTGTTCGACGCCGCGCGGCACAATGATGAACTCACCCTCATCGAGCCAGACATTTCGGGTGGCGGTAATCGGGGCCTCGCTCGCGGTATCCCGAAATTCGATCCGAAACCGCCCCTTCACCACGAGAAACAGCTCATCTTCATTCTCGTGATGATGCCACACAAACTCACCTTTCAGCTTGTCCAGCTTCACCATCTGTCCGTTCAGCTCGCCGGCGATGTAAGGCTTCCAGTATTCGTGGATTTGTGAGAACTTCTCAGCCAGATTCACCTTGTCCATAGGCCCTGGTAGATGAAGAGAAACTCGCCGAAGTCGCAGAATTCTTTGCTCTCGCCCCAGACCCGGCTCAGCACAAGGCGCGCGAGGTTCTGAGGACACGATTCGCAAACCTTTGGCTTGGCTCGGCCCGCGCGTAACCCGGCTCACAATTCGTTTGCTGGCAAATACGAGCTTGTGGCGTCCTTAGGCCGTGTGCCTGGCAAGTTTGCTGACCCGGCCGGTCTGATTCCAGTCAGAAACATAAATGTTGGCTTCGGAATCGATGAAGCAGCCATGAGCTGCGCTGAACACACTTGCACTGATGTCGTGTGGATCCAGTTCATACTTTGCCCATTGCGCCTTCTGCGGGTTGTCGCCCAAAAACGCGACCGGCACGTTGTCGCGATCGAGAATCGTGACCCGGCCTTCCAATTCCGAGACCACTGCATAATCGCCTCGAAAACTGACCTGACAGGGGCGTCGCAGATGCTGGGTTACCGTTCGTACATACTTGCCATCCATGTCGAAGTGGCACAGGCGCCGGTTTTCGCGATCGCATACCAACAGCAGCGGTTGATCGTAGCGTAGGTCAAGGGTAAGGCCGTGACTGCAGTCGAGCTGACCCTCGTCCTTTCCCTTCTCAGCGAAACTCCCCCGGTAATTGCCATTCTTATCGAAACGGAAAATTCGCGAGTCGCCATACCCGTTGGCGATGAAGATGGAACCGTCGGGCGCAGGAACCGCGGCCGTGAGGCGCCACTCATTCGCCGACTTGAATCCGGCTTCGAGAGGAGCGGTGATCTTCAATACCACGGTGCCATCGGTTTTGAGCTTCAGAAACAGCCAGTTTTCTCGAGGCGTGCCTTTCTGCACTGTGGCGTAGAAGAACTCTTCTCCGTGCTCTTCGGCGTGAACCAGGGAATGAATTTCGGGATAAGCATTCGCGATGGTCCTGATCCATTTGCCATCGGGCGCGCAAACCAGTACACCGGTTGCGCTTTGCGTGCTGACATAAATGTTTCCCGCTCGATCCTGGGCGATCGCTCCATGCGTACCTCCGAAGTTCGTGCCCGGGGGCAATGATCCCCAGCCGGGCACGACCTCATAGGTCCATTCCCCATTTCCTGTAAGGACGTTTGGCATTGTGTGTACACTCGCTTCCGTCGAGGCGACAGCCGCCACGGCGGGCGCGCCGGCGGCGATGGTCGCGACGCACATGAACGCACGTCGATTGTAGTTCGTCATTGGCTACTCCTCAGGGGGCTGTCCGCCGAGTTCGGCTCCGCGGGCGTTTCGAAAACATACAGGTGACGCAAATTGGGCATGCTCTTCAAGGGAGCGAGCCCATCGCTGGTCACTTTGGTTGCGCTCAAATTCAGGTAGTTGAGTTGCGATAACGAAGAAAGCTTGCCGAGAGTCCGACCCGTCACCGCCGTACCTTCCAGATGAAGCGCGCGCAGATTCTTGAACTGGATGAGAGTTTCCACGCTGGCATCAGTAACGGAAGTCCGCCCCAGCTCCGCCTCCACGATAAAGGGCGCAAAGCGTTGAAATTTTTGCAGCTGTCTGTCGTCGAAGCTCGCTCCCACGTCGGTTGTGCGTAAGATGAGACCATCCGAGGGGTTCGCCGAGACCGGAACCAGCTTCGCTCCTTGCGATTGCTGCATCTGTCGAATTTCATTCATCAATGCGCTGTAATCGCCAACTGGCGGTGGTGCTTCTTCGCGATCGCCCGCGAAAATCATGCCCGCAACGCTGATCACTTCCGGTGAAGCGCCCGCCTTCACCCAGGCACGTATTCCGGCAATCTCGTCGGCCGTCAAGGGGGTACGACCCTCAGCGGGCATGAAGTGAGGATCGGATGGGGGCAGCGTAACCTTCTTTAACAACAGACTGGCGTCAGGGTTGCGCGGTGCGATCACGATACCGTCCTTGCCTCCAGCCATCAGTGATTCGTAAGAATCCAGCCGCAGGCCGCCCTGCTCTTTGTTCGTACCGTGGCAGGCAACGCACTTCGTGTCAAGGACCGGAAAAATATGCCTGGTAAAAAAAGAATCGGGATGAGACGACACCGCACTGGGAGCCAGAAGGTTTCTCAGGGCGGGTGGCATGTACCGCGTTAAGTAGTCGCTCCCACGGGTAAGCGAGCCGCCTTGATGGGCGGTCCAGGCAAGGGTCGCTACGGTTGCCGTGAGCAGGATGAAATACCACCGTGATCGCTGGTCCGCAAGCCAAGAGTCCCGAATCGACAGGGCCACCAACAATTCGAACGCCAGCGCGATTGCGCCGCGCATGTGTCGTGTCACGGTGGTCCCGATTTCGCCGCTGCCGTAGGCCAGCAGAAGTCCGAAGACAATGGCGGCGAGACAGGTCGCCACGGCGAGCTGTAACACAAAGCCTGCTGCTTCGCGCAAGGCCGGACGCTTCATCCCCATGATCTCAAGAAGCGGCCACAGCACGATCAGCCCGATTGGAAGATGCACCAGAAGGGGATGGAAGCGGCCAAGGAACTGCAGCCAGTCAGCGTGAGGTCGACCGTCGAGCGGGAAGAAAAGCGGCAAGAGCAGGATGAAAGTACCCGCGCCGGCGGCGACGAGCCACCTCTGGGGAATCATGCGTGTTCTTCGCAGTACGCTCGGAGCAGCGCCCGCGATCTTGGCTCGAACCCTCAAGCCAGGATTCCTTCGACCACAAACGCCGGCACTGGACTCGTGAGCTTTTGATTCAGACCCTGGAACTTGTAAGTGAACTGGTTGTGGTCGATGCCGAGGCAGTGGAGAATTGTCGCGTTGAAATCGCGAACGTGCACCGGATCCTTCACAACGTTATAGCTGTAGTCGTCAGTTTCGCCGTACGAGATTCCCGGTCGCACGCCACCACCTGCCATCCAAACCGTAAAACAGCGGGGATGATGATCGCGGCCATAATTGTCCTGGCTCAGTCCGCCCTGGCTGTATACGGTACGACCGAATTCTCCCGCCCAGATCACCAGGGTATCGTCGAGCAAGCCTCGTCGCTTGAGGTCAGTCACCAGGGCATAGCAGCCGCGATCGGTCTCCTGACAGAGCACGGGCAAGGTCCCAACCACATTGTCATGCACGTCCCAGCCTCGCTTGTAGACTTGCGTGAAACGAACTCCGCGTTCGGCCATCCGTCTTGCGAGCAAGCAATTGTAGGCAAAGGTGCCGGGCTCTTTCGCTTCTGGGCCGTAGAGGTCCCAGGTTGATTGCGGCTCTTTCGTCAGATCTATCAGTTCTGGAACCGAGGATTGCATCCGGAACGCCATTTCATATTGAGCGATGCGCGAGTTGGTTTCGGGATCTCCCACTTCGGCGAGGGTCTGTCGATTGATCTCTTCGACCGCATCCAGCATCTTGCGCCGCACATTGCGATCTACCCCTTCGGGATCACGCAGGTACAGTACGGGATCGCCCACCGATCGCAGGCCCACCCCTGAGAACTCAGAAGAAAGAAAACCACTGCTCCACAATCGTGAAGACACCGGCTGATTATTCTCCTTCGGATTGGTCTTCGTCTGAAGAACCACAAATGTCGGCAAATTGTCATTCATGCTGCCTAGCCCATATGCCAGCCAGGCCCCCAGACATGGTTTGCCGGCATTCATGTTGCCGGTGTTGATCAGCATGATGGCGGGTTCATGATTGATGGCATCCGTGTTGGTTGATTTAATAAAGGTAAGGTCGTCCACCATGCGCGCGGTATAGGGGAGCAAATCGCTGATCCAAGTGCCGGTTTGCCCCTGCCTACTGAAAGGCCAGTGTGCCGGGGCAATCGGAAAACGGGCCTGCCCCGAGGTCATCCCGGTTAACTGCTGGTTTCCGCGTACCGACGCCGGCATGTCCACGTCAAATTGTGCTGTAAGATTCGGCTTGTAATCGAAAAGGTCCACCTGTGGCGGCGCGCCAGACATGAAGAGGTAGATGGCGCGTTTCGATTTCGGTGCGAAATGCGGGAGCCCGAGACGGTTAACTCCAGATCTCGCTTGCGGATTGGCGCCCGACGCAAACGCGCGATAGTGAAATCCTGCTTCGCCCAGGAGAGTTCCGAGCGCCGCCCAGCCAAGCACTTTTCCGCTTCGTCCCAGGAACTGGCGGCGGGACTCAGAGACCAACCACTCTTTCTTGAGTCCAGAGGGAACGGGCAAATCCATCGGGGTGACCCTGTCTTCGCAATCGCTGCATCGTGGGTGCTGTTTCATAGAAACCTTTAACTTTACCTATTTGTTAACAGTCTCATCAAGATTGAGCATTTCGCTTGCGATCATGGTCCATGCCGCCAGTTCCGGCTCAGAAATCGAACTGTCAGGTTTGGTTTCGCCGGAGTTTACCAGAGCACGAGCATCCTTCGGATTTGCGGTGTACTGGCTCTGCATTTCACCATACGACTGCTCTAGAACCGCGGCCATCGATGGGGGAGGAATTCGTGAGAGCAGGATCAAGCTCATGAGATTGATCCTTTCCTCTGGACTCGGCCCAGCTTCGTGAATTACGCGCTCGGCCAAAACTTTGGCCGCTTCGACAAACTGCACATCGTCCATGGTGACGAGTGCCTGAAGGGGGGTGTCGGTACGCTGCCGCCGGGTGCAGACCACGTCGCGCGCGGGAGCATCAAAGGCGTCCATGTTCGGCGGAGGCGCCATGCGCTTCACGTACGTGTACATGCTGCGGCGATAGAGAGAATCGCCGTGGTCCTCGACGTAATGAACGGTGTCGCTGGTCGGGTAACTCACCTGCTCCCAGATGCTTGGCGGTTGATATGGTTTGACGCTCGGACCGCCAATCTTCTGTACCAGCAGCCCGCTAGACTGAAGCGCAATATCGCGTACCATCTCCGCATCCATCCGGAAGCGCGGACCACGAGACAACCACACATTTCCCGGATCTTTGGCCAGCTGCTGAGAATTTGCCTTCGAGCTTTGCCGGTACGTCGCCGACATCAGCATCAGCTTGTACATGTGCTTGATGTCCCATCCGCTTTCGCGAAATTCGACGGCAAGCCAGTCGAGCAGCTGGGGATGCGTCGGCCGCTGCCCCATGATTCCGAAGTCTTCGGTTGTCTCCACCAGCCCCGTGCCGAAGAGTTCATACCATATACGGTTGACCGTCACCCGTGCGGTAAGAGGGTTTTCCGGGCTAACCGTCCACTGAGCGAGCGCCAGCCGATTTCGAGGTTGGTTTGCCGGCAGACCGGGAAGGAAGTGTGGCGTGTTGGCCTCTACGCGTTCACCGCGAGCGGTGTAGACTCCACGCGTCAGCACGTGAGCATAGGGCAGGGTCGACTTTTCCCACGAAACCAGTGTCAGGTCTCCGCCCCGAGATAAACCGTCGAGTTGCTGATCGAGGACAGCCATCTCGCGCTGGGTGCGGTGATAGGTGGGATCGACATCCTCGAGATAAAACTCGGCAACCGTGTGCCACTGATCTTCGGTCCACCGAGCCGAGGGTTGCGCTGCAACTTCACTTACATAATCCTCGAATGGCAGCCGTTTGACCTCGCTCGCCGCGAGCGCCCGCGCATACAGGCGGATGTCCTGGTAGCGAGCATCCTTGGCGGGATGGGCGTCTGGATTGCGCCAGCCCAGCTGCATGGGAGCATCGGTGCGAATGCTTCGCTTGCCAAGGTTGTCGTTGAGAACATGGGTGGCGAGAGGCACGCCATTGATGTAGATCTTGACCCCCGAGGCGCGTCCAGAGCCGTCATAAGTGAAGAAAATGTGCTTCCAGGCATTATCGAGCCGCAGTGGCTCTACGGCAGCAACGCGGATGGCTACATCATGTGTGTTGTCTTTTGGCGCTTCGCTGGACTTTTTCGATTTCGCTTCCGTTGTTTTGGCTTTTGATTTCTTCTCTCCGTCTTTCTCGGCCTTTAGTTGTTCCGGCGGCTTGTTCGGCGCCAAGTCCTGCTTGCTCAGGTCCTGCGGCGTAGGATAGTTGAAAGGTTCCTTCGCTGTCTTTTTGTCGTTTTTCTTCTCCGGCTTGCTCTCTTTCGGCGCCTGATTGACCAACGCCACGCTTATGGTGCCATTCTCGTCGGCAGAAAGCTCCCAGCCGCGGTCATGTCGCGTCGATTCCATCTTCGAAAGCAGCGTTCCGAAACTCCCCGGATGAAATGGTGCTGCCCTGAACATGAACCAACCGCCCGCCGAGAATGCGTGGTTTGCTTCGTAATCGCCGGCCTGCCCTAGCAGAACCCTCGTACTCGACTGCATGCGGAAGTCGGGCCACAGCCAGGTGGTTTCACCCCATTCCGGTTTCGTCGTCGTCGCCTTGAAGCTTGCGGGATTTGCATTCGGCGCACTGTTGTTCAATACGTCGCCTTTGCCTTCGTCCAGGCGCATGCGAACCACCAGATCGCTAGTGGACACTGGACGAGGCATATCCTTTTTAGAAGCCAGCCACTGTTCCACCAGTCCGCGGGCCTCGGCCCGCATGGCATTCAGTTTCCCTTGAAGTTCGGAGCGCTGGGCCAGCACACGGTTGTAGGCCTCTTGTCTTTCTGGCTTGGGAACCCGCACTACCGGGGCCCAGACTGGACGATCGTCATTGAAGGGCTTTTCGTCCAGATTGTTGAAGAACGCGCTCAGCGAGTAAAAATCGTGCTGCGTGGTTGGGTCGAACTTGTGATCGTGGCAAACCGCGCAACCCACCGTGAGTCCCATGAACGTAGCGCCGAACGCTTCGGTGCGCTCCCGCGCTATGTTGACGCGCAACTCTTCTGGAATGGTGCCACCTTCGTTGCTGCTGACTCCCAGGCGCAGGTAACCGCTCGCGATCAGCGGATCGAGTGTCTTCATCGGCATCAGATCGCCGGCAATCTGCTCAACCGCGAACTGATCGAAAGGCTTGTTTCGGTTGAACGAGCGGATCACGTAGTCGCGGTACGGCCAGATGTCGCGGCTGTTGTCGAAATGGAGGCCATAGGTATCGGCATAGCGAGCGTAGTCGAGCCAATACCGCGCCCGCTGCTCGCCGAAAGTCGGACGAGCTAACAGTCGATCAACGGCATGTTCGTAGGCATCGGGGGACGAGTCGCCTATGAATGCCCGGACCTCGTCCGGCGTAGGCAGTAGCCCTGTAACATCCAGCGTCACCCTCCGAATGAGCGCCGTTTTGTTCGCTTCCGAGGAAGGCTCGAGACCTTCTTTCTCCAACTTCGCGTAGATGAAATTGTCGATCGCGTTCCTGGCCCAAGAGTCGGCGCTGCGATCGTGGGGAACCGGGGGGCGAACCGGAGCCTCGAAAGCCCAATGTGGACGGTAAACCGCGCCTTGCTTGACCCACTCTCGGAGAATCGAGATCTCCCCGGCGCTCATCGGCTTAGCTTCGCCTTGCGCATTTTGCGGCATCAGATAATGCGGATCTTTCGACTCGATTCGTTTGACCAATTCAGCCTTCTCAGGGTGGCCGGGAACGATCGCGTCGCGATGCCCCTCGCGCTTCTTCATCGCCCATTCCGCGAGGTCAAGCCGCAGGCCGGCTTTGCGCATTTCAGGGTCGGGGCCATGACAGCTGAAGCAGCGGCTGGCCAGGATCGGCTGCACATCCTGATTGAAATCCAAGCGTCGAGTCTGTTTATGGTTGCAACCGGCGGTCAGGGTTATGGTGAGGACAATCAGCAAGAGGCGGGAACACTCAACGGACGACACTTCGCTAGGTTCGCGAACCCCTTCATGAGAACTACGGGGGAATCGGGAATGCGACCCGTCTAAGCGATTCAACGCTGGCCTACAGATACTGGATGATGAAGAGTGTTGCACCGTGGGATCAGTCCCACCAAGGTGTCCACGAATCGAAAGGAGCGCAGCGATCGCGCTTCTCGGAACAGAGTCTCTCACCGCTGGGAACGCTTGTCAATATTGGCTGATCTCTGAGCCGTCAGGCAACGTTTTCTGCCGCCGTCTCTACCTTCGTCAGCATCGCAGCTCTTGTTTGCGCTCCGGTGGCAGCATTTCGACGTGGCTCGTGGTGCTGCCGAGCGTCAATCCCGTCGTAGCGCGACACTCAGTGAATTCAGATTTACCCCAGTGCGGGATAGGCACCGTTCGCTGACGTTGAAACGGAGAATTCGGCCAGTATCTCTCGGGCTTACGTTTACTCTGGCGAGCCCATGGCAGACGAACCGAGTTATGAGTGCGAGTGCGAACTGGGAGCTGGCTCGATGTTCCGCGCAACCAGACCTGGCGGTTTTCGAAGAGTGGCGAAACGAGAAGACTATAATCCAGTTTTTGAGTGGAGGCCCCTTTACTGTGCAAACGCGCCGTGTTTTCCTCGAGAACCTGTCCGTGGTCTCCGCGGGTCGATTGGTCGCCGGCAGTTCGTGCGGGCGATTGGCCACCCTCGCGTCGCGCCCTCAGATTCCCTTTCCGACTGCGCCGCGAGATCGAATTGCGGTTGCCTCGTATCCATTCCGCGCCTTCATTGAGAGTCCCACCAATCGGGATCGTGATCCCAAGCTACCTGGGATGGATCTCACGGGATTCGCAGCCGAAGTGGCGACAAAATTCCATGTGTACAATATCGAGCCGCACAACCGGCATTTTCGTTCGCTCGACTCCGAGTATCTGAGTGGTTTCCGGGAGGCTTTGAAAAAGACAAATTCACGAGTGGTGGATATCGCGGTCGATGGTCCCGTCAGCTTCTATGATGCGGATGCTTCTGTGCGAAGAAAGGCAATCGCCTACGCCAAGAAGTGGGTGGATGTGGCGGTCCAGATCGGTTCGCCCAGCATCCGCGTGCATAATCAACGCGCGGCGAATTCGCAACCGAATGTCGAGCGGACCGCGGAGAGCCTCCGCGAAGTAACCAGGTACGCGGCGAGTAAGGATGTAGTCGTGAACCTGGAGAACGATGACTTGGTCAGCGAAGACGCATTCTTCCTGGTGAAAGTCATTGACCTGGTGAACAGTCCGTTTCTGCATGCTTTGCCGGACTTTGCCAACTCCATGTTGACTGGCGATGCGGATTTCAACTATCGCGCCTTAGCGGCGATGTTTCAGCGCGGGTACAGTATTTGCCACGTCAAAGATGGGGAGACCGACGATCGCGGCAAGCAATTCAACATCGACATGAAGAGGTCGTTTGATATTTTGAAGTCCAGCGGGTATCGAGGTTATTGTTCGATGGAGTACGATGCGCCCGGGGATCCGTATGCGCCTACTGCCAAGCTCATCGAACAGACTATCCATTACCTGTCGTAGTTCAACAGATGCCTTACCCGCTCGCACCCCTTGGGGCTTGCTGTTCCCAAATCGTTGTAATGTAATACTTTTGCAGTAGTGCGGGCGCACAGCGCGATTCGGTATTCTCGGCATTCCACGAGACCGCTATGACCTGGATTCAGACCGTTCCCCTCTCCGAAGCCAACGAGCAACTTCTGCGCGCACTGGAAGCGCAGCGCCAGTTGTATCCCAAGGAATATGAATTGCCCGTCTTCCAGGCCGACCGAATGGAAGGCATTGTCGGTTCGCACAGCCTTATTCCCGAGGCCCTCCATCACGCCTTCTCCGAGTTTGGCGTGCTAATGTCGCCCGAACTGCCGCTCGGGCGACGCCAGCACGAAATGATCGCCACCATGGTATCGGTCGCCAACCGGTGTTTTTATTGAATCGAATCGCACGCAGAGTTTCTGCGTAGGGTGACGTTGGATGAGCATCTGGTCGCGGCGCTGCGCGAGGACTACACCAAAGCGCCGATCACTGAGCAGGAGCACGTGATGATTGACTATGTCGTGAAGCTGACCCAGGATGCGACCAAGTGCTCGCCTGAAGATCATGAGCGTCTGCGCGAGGTTGGCTTTGATGATCGCGCAATTCTGCAAATCACGCTGATCGCCGCGTGGTTTAACTACATCAATCGGGTTGCAGACGCGCTCGGTGTGGGACGCGATTGGGATCCATCGGCTCTGACCCGGCAGCCGCAAAAAGCGCAACGAACCAAATAGCGGGAGAAACACGGGCGCAGAAAAAGGGGCCGGACACAATCGGCCCCTGGAAATTGCGCTCCGAGGGTGGTTTACGGCCAAATGCCGCGAGTGATCATGGCTTTTGCGACGCGCTCGATCGCCACAATGTACGCTCCCGTGCGCATGGCCACATCGTGTTTCTTGGCATTCGAAAGGACGTCCGCAAATGCTTTTGTCATTACCCGCTCGAGCCGGCGATTGACGTCGTCCTCGTCCCAGAAGAACTCTTGCAGGTCCTGTACCCATTCGAAATACGAAACCGTCACGCCGCCGGCATTGGCTAGCACATCGGGGATCACCATGATTCCCTTCTTGTGGAGGACGATGTCGGCATCCGGGGTGGTTGGGCCATTGGCGGCTTCGGCCACGATCTGGGTCTTAAGCATGTCGACGTTCTCGAGAGTGATCTGGTTTTCGAGGGCGGCGGGAATGAGGATGTCGCATTCAACCCCCAGGACAGCTTCGCTCGGAATGGACTTGGAGTTCGAAAACCCCATAACGCTTCCTGTCATCTGCTTATGGAGCAGCAGTTCAGGCACCTTGAGACCAGTACGGTTGTAGATCCCGCCCTGAGAATCACTCACCGCGACAATCGTCGCGCCTTGCTCCGAGAGCAGCCGGGCAGCGATATTTCCGGCATTGCCGAAGCCCTGGATTGCGACCGTCGCCTTGTCCAGCGAGATGCCCAGCACGTCGCATGCGGAGCGTACCGAGAACATGCAGCCTCGCGCGGTGGCTTCATTGCGTCCCCGGGAACCGCCGAGGAACGTTGGCTTTCCGGTCACCACTCCGGGCGCGTTGCTGCCGTGGGCCATGCTGTAGGTATCCATGATCCACGCCATGGTTTGCGCATCGGTATAAACATCGGGCGCAGGAATGTCCTTGTCGGGCCCGATAATTGGCATGATTTCGTAGGCATAACGGCGGGTGAGGCGCTCCAGCTCCCCATGCGACATATGATGAGGATCGCAAACGATGCCTCCCTTTGCGCCGCCGAAGGGAATATTTACGGTTGCGCACTTCCAGGTCATCCAGGAAGCCAGGGCCTTGACTTCGTCGAACGTCACTCCCGGGTGATAGCGAATTCCGCCCTTGCACGGGCCGCGAGCGGAATTGTGTTGCACGCGGAAGCCTTCGAATACGCGAATCGTGCCGTCATCCATCTTGACGGGCAAAGCCAGGGTTAAAGCACGGCGCGGACGGCGCAGGACTTCGCGCAGTCCGGAATCAATATTGCACTTCTCTGCTGCGGTATCGAACTGACGCATTGCAATGCGGAAGGGATTCAAATCTTCTTTGGTTTCGGTTTTAAAAGGAACCACCGGAACTCGAGTAGTTGCCATGATCATCTCCTTTCTATTGATGGCGAGGGTTCCCGTCCTCAGGCCTTTTGCGGCTAGGGCGGGATTGTTCCCCACGCACGGACCATTCAGGCCGCCTCTTCCAGTTCCATATCGAGCAAGCGCAACTCTTCGCCTCCGACAAGTTCGGTGCGGGGATGATTGCACTCCGGGCAGGGGGTTTCCCCGCCTCCGCCGTCGAAATCGTTTCCGCAATTCTGGCAATGATGGCGAACCGGCAGCACCTTGACGAACAGCCGTGCGCCCTCGGCCACGGTGCCGCGAGCGGCTTGAGAAAAAGCCGTCTGCAGGCGGTTGGGATCGAATACCCGGCGTCCACCAATGGCAAGATGAAGTCCAAGAATTCGCCCCACAGCGTTTTGATACGCCGCCTGATCGACCACGGCCAGGACACTATTGACTATTTCGCGTTCGTCCATGCCCCGCCTCGCGAACGGAAGAGTTACAACTGGGGCTTACAGTGAGGGGAAATAACGAAGGAAGGTGCGTCCGGCCCTCACCACTCGGGCGCAGACGGCTTCCTTATACACCCTGAGATGGGGAAGGTTCAACTTGGAGTTGTCTCGCGTCGCGATGTGATCCGAGCAGGGATCGCGGCTTATTTATATCTGGTAGTCAATCTCAATGATCGCCTGCAGTGAAGCCGTGGCTTCCTTTTCTGGTGGCAGCGTGCCTTCGAGCTTGTGAAGTTTCTCTCTCAGCTCCTTCACCTGTGTGGCAACGACGACCAGCGCCTCGGATAAGGGATCTGTGATTTGTTTCGGATCCGTGATCACCACGCGCTTGCCGTCACGGAACATGATGTGGGCCGGGACACCGACAACGGTCGAGTTTTCCGGCACACTCCGCAGCACGACTGAACCCGCCCCTATGCGGGCATTATCTCCGACGGTGATATTGCCCAGCACTTTGGCTCCGGACCCGATCACCACGCCATTGCCTACGGTCGGATGCCTTTTGCCGTGCTCTCTTCCCGTTCCGCCCAGGGTCACTCCCTGGTAGATGGTCACGTCATCGCCCACGGTTGAAGTCTCGCCGATCACTACTCCCATGCCATGATCGATGAATAGTCGTCGCCCGATCTGCGCCGCAGGATGAATTTCGATGCCGGTTAGGAAGCGGGCAAGTTGCGACATCCATCGCGCCGCGAGGCGCAGGCCACGATTCCACAAGTAATGGTTTACGCGGTGAAACCACAACGCGTGCAGCCCCGGGTAGCAGAGCACCACCTCCAGTTTTGATCTAGCCGCCGGATCATTTTCGAGAACCGACCGAACGTCCTCTCGCATTTCGCTGATCATGATCACACCGCCGCCGTAGGCAGCTTCTCTGCCTGGTTTCGCAAGTCTTCAAAAAGCACACTGGTCAGATATCGCTCGCCGAAGTCCGGCAGCACAACGACGATGGTCTTGCCATTGCTGCCGGATCGCTCGGCGACACGCCCTGCTGCGACCGCCGCTGCTCCCGACGAAATGCCAACCAACAGACCTTCCTCGAGCGCCAGGCGGCGAGCCATTCGAATCGCGTCCTGGCTCGAAACTTGGATGACCTCGTCAATGAAATCGGTACGCAGCACTTTGGGAATGAAGCCGGCACCGAGTCCCTGGATTTTGTGCGGCGACGGCGATCCGCCGGAAAGAACGGCGCTCTCGACTGGCTCAACCGCAATGGCTTGGAAGGACGGCTTCTTTGGCTTGATGTACTGGCAAACACCGGTCAGGGTTCCGCCGGTCCCGATGCCGGAAACGAGAATGTCGACTTTACCATCGGTGTCGTTCCAGATCTCTGGACCGGTGGTTTCGAAGTGAATCTGGGGGTTGGCGGGATTGTCGAACTGCTGCAGCATGTAGGCGTTCGGGGTCGTGGCAAGAATCTCTTCGGCTTTAGCAATGGCCCCCGGCATGCCGCGAGGCCCGGGCGTTAAGATGATTTCTGCGCCAAATGCTTTCAGAAGCACGCGACGTTCGAGGCTCATGGTGTCCGGCATTGTGAGGATCAGCTGATAGCCGCGTACAGCCGCGACAAAGGCTAGCGCGATTCCGGTATTGCCGCTGGTGGGCTCGACCAGTACGGTCTTCGCCGGCTGAATTTTGCCCGCCTTCTCCGCCTCGGTGATCAGGCTGACTCCGATGCGGTCTTTTACGCTCGAACACGGATTGAAACTTTCGAGCTTCGCCAGCACCATGGCGCCGCCGGGCACGACTTTGTTCAATCGAACTAGCGGGGTGTTGCCGATGAGTTCCGTGACGTCATTGGCAATTCTCATTCCTCATCTCCTGAGCCAGGTTGGGTCCCTTCGAGTGCAGTCGGGAAACCTGCGGCATGTTGCGACTCCCTTCCGTCTCGAGACCGTCGAGACGGACTCCGGCCCGGGATGACCGTGTCCTTTTTGAGCCGATGTTGAAAACGCAAAATTCCCATTCCAAAAAAAGCAAAAACGGCCTGCGATCCGGAATCGCGGGCCGTTTGGGAATTCTACTCTGGGCGGCTGAGTAAACTGAAATCCCGGTTACCGCCGTAATCCTCGCTGCCCGGTTACCCGTTGACCCTTGCCTCGCCACTCCTTACATTCGACCGAAGGGGGGCTGTATGAAGGATATCCACGAGGTTCTGCGCCGCAAACAGGCCAAGTACGCCCAACTGGGCAAGCAGATCGAAATGCTGCAGCAGGCAGCGGAGAAGCTGCGTGAGGTGGCACCCCTGCTCGCAGAAAACGAAGAGGACGACTCTACGATTCTCGCTGACGACGAGCCGACCCCGAGCACGGCGAAGGCCGCTGCTGCCGCTCCTGCATCGAGCCAAGCCCCTGCGGCCAGACCGATTACGCGCACGGTCGCTCCGCGCTGGCCATAACGCGGCACGAGCTTTGCCATGTCATTCCGCGCACTGCTGGTTACCGAAGACGACCAGGCTACCGAGATCATTGCCCCGCTGCTGGCCGACCTCGGGCTTGCCGTCCAGTGCTGCGGCTACTCAGACGCGGTTTGCCGTGTCAGTGAGCAGAAATTCCAGGCAGTGCTGATGGACTACGACGATCCCCACACCGCCGCATTGATCTTCCTGAGTATTTCCAACTCAGCCTTCGACAATCACCCGGTAACCGTCGCTCTGCTGCGCGATAGAAATAAGGTTCGCAAGATTTTCGGTGCCGGCGCCAATTTCGTTCTGTATAAGCCGGTTGCGCACGAGCAGGCGGCCGGAACCCTTCGGGCCGCAACTGCCCTGATGAAGCGTGAGCGTCGCAATGCCTTCCGGGTACCCATTCAGGTCGAGGTGAAGCTCCGCCTGGAGAATCCGAACGGCATGCCTGAGATGGAAGGCATTCTTCTCGACCTCAGTGAAACCGGCATGGACGTGCTTGCGCCGCAGCCGCTCTATTCATCTGCCCGCCTGCGCGCGCGCTTCACCCTGCCCAATTCGCCTTCGGAATTCGAAGTAGCAGGAGACGTGGCCTGGGCAAATCCGAACGGTGAATCGGGAGTCCGCTTTGCCGATACGCCCGACAGCTTGCGCGCTGCCCTGCATAACTGGCTGAACGAGAACTGCAGACAGATTGCGCCTGAGGAGCCGCAGCCGGTCGCCGATTGCCAGTTGACGGATCTCAGCTTGGGCGGCTGTTATGTCGAAACCGCATCCCCATTTCCCGAGCACACACATGTCCTGCTGATCCTGCGCGCGGAGGGGGTGGAACTCGAAGCCCATGGCCTGGTTCGCGTCATGCATCCATCGCGCGGCATGGGGGTCGAGTTCGCCACGCGCACCGACATGCAACGGCAGCAGAGGGAAAGCTTCATTCATTTTCTGGTCGCGCATCCTGGAGTGCAGCCGCAATTGTTGGTTTCACCGCAGGGTATTGGAGCGGGCAAGGAAAGCTTGTGCGTGCATTCGGATGGCTTAGAGGATGCGCTGCTCGATCTGATTCGCAATCATGAGTCATTCAGTGAAGAGATGTTTCTACAGGCGCTCCGAAGCCAGCGCAGCGCGGAATTCGTGGAATGTGAGCAGTGAAAACTCCCTCTGGCCGATGGAGCCTCGGATGATCGCCCGAATCTCACATATGTTCGGCTTTTGGCGCAGAAGGCGTGAAGCCCAAATCTTCGAAGAAGCCAGGCACCTGGCCAGCATGCGTTTGGAGCAGTATTTTGCCGATCGCACGACCCGCGCCTTACCCGTTTATTCTGACCTTCTGGTCTGGGCTTCCACTGGACCCGCTTCCACTTATCCGGTCACGCGGCTTTGCGATGAGGCTCGGCCTCCACGCCAGGGTCCGGTTTGCGGCGGGAACGCCTGTACTCGAACAGCGTAACAATTCCTCCCATGACCGCGAGACCCGCCAATATCAGGAGGGCTAGTTTGGAGTAGCGCGAAAAAAAGGCAACGATCGAATCCCCGTAGAGCGCGCCCAGGCCGGCGACGACTGAGTAACGCACCCCGCGTCCGGCAGCTAAAGCCCCGAGAAACTTCCTCCGGGGATATTGCATGGCCCCTGCCGCTAGCAAAACCGGCACAAGGGGAAACGGGGGCGGCAGAACTGCGCCGGTGAAGACACTCCAGAATCCCCAACGTTGAAATCGTCGGACGATCTTCCCAGCCTTCTGTTGTTGGAACTTGTGCTCAATGGCTTCTTTTCCACCCTTGCGCGCCAGCGCGTATGTGATGTACCCACCCAGCACGGCGCCTATGGTGGCCATAATGGCGTAATAGAACCAGAGGCTGCGCTGACTGGCGGCAAGCCAAATCGTGAGCACATCGGTACTGCCGGTAAGCGGAACGACTGAGTTGTCGGCGATGCCCAGCGCAACCAGCCCGGGACCGCCGGAACGGATCATCCAGCGCCAGATCCACATCAACGCAAAAAGGCGAACCGGCAGCATGGATGCTTAGAAGCGGTTTCGCGCTCTTATGGTTGGAAAGAACTCAGGTGAGAGCAGGCTTGGTTTCCAGAAAATGCAGCTCTGGAGTTTGCGGAAGCACCTTGCATTCAGCTGCATAGCGATAGAACAGGTACAAACCTTCGAGGCACGCTTCGTCCAGGAAATAATGAATGTTTGTGGTGAGATAGCCGCGCACCTCATTTTCGCTGATACCCAGCTTGGGCGCCCAGGTTTCCGCGATAGCGTCGAGGTTTTGCGGGAGTAGGCCGTGGCTGCGAGATTCCTGGAAAATGCTAGCGAGATCGAGATTCGTGTTGCCGAGAGCCTGCTTGCGTACCGCCCAGAACGCAAACACGAATGGCTTTTGAGTAACGCGGATCCATTCTTCAGCCAAGTCCCAGGTTCTGTACCGGGAACGATCTACTTTCAGCGCGGGATCGCCGATCAGGAGTGCAGCATCGTGCTGATCAAGCATCTCCTGCAAATGTGGAGATCGCGAGGTGTAGCGTCGATCCCCGCCCCAGAACTTCTCAAACAGGATGCGCAGCAGGGCGACTGAGGTCAGGGACGAGCTATCGAGCGCGACCGTGCGGATCTGCTCCAATGGTTTTTCACTTATCAGAAGAATCGAGCGAACCGGCTGCCGGGAAGCGATCGCAATGCCGGGCAAGATGGAAAGATCTGGGACGGTCGTGTAGGCAGCTGCGGGAATAATCCCGATATCCGCCGTCCCCTCGGCCAGTTCGGCTGCGCACTGCGACGGAACCGTGTACCCGATCTCAAATAGCGGGCCCGCGCTGCCGTGCTCGAAATCCCACAGCAGCGGAGCGGTGTTGAGATACGAAATGGCAGAAATGCGCATCATGGCTGCGAGCTTGTGGGCTGCATCATCCCCGAGTCCGGGAAGTAGCTCCCGCTCGTGAATGAAAAATTCTAACAAACCTATGACATTCGACCTGGGCCGGATTGTTGCCCTGGTATCGGATCGGCGTATCCCCGTGGGAGGAACTCCCTTCAGATGTACGACTTGCGTCGAGTCCGAAGACCGGCGTTGAATCGCCAGGAGCCGGGACTGCATCTACTTGGGGAATCTTCGCTCTCTCCGCCCGAAAGGCGATCCACACCCTTGAGGGCCGCGCACCCGACGAGATCTCTAGCAATCTCTCGTTCGGGGAGGGGTGAAAGATTGGAAGACTTGAAGATTTAAGGAAAGCACGGACACGCACAGCAGAGATCTAGGCAGTGACTGCCTCACGAAAGAAGAAAGGTAGGCAAATGCCGCGATCTCGTGGAAGGTTGCGGCGACCGTTGATGGAGAGTTCAGGCGATTTCTCGAGATCGCACGCGGGTCGGGCAGTGAGCTCGAATACCACCCTGGGCTCGCCCACGGTCTGCGTCTGCTAAACGAGACAAGCGCGCGCAGCCTGCGTTCGAAAGTGGTTGAAGGGGAATGCACGCTAGCCGGTCGCGGTTCGGTCGCGCATGCCCAAAGAACGGCGCACGGCTTGAGCCTGCCTAGCAGCTAGTAGCTAGAATCTGCGGTTTCGTGCTAGTTTCAAATCACCGAGGAACACATTGGCCAAAGGTTTAGTCATCGTCGAATCGCCGGCTAAGGCGAAAACCATTCAGAAGTATCTGGGCAAGGGGTACACGGTCGAAGCTTCGCTCGGGCACGTGAAAGACCTGCCCAAGAGCACCCTGGGTGTCGATATCGACAACGACTTCGAGACCGAGTACATCATCATTCCTGGAAAAGAGAAGGTTGTCGCCAAGCTGAAGAAACTGGCCGGCGGCGTCGATACCATTTATCTCGCGCCGGACCCGGACCGCGAAGGCGAGGCGATTGCTGCGCACCTGGCGGAGGAGCTCGGCGACGGCGCCAAGCGGAAAAAGAAGAAAAAGGATCAGAACGGTAACGAGCGCATTCGGCGCGTAACCTTTAACGAAATCACGCAGCGGGCGGTAAAGGAGGCATTCGAGCGTCCTCGCGGTATCGATCAGCATTTGGTCGACGCGCAGCAGGCCCGCCGCGTCCTGGACCGGCTGGTCGGGTATCAGGTTTCCCCTTTGCTCTGGGACAAGGTACGTCGCGGCCTCTCCGCCGGGCGCGTGCAGACGGTTGCGCTGCGGCTGATCGTCGAGCGCGAACGCGAGATCAAGGCATTCGAGAAAAAAGAGTACTGGACGATTGATGCTCACCTCGCCGCCCCCAAGCCGCCCGCCTTCGATGCTCGCTTCCTGGGTAAGGGCGAAGAGAAGATCGAGATTCCGAATGAAGCGGAATCGAACAACATACGCACGGCGCTGGAGAAAGCGGATTGGATTGTCCGAAATGTGGACAAGAAAGAGCGGCGTCGGAATGCGACGCCTCCCTTCACCACGAGCAAGCTGCAGCAGGACGCCTCGCGCAAACTTCGCTTCAGCGTAAAGCGCAGCATGATGATCGCGCAGCGGCTTTACGAAGGCGTGGAACTGGGCGAAGAAGGCCTCGTCGGCCTCATTACTTATATGCGTACGGATTCCACTCGCGTCGCGCCCGAGGCGCTGACCGAAGTGCGCGAGTACATCGGATCGACTTACGGGCCGGAGTATCTTCCGCAGGCCCCGAATACCTATAAAGAAAAGAAAGAAGCGCAGGCGGCGCACGAAGCGATTCGCCCGACCTCGGCCATGCGCCATCCCGATCAGATCAAGCAGTACTTAAAAGAGGATGAGTACAAGGTCTACAAACTGATCTGGCAGAGATTTGTGGCTTCGCAGATCATGCCCGCAGTTTTCGATCAGACAACCGTCGATATAGACGCCCAATCGGGCGCAGACAGGTTCTGGTTCCGTGTCACCGGCTCGGTGATGAAGTTCGACGGCTTCCTTAAGGTTTATGAGGAGTCGAAAGAAGGCAAGGACGATGAAGATGAGGAACTGAAACACAAGCTGCCTCCGCTCGAAGCTGGACAGAAGCTGCGATTGAAGGGCATAAAAGCCGAGCAGCATTTCACTGAGCCTCCGCCCCGATACAACGAGGCTTCGCTGGTCAAGGAGCTCGAAGAGCGCGGAATCGGTCGCCCTTCAACCTATGCCGCGATTCTGGGCACGATTCAGGAGCGACAGTACGTCCAGAAAACCGGTGGAAAATTTATTCCCACCGAGATCGGCTTGGTGGTGACCGATCTGCTGGTGGAAAATTTTACCGACATTTTCGATGTCCAGTACACGGCGCGGCTGGAAGAAGAGCTGGACGAAATCGAAGAAGGCAAAGAAGGCTGGACGCAAGCGCTCGCCGACTTCTACAAGAAGTTCGAGAAAGACCTCCGCTATGCCCAGAAGCACATGGAAAACATCAAGCGG